>JGI20151J14362_10000001_pt1 | contig 328328 bp, 298 predicted proteins | sample COG_01_FD_14362 | JGI IMG/M metagenome (IMG submission 14362)
TGCCGCTGTCTATTTTACTCACATGGTAATCAATTTCTGGTTCGGGTATCGGCTCGACCACTTTAGGCACGTATACTCGGCCTCTGCGCTCGGCTTTTTTTCTTGCTCGGTCTTCTTCTTTTGCCAAGGCCGCGGCACGAATGGCCTTAACTTCTTCGCGTTGTTCGTCGGTTGCTAGTTGAATATTGTATATACCGCCGTCTAAGCCGACGGTTACAGCACCGCCTTCTACGCTAGCAATTGATAATAGCGTAGCAGCGTCTTTGTTATAACTAATTGACCACAGTTCGCCGGCATTTTCGGTATGGGCAACAACCCCAAACTCACCCACCAAAATTGCATTGTTGGCATCTTTTGCGATGACCCCGTGCAGGCGCGGTAAATCTCGCCCTGTATAGCCCGTTAACTGTTGCGCTTCCCAAGTTGCCCCACCATTTGAGGTGTGCCAAATTTTTCCACCATGACCGACTGCCCAGCCGTTATTGGTATCGGCAAAGGCGATATCTCTTAAATAATTACCTTCATCGGTGTGCTGCACAAGCCAGGTTGTTCCACCATCGGCGGTGTGTAAGATAGACCCCCTGTGACCAACAGCCCAACCCTTTTGCTCATCGGCAAAAGACATGTGTCTGATTAATTCATTAACACCTATATAAATACCGTCCCAGCTGTTTCCACCATCTTGGGTTCTAAACAATGAGCCGCCATAGCCGGCAACAAAGCCAAGTTGATCGTTAACAAATTCAACGGCATATAGGTTATCTGGCCAGAAGCGGTGGAATTTGGTGTCTTCTGAATCACTTGGTGATTCAGCAAAACTGGTCGTCACTACGAATAACGCTAAAATTAGCACACTAACCCATGACGTTTTTTTGCTGCCTTGTTGTATTCTGTCTTCCACTCTTGTCTCCGGCTTTTTTGATACGTTCGAACGCGCTAATCTAATGTTTATTAGAACTGCTGTCAATATTCGGCTCGGTATTTCACACCTTAAACCGACGTGCATCATTGAATTATCGTGCTGGCCGCCAGCCATTATGATTTCTTTATCTGCTTAATGCCGCTACCATGTGTTGTTTTAAGCGACTTACTCTCTATGCCTTTATCACAATCTGCCATTGTCCACCAAACCGGTTCTGCCGATGTTTTTTCCATTGAATCTATCTCCATTGCCCCCCCTAAGGCTAAGCAGGTATTGATTCGTCACACGGCTATTGGTGTTAACTTTATAGATACCTATTTCCGTTCTGGTTTATATGAAGTGCCACTGCCGGCTATTCTTGGCGATGAAGCCGTTGGTATTGTTCAACAAGTTGGGGAGGGCGTGAGCGAGTTTAGCGTTGGCCAACGGGTTGCTTACTCATCCAGCAAAGGGGCTTACACGCAATATCGATGTATCGACACTCAAGACATTGTGCCGCTTACCGACGGTGTTGATGATGTGGCCGTTGCTGCCAGCCTGTTGCGCGGCATGACGGTTGAGTATTTGTTTTGCCGCTTATACGAACTTAAGGCGGGGGAAACGATACTTATCCATGCGGCGGCCGGGGGCGTGGGCAGCATTGCCTGCCAGTGGGCCAAAGCGATTGGCGCAACCGTTATAGGCACCGTCAGCAGCGCTGAAAAAGCCGCCATTGCGCGAGCTAATGGCTGCGATCACCCTGTTATTTATAGCCAACAAGACTTTGTGAAAGAAGTTGCTCGCATTACTAAGGGCAAAAAAGTTGATGTGGTCTACGACTCGGTAGGCAAAGACACGTTTATGCAATCGCTGGATTGCTTAAAGACCCGGGGCTTGATGGTGAGCTTTGGTAATGCCTCGGGCAAGCCTGATCCCCTTGATGTGCTGACGCTTTCAAAAAAGGGCTCGCTGTATTTAACTCGGCCTACGCTATACCACTACACGCAGAGTAGGGACGAGCTGGTGAGCAGCGCTAAACGCTATTTAGCAATGCTAGAACAAGGCAGCATTAAGGTTAGCGTGGGCAAAACATTTCGCCTTGACCAGGTGGCTGATGCACACCGTTACCTGACCAGTAGGGCGCGTATTGGCTCGCCGGTTTTAATTCCTTAACCGGTTTTATAACGCGACAGTTCAATACCACTGCCAACGTTTAACAACACGGAGTCCATTCCCGGCTTGCTTTTTACGTGAGCACGGTAGGTATCGGCCGCCTCACGCACCGCGGTCGGGTAACGCATATTATCGGCTAGCACAGTCGCGCCATCAGACAGTTTGGGGTACGCCAGATCAAAGCAGGGGATATAAAACCGCTTCCACAAGTCCAGCAGCATAAAGTCAATCGGTTCGGTTAGCTCGCTGAGAACCTGTAGCGCGTCACCGGTTTTAAACTCGACATAATCGAGTAAACCGGCTTTTTGTAATTGCTTTTTGGCGTACGCTTGCTTTGCTTTGTTCAATTCAATGCTAATGACTTTACCGCCGGTTTCGCTCACCGCCTCGGCAAACCATATCGTTGAGTAGCCATACGATGCGCCGACCTCAACCACTGTTTTTGCCTGCGCCCCTTTGATCAATAGGCTCATTAATTGGCCGGATTGCGGACCGATTGGCAATAAAAACTCGTCGATGCGCTGATCAAACTGCTCACTCGACAGGCTGTCCATCAGGGTGTTTTCTTCAACCGTTCGTCTATGGTATTCCTCGAGTACTGCTTGAATAATGGGTGTCATTTTATCTCCTTGTTTAACACAGGCGAGGGTGCTTTTAACGCCGCATAAAAACTACCTGCAAATATTAATACCATACCAAACCATTGGTATTGATAAGGCAAAATACCCAAAAAGACGGCATTGATAATAATAATATACACCGGTACGGTATTTAAAAATAACGAGGCGCGCGCTGGGCCTATCAAGTGCATGCCTTTGTTCCAAAACAATAATGACAACACGGTTGGCCCAATACTAATAAACAGAACAGCTAATAATGATTGTGTGGTGAGGATTGGTGGCTGACTATAACTGGCTTCGGCAATGCCCAGCGGCAACACAACAATTAAAGAGACGAGCACGCCTAACGCTGTCATTAGTAACGGGCTGAGTGTCTGCATCACTAACTTGCCGATAATGCTATAAACAACCCAGCTAAAGACCGCCGCTAAAATAAAAATATCCCCCCTATTAAACTGCAACAGTAACAAGTTTGAGAGCCGTCCTTCACAGAGTATAAAAGCCAATCCAAACACTGTTATCAGTGCTGCCACCCAATGCTGATAGCTGAGTTTTTCTTTAAAATACAACCCTGCCATTATCGCGGTGAGCAGGGGGGTGAGTGAGTTTATTAAGCCGCCATTGGTTGAGGTGGTTAGGCGCAGGCCGTAATACAATAATGACTGAAAGCCAATGACCCCCGTGACCGCCATCGCTAGCACAATCCACCAATTGCTGATCTGCTTAATTTTTTTAAGCTCGCCACTGTGCATCAACAATAAGACAAAAATAGTACCGCCAATAACTAAGCGCGTGCTGATAATTGACCACGGGCCAAAATAATCTTTTAAATAATGGCCTAAAATCATATTACCACCCCACAGCAAACCCGCTATGTTTAATAATACGACCGCCTTAATGGTATCGCTTTTCACGTTAATTCCTTATAAAAAAACCCTGCATCAACAGGGTTTTTAAATATTCTATTTAGCAACAAAAACCACTACAAATAAACGTTCAGGCTCTTGTTGGTAAATATATTTTGATCCAAGATTATTTTACGCTTGGCCAGTTTAAGCACCCCATTAACCCGACGTAAAATATCTGTTCGATGGCCGATCATGGTGTGCTCTTCATCTTCGTTTATATTTCGATGAACCGTATTCAACGAATAAACCCTGAACTCATCTGGCTTGTCGGTGAACTCCACTTCAATATTGGTCACCACATGGGCGGAGCGGGTGGCCGGATCTTCAGACCAACAAGTGCCCGTTTCGGTGCGTAAAATGCGTTTTTTTAAGCATTCCATATCATCGTTATAGTACGCCGTATCATAAATCGTAGGTTCTTTTTCATTTCTACGGTAGCGCTGGTAGCGATAAGGCATCCAATAATGGATATCTTCCGTTAGCATATCCAACCAATCTCGAAACTCTTCATTGTCGTGATGCCTAGCTTCGCGGTATAGGAACTGCTGCACCTCGTTGATTAACTCCAATGATGGCATCATGTTATTTTGTTGTTTCTCTGTCATAACGCCTCCTTATACGGTTTTTTTGCCAGCGTAACGCGGCGTGTAACGGGTGGGGACATCGCTCCATTTATCTGCATTCATCATATCTGCCCAACGTTGATAAAATAACCGTTGGTTAGAGTCATTGAACTGGCTTGAATAAACAATACCCGGTAGTTCTTCGTGCTCTATTCGGCGGTTTTTACCACAACCATAATGCAACTTGCCTTTACGCGTGACAACACCTTTATTAACGGACGTATTGCCTTCCCAGTTTTCGCCGTCATCCATTTCAAGTACGCCAGCCGGGTTGAATGTTTGCATACAACCAATATTGATCGCCTGCTTAATTTCATCTGGCATGTTTTTGTTAACAATCGTCCACATTCTCATTTCAAACTTATGTGGGCCCCTGGGTAGCCAAACACGGAAGGTTTGTATGCCTGGCAAAAACGAACAGTTAGGAAACAAAGATACCGAGGCCAGTGAACCAAAAATTTTCGAGCGCATTTCGCCGAGTCTTTCAGCCATTTTAGGGCGCATTTTTTCGTAATATTCCAATACTTTTGGTTGCCCTAAAATAGCAATATCGGCCAAGCCGTCGGTGCCAAACTCCCAACCATGGCCGTTCACACTCGCGTGATAGCTGCCTGTTGGGTCAGCCGGAGGGAAGCCCTGGTTGTTGTTCATTGCCTTGAAACCAGAGTCGTGCGTCCATAGCGCATGGTACGCATCACCAACAAAGTTTTCGACGCCAAATTTCCAGTTAGCGTTAACATAGTTTTTAATGCCGCCACCGATAAATTCGGTGCCGCCATCATCTTGATCCAGCATAATATCTAAATACCAGCGGAAGTCACCCAGGAACTCTTCTAGCGACGGTGCTTCTTCATCAAAGGTGGCGAATATCAGGCCCTTATAGCTGTCTACTCGCGCTTGCTGTAAGCCCCATTTGCTTTTATCAATATCGCCTTCGTCGTACACGTGCTCATTTGACAAGCCTTTTAGTTCGCCGTCTGTGCCGAAAGCCCAGCCGTGGTAGTTACAGGTAAAATTTCGTGTATTACCGTCATCGGCGTAACAAATTTTATTGCCGCGGTGTGTGCATGAGTTAAGGAATACACGCACGCTGCCGTCTTTTTGCCGACTGGCAATAACGCCGTCTTCACCCATATAGGTGGTATAAAAGTCGTTGGTTTCCGGCAGCATAGAATCGTGTGCAATAAACTGCCACGCTTTAGCAAATATTTGCTCTAGCTCTTGCTCATAAATCTCGCGTTCCCAAAAAATTCGACGGTCGACCCAACCTTCTTTGGTGTCCATATAGCGACTATAGTCTGGTCGTGAACCTTTGTTATTTGACATATGTTCTCCTGCTTCTCTAAATTTTTTATTTCGCCACTATCAACAGCGTATTGTGGCCGGCAATATTACAACAAAAAAGTATAACATGCATTTAAGCCTTTTAAGCCCGCTTAATCTGCCGTGGATTTTAGCCTATCCCACCGCCGGCTACATTAATAATTTCACCGGTAATATAAGACGACTCATCCGCCGCTAAAAAGCATATCGCCGCGGCCAGTTCTTCGGGGGTGCCGTAACGCTTCATCGGTGTATCGCGCATGGTTTGCTGCACGACGCCATCCATGCCTGCTTGATCAACGGGTGTCATCGCGTCGGTTGTTCTAGGTGTTGCTCTTACCCCTTGGTCAACGCCGCCCGGGTTTACACAATTAACGCGGATGTTTTGCTCGGCTAGTTCCAGCGCCATACACACCGTCATCGCTTGTACGCCGCCTTTTGCTGCCGAGTAGGGCACACGGTTTATGCCGCGCGTTGCCACCGAGCCGACATTAACGATGGCCCCTGCTTGCTGCTCACGCATGTAAGGAATAACCGCCCGGCAGCACCAAAGCGTTGGCCATAAAGAGCGGTTTATTTCCTTTTCTATTTGATCCTCAGGGTATTCCCAAAAAGGCTTGGCCCAAATTGTACCGCCGACGTTATGGACTGACACATCAATACGGCCAAAGGTGTCGACGGTTGTTTGCATTAATTCTTTAGCGCCCGCACTGGTTTCTAAATCAACAATACAAACCGTTGCTACGCCACCCGCGTCGGTAATTTCTTGCTGCACTAGGCGAGCTTGCTGCTCGGCCCGGTCGGCTATCATCACCGTACCACCTTCTTTAGCAAAACGCAGCGCGCAGGCCTTACCTATGCCTTGTGCTGCACCTGTTACTAGGACCACTTTATCTTTGAAACGTTGTGTCATTAGCACTCTCTTATATTATTTTATTTACAGTGTCGGTTCTATTGCTTACCATCTGTTGCTCAATGTAACTAAAAAATAGGCTAAATGAAATGAGTGATGTCACCTTATATGGTTTTCCCCTGAGTACCTACGTTAGAACGGTACATATGGTGCTTATTGAAAAAGGGGTTGATTTTGAACAGCAGCCTTACGCACCGAATACCGATGAAATGCGCGCTGTTAGCCCGACGGGCAAAGTACCGGCGTTTAGTCACGGCGACTTTATGTTATTTGAATCGCTCGCGATGATTAAGTATATCGACGAAGCCTTTAATGGCCCCGCGTTACAACCCACTGATGTGAAAAAGCGCGCCATCATGAACCAGTGGATCAGTTATATCAACGCTTACGTGTTTTCCACCATGGTGCACGAAATTGTTCTATTTCGCTTTGAAATACGGCCTATGGATCAAGCGACCCTTGACGCGGCTATCCCTAAAACCAAAGAGCAGCTCGCTTTGTTGGAAGCCAGCTTAAGCAATACCCCCTACCTAGCCGGTGATCAAATCTCTCTGGCAGATTTTGTTTTATACCCTATTTTGGCCTTACTTGGGATGACGCCAGAAGCGTCTTTGTTAACTGCTTATCCCGCGGTTAGTGCATGGAAAAAAAGCATGGAAGAGCGCGCTAGCATCACGGCTTCTGCGCCACCGATGTAAGTAACTCAGTCTGCTGACGACAAAAAGCCGCAACTGCGGCTTTTTGTTTTTTCGATACTAGTGCTACAGTGACACCATACCCATTCGCAGCGATTGTATGCCTCAAACTCTTGCAGAACAATTTTCTTTAAAGCGCTTCAATCAGGGCTCCCCCAGCCAAAAGGCCTCAGTTGTGCTGAACCTTCGTCGGGTTTATATTTTACCCAACCGCGCCGGCTTGACCCTCGCTGCGGTAATTGTATTTATGCTGGTTGCGTCCATTAACTACAGTAATAGCATGGGCTTTGTGTTTACTTTTTTATTGGCCTCTGCAACACAAGTTTCTACTTTTTTTAGCTTTCGCAACTTATCTGGCATTGAAGTACACGGCCTTAAGTGTGCGCCATGTTTTTTGGGTCAACAAGCTCACGCCTCTTTCGTCATTAGAGAGACAGAAGGGCGCGATCGTTGGGGTATCGTGGCGACTATTGATAACCAGCTTTTGAGTATCCCTCACCTAAAACCGCATCAAAGCTACCCGATTAATGTACCCGTTTTGCCGCCCCAACGGGGCTGGTATTCACCCAATACGCTCACCTTATCTAGTCTCTTTCCGTTTGCTGTTTTTAGAGCCTGGTCACCGCTACTGTTTGCACAAAAAATTTTAGTGTACCCCCGACCTCTTTCCTTTAAGCAAGCCTTACCTAGCCTGCCTGCGGCTCTCGCTAATAGCTCAATCAGCAGCCCATCACCCGGTGCCGATGATTTTAGTGGTTTTAAAACCTACCAACCTGGCGACCCTTACCGGCAAATCAACTGGAAAGCCTGGGCCGCTGAAAAAGGCTTGTTGAGCAAACAGTTTTCTAGTCAGCAAAGCGCTCAAGTCTGGCTTGACTGGAACGCCTGCTCAAGCCCCAGTACCGAAGCCAAACTATCTGAGTTATGCCAATGGGCTTTAGCGGCAGAGAAAGCCCAACTGAGGTACGGCTTAAGGCTACCCTCTAAGCGAATACCTCCCGCTAACGGTGACGCACACCTGCAACACTGCTTACAAAGCTTAGCGCTGTTTAATCAAGCCAATGATGATTGAAGGTCACTTAAATAACACCTTAATGAGGTTATTGCTGATTATTGCAAGCCTGTTGGTTTTACCGCATATTGGTACGCTTAACCCCCTTTTTATTGTTATTAGTTTGGCGTTAATTGCTTGGTGTGGCTTCGTGCATTTTTTTAATCGCTTTTCCCCTAGCGCCTGGTTATTGTTACCACTTTCTTTACTCTTGGCTTTTTTAGTATTAAAGCTACATGGGATGTCGTTGGGTCGTGAGGCGAGCAGTAGTTTTTTATTGGTGCTGCTCGGCTTAAAACTTTTGGAGTGCCGACGTCAGCGTGATGTTTTAGCGGTTATTTTTGTTAGCTTTTTTGTGCTGATTACCCCTTTTCTTTTTGAACAAACCATTGCCTTGGCCCTGTATGGCTTGTGTTTATTTTTTCTGTTGCTCTGTGCATTGATCATTAATGCCAGCGGCTCGGCGAGCATACGCCCTGTAGACGTCACACGTTTTGCTACTCAGATTGGCTTATTAGCTTTCCCTTTGATGTTAATCGGTTTTTTACTTTTTCCACGTATGATCGGCCCGCTCTGGGCGATGCCAAAAGATGCTAGTAACGCAGTAAGCGGTATTTCCGACAGTATTAATCCCGGTCAAATATCCCACCTTGCTCTGTCTAACGAAACGGCCTTTAGGGCGCGGTTTAATGGCGCTTCTCCAGCATTTAACGAGCTGTATTGGCGCGGCCCTGTTTTTTGGCAGACTGACGGGCAGCAATGGACTGTTTCTTTAAACTCCACCCGCAGGGAGGCGGCCAATGATCCATCACCCGTCAATACTCTTTATCGTTATAGCCTCGTGCTTGAGGCACACCATCAACGTTGGCTGTACAGCCTAGATACACCTATTACTGCACCTAACCAGGTACGCTTAACGCAAGATAATCAGCTGTTATTAAAAGATAAGCTACGACGAACTCGATCTTTTGATTTGCTCTCGAACACTCAAACCGCGCCGGAAATACTCAATGATAAAGACCGTCTTCGCGCCTTAGCCTTGCCAAAAAATACTGACCAACGTGTTTATCAATTAGCCGCGCGTTGGCAAGCTGACGCCGGCAGTGATATTGCCGTTATTAACACAGGTTTGGCTCATTTTAATCAAGAAGATTTTTATTACACCTTAACCCCACCCCGCTTGGGTGTGGACCCGGTTGCAGATTTTTTATTTAGCACTAAACGGGGTTTTTGTGGTCATTACGCCACCAGTTTTGCTGTGGTTTTACGCGCAGCCAATATTCCCACACGCTTGGTCGCCGGTTATCAAGGTGGTGTGTATAACGCCGTGGGGCAGTTTTGGGAGGTTCGCCAGGCTGACGCGCATGTTTGGGTAGAAGCGTGGTTAGCTGGTCGCGGTTGGGTAAGGTTTGACCCCACAGCGGCAATTGCACCGAATAGAATTGAGCACAGCATTGATTTTAGCAACCAACGACTGGGCGGCGAGGTGCGTTTTTTAATCGAGCCTAGCGACGGTTTTAGCAACTGGGCGCAACAACTAACATCCCTAATGCAAGCGGTTGATTATTACTGGGAAAGTGGTGTCCTGGCTTATGGCCCCGAGGTGCAGCACGACTTTTTGTCTTCATTTGGTATCGATGGTTGGGAGCAGATGGTGCTTTGGCTAGCGCTCTTAAGTGGCGGACTTATATTAATTGTTACGCTATTTTTATACCGTTTAAGCGTTCGTAAAGAGGACCCGAGCCAAGCGGCTTATTTGGCCTTTTGTAAAAAACTGGGCAGGCGGTTTACGTATAAAAAACCCGCCGAAACTTCGTTACATTACTTCACTCGAATTGCTGCGATTAAGCCTGATTTAGAACCCGACCTGCAACAAATAAGGCAGCAGTATTTGCTTAGCCGTTATGCGAAAAATGATGCTAGAAAGCTACTAACACTAATCCGTGCGTTCCGTTTTTAAGCGGCTTATTTGCCGATACAAAACGAGGAAAAAATCTCCCCTAATAGGTCATCCGCGCTCATGCTGCCGGTTATCTCCGATAAGGCATTTTGTACTTGCCTTAAGTCTTCAGCAAATAACTCGCCCGCCTGATGCTCGATAAATTGCTGCACCCCTTCGGTATAGAGGGTGTCGGCTCGTTTTAGAGCGTCTAAATGCCGCCGTCGGGCCATAAAAACACCTTGGTCGCCGGCCTCAAAACCTACGACTTGTTTGAGGTGATTTCTTAACACATCTAACCCCGTCGAATTTTTTATAGACAGGTTTATTTCTGGAACAACGTGGTCGCTAAAAAGACCCGCTGGGCTCCCGGTTAANTCAATCTTATTAAAAACCAGGGTCACTGGTATTTTTTTTGGTATGTCGCGCAACCGTTGTTCTAAAGAAACCGTTTCTCGTTCTCTATCATCTATCACTAAAAGCACGCGGTCAGCGCTTTGGATTGCTTTATGGGCTCGCCTTACCCCCTCTTGCTCAACGACATCGGCGGTTTCCCTCAACCCTGCGGTATCGATAATATGCAAGGGCATACCATCTAGCTGGATCTGCTCTTTTAAGGTGTCTCTGGTCGTACCGGGTACATTTGTGACGATCGCGCTGTCTTTTTCTGTGAGTGCGTTCAGTAAACTTGATTTACCTGCGTTTGGGCTACCGGCCAAAACAACCGTTATGCCTTCACGTAGTAGGCTGCCTTGCTTAGCTATCCGTTGTATTTGTAGAAACAACTGTTGCACGCGCTGTTGTTTTTTGACTAGCTCCTCACTGGCTAAAAAATCAATGTCTTCATCACTGAAGTCAATCGCAGACTCTACATATAATCGAATCTGCGTAATGGCTTCTTGTAGGGTCTTAATCTGCGCGGAAAATTCGCCTTGTAAGGAACGCTGGGCTGACTTAACCGCCTGCTCGGTTCCTGCATCTATAACATCGGCGACTGCTTCTGCTTGGGCTAGGTCTAGTTTTTCGTTTAAAAATGCTCGCTCGGTAAATTCACCCGCTCTGGCTAAACGAGCGCCCAATTCAACCACTCGCCTTAACAACATATCCATCACAACGGGGCCACCGTGGCCCTGAAGCTCAAGCGTGTCTTCGCCGGTATATGATGCCGGGGATTGAAAGTACAGCGCTAAGCCGGTGTCTATAATTGAACCATCTTGCGCCTTAAACGGCTTGTGGTAGGCTTTTCTTGGTTTTAACTGAGTACCCAGTATGGCCTTTGCTATCTGTGCGGTATTGCCACCACTAACGCGGATAATGCCAATGCCACCACGACCGCTAGCGGTAGCAATAGCGGCAATGGTATCGGTGTCGCTTAACACCTTTGTTTGCTTATTTTTCTTGCCCGGATTCAATTTTTTTCATGATGACGGTTTGTTGAATAATCGTCAGCACGTTATTGACTATCCAGTACAGAACAAGGCCTGATGGGAAGAAGGCAAAAAAACCGGTAAACATAATAGGTAACATCTGCATCATTTTCTTTTGCATCGGATCTACCGGTGCCGGGTTTAAACGTTGCTGTAAAAACATGGTAATGCCATAAACAACCGGCAAGATAAAATATGGGTCTGGGGCCGACAAATTATCCATCCACAACATAAAAGGGGCTTGCCGCATATCGACACTTTCTAACAACACCCAATACAGAGCGATAAACACAGGAATTTGTATCAAAATGGGAAAACAGCCGCCCAATGGGTTTATTTTCTCGGTTTTATACAACTCCATCATAGCTTGATTTAGCTTTTGCTTATCGTCGCCATAACGTTCTTTTAACGCCACTATCCTTGGCTGCACTAATTTCATGTGCGCCATTGAGCGATAGCTTTTTTCTGATAATTTATAAAACAACGCTTTAATGGTTAACGTTACTAGAATAATTGCAACACCCCAATTACCTACAAACGAAAAAAAGAAACTTAACAACCAATAAATCGGTTCAGCAATAATGGTGAGCTTGCCGTAATCGACCATCAACACCAAGCCTTCCGCTGTTTCTTCTAATTGTTCTTGTATTTTTGGGCCGGCAAACAGTGTCGCGGTTATGGTTTTTGTTTCGCCTGGTGTGACTGTTTTTTTAGGTGAAAATGCGCCGATAACAAACAAACCGCCGTCCAGCGCTTTGGTGTAATAATGATATTGGTTTTGTTTTTCAGGAATCCAAGCGGCGCCAAAGTAATGTTGGATCATCGCTAACCAGCCGCCTGTTGCGTCTCGGCTTAGGTTTTCATCCTGCATATCATCAAAGTCAATTTTTTGATATTTATCTTCTGCCGTGTATAAAACGCCGCCGGTATACGTGTAAATAAACGAGTTAGCTTTTTTTTCTGTGTAATTATTACGTTTAAGTTGCAGGTATTCACGTGCAGACCAATCGTTTTTTGTATTATTGACTATGCGTGTTTCAACATCGACTTTGTAACTGCCTTTGCTAAACACATAGGTTTTTATGACCTTAATCCCTTGATCATTTTCCCAAGTCAGTGGCACTTTTATTTCATCTGCCGTTAAGGTGTAATGCTTTTTTTCTGCTCGCCATAAAGCATGGTGGTTCGGACTTTCCCCGCCATCAGAGATTAAGCCGGATTCCACGACAAAAATCTTTGGCATTTCACCGTTTAAAAGCTGAATAACACTTTTTTTGCCTTTCTCTTCTGGGTACTGGCTCAATTGCATTTGACTTATCCCGCCCCCTAAGGTGTTTATTTCTAAGTCATACACATCGGTTTTTATACTGATGATTTCACCTTTAGCCGCTAGCGTACTACCGTTTATGTCATTCGCTGTGTTAGCAGATACACTGCCGTCTGACGGGCTGTTAGGGACATCGCTTTTTAACGTGCTTTCTTTTTGTTGTTGCTCAGTTGCAAGTGGTGCTTGTGGAATAACATAGTCTTTTTGCCATGCTTGCCAAATAAGAATTGAAACGAAGGCGAGGGCGGCAAAAAGTAGTGTTCTTTGATTATCCATTAGATTTTCGGGTTATTGGTAAGGGGTCAACGCCTGCTTTACAAAACGGTTGGCAACGTAACAGTCGTTTACTGGTTAAAAAGAAGGCTTTAAAAAAACCGTACTCTTGAAATGCTTGTAGTGCATATTCAGAACATGTCGGGTAGAAACGACAACGACTAGCGATCATTGGGCTTATAAAAAACCGGTAAAACTTAATCAAATAAATAAATAGCTTATTCATCTAATGTCATTTTCTTCCAATACGTTTGTATTGATTCGGCCAGTTCTTTTTTATCTGCTTGATTTGCTTGATTGCGGCACAAAACAACAAAGTCTTGCTTTTTCAAGTTGTTTTTTTGTCGTCGAAACGATTCTCTAACCACGCGCTTTATTAAATTACGTTGTGTTGCTTTTTTAACGTTTTTCTTAGCTATGGCTAAACCAAGTCTAGGTCGTGTGCCTTTATTAGCCCTTGATAAAATGGTAAAAAATAAATCGGTCTTTCTACTCGCTCCTTTAAAGACCGTTGCGTAATCCGCAGCATTATTTAATCGATCTAATTTGCAGAAGGAGCGTGTGGTTAGATTGTTGTTTGTTAGGCTGATAAACGAACTCTGCCTTTTGCACGTCGAGCATTTATGATTTTACGACCTGATTTTGTGGCCATTCTTGCTCTAAAACCGTGTGTTCTAGCTCTTTTTAGGTTGCTAGGTTGGAATGTTCTTTTCATGTCGAAGTACCTTGTAAATAGAAATTGTTAAATTCACCGAAAGCGCTTGTTAAATTCTTTCGAGAAAAAGATTGCGCAGATTACGTTTTTTATGAGGAAAAGTCAATATTTATCAGTGTTGGTAGAACAGTTATTTGTGTCATGCTTTTCGGTATTTTATTAATAAATGTTTATTCTTAAATACTTATTATTACTATAAGGGGCAGCTTGATCTGTTGGTAACCTTGTTTTCTTTTTTAAAACCATGAGCTTAAAAGAATAATATGCGCGTTGATAAAGTCCATTTAATGTGTGTGCTAAATGTGGATAAGTTACGGTTCAAAGTTATCCACAATAAGCAAATGCTTTTACCCTAAGTTTTCTGTGGATAACTTTCTTTTTACGGTATATCCTAACGACAATAATAATTTTGAGGGGGTTTAGTGTCGTTACTGTGGGAAAAGTGTTTGCAACACCTTGAGGGGGAGTTTCCTACTCAACAAATAAACACATGGATTAGACCGTTGCAGCCACACATTAGTAATGGCGAGTTGTGTCTATTTGCCCCCAATAAGTTTGTTCTTGACTGGGTTTTAGATAATTATTTTAGTAAAATAACCAATATTATCAATAAGTTAGAGAATAAAGACACGGTTGTTTTATTAAAAATAGGTAGCTCAAAAGCATCACTGCCCAACACCAAAAAAACACAAACAAAGCAAAAAAACACGGTATTAAATAAGTCGAATCCTAATAACTTGAATCATACGTTTACTTTTGATTCCTTCGTTGTTGGTAAGTCGAATGAATTAGCAAAAGCTGCTTCTATTCAGGTATCGGAAAACCCTGGAAGCACATATAACCCATTGTTCATTTATGGTGGCGTTGGCTTGGGGAAAACGCATTTAATGCATGCGATAGGGAACAACATTCTCAGTAAAAAGAAAAACGCCAAGGTTAGTTTTTTGTCATCAGAGAGATTTGTCTCTGATATGGTTAAGGCTTTGCAAAAAAACACGATAAATGAATTTAAAAATTACTACCGCTCCCTAGACTTACTTTTAATTGACGATATTCAGTTTTTTGCTAAAAAAGAACGCTCCCAAGAAGAGTTTTTCCATACATTTAATACGCTTATCGAAAACAATAAGCAGATTGTTTTAACTTGTGATTGCTACCCTAAAGAAATTAATGGACTCGAAGAGCGCCTTAAATCTAGGTTTGGTTGGGGGCTACCGATAGCGATTGAACCACCAGATTTAGAAACCCGTGTCGCTATTTTAAAGAGTAAGGCGGCACAAAACGGAGTAGACCTTGCGGATGAGGTTGCTTTTTTTATGGGTAACCGGATCAAGTCTAATGTACGTGAACTTGAAGGCGCGCTGAGGCGCGTGTTAGCGAACGCTAATTTCACGGGTAAACCCATCACGCTGGATTTTACCAAAGAGGCCCTAAGAGACCTTATTGCCTTACAGAACAAGCGTGTTAGTATCGATAATATTCAAAAAATGGTAGCAGAGTATTATAAAATAAGAATGGCTGACCTATTGTCGGCGAAACGAACACGGTCTATAGCGAGGCCACGGCAAATTGCGATGGCGCTTTCAAAAGAACTAACAACGTGTAGCTTACCTGAAATAGGGGCGCAATTTGGGGGAAGAGACCACACAACTGTTTTACATGCGACAAGAAAAATAAAAGAATTAAGAGAGTCGGATCAAAAAACAGATGAGGATTACAAAAACTTATTGAGAACACTGTCCTACTAAGGCGTGCTTAAGTTAAATTTAAACCAATCTAAATACATAATTATGAAGTTAAAAATAAATAAAACTGATTTGCTGGAACCTTTGTCAAAAGTTTTCGGTGTAATTGAAAGGAGACAAACACTACCTATTTTGTCGAATGTTTATTTTTCGATAGCGGGTGGTCGGTTAAAACTATCGGGAACCGACTTAGAGGTTCAGGTGTCAGCGGAGGCATCGATAAGCTCTCAGGAAAACTATAAAACCACGATCCCTGCAAGAAAACTTTTGGATATTTGTCGCTCATTACCCGATGAGGCTGAACTCACCATGGATTTTGACCAAGACAAGGTTATTATAAAGTCCGGTAAAAGCCGTTTTAACTTAAGGGTGCTTTCTGCAGATGATTATCCTTTGTTTGATGAGTTTAATTATATTAATGAAGCAACCGTGGAGAGTGCTGTTTTAGGTAAAGCATTTAGTAAGACCGTTTTTTGTATGGCTCAACAAGATGTTCGTTATTATTTGAACGGGCTTATGTTTGAAATACTTGATAACGAGTTGTTAACGGTGGCCTCTGACGGCCATCGTTTAGCGCTTTCTAAAAACAGTATTGCTGCGGATGTAGAGTCAATAAATCAAGTCATTATTCCTAGAAAGGCTGCGCAAGAAGTGTTGCGCTTAATTGAAAAGCATGATGATCCGGTTTTTATTAAGGTTGCAAAAAACAATATAAAATTCACCCTAGGTGATGTGCAGCTCAATGCAAAGCTAATTGATGGTCGTTTTCCTGACTTTAAAAACGTCGTTCCGGAAGAAAGTAAGCATAGTTTTAATATAGACAAACAGGGTTTTAAAGCGGCGTTGCTTAGGGTGTCTATTTTATCTAACGAAAAATACAAGGGTATTCGCTTGGATTTATCTAACCAAGGGATGGTTATTAATGCAAATAATCCAGAGCAAGACGAAGCCGAAGAAGAGGTGTTAATTGACTATAGCGGCGAAGAAATGAGTATGGGTTTTAACTCTAGTTATTTAATGGACGCGCTTAACGTTATTGAGTCTGATAAAGTTAAAGTCTCTTTTACGGACACAAACAGTAGTTGCTTGCTTGAAAACCCTGAGGATGGCAGTAGTCGCTTTGTTATTATGCCGATGCGAATATAAGTCGAGTTTGAGTTGTCATAATGTCTTTATCTGAGGTTCGTATTAAAGATGTTCGAAATATAAAAAGCGCACATTTAATCCCATCTCCCAAGCTTAATCTTCTTGTTGGTCCGAACGGCAGCGGCAAGACCAGTTTTTTAGAGGCCATCTATTTGCTTAGTAGGGCGCGCTCCTTTCGAACACACAACATAAAAAAAGTTATTAATAGCGAGGAAAGCAACCTGCTTGTTTTTGCAAAACTTGATCACACAGGTGTTAAGAATAAGATAGCTATTAAAAAAGACCCGCAAGAAACAACCATTCGAATCAACGACAAAACAGAAAAAAAATCCTCCGAATTAAACCGTTTTTTCCATGCCCACCTAATTCGGCCTGAATCTCAAGTGTTACTAGAAAGCGGCTCATCCCTGCGCCGTTCCTTTGTTGATTGGGGTGTGTTTCACGTGGAACATGCGTTTTTAGACGCATCAAAAAAATACAACCACACACTCAAACAAAGGAATAAACTACTAAAGTCTAAACAACTTGATACCTTGGATGTATGGAGTGATAAGCTAGCTGAATACGGTATAATGATCACCGCACACAGAGAGCGCTATGTATTACAGTTGGAGGCGGCGCTATGTTTAATAGCAGCCGATTTGATTGGTGAGATAGTAATCAATGTTGAATACATCAAAGGTTGGGATAAAGGTTTGTCGTATGATCAGGCCTTAAAGAAAGCCTTGGCGCGAGATTTACAATACGGCCATACAACGATTGGTTCGCATAAATCTGATATCCGCGTATTGGTTGATGGTAGGCTCGCCCAAGATTATTTGTCTAGAGGGCAGATGAAGTTGTTAATTATCGCCTTGTATTTGGCGCAAATAAAATTAATGCGCGACCAGGGTAAGAAGTCAATTTGTGTGTTGTTAGATGATTTAGCATCTGAATTAGATGGCGTGAACTTTAACAAAGTTATGTTGTTTCTTGTTGGTTTGGATATTCAGATGTTTGTGACAACTACAGATGAGTCTTTGTTTGGAGATTATGTGAGTGATAAAGCGTCAAGGGTGTTTCACGTGAAACACGGCCGAGTAATAAAAGGGGATGATGAGTGAGCACAGAAGATATAAAAGAACAGACCTATGATTCTTCGAATATTCAAGTCTTAAAAGGGCTTGATGCGGTGCGTAAGCGCCCAGGTATGTATATTGGTGATACGGATGATGGTTCGGGCTTGCATCATATGGTGTTTGAGGCCGTGGATAACTCAATTGATGAGGCGTTGGCGGGACACTGTACAGAGGTGGGGGTTATTATTCATGAGGATAACTCGGTTACCATTACAGATGATGGTCGCGGCATACCGGTGGATATTCACCCTGAGGAAGGGCGCTCAGCTGCAGAAGTTATAATGACAGTGCTGCATGCTGGTGGTAAGTTTAATGACAATGCATACAAGGTTTCAGGTGGTTTACATGGCGTTGGGGTATCGGTTGTTAATGCCTTGTCTGATGAGCTTGAGCTAACCATTAAGCGCGAAGGCCATATTCACTACCAAAAATACAAAAACGGTGAGCCCGTTGAGCCGTTAAAAATCATAGGGGAAAGCGATAAAACCGGCACCAGCGTACGGTTTAAGCCGAGTGTTAATACCTTTACCAATATCGAATTCCACTTTGAATTGTTGGCTAAACGTTTACGTGAGCTATCATTTTTAAACTCAGGGGTTCGAATTCGTTTATCCGATGAACGTACTGCTAACGAAGAGGTGTTTCAATATGAAGGTGGTATTAAGGCCTTTGTTAGCCACCTAAATAAAAACAAATCCCCTATTCACGAAAAAATTGTTTATATCAATGTAAATAAAAACGATGTAAACGTTGAAATAGCGCTGCAATGGAATGATTCATACCAAGAAAATATTTTTTGCTATACCAATAATATCCCGCAGCGAGATGGCGGTAGCCACTTAGCCGGCTTCCGTTCAGGGTTAACCCGAACACTCAATCAGTTTATAGACAGCCATGGTTTAGCCAAAAAACAAAAGGCAGCCACATCAGGTGATGATGCGCGAGAAGGTTTAACAGCCGTACTGTCAGTTAAGGTACCTGATCCAAAGTTCTCCTCACAAACCAAAGATAAGCTGGTTTCATCGGAGGTTAAGCCTATTGTTGAATCGTCTTTGTCAGAGTTTTTGAATGAATTTTTATTAGAAAACCCATCTGAGGCAAAAGAGATTGCCAATAAGATGTTGGAGGCAGCTAGAGCAAGGGATGCAGCTAGAAAGGCCCGCGAGATGACGCGACGCAAATCAGCCTTAGATATTGCGGGCTTGCCGGGAAAACTAGCCGATTGCCAAGAAAAAGACCCTGCGTTATCTGAAATATTCTTGGTGGAGGGTGATTCTGCGGGTGGTTCTGCGAAGCAGGGGCGTGATAGACGCACCCAAGCGATATTACCCCTGAAAGGTAAAATATTGAACGTAGAAAAGGCGCGGTTTGATAAAATGATCTCATCTGATGAGGTGGGGACACTTATTACTGCGTTGGGTTGCGGTATAGGTAAAGAAGAGTATAAGCCAGAAAACCTTCGTTACCATAAAATTATTATTATGACGGATGCTGACGTCGATGGATCACATATTCGCACCTTGCTACTCACCTTTTTCTACCGGCAAATGCCTGAATTGGTTGAAAATGGCAATATTTATATAGCACAGCCACCGCTATATAAAGTTAAAAAAGGTAAACAAGAGCACTATGTAAAAGACGATAACGAGCTAAATAACTACCTATTACAACTGAGCTTACAAAAAGCCAGCCTAATGATTAACGATAGTAGCCCTGTAATCGCGGGTATGGCGCTTGAACAACTCGCAAAAGAACACCTATTAATAGAAGGTATGATTGCAAGGTTATCGGGCCGTTACGATGAGTTGGTTCTTAATAAATTATTGGTATCAGACGAGTTGTCTCCCGATGCAAACCAGCAAGAGATTGAAGCGTGGTTGTCCAAGTTAGAAGCAGACTTAAATGCGGTAGAGACGAGTCCAACGACATATAGATTATCAGTTGCCTATGGTGAAGAAGGCAAATGGATCATGACCTGTTCAACGGTATCACATGGGGTTGAAAAGCAGTTTGAAATAACCTCGTTGTTTTTTAAATCTTCGGAATATAAAAAGCTCGTTCACTTTGGAAAAACGGTGAGTGATTTATTTGAAGAGGGTACGTCACTTTTGATTGGCGACAAAACCATCCAGGTGTCTAACTTTAAGGAAGCCTTTGGTTTGTTGATGAAAGAGGCGCGTAAAGGACAGCAGATTCAACGTTATAAAGGTTTGGGCGAAATGAACCCAGAACAATTATGGGAAACGACCTTGGATGCCGACAATAGGCGTTTACTGCAAGTAAGAATAGAAGATGTGATTGGCGCGGATGATGTTTTCACTACACTAATGGGTGATGAAGTAGAGCCCAGACGTCAATTTATTGAAAAAAATGCCTTAGAAGTTTCAAACCTTGATGTATAACTAACAACTTTGTTGTTTCTCATTTATTTTGAATCATTCTCAACTTATTTGGGTTGATCTGAAAGAATAAAAACTTTATTTTTCATAAAGTTAGTGTTTTTGTATTTATTTTGACAATACAAAAGGCGAAAAAAACCTAGTTTTTCCGCCTTTTTTGTGAGAAAAAATTACCAAGATAACTCGACACTCAAACCATAAAAAAGCCATAAAACCTAACATAAGCCACAAAAAGAACTAACACACATAATCGGGTTGGTTTGACTACAAAAACCGCTTATATGGCTTCTAGTGAGGTCAATATTTACCTGTTTCAATGAGTTTTTTCGATTAGATCTTTTCTAAAACAGATGAACTGTAAATACAATGAATTTTCCGATTTGATTAATTTTAGTATTAGGTGCAATAACCGAAAAAGTGATGAGCGTTAAGGCTGATGGTTTTGTATAAAAAGAGAGAAAGGGTTTAAATAACCATCAAATACATTGGAGAAAGGAAGCCTTTTTTATTACAAAAAAAGCCCATTTCATTGTTTAAACGAAAACCTTATTGGCTTATTTCATCCATTTGATTCTCAATCCAGTTTTCAGCGGTTTGGTTTAATTCTCTTGCTGATAGACCGTTGCTATTGATCATGGGGCCAATGCGAACCTGGATCGTTCCAGGGTACTTTATAAAGGCTTTTTTCGGCCAGTACTCCCCTGCGTTATGCGCGACGGGAATAATCGGGTAGCCTGTTTTTTCAGCTAACAAAGCGCCTCCGATCATATACTTACGTTTTTCGCCAGGGGCGGTACGGGTACCTTCAGGAAAAATCACTACCCAACGGCCCGTTTTTAACCGCTCGGCGCCTTGTTCAATGATTTGTTTAAAAGAACGGGTTTTTTTAGAGCGGTCTATAGCAATAGGTTGGGTCAGAGCGAGCGCCCAACCAAACAAAGGAATCCATAAAAGTTCGCGTTTCATAACCCAGCATTGTTGAGGGAAAATCGCCTGTAGCGCAAACGTTTCCCAGGCAGATTGGTGCTTACAAAAGATAATACCATTGCCTTGAATATGCTCGGCACCAGTGACCTGATAATCAAGCCGGCAGATGACCTTAAGACCTTTGATTACAAGTTTGGCCCAGGCGCTACTAATCGCATAGCGGGTTCGATATGGAAAAGCAAAAAAGAGAAGGACCAAGGGTGCAAAGAAAAACAAGGTAAGCACTTGAAAAATAAAGAAAATAAAAGACCTTAAAGCAAGGGTCGCTTGGCTAGGTGAGGATGAAGGTGACGGCATCATTTAAAGTCTCGAAGGTAGGGTGAGAAAGCGTAGGGTTTTGTTGTTTGGTTTTTTGTCCCTTACCGGTTAGCACAAGCATCGCTTGGGCGTTAACCGCGACAGCTGCTTGCAGGTCTCTTAAGCTATCACCGATTACAATGGCACTGGATAAGGCGATGTTGTTCCGCTTGGCTAGGTCTGTTAAAAGCCCTGGCTTGGGTTTGCGGCAAGCGCAGTCATCTTCAGGGCTGTGGGGGCAAAAAGCAATATCCGTAATTTTTCCGCCAGCTTGTGTAACTAAATCAATCATTTTTAAGTGCATGGCCTGTAGGTCGTTGAGGCTAAATAACCCACGGCCGATGCCCGACTGATTGGTGGCTACAAAAACTCGGTGTCCAGCTTGGTGTAGCTTTGCGATAGCATCAAGGCTGCCCGCAATGGGGACCCATTGATCAGCATTCTTTACGTATTGGTCGCTATCCAGATTAATGACCCCGTCGCGATCCAAAATAATGTCATGTGCATACTTAGGGTTTAAATGCATCTGAAGTCTAGATCATTGATATATTGGCAACTTTTATAAAGTTAGCGTGAATTTTTGCGAGTAAAGCTAGACGTGAATTCTTTAATGCTTCATCGTCCACCATAATAAAGACGTGCTCAAAAAATGCGTCTATGGGTTCTTTTAGTGACGATAACGCTTTAAGCGCAGCAATGTATTGCTGCTGTTTAATTGAGGCCTGTGCTTGGCTCTCGCAGCGGAGCAATTGTTGATATAGTTCAGTTTCGGCTGCATCAGAAAGAAGATCAGCGTTTAATTGATCAGAAATATTAGCCGGGGCTTTTTTCAATAAGTTTTGAATCCGTTTATTGGCTTCACTTAAGCTGGCGGCTTCCGGTAACGCTGAAAAGTCTTGAACGGCCTGTATGCGGTTCATAAAATCGACCGGTTCAGAACAGTTTATACTGGCTACGGCAGCAATATGTTCGGCACTAAAGCCTTTATTTAAGCAATACCCCTTAAGTCTATCCAACATAAAGTTTAACACCAGAGGCTGGGTGCTATTAGTGTCAAAAGCATGGGTAAATTGTTCACAGCTTAGGGTAATTAATGCGTTAAGATCCAAATTAAGGTTATTTTCAATAATAATCCGTAAAATACCTAAGGACGCACGACGAAGGGCGAAAGGGTCTTTATCACCGGTGGGCAATAAGCCGACACTAAAAACACCGACGAGGGTGTCTAATTTATCAGCTAACGCTAGGACCTGTCCCGTTTCGCTGCTCGGCAACGGTCCACCGGAGAGTTTAGGAAGGTATTGCTCTTCTATCGCTGCTGCGACGGCGCGCGGCTCACCGTTTTCGATGGCATAGTAGCGGCCAATAACACCTTGCAGACTAGCGAACTCGCCGACCATATCGGTGACCAGATCCGCTTTACTGAGTAGCGCAGCACGGGCTGCAAGATCAGTGTCGTAGCCAAGTTGTTTGGCTAAAGCTGACGATAGTGCGGTGACGCGTGTGGTTTTTTCGCCAAGCGACCCCAGTTTATGCTGGAAGACCACGTTGTTGAGCGAGTCAACGCGCTGTTCAAGTGTGAGTTTATTATCTTGTTGCCAAAAAAACTCAGCATCCGATAAGCGAGGACGAATGACACGTTCATTGCCGTGGCTAACTGATGTGGGATTACTGCTTTGAATATTACTGATGGTAATAAAAAAGGGCAGCAAGCTCCCTTGCTTAGAGAGCACCGGAAAATACTTTTGATTAGTCTGCATGGTCGTGATCAGGACTTCTTTGGGCAGGGTCAAAAAATGTTCATCAAAGCTACCTGTAACAGCAACGGGGTACTCTACTAAGGCGGTGACCTCATCTAATAACTCAGCGTCAATATGGGCTTGGCCACCAACAGCGCGGGCAGCTTGCTCAGCTTGTTCAACAATTGTTTGGCGACGCTGGTCCATGTCAGCAAAAACATAGGCTTGACGAAGTTGATCGCAGTAGCTTGAGGCGGAAGAGATAGTAAAGGACTCAGGCACATGAAATCGATGACCAACACTAGTATTTGACGTGTTAATACCGAAAAACTGGGTATCAATAATGCGATCACCAAATAATAAACTGGCCCAATGTACGGGTCTAACGAAGGCGCTATCGGAATCGCCCCAGCGCATACGTTTGGCGATGGGTAGACGTGCTAATGCTTTTTCAATAATAGCAGGGATCAGGGTTTCGGCAGATTGGCCGGGCTCCAGTTTATTGTAACAAAGCCATTCACCCTTCTCTGTTTTTAGGGTTTTAAGCTCACTAAAGTCAGCACCACAACTTTTAGCAAACCCAAGGGCCGCCTTGCTCGCTTGGCCATCAGGGCCGTAAGCGGCAACAACAGCAGGGCCGCGCTTTTCAATAACCGCATCTTGTTGCTTAGCATCAACGGACTCAATCCAAAAAGCGAGGCGACGTGGGGTGGCGTAACTGTGTGTGTTGCCGTAAGCCAACTTAGCTTCGTCCAGCCCTTCGCAAACAGCTTGTAATAGGGCGTCGCGCAAAGTTTTTAGGTGAGTTGGCGGCAGTTCTTCGCAGCCTAGCTCAAACAATAAATCGTTGGTGTTAGACATTTAGCGGGCCTCCGTATCAGCAGGGCTAAGCATAGGAAAGCCAAGGGCTTCACGCGAAGCATAGTAGGTTTCAGCAACCATTTTTGCCAGCGTTCTGACGCGTAAAATAAACCGTTGACGCTCAGTAACAGAAATAGCGTGGCGTGCGTCTAATAAATTAAACGTATGCGAGGCTTTTAATACCTGTTCATAAGCAGGTAAGGGTAATTGCTGTTGAATGAGTTCGTTACAGGCTTGCTCACACTGATCGAATTGTTGAAAAAGGGTGGTGGTGTTGGCGTGATCAAAATTGTAGTGAGACATTTCTACTTCGTTTTGATGGAACACGTCGCCATAGGTGATGGTGCCGTGCTGATTGCGGGTCCAGACAAGGTCATAAACACTTTCAACGCCTTGAAGGTACATGGCGATGCGTTCAAGCCCGTAAGTGATTTCACCACTAACGGGGCGACAGTCTAGGCCGCCGACTTGTTGAAAATAAGTAAACTGGGTGACTTCCATACCGTTTAGCCAAACTTCCCAACCCAAACCCCAAGCACCTAAGGTGGGAGACTCCCAGTTATCTTCAACAAAGCGAATGTCGTGCTCTAGCATGTCCAGGCCAAGGTGCTTCAGAGAGCCGAGGTACAGGTTTTGAATATCGCTAGGTGAGGGCTTAATAATGACTTGAAATTGGTAATAATGCTGTAAACGGTTTGGGTTTTCGCCAAAACGACCATCGGTTGGGCGGCGCGAAGGCTGCACATAAGCCGCAGACCACGGTTCGGGTCCGATAGCACGCAAAAAAGTAGCAGGATGGAAGGTTCCGGCGCCCACTTCAAGGTCGAGTGGTTGCAGAATAACGCAGCCCTGAGCGGCCCAATATTCTTGCAAAGCAAGGATAAGGCCTTGAAATGTCGTGAGGTCTTGATTGGATTTTGACACGTTAAATAAACAGTTTTTAATTTAAAAGCGCAGTATATCTAATAAGCTAACACTTATCATTAAAAGCCCAATAAGAAAGGGCAGCGACAGATCAAAAAGCAATCCGGTATAATAGCGCGTTTAAAAATACTGAGTAAGCATTATGGCAACACAACGAAAAGCGGTCGCATTAATTTCAGGGGGGCTAGACTCCTTATTGGCGGCAAAAGTAATGCTAGAGCAGGGTGTTCATGTGGAAGGCATCAATTTTTATACCGGTTTTTGTGTCGAGGGGCATACCCATGCGATCCGTAAAAAAGACAAGGCCAAGCCAAAAAGAAACAATGCCCTATGGAGCGCTGAGCAACTCGGTATTAAGCTGCATATCATTGATATTATTGAAGAATATAAACAAGTTTTGTTAAACCCGAAGCACGGCTATGGGGCTAATATGAACCCTTGCTTGGACTGTAAAATATTTATGGTTGGCAAGGCAAAGGAATGGGCTATAGAGAATGGCTTTGATTTTATTATTACGGGTGAAGTGATTGGCCAGCGACCGATGTCTCAACGCAAAGATACAATGCCGGTTATTTCAGCTGAATCAGGTGCTGACGATCTGTTGTTACGCCCCTTGTGCGCACAGAACTTACCTGAAACAAAACCTGAGCGTGAAGGCTGGGTTAATCGTGCTGAGCTGCATGGCTTTAGTGGCCGCACACGTAAGCCTCAAATGGCCTTGGCCGAAAAATTTGGCTTTGATGATTACGCTCAACCCGCGGGCGGCTGTTGCTTTTTAACCGATAAGTCGTATTCAGTAAAATTAACAGACCTTTGGGCGTCACGCGGGAAAAGAGACTACGAGTTAGACGACATTATGTTGCTGAAAGTGGGTCGTCATATTCGGCCGAAGCCAGGGTTTAAACTAATTATTGCGCGAGAAGAGGGTGAAAACAATTTTTTACAAGGCTATAAAAAACAATTTATAACGCTGATGACGATGAGCCATAAAGGCCCTTTAACCTTATTAGATGGTGAGGCGAGCGAAGAAGACCTGCGGTTGGCGGCGCAAATAGTGGCCCGTTTTAGTCAAGGGCGTGAGGCCCCAAGCGTGGACGTGCAGATTGCAGAAAAAGGCGTTAACAAATTGATAACGGTTAAGCCCCTGCCCGCGGAAGGTATTTTACCAGCGTGGCGGGTATGATCGAACTAGACGCCCGCAGATTGATGTGTCCTATGCCGGTTATAAAAACACAAAATGCGATCAAACCCCTGTTGCCGGGTGATAAGTTAAGGGTGTTTTGTACTGACCCAGGTGTTTTACAAGATATTCCGGCTTGGTGCCGGATTAATAAGCATACTGTACTGCTCGCCGAAGAACGAGATGGCGAGTATATTCTTACCATTGAAGTAGGCAATGAATAACGTGTCTGTTCCAACGCCAGCAACGCAAGCAAAAAAAAACATTACGGTGATTGGCGCGGTCGTTAATTTGATCTTGTCGATCATTAAGATAGGGGTTGGTTGGCTCGGTCAATCTCATGCATTAATTGCCGATGGCTTTCACTCCTTGTCAGACCTGTTATCAGATGGCTTGGTGTATTACGCCTCCCACCACGGCAGCCAAGAGGCGGATGAAGAGCACCCTTACGGGCACGCGCGATTTGAAACATTGGCGACTGTTATTCTCGGCGCGTTATTGATCGCTGTCGCAGGGGGTATTATTTGGGACGCGATGAGCCGTTTTTTTAACGATCAAACGGTAAGCCATGGTGGCTTAATTATTGTTGTCGCAGGGACCTCCATTTTATCGAAAGAGGTGATGTATCACTTAACGATGCGAACAGCAAAGGCGACGAAGTCGGAGTTGTTAAAAGCGAATGCTTGGCACCATAGGAGTGATGCAGTGTCCTCCTTGGTTGTGTTGATAGGTGTTGGGCTTGAGCTGTCTGGTTTTAGGTACTTCGATTCTATAGCCGCTTTGATTGTGGGCTTGATGGTGATCAAGATAGGGTTTGACTTGGTGTCAGATGCGAGCAAAGAGTTGGTTGATACGGCGCTTGATGCGGATAGGATTGAAGAAATCAAACGCGTGATTATGAGCATTGAAGGCGTGCAAGAACTGCATTTTTTGCGCACGAGAAAGATGGGTGCCGAGGCGTTGGTCGACGTGCATATTCTTGTCGACCCTATGATCAGTGTATCGGAAGGGCATTTAATCAGCGAAACCGTACGTCTATCATTGATTAGAGAAATCGATGATATTGGTGAAGTGATGGTGCATATAGACCCCGAGGACGACGAAATCTGCTCGCCGAGTCTTGAGCTGCCTTTAAGGGGCGAATTAACCGATAAATTAAACGCGGTATGGAGTGATTTACTCGAAAAAGAGAAAATTAAGAAAATTAATTTACATTATCTTGACGGCAAGGTGGTTGCTGAAATAGAGTTGCCTCTTTCGCTATTAACGACGGTGTTGGATGCGGAGCGAGTATCCAAGGCCATAAAAGAACGCGCTTTATCGGTACCCGAAGTGGCCAAGGTAAAGGTGCATTATTCATAGTCCGCACCTTATTGGTGCAATTCATCTAATTACGCACCAATGTGGTTAGAGATTACGGTAAGAAGTAGCTAAAAGAGCGGTAAAACAAGGGGTTATATTTTGGCATAATTTGTGCAAAAATTGTCACGTTAAGGTTTATTACGATTTATTCAATATATTAGGAGCAGTCATGTCACCACAAGAAATATTAGATTTTATTAAAGAAAAAGAAGTCGCGTTTGTTGATTTTCGCTTTAGCGATACCATGGGTAAAGAGCAACACGTCACCGTGCCAACACACACGATTGATTTAGCTTTATTTGAAGATGGAAAAATGTTTGACGGCTCATCCATTGCCGGTTGGAAAGGTATTAATGAATCAGACATGATTTTAATGCCAGACCCATCAACCGCGGTTTTAGACCCATTTTTTGACGATGTAACACTGATTATACGTTGTGATGTCGTAGAGCCCACCGATATGAGCGGTTATGGAAGAGATCCGCGCTCTATCGCTAAAAGAGCAGAGGAATACCTAGCTAGCACAGGCATTGGTGATACTGCCTACTTTGGCCCTGAAAACGAATTTTTTGTGTTTGATGATGTTCGTTGGGGTGCAGATATGTCGGGGTCGTTTTATAAAGTGGACTCTGAAGAGTCTGGTTGGAACTCAGAAAAAGTATACCCTGATGGCAATATGGGTCACCGCCCTAGCGTTAAAGGTGGCTACTTCCCTGTTCCTCCAGTCGACTCCCTCCACGATATGCGTGCAGCGATGTGCTTAACGCTGGAAGAAATGGGTCAAAAAACCGAGGTGCATCACCACGAGGTGGCAACAGCGGGTCAGTGTGAAATTGGAACGGTCTTTAACACATTGGTAAAAAAAGCCGACGAAGTGTTAGAACTTAAATATGTGGTACACAACGTGGCTCACGCCTACGGTAAAACAGCAACCTTTATGCCGAAGCCTTTAGTTGGTGATAATGGTAACGGTATGCACGTGCATCAGTCTATTTTTAAAGACGGTAAAGCCTTATTTGCTGGTGACCTATACGGTGGGCTTTCAGAAACAGCGTTATTTTATATTGGCGGTATCATTAAGCATGCTAAAGCAATTAATGCGTTTGCAAATGCATCTACCAACAGCTACAAGCGTCTTGTTCCGGGTTTTGAAGCACCAGTGATGTTGGCTTATTCTGCCCGTAACCGCTCGGCTTCTATTCGTATACCTTTTGTATCAAACCCTAAAGGCCGTCGTATTGAAGTTCGTTTTGGTGACTCGACAGCAAACCCGTACCTTTGCTTTGCAGCGATGTTGATGGCAGGCCTTGATGGCATTCAGAACAAAATTCACCCAGGTGAAGCGATGGATAAAGACTTGTATGACCTACCGCCTGAAGAAGAAGCAAAAATTCCTCAAGTAGCTAAAGGCTTTGATGAAGCACTAGACGCATTAAACAAAGACCGTGGATTCTTAACGGCCGGTGGCGTGTTTAGTGATGATATGATCGATGCCTATATTGATCTGAAGATGGAAGAGGTTACTCGTTTACGTATGAGTACTCACCCCGTTGAATTTGATATGTATTACAGCCTATAAGCATCGGCCTTATTGTTGTGAAAAGCCCCGCAAAAGCGGGGCTTTTTTTGTACAAAATTTGATTAATATGGTTGTATAGTACTACTGTATCAGTAAGGAAACGCGCCATGATCTACAGAATACTTATTTTGACATTGCTCATAACGGGTCTCGCACAGGCCGGGGTATATAAATACATTAATAAACAAGGGAAAGTTTCGTACTCTGATACGCCGGTAGAGGGGGCTGAAAAGGTGACTGTGCCACCGGTAATGACCTACCAAGCAGTAAAGCCCATTACGCCTGAGCCTGCGCAGGAAGAGGTAGAAAAGCAGCAGCAACTGGGCTACCAACGGCTTGAGATCACATGGCCAGAAGAACAAGGCACGGTTAGAAGTAATCAAGGCATCGTTAGCGTGAAACACATCTTAGAACCGGCCCTGCAAACAGGGCATAGATTAGAGCTAATAGTCGATGGTCAAACAAAGGATGGGCTTACAGTGCAAGGACTTGAGCGAGGCGAGCACCAAGTACAATTACGCGTTCTGGATACTGAAAAAACAGAGTTGCTAACTAGTCCGAGTGTTACCTTTTATTTGCAACACCAATCAAAGCTCCAGCAAACAAAAAGTAAAAAATAGTAGAAGCGCACCAATATGGTGCGTATACTGTGCCCGTAAGGACCGTGACCGTGTTCTAATTCTTAATAGCTTGCCGCTCTCAGTAGCTTGGCGTGCTATTTGCTAAGTAGCTACAATGGAAAAACCACTTTTTTTACCCGCTTCAATCATCGAGCAATTATCGATCAGCGTACTTGTTTTTAACGAGAATAATACGTTAATTTACATGAATAACTCGGCCGAAGAGCTTTTAGATATCAGCGCGCGTAAAGCAATAGGCTTTAGCGCAGAGCGATTATTTGATACATCAAGTTTTGATATAAAAAAATGCTTATACCGGACGCGCTTGCACGGCGCGAAGGTGACCGAGCACTTGGTGTCAATCAGTTGCCCAGTTTCAATAAAAAGGAATATCAGTTTATCGATGACACCAATTACCAGTGAGGCTGGCGGTAGTGAGTGTGTGTTGGTGGAGATGATGGACTTTAACCATTATCTCCAAATAGATTACGAAGAAAAACTGTTATCTCAAAACGAACTCGCCACTAATATGCTGCGGGGTTTGGCGCATGAGATTAAAAACCCACTAGGAGGTCTAAGGGGCGCGGCTCAATTACTGGCAAAAGAACTGGAAGGTCAGTTTTCAGACTATATACAGGTAATTATCGAAGAAGCGGACAGATTGACGAAACTGCTCGATAGCATGCTCGGCTCTTCAAAGCTACCGAACAAGCAAGCGATAAATATTCACGTTATTTTAGAACGGGTTAGGCAGTTAATTAAGGCAGAGACGGACGAAAAAATAAAGATAAGCACCGACTATGACCCAAGCATTCCTGAAATTGAAGCCGACAAAGACCAGCTTATTCAGGCCTTGTTAAATGTCGTTAAAAATGCCTCACAAGCTGTGCAAGGTGACGGGGTGATTGTACTGAAAACAAGAATACACCGAAACTTTACCATTGGAGAAGAGACCTATAAGTTGGCTATAAAAGTAGACGTGATCGATAATGGGCCGGGGATACCAGCGAACATGTTAACGAAGATTTTTTATCCCATGGTAACGGGTAGAACAGAAGGAACGGGCTTAGGCCTGTCTATCGCACAAAAAAATGTGCAACGGCATAACGGCATCATAGAAGTGAATAGCCGACCAGGCGAAACAGTATTTTCAACGATATTACCTTTAGGGCTAACGGATGAATGAGCAAATAACGGTTTGGGTTGTGGATGACGATCGATCCATTCGCTGGGTGTTAGAAACCGCGTTCAAGCGAGCAGGTTATCGGGTGACCAGCTTTGCAAGCGCGGACGGCATCTTGGATTTAATGCATAAGGATATGCCAGACGTTCTAGTAACGGATATCCGCATGCCCGGTAAGGATGGGATCGAGTTGTTAGCTGACTTACAGAGCATGTACCCCAGTTTACCGGTAATTGTGATGACGGCACACTCTGATATGGACAGCGCAGTGTCAGCGTATGATGGGGGGGCTTTTGAATACCTGCCAAAACCATTTGACGTGGATGAGGCCGTAAATCAAGTAAAGCGAGCACATGCGCAGCATAAAAAAGCAGTTACAAGCATCACTTGGGCAAAAGAAGAAGCGAGCGAATCCGGTATTATTGGCAGTGCGCCGGCTATGCAAGCAGTGTTTAGAGCGATTGGCCGCTTATCAAGATCAAATGTAACAGTCATGGTAAATGGCGAGTCGGGCACCGGAAAAGAGCTTGTGGCGAAGGCGTTGCATCAACACAGCTTACGCAAAGAGAAACCGTTTATCGCGCTTAATATGGCGGCTATTCCCAGAGATTTATTAGAGTCAGAGTTATTTGGCCACGAAAAAGGCGCGTTCACCGGTGCGGTTAGCCGTAGAAAAGGCCGGTTTGAGCAGGCAGACGGTGGCACCCTGTTTTTAGATGAAATTGGTGATATGCCGGCAGAAATGCAAACACGGCTGTTGCGAATTTTGTCCGATGGTGAGTTTTTTACTGTTGGCGGTCATCAAACCATTAAGGTAAATGTACGAATCATTGCAGCGACCCACCAAGGTTTAGAAAAGCTGGTCGAAGAAGGGCGTTTTAGAGAAGACCTTTTTCACCGCCTTAACGTGGTACGGATAAAAATACCGCCCGTGAGAGAGCGTCGTGAGGATATTCCCTTGTTAATGCAACATTTTTTGACCAAGGCGGCAAAAGAAGTCGGCGATGAGGTAAAAATATTAGACCCAGAGGTGCTCGCCTTGCTATCTAAGCTGCCTTGGACGGGAAATGTGCGGCAATTAGAAAATACCTGCCACTGGTTGACGGTGATGTGTCCCAGCAAGATAGTGGGTATTGATGATCTGCCTGAAGAGCTGCTGGCGATTAAAGACGAGCAAGCTCAACGAGTTGAAGGTGATTGGTTGGATGCTGCAAAAATTGATATCAGAAAGCGTTTGTCGGCGGGTGAAAAAGATGTCGCCAAGCGAGCCGTTGCGTCGCTAGAAAAAATATTAATTTTGCAGGCGCTAGAACACACCAAAGGCCGACGGCAAGATGCAGCAAAGTTACTGGGCTTAGGGCGTAATACGCTAACCCGTAAAATTAAAGACTTTAACGCCGAGTAGTCTTTTTTAGGTCAAAAGTCTAGGCTACCAACCAGTTCAGAGACATGGTTAAATTGATGACGGTCTAAATAGTCGACGATTCCTTGGTTAACTTTTTGTGCCAACAAGGGATCATAAAACAAGCCAGTCCCTAAGCCAACGGCACTGGCGCCAGCGATAATAAACTCGATCGCGTCGTTGGCGTTAGTAATGCCGCCTTGACCGATAATAGGAATATTATGCGCTTTGCACACCTGACGCACTTGGTGAACCTTGAGCAAGGCAATCGGCTTAATGGCCGGGCCGGACAAACCGCCTTGAACATTGCCGATAATAGGTTTTCTTGTGTCGGCGTCAATCGCCATCCCCATTAAGGTGTTGATGACAGAAAAAGCATCACTGCCAGCATCAATACAGCGTTTTGCGCTTTCAGCAATATCAGTTTGGTTGGGTGACAACTTGGTGATGATCGGTTTTTTTGTCACCGATCGACAGGCTTCAACCACGCGTGCAGACATTTCAGGGTCATTGCCAAAGGCTACGCCGCCTTGTTTAACATTAGGGCATGAAATATTTATTTCAATGGCGTCGATGGGCGATTGGTCGAATAAGCGGGTAACCTCGGTGTATTCTTCAATGGTTGAGCCAGAAACATTTGCAATGTAGCGCGTTTCAGTAAAATCAAGCGCAGGTAAAATATCGTTCACGACTTGTTGCGTACCAGGGTTCTGCAGACCAATGGCATTTAGCATACCAGAAGGAGTCTCGTACACGCGGTGTGTTGGATTGCCAGGGCGAGCGTCTAAGGTGGTGCCTTTTAAACACACGGCCCCCACATCTTTATGTGAAAATCCCTCAACACGGGTGTACTCTTGGCCGAAACCAACGCAGCCAGATAATAGAACAACAGGCGTTTGGAAGCGCATGCCACAGAAGAAAGAAGCTAATTTAGGATGCAGCATTTAATCTAGGTTAGTGAGACAATAAGGCCATTATAGCAGCTTAGTAAAAACCATTTACATCATGATACATGTCGTTTTATATGAACCGGAAATCCCGCCTAATACAGGTAACGTTATGCGCCTTTGTGCTAATACCGGTGCGCGGCTCAGTTTAATTCATCCCTTGGGGTTTAAATTGGACGATAAAAAGCTTAGGCGTGCGGGGATGGATTATCGTGAGTGGGCGGATGTAAAAGAGTACCAAAATTTCGATGAGTTTTTGGCGACAGAAAAGCCATCGAACGTGTATGCCTTTTCTCGTTTCGCTACCAGTAATTATGCACAAGTACGCTACCAAGCAGGGGACGCCTTGGTTTTTGGTCCTGAAACACGTGGCCTACCAGCTGCCGTGTTACAAACGCTGCCTGAGAGCAATAGGGTGTTAATACCGATGCAGGAAGGTAGCCGAAGTTTAAATTTATCGAACTCCGTGGCGGTTGCCGTGTATGAAGCATGGCGGCAAATGGATTTTAATGGGAGCCAACCTTAACTTATTTGTGGTTCTACACGCTGAGCTCGGGTTAATAAATAGCGTACGGCCGCCTCGGGGGGCAGTTGTTCAAATAAAATACGGTAGATCTGCAGGCAAATCGGCATATCTAATGACCACTTTTGGCAAATAGCGTAAACCTCACGGGCCGCGTGGATGCCCTCGACCTCTTGTCCAATAGAGGCTTTTGCCTCCGAGATCGTTTCACCCCGACCTAGTTGTAAGCCAAGGCGACGATTACGCGATTTATCATCAGTACAGGTGAGCACGAGGTCGCCGACACCGGCTAAACCCAAGAAAGAGCTCTCTGAACAATGGTATACATTGCCCAGTTGTACCATCTCATTTAGCCCTAAGGTGATCAGGGCGGCGCGTGCATTGGCACCAAAACCTAAACCGTCAGAAATGCCAGCGGCAATAGCTAAAATGTTTTTCATCGAGCCGCCAATTTCAGCGCTCGCGATATTATTGCTTGGGTAAGCTAAAAAGCTGGTCGTTCGGAGGGTGTCGGCTACGTGCGTTGCCACCTCAATATCGGGCGATGCAACGATAACGGCAGTGGGTAAATTTTGCGCAACCTCGAGCGCAAAGCTAGGGCCAGAAATGAGTGCCATCGGGACGTTATTACCTAATACGTCGTTGACGACCTCATGAGTCAATAAACCGGTGTCTGTTTCAAACCCCTTGGTTAACCACGTGATGATTGTATTGGCTTGTATGGACGGTTGGCACTTAATCAAGGTTTGCCGAAAGGCGTGGCTCGGCACGGCGAGCATTAAAAAGGTATGGTCGGCAACGGTTTGCGATAAATCATCAGAAACAGACAGCGTTTCAGGAAAATCAATATGGGGTAAAAACTGCGCATTACAGCGTGCATCAGCGAGGGTTTTTATATGTGCGGGGTCGTGTCCCCATAAAGTCACTTGGTGGCCTGCACTTGCCATCATAATGGCCATAGCGGTTCCCCAAGAGCCGGCGCCAAGTACCGCTATTTTTTCAGGGCGTGTCACAAGACAGACTTAATTAGCTTTTGACGGGTCGTTTTGTTGGGCGTGCTGAGCATACAAAGCCTCAAAGTTTACGGGGTTAAGTAGCAAGGGTGGAAAGCCACCTTTGGTCACCAGCTCAGAAACCGCCTCGCGTAAGTACGGAAACAGAACACTGGGACAAAAACTCCCTAATAACGGGCCCATTTCTTCGTCTGCAAAGCCTTTTACGCCGAATACGCCGACTTGGGTTACTTCGATTAAGTAGGCGGTCTTATCGTTATTTTTTACCGTGACGGTAACCGTGACAGACGCTTCGTATAAGTCCTGCGGCGCTTTGCGGGCATTATTGACTAAATTAATATCTACTTGGGGCTGCCATTTTTCAGTAAAAACCAAGGGTGTATTTGGCGATTCAAAGGAAACGTCTTTTATAAATAGTTTTTGAATTGAAAATTGCTTTTCAGGGTTTTCGCTAGGGGCTTGATCAGTCATTTCTTATCCAAATAGTTAGATTATTTTTTTACCAGCGGCATGTTGGCTTCTTGCCAGGCTTGTATACCCCCACTTAGAGCGAAAATGTTGCTAAGGCCAAGCTTGCTCAAGGTTTTACACGCCTCATCCGAGCGGGCGCCAGATTTGCAATAAAAAAGTAACGGTTTGCCGTCGTATTTTTTAAGCTTGTCTAGGCTGTCTTTTATGTCAGGCAGCGGAATCAAAATAGCATCCCCTAAGTGACCGGTTTTAAATTCTGCTTCGTTACGGGTATCTATGACCACCGCTTCGTCGCGGTTAATGAGATCAATGGCTTCAGGCACGGTTAATAGTTTATAACGACGTGTGAGATCACTAAAAACGGTTTGTAATAATAAAACAATAATCACGACTAGGGCGATAAACAATAGGCTATGGTTGCCTACAAACTCAATATAAATATCCATTCGGGGAAAAACCTTTTTCGGGGGGTTAAGTTAACAATAAATTTGTTTTAATAATTGGACCAAATCGATAGCCGTTTTTTCTGATACCTTATAAAAAACCTGTGTGGCATTTTTACGAAACTGGAGCACCTTTTTTTCACGCATAATAGAAAGGTGTTGTGAAACGTTGCTTTGTGTTGTGCCTACACTATCGATTAATTGTTGCACGGTTTTTTCTTCGTGACCTAATTGGCAGATAATCTTTAAGCGAATTGGGTGAGACAATACCTTTAATAAATTAGCGGCTTTAGTTATTTCCAAGTCGGTACTAATTAGTTCGCCTGTTGAGGGGTTCGTCATTGTTGTTGTATCCATATTATAGTTTTAAGCATTAAAAAGGCAGATATCGTAAAATAACACTTTATGAGTTGACATATTATACCAAGCAAACCACGGAGATAGCATTGTTGAAGAAAGATTTAACGAAACGCCCCATCGTTTTACTGATATTAGATGGTTTTGGCCATTCAGAGTCGGACCAGTTTAACGCAGTTAAAGCCGCTAAAACGCCTACTTGGGATAAATTATGGGCCAACTCCCCCAGGGCGCTATTGGACTGCTCGGGTTCCTCGGTCGGCTTGCCGGATAGGCAAATGGGTAATTCTGAAGTGGGACACTTGCATTTAGGTGCAGGGCGTTTGCTGGCGCAAACCTTTACCCAACTGAATAACGAGGTTAAGTCGGGCGAATTTAAAAGTAATAGCGTGCTATGTAAGGCCGTCAATGGTGTCGTCGATAGCGGCGCGGCGCTGCACGTTATCGGCTTGTTATCGCCAGGCGGGGTGCACAGCCATGAAGATCATATTCAGGCGATGCTGGAGTTAGCAGCAGAAAAAGGGGTCAAAAAACTTTATTTACACGCCATTTTAGACGGTCGCGATACGCCGCCGCAAAGCGCACAAGCATCATTAGAAAAAATGGATGCCTTATTTGCCCGTTTAGGCGTTGGTCAAACGGTATCCTTGGTGGGGCGTTTTTATGCAATGGATCGGGATAATCGCTGGGATCGAGTGCAACTGGCATATGACTTGTTAACCGAAGGGCGCTGCCAATATACTGAAAACAGCGCAACGCAAGCGATATTGTCTTCGTATGCACGTGATGAAACGGATGAGTTTGTATTGCCAACCAGCATCCACGCTGAGGGCGAGCCGTCCGTTTGTATGCAAGATGGCGATAGTATTGTGTTTATGAACTTTCGCTCTGATCGTACACGTGAATTAACGCGTGCGTTTACCGAAACAGGTTTTAATGAATTTGATCGGCATGTCGTACCTGCCTTAGAGCAATTTGTTTGTTTAACCGAATACCACCAAGACTTTGACTTGCCGGTTGCCTATCCGCCGCAAACAATTAAAAATGGCTTAGGCGAAATCATATCGAATCGAGGTTTAAAGCAATTACGCATTGCAGAAACAGAAAAGTACGCACACGTGACGTTTTTCTTTAATGGCGGCATAGACATGCCTTTTGCCGGTGAGGATCGTGAGTTAATTCCCTCACGAAAGGTGAAAACCTATGATTTACAACCGGAGATGAGTGCGCGTTTATTAACGGATAAATTGGTGGCGGCTATTTCATCAAAAAAATATGACGCTATTATCAGCAATTATGCGAATTGTGACATGGTCGGGCATACAGGTAATTTTCAGGCAACGGTAAAAGCGGTAGAAGCCATCGATGCCTCTATCGCACGTATAGTGACGGCATTAGAAACGGTCGGTGGGGAGCTGTTTATAACCGCGGATCATGGTAATGCGGAACAAATGGTTGACCCCGCTTCGGGGCAGAGCCATACCGCTCATACGACAAATCCAGTGCCTTTTGTCTATATTGGTAGGCCAGCCACGCTTCGTTCAACAGGTGATCTTAGCGATGTTGCGCCAACCGTATTGGCTGCGATGGGGTTGAGTCCATCGGATGAAATGAGCGGCCATAGCCTGTTGCAGTTAAAGGAATAGGAACACCTTGTTAACTTTGGAGACAACGCTAGCCCGTCGTTTATTTATAGCCAGCCTGGGGTTAGTTTTGTTGTCATCTAGCTTGCTGGCGTTTGGCGATGAAGAGCAAGAGAGTAAAAAACAATTGGCGTTGCTACGTGAACGGATGCAGCGGGTCCAGCAGACTATCAGTCAAACGCAGCAAGCAAAAAGTGCCGAAGAAAAACAGTTAAACACGCTAGAAAAGCGGCTTAGCGAATCTGCTGAAATCCTTCGGGGGTTAGACCGGCGGGTTGCCGAAACGGAACAAAAAGCACAGCGCTTGCAGCAACAACAAAAAGAGGTTCAGTTCGACATCGAGGGGCAAAAAGAGGTGTTGGCTAACTTACTTCGTTCGGCCTATTTTATGGGTAAGCAGCAACGCGTCAAAATGCTGCTTAATCAACAGCAGCCCGATCGTATGAGCCGTGTAATGCAGTACTACGATTACTTTAATCAAGCCAAGGTCGATGTCGTTAGCAGACTTGATAAGGATTTATTGGAACTGAAGCAGATCGAACGCGACTTGGACCGAGAGCATAAGCAACTGTTGGCACTGGCGGAGGCTAAGCGGCTTGAAAAACAAAGCTTACAACAAACAAAACAGCAACGCGCGAGTGTCCTTGCCACGTTACATAAAAGAATACAATCGTCTAGCCAAGAGCTGGCTGGGTTAAAACAAAATGAAAAGCGTTTAACTGACTTGTTGGCGAGCATTAGCCAAGCGATCAATGACATTCCGTTACTGGTTCAACAAAATAAACCCTTTCCCAGTTTAAAAGGTAAACTGTCTTGGCCCACGAAGGGACAAATAGTAAAAAAATTTGGTAGCGCAAAAAAATCTGGTCGATATGATGGTGTGTTGATTGCTGCAAGCGAAGGTGCAGCAATCAGGTCTGTTTCACACGGCAGAGTCGTTTATGCAGACTGGTTGCGTGGATATGGTCTGTTGATTATTGTCGATCACGGCTCAAAATATTTAAGCCTGTACGCCTTTAATGAGGGGCTATATAAAGAAGTTGGTGATTGGGTAAAAGCAGGGGAAACGATTGCTACGGTGGGTATTAGCGGCGGACAGCAAAAAGCTGGGCTATACTTTAGCATTAGAAAAAACGGCAAGGCCGTTAATCCTGCACATTGGTGTCGAGCGGTTAAAAATAATCGCGTTGGCTAAGACTATTTTGTAAATGGAGTTGATATGAATTTTTTACGTAAAACCTTGCCCGTGTTAATAGCGGGGGCTGCGCTGGGCATCATGATAAGCGTAGGCGGCATGGTGTTTGCCGAAAAAGAGCCTCAAGGTAGCTCTTTACCCTTAGATGACTTGCGGGCCTTTTCAGAAGTGTTCGGGCAAATCAAAGCCTCGTACGTAGAAGAAATCAGCGACCATGATCTGCTCGAAAACGCAATAAAAGGCATGTTAACGGGCTTAGACCCACATTCCACGTACCTTGATAAAAAAGACTTTAAAGAATTGCAGGAAGGCACGCGCGGTGAATTTGGTGGCTTGGGCATTGAAGTCGGTATGGAAGACGGCTTTGTTAAGGTGATTACCCCGATAGACGATACACCCGCGTATAAAGCGGGGGTTCAGGCAGGTGATTTAGTGATTCGTTTAGACGAGCATCCAGTGAAAGGAATGACTTTATCTGATGCGGTAAAAATCATGCGCGGTAAGCCGGGCACGGACATTTTATTAACCATCATCAGGGAAGGCGAAGAGCGGCCGCTTAAAATCACCATTACCCGAGCAGTGATTAAGGTGGTCAGTGTGAAGCACCGTATTTTGGAGCCGGGCTATGGCTATGTACGGATTGCGAGTTTTCAAACCCGTACCGGCGAAAGCCTGCACGAGGCATTAACAGAGCTAAAAAAAGAAAGCGAAGATAAGGCGTTAAAAGGCTTGGTGCTGGACTTACGTAATAACCCGGGTGGTTTGTTAAATGCGGCGGTGTCGGTTAGTGATGCCTTTTTAGACTCAGGCCTTATCGTGTACACCGAAGGGCGTATTGAAAACTCCAAAATGAGCTTTAAAGCGGGGCCGGATGATGTGTTAAAAGGGGCGCCGATCGTGGTGCTTATTAATGGCGGTTCAGCGTCGGCATCGGAAATTGTTGCGGGAGCCTTACAAGACCATCGGCGAGCGGTGATTATGGGGCAACAAAGTTTTGGTAAGGGTTCGGTGCAAACCATCTTAGAAAACAATAAGGGAGGCGCCATTAAATTAACGACGGCGCGCTACTTTACCCCAGCAGGGCGATCCATTCAGGCCGAAGGTATTACCCCTGATGTTATTTTGTCTAAGCTCAAGTTAGAAAAACTAGACGATGATTTTGTCGCGATTAAAGAAAAAGATTTGACTAAACATTTAACGAACCCGAATGGTGAAGAAGATGTCGACAGTAAGGAAGAAGACAGCCTTGGTCGTGATTACCCGCTTATAGAGGCGTTAAACCTGCTTAAAGGGATTAATATTTTAATAAAAAAGTGATGCCATGAATGCGATTGCTAGCGAACAAAAATAGTACCGCATACCAACAAAAAACAAGCGCCCAGGCGTTTATTTTATTGTTGTTTGTGTTGATGAGTTGCTCGACGCCAGCAATGAGTGGTGATAAGGGCCCGAAAGCTACGATTAGCATTATTATTGATGACCTTGGCTATCGTTTAAAAGAAGGGCGAGAGGTTATTGATTTACACGCCCAGCTAAGTTACGCGGTGCTGCCAAACACACCGTATAGTCGGCAGCTCGCGCGTTACGCGCAAAAAAAAGGTAAAGAAGTCATCTTGCATATGCCCATGCAATCGATGCTAGGCGAAGCGGCTGAAACAGGTGTGTTAGTTGTGGATATGGATGAAAAAGCGGTTGTTGCAGCCATGCAGCTGGCATTTTCTCGGGTTCCCTACGCGGTGGGTATGAATAACCATCAGGGCAGTTTATTGACGCGACACCCAGGACATATGGCCTGGGTGATGAAAGAGCTCAGCAAAAACGACTACTTTTTTGTTGATAGTCGGACATCCACGCAATCGGTCGCCGGAAAAATGGCGATAGAACAAGGCGTACCCACCATTAGTCGAGACATTTTTCTGGATCATAAGGTTGACGCCCAAAATATTAAGTCGCAGTTTGAACGCTTGATTCAGTTGGCGCTTAAAGAGGGGCATGCCGTAGGTATAGGCCACCCGCACGCTGAAACCATCAGCGTATTACGTGAAATGTTGCCGTTACTTAAAGCTGAAAACATCGACTTGGTACCCATTTCGAATCAACTGCCGACTAAGCTTGTGTTAGTTGAACATAGATAGGGTTATTGCTTGGCTGGCAGGGTAAGCCAAACGCGGGCCAATATTAACCGGGTTGGTAACAAACGCTCAATTCAGATAGTTTTTTAAGTGCCAACGAGGCGCTAGGATGATCTGTAAACTCGAGAGCATCAAACCCTACACGGGTTAAATAGTGTGCTTGATCCGGCAATACATCACCAACGGCTCTCACCTCGCCTTTATAATGGTAGCGTTCACGCAATAGTTTTGCTAATGAGTAGGCGCGGCCATCGACAAACGTTGGGATGTGGATGGCGATCAGTGAAAAGTAAGTCAGATCATTGGCAAGTTCAGCCAGTTCTTGATCGCCCGGTATCATTAGGCCTAATGGTGAACTGGCGCCGCTTAAGGAACGTTTGTTCTGATGCCAAAAATCTGGATCAATAATGGTGTGACTTGCTTTTAAAGCATGCCCGTCGCTTAGGTAGCACCAGGGGTCATCGATGATTTGCTTGTCTTTAATCAGCGTCATACACTTTATCCTTAAAGGGTTGTAGCCCGATGCGTTGTAATGTATTTGCAAAGTTTTCGTTGTCGACGCGGTTGGCTTTGTAGACCTGAACAATGTCATCAATCGCATCAACAACAGCGTCTTTAGCAATGGCCTTTCCAAGCCTGTCGCCTAGTTTGCTTTGATGGCTATCGGAGCCACCAAGGGTTAATTGATACCATTGCTCGCCTTTTTTATCGACGCCTAAAATACCGATTTCACCAATACTATGATGGCCGCAACCGTTCATGCAGCCCGACATTTTTAAACTAATCTTGCCGGTATCGATGGCGCTGTGAGTAAAACGATCCGTAATGCCTTGGGCGATATCAATAGAGCTGGCGTTGGCTAGGCTGCAAAAATCTAGCCCAGGGCAGCAGATCATATCGGTGATAGTGCCGATATTCGCAGTGGCGAGATCGAGCTTGGATAATTGCTGCCATAGTGGGTATAAGTCGGCTCGGCGTACATCGGTCAACGCTAAATTTTGGTCGTGGGTGGTCCTGATCTGGCCAAAACTGTATTGATCGGCCAGCTCGGCGAGGCCGCTCATTTGTTCTGAATTAATATCGCCCGGCGCCCGATGTGGGGATTTAAGCGAGACGAAAACGACTTGGTAGCCGGTTTGCTTATGGGTGAGTGTGTTTTGTATAAACCATTGCCGAAAACTACCACTATTGCCTAGGTCTTGTATTAAGGCGTTGTCGTTGTCTATTGTTTGATACGCTAGGGGGGCAAAAAAACGTTTAACGCGTTGGATCTCGTCTTGGCTTAGTTTAAGTGATCCCTCGCGTATGGCCTGCCATTCACTGTTAACCTGCTGGGTAAATTTATCCAAGCCAGTTTCACGCACTAAAATTTTAATTCGAGCTTTATACTTATTATCGCGACGGCCAAACCGGTTATAGGTTCTGAGAATCGCCTCGGCATACGACAGAATGTCTTCTTCAGCAATAAAATCAGCGATGGTTTGACCGATCACTGGCGTCCGACCGAGGCCACCACCGACGAGGACTTCAAAGCCAATTTGCCCGGCGTCGTTTTTCTTTATATGCAGGCCGATATCATGCACCTGAGTCGCAGCGCGATCTTTTGGCGAGCCGCTGACGGCAAATTTAAACTTACGTGGTAAATAAGAAAACTCGGGGTGCAAGGTGGCCCATTGGCGGATGATTTCGCAATACGGCCTGGGGTCTTCAATTTCGTCCGCGCAAACACCGGCAAGTGGGTCGCAGGTGATGTTTCTAATGCAGTTGCCGCTGCTTTGAATGGCGTGCATTTGTACACTAGCCAACTCGGCTAGTATGTCGGGTACTTGCTCGAGCTTGGGCCAGTTAAATTGGATGTTCTGGCGGGTGGTAAAATGGCCGTAGCCCTTGTCATAATGCTGTGCGATATGCGCTAGTGCGTGCAGCTGTTTACTCGATAATAAACCATACGGTATATTGACGCGCAACATGGGTGCGTGAGTCTGAATGTATAAGCCATTCATTAAACGCAACGGACGAAATTGTTCTTCGGTCAGCTTGCCGCTTAAATACCGATTCGTTTGATCGCGGAATTGTTCAACGCGTTCATTGATCAGTGTTTGGTCTAATTGATCATACAAGTACATGGTATTATCTTTATCTTGTGTACGTTTAAGTGAAACTGAGACGGCGAATATAAAGAGCTTTTCATATAATTAAAAATGATATTAATTACTATTTATATAACTTAAAAGAATAAATTGACTAAAATACCTTCAAACTCAGTGGGCGTTGTTAGCCCAAAAACGCATCATTTCAGTGAGCCGCTCAGCTTGGTGTGCGGTAAAACGATTGAGCAATACGATATCGTTTACGAGACCTATGGCACACTTAATGCGAACGCAGACAATGCCGTATTGGTTTGCCATGCCTTATCGGCAGACCATCATGCAGCGGGCTATCACAGCAATCAGGATAAGAAGCCCGGCTGGTGGGATTTGTTTATCGGCCCGGGAAAACCGATTGATACCAACCGTTTTTTTGTTGTATCGCCGTGCAACTTGGGCCACTGCAGTGGCTCAACCGGCCCTAAGAGTATTAACCCTGCTAGTAATAAGGCGTATGGGCCAGAATTCCCCATCGTGACGGTAGTGGATTGGGTTAATTACCAAGCGAGGTTGGCTGGTGTACTGGGCATTGACCAATGGGCTGCAGTGGCAGGCGGGAGCCTAGGCGGCATGCAAGCCATGCAGTGGGCGATACAGTTTCCGGACAATGTTCGCCATGCGATAGTCATCGCCGCAGCGCCTAAGTTGTCAGCGCAAAACATTGCTTTTAATGCCGTCGCCCGGCAGGCGATTATGAGCGACCCAGACTTTCACCAAGGGCGTTACTATGACCATGATACGGTTCCTGCAAGCGGCTTAAAAGTCGCCAGAATGTTAGGCCATATTACGTACCTATCGGACGATGCGATGGGTGATAAATTTGGCCGTGATTTAAAAAATCAACAGCTCAATTACGACTATGGCGTCGAGTTTGAGGTGGAGAGTTACTTACGCTACCAAGGCGAGTCGTTTGTTAATCGCTTTGATGCAAATACTTATTTGTTGATGACCAAGGCGCTGGACTATTTTGACCCAGCAGAAAAGGAGGGTGGCGACCTATCTGAAGTATTTAGAAAGGTATCGGCCAAGTTCTTTTTAGCGTCGTTTACTACGGATTGGCGTTTTTCACCCAAGCGCTCTAAAGAAATTGTCAAAGCATTAACCGACGCTGGGCGCGACGTCAGTTACCTAGAGTTTGAATCCAATCATGGCCACGATGCTTTTTTAGTACAGCACGCCGATTATATAAGCGCCTTTAGTACCTACATGCAAAACATTGAGGTGACTTCGTGAGCGAACTTCGGATCGAATTACAAAGAATTTGTGAGTGGATTGAACCGGGCTCACGGGTGTTAGACTTAGGTTGCGGCGATGGTTCTCTATTGGAGTGGCTGCAAAAAAATCGCAATATAAGCGGCTACGGTGTGGATATCAATCCAGAGAACGTATTGAGTTGCTTGAAAAAGAAGGTAAATATAATTCAGGCCGACTTGGATGCAGGACTTACTGACTTTGAAGACGGCTCATTCGACTACGTCATCATGACTCAAGCCTTGCAAGCGTTGCAGTTTCCACACCAAACACTGGCTGAGATGGTGCGAGTAGGTCGCAAGAGTATCGTGACTTTCCCCAATTTCGGTTTATGGAAACACCGGGTTTATCTCGCTATGAAAGGGCGTATGCCGGTGTCAAAAGCGCTGCCAGCGCAATGGTACGATACGCAAAATATTCATCTATGTACGGTCAAAGATTTCGAACAGTTTTGCAAACAAAAAGCCTTGCACATAGCGAAGCGGGATATCGTCGATTACGAACACCGTTCAGATGCTTTAATGAAGCTTTGGCCCAATTTATTTGGCGAAGTAGCGTTGTATCAAATTAATGGAAAATAACATGACACTCAAAAAATACGCTGCATTACTCCTCTTACTGTTGCCCACACTGACGGTGGCCGGCAATGATAACGCCTATGACTTGGGCGACTACGTGGTGTATTACAATGCGTTTAGCGCAGACACCTTGCCGCCGCAAATGGCATCTGCGTACGGCATTGTAAGAAGCAAATACAAAGGTGTACTGAACCTTTCAATACAAAAAAAGCAACGCCCCGGTAGTTTTGATGACCCAGTTAGTGCAAGGGTTAAGGTGGACGCGGTTAATTTAGCGGGACAACTCAAGGAATTAAGCCCGCGGCAAGTTATCGAAGGCAAGGCGATTTACTACATCAGCGAATTTAGAATCTCACAAAAAGAAATCATCACCTTTAAGATTGAGCTGGTGCCTGAGGGTCAAGTAAGGCCATTAACGTTTGAGTTTAAGCGGCAGTTTTATATCGACTAATTAACGGTTAGCGGTGTTCCAGTTTTTAAAGCGTAATAAGATTAAAAGCCCCGGGATCGCAATCAGTGTGCACAGTAGGAAAAATCCATTCCAGCCTAAAACCTCAGCCATCCAGCCGGTAGGCGCAGAAATCAACACACGAGGCACGCCCATTAAGCTGGTGAGTAAGGCGTATTGAGTGGCGGTAAATCGCTTATCTGTTTGGCTTGCCATAAAGCCAATAAAGGCAGCAGTACCCATGCCTGCGGATAGGTTTTCAAAGGCGATAACCCCGGCAAGTGCGGGTGTGCTAGGACCAATCGCGTTTAATACAATAAAGCCAGCGGTTGACAGCGCTTGTAAAATGCCAAAGCCCCATAAAGCGCGATAGGCACCGATTTTTAAGATCAAAATACCGCCAATTAAACCGCCTGCGATCGTGGCCCAAAATCCAAATAACTTAACCACCGTGCCGATTTCGGTTTTACTAAAACCAAGGGCTAAATAAAAAGGCGTGGTCATATTGCTAGCCATCGTATCACCAACTTTATAGAGCAAAATAAACAGTAAAATAACGACCGCTTCTCGGCGTTGAAAAAACTCGACAAAGGGGTGCACAATGGCGGTATACAGGGTTTTTGGCCGATCTAAAGCAGCGCTGGGTTCGCTAGCAAACAAGGTGGGCAGGCTAGCCAATAGCATCAGTGCTGCCATCAGTTGATAGACTGTCGAAAAACTGACTATGTCGGCCAAAATAAGCCCGCCACCGGAAGCGACTAACATGCCTATACGATAACCATTGACATACAGCGAGGCGCCAAGACCTTGTTCGTTATCGCTGAGTGTTTCGCGACGATAGGCATCAATAACGATATCTTGCGTGGCGGAAAAGAAAGTAACCAACAACGCGGCGATAGCGACGCTAGTTGCTGATATGCCCGGTTGTTGTAGGCTAAGATAAACGAGGGCGAGTACTAAGCAGAGTTGAGCGACAAATAGCCAACCGCGACGACGGCCTAAAAAGGGCAGGGTAAACCTATCTAATAACGGCGCCCAAACAAACTTCAAAGTATAGGGCAAGCCAGCCAGCGCAAAAAAGCCAATGGTCGTTAAGTCGACGCCTGCATCGCTCATCCAGGCCTGCAAAACTGAACCGGTTAGCAGTAACGGCAAGCCACCAGCAAAGCCCATGACCAGCGCCATAAACATGCGCGCGTTAAACACGCTTGCCCAGCTTAAGAATGCGCTATTAGGGCGTGATGTCATAATCGATGATCAACGGCGCGTGGTCAGAAAAGCGTTGGTCTTTGTAGATGGACGCATCGAGGACGGTACCTTTTAGGTTGTCAGAAATGACGTGGTAGTCGATACGCCATCCGGTGTTATTAGCCCAGGCTTGTCCACGGTTTGACCACCAGGTGTATTGTTCGGCGTCTTGGTTGACCAGACGAAAGGCATCCCCCCAGCCCTCGTCGCCAAACAGTTGATCCATCCAGGCGCGTTCTTCAGGTAAAAAACCAGAATTCTTTTGGTTGCCGCGCCAATTTTTGATATCAATTTTTTTATGCGCAATATTCCAGTCGCCACAAATAATATGCTTTTTTGAATCGGTTTGTTTTTCGCGTAAAACGGGTAACAGCCGCGCCATAAGTTCATATTTAAAATCTTGGCGTTCTTCTTTTGATGAGCCAGAAGGCATGTAAATGGACGAGACCGATAGATCGCCAAAGGTGGCTTCAATAAAACGTCCCTCAGAATCAAAATCAGGCCAACCGAGCCCTTTGTTAACGCTATCGGGTTTTTGTTTAGAAAATAGTGCCACCCCGCTGTAGCCTTTTTTTTCTGCGGGATAGTAATAACAATGGTAGTTATTAGGGTAAAAAACATCGGCACTTAACTGGTCTTCTTGTGCTTTGATTTCTTGCAAGCAAAGCACATCAGCATCTAGCTGCTTCATCCAGTCAAAAAAGCCTTTTCTTTCGCCAGCACGGATGCCGTTGATATTAATGGAAACGATTTTCATTGCGTTATTTTTGTTATAAAAATGGAAGGCGTTATCATACCGAACAGCGACAGCAATGAAAGCACTTGCTTAAATTTAACTTTTTTCGTATCATGCGCGACCGAGTAAGGACTCTTGAAGTCCGGTATAGACGAGAATACTATGAAACAAGATACACACCCTGAATATAATGAAGTTTCTGTTAGCTGTAGTTGTGGTAACAGTTTCAAAGCAAAATCAACCTTAAGCAAGGACGAGCTGTTAATTGAGTCTTGTTCTTCGTGCCACCCGTTTTACACGGGCAAGCAACGTATGATTGATACAGCTGGCCGAGTGGATAAATTTAATAAGCGCTACCAACGCGGTTAAATTAAGCGTTAGTCCAATAAGCTTATATAAAAAAGCCACCGTTTCGGTGGCTTTTTTTTTGCTGCTGGCACTAGAATACGACGAACTAATTAGATCGGGTGTTAACGTATGAATAAATTAACGTACCTTGGGTTGTTGATTGTTTGGTTGCTCAGCGCCTGTGCGGTAAACCCCGCAACCGGCGGGCGTGACTTTGTGTTGATGTCTGAAAATGAAGAGCTAGCGCTTGGGCGTCAATACAGTCAACAAGTGATGAAGCAATACCGCGCTTATGATAATGCGTCGTTGCAACAATACGTTCAAGCGATCGGAGAGAAGGTGGCCCGCGTCAGCCATCGGAAAAATCTGTTTTATCGTTTTACTTTATTGGATAGCACAGAAGTAAATGCATTTGCTCTGCCAGGTGGCTATATCTACATCACGCGCGGGCTGTTAATTTATCTAAACAGCGAGGCAGAGCTGGCAGCGGTGCTGGGGCACGAACTTGGGCATGTAACCGCCCGGCACTCGGTAAGGCAGCATGGTTTGTCTACAGCAGGTAATGTGCTAGGGAGTATTATTGCGGCAACATCGGGGGTGCAAGGTGTCGGGCAATTAACAAATTTATTAAGTACCGGTATAGTCCGTGGTTACGGCAGAGAGCACGAACTAGAGGCTGATGGTTTGGGTGTTGAATACCTACTTAAAGCGGGTTACCCCGCATTGGCGATGCAAGAGGTTATAACGACGCTTAAGAACCAAGAATTGTTCGATAAAAAGTTGGCGCAAGAACAGGGCCGTGAGCCACGTGTTTATCATGGTGTTTTTTCGACCCACCCTGACAATGATACGCGTTTACAGCAGGTATTGTCCGCTGCTCAACGAGGTGTTAAGCCAGCAGGAAGCAAGCCATCAAAGGACGATGTGTTTCTAAAAAAATTAGTGGGAATAACCTTTGGTGACAGTGAAAAGGACGGCATAACGCGCGGTAGCAGTTTCTATCATGCTGAGTTAAATATTAAGATCAAATTCCCCGATAACTGGCTGATAAACAACCACGCAAATTCTATTTCGGCTTCTGCCCCGGCTAATGAGGCGTATTTGCAATGGGCAGTACAAGATTTGAACCGAAAGATAACGCCAAAAGAGTTTTTGCAAACCAGGTTAGGGTTGACCGACGCAATAAGTGAAGAAAGTTTGTCAGTGGGTCCTTTCTCTGGATATGCCATGGTTGTAGACGGTAAAACGCCTTATGGCAAAGGGCTGTTGCGTGCAGCTGTTTTATATGATGGCGCGAGGGCGTACCTGTTTTTTGCAGCGGCGAAAGAAAAGGCGGGGTTTAAAAAGTTTGATCGAGATTTTATGGCGAGTTTAAAAAGTTTGTCTAGGTTGACGCCACAGGATAGGCGTGTTGCAAAAGAGCTGACGATTCAGCTTGAAAAAGCTCAGCGCAATACCAATGTGGCGGCCTTGGCTAAAAGTTCGCCAATTACACACCACGCTGAAGACCAGATACGGCTGTTAAATGGCCTTTTCCCATCAGCAGAGCCTAAATCAGGTGACCTAATCAAGATAGTCCGTTAGAATTACCGGTCAATTTTAGAATAACTAACCGCTGTACTGATCACTGGGTGCGGCGCGTTCGAATGAAGCCTAAGTAAGGAGCTAGAGATGTCTTTGAAAAATTTAACGCTAACCGATAACGAAACAGGGAAAAGCATGGAACTGCCCCTATTGAAGGGCACCCTCGGCAACCCTACTATTGATGTTAAGGGGATCCCCGGTCAGTTAGGCTATTTTACGCATGACCCAAGTTTTGGTACGACGGCGAGCTGCGAAAGCAGAATCACGTTTATTGATGGCGACAAAGGCATTCTTTTGCACCGCGGTTACCCGATAGAACAGTTGGCGGAAAAGAGTAACTATCTAGAAACGGCCTATTTGCTGATACACGGTGAGTTACCAAATAAAGAACAATATGACGAATTTAGTACCGTTATTCGTCGGCACACGATGATTAACGAGTCATTAAAAACATTTTTTGGCGGTTTTCGTCATGATGCGCACCCGATGTCAATGATGATGGGTGTTGTGGGTTCATTGGCGGCTTTCTATCATGAAGGCCTGAATATGAATGATGAAGAGCATTTAATGATTTCTGCTCATCGACTGATTTCAAAACTACCAACAATCGCCGCAGCTTGTTATAAGCACTCTATTGGCGAGCCGATTGTTTATCCCCGTAATGACTTAGAGTATTGTGAGAACCTGCTCTACATGATGTTTTCTGTACCGTGTGAAGAGTATGTTGTTAGCCCAGTTGCAGCTAAGGCATTAAACTTACTGTTCATATTGCATGCAGACCACGAACAAAATGCCAGTACATCAACGGTTAGATTGGTTGGCAGTACGGGAGCAAACCCGTTTGCTTGTATCTCGGCGGGAATTGCCGCGTTGTGGGGCCCTGCGCATGGGGGTGCAAACGAGGGTGTATTAAAAATGCTTGAGGAAATTGGCAGCGTAGAGAATATCCCCAAGTTTATCGAAAAAGCTAAAGATAAAAATGACCCATTTAGATTGATGGGTTTTGGTCACCGCGTGTATAAAAACTTTGACCCTAGAGCGACCATTATTAGGGAGGTTTGTTATCAGGTATTAGAAGAAACCGGCATTAAAGATCCGATGTTTGGCTTGGCCATGAAGCTAGAAGAAGTTGCGCTGAAAGATGAGTATTTTGTTGAGCGTAAGTTGTACCCTAACGTCGATTTTTATTCGGGTGTTATTTACAAGGCGCTTGGGATACCTGTGAGTATGTTTACAGTAATGTTTGCCTTGGCCAGGACTTCTGGCTGGGTGTCGCATTGGTTAGAAATGATGGCCGATCCAGACGGAAGAATTGGCCGCCCTCGCCAACTTTATATGGGCGAGTTAGAGCGGGATTATGTGCCGCTAGAAAAACGTTAAAATAAAAAAACGCGGCTAAAAGCCGCGTTTTTTTATGAAAGACTAACGTTAAACTAAAACAGCTCTTCTATCGTTTGTTGCGGGCCGGCTTGAATTGATGTGGGCGCGGGGTTTGCGGCTTCTATAGAGGCTAAATTTTCTTCCCGGAAATACTCAATAATGGCGTCCGGGTTTGCTGGATCAGCCTTAAATCCGCTGTTAGGGTCTATCAGCATGCCAACAATACCGTCGGGCTGTGATAATTCAATATTAGGTGTGCCCCTGAGGGCTTCCGCCATAAAGTCCATCCAGATGGGTAGAGCGGCTTTGCCGCCCGTTTCCCTGCTACCCAGTGGTTTAGTGTTATCAAACCCAACCCAAGATACAGCCACCAGCGATGGGTTGAAGCCATTGAACCAAGCGTCCTTTTGGTCGTTAGTAGTACCAGTCTTACCGGCCAAGTCGCTTCGTCCAAGGCTGAGTGCGCGTCGCCCGGTACCGCGTTTTACAACGTCTCTAAGTAGTGAATTAATAATAAAGTTTAATTGGGGAGAAATAATAGCCTTGGCCTTTGTTTCAGGTTCTGTGGCGTCGAGACTCGCGGTAGTTGCTAATGGGTCACTTTCAATTAAAGCATAGCTTTGTATAGCGGGCGCAGAGGTGGGCTTGTTTTGTGAAGGGGCGACAAGTGGGCTAGCTCGGAACAATACCTCACCGGAGTATGATAGTACCTTGTCTATAAAAAAAGGGTTAACACGAAAGCCACCATTGGCAAAAACAGAGTATGCCGCTGCCATTTGGTAGGGGTTTGAGCTACCGCTACCCAATGATAATGAGAGGTTTTTTGGTAAATCTGCAGCTTCAAAGCCGAATTGAACGGCGAAATTTCGTACATAGTTCACACCAACGTCCCGCAGTATTCTGATAGACACGAGGTTTCTAGAGTGGGTTAATGCCTCTCTTAGGCGGGTTGGGCCAAAAAATTTACCGCTGTAGTTTTCAGGCCGCCATTGCTGTTCAAGCCCCGCGTCGTCAAAGACCACTGGTGCGTCATTAATTAAGGTGGCGGCGGTGTAACCTTTAGCTAGTGCAGCCGAATACAAAAAAGGCTTAAAGCCTGAGCCTGGCTGACGCTTGGCTTGATAGGCCAGGTTGAACTTACTGGCGGAAAAGGCATAGCCACCTACTAAAGCGGTTAGTGCGCCGTTGGTAGGGTTTATGGCAACTAAGGAGCCAGACACACTGGGGACTTGGGCGAGCTCAAAAGTGGTTTCACCCGGTTTTTGGCGTATCCGTATAATATCCCCCGGCGAAAGGATGTCAGCGGCTTGTTTAGGTTCTTTGCCTTGCCTGTTTTCATTTATGTAAGGCCACGCCCATTTTAGATCGCCCCATGCAATATCAATGGCATGATCATTTTTGTTCAACACGGTGATGCTTTTTTCGGCCAGAGAAATAACGACAGCGGGGATTGTTTCGCCTATATTTTCATAGTTGGCTAAGAGCGTCGACCCGAGGGGGTTACTGCCTGCATTAGACAAATCGATGTGGTCCAGCACGCCGCGATAGCCGTGCCGTTTGTCATATTGATGCAGCCCATTACGGACGGCGTCGGTAGCCGCTTTTTGGTGGCGAGCGTTAATTGTGGTGTAGACTTGCATACCCGTGGTATAGGTGTCCTCGCCAAATTTTTTATACAATTCGTCGCGCACCATCTCAGCCACGTAAGACGCTTCTAATTCATTGCTGGCGGCTCGAAGGTTTGCTGTAATAGGTTCGGCAAGAGCCTTTTCGAGTTGGTCTTGACTAATGTAGTTCAGATCATAGAGTCTATGAAGAACATAGTTGCGTCTGACAGTAGCCCGTTCGGGGTTGGTAATAGGGTTAAAAGCGGACGGCGCTTTGGGTAGGCCTGCGATCATCGCTTGTTGTGCTAATGTTAACTCAGCGAGCTTTTTTCCGTAATAGACATCAGCGGCGGCGGCAATGCCGTATGAGCGGTGGCCAAGATAAATTTTGTTGAGATAGAGGGATAAGATCTCTTGTTTGCTGAGCTGCTGCTCGATCACAAATGACAACAAAATCTCTCGAATTTTGCGCAGGTAAGTTTTTTCATTGCTAAGAAAAAAATTGCGGGCTACTTGCATTGTGATGGTGCTGCCGCCTTGTTTTTTCTTACCTGTCAGTATCAGCTGGGTTGCGGCGCGCATCAGTCCCATAAAGTCAACACCGCTGTGGTTGAAAAAGTCTTTATCTTCAGCAGCCAAAAAAGCGTTAACTTGAAGGGTCGGTATCTCAGTGTAAGAAATGGGGATGCGTTTTTTCTCACCAAATTTTGCTATCAAAAGACCGTCTTCACTAAAAACGCTCAACGGGGTTTGAAATTGAATGTTCGTTAGGGACTGAGTGTCAGGCAATTCAGGGATGATGACAAATTTGATGTAGCCAGCGATTGCTGCGGCTACTAGTAGGCCAAATACGAAAGCAAACTTGAAAATGGAAAAAATAATGCGTTTAAATTGATGTCGTTGAGTCATACCACGGCGAATTGAGGTTGTTTAGAATTGGCACTTATAGGGCTATTGTATTAGTATTGTGAAAGGAATCACATTAACAGGGACTGAATTAATTAATTATAATAAAAAGCACACAATCAATAAAACTAAAGCTATACTCTAACTAAATGAGCTTAGTCTTTGATTTTATACTTGATTTGGCCTTAATATAGTACTTGAATTCTGAACGCTTACGTTCTAACCATAAGAGAAAAAAAGAAAAAGGAAAAAAAAGGATGTCTTTTTTCAAGCGCAAAGTCCCCAACGTATTGGGCATAGATATTAGTACATCAGCTGTAAAGCTAATAGAGCTTAGCCGGCAGGGTACGCGGTATCGGGTGGAAAGCTATGCTGTTGCTGCCTTGCCTGAGAATGCGGTGATTGACAATAATTTTGCTGATATCGATGTGATTGGGCAAACTGTTCGCACAGTGCTTGAACGGTCAGGAACAAAGTTAAAGCAAGCTGCGGTGTCTGTTTCAGGCTCTGCCGTTATTACCAAAATCGTGACGATTCCGGTGCCCTCTAATGATGAAGAGCTTGAGGCGCAAGTTGAACTAGTTGCCGATCAATATATCCCGTATGCACTAGACGAAGTCAATCTTGACTACAGTGTTATAGGACCTAATGAAAAAAACAAAGGCATGGTCGATGTGCAGTTGGCCGCTTCTAGGCGAGAAAACATTGATGATAGGGTGGCGGTTTTAGAGCTGGCTGGTTTAAAAGCTAAAATAGTCGATGTGGAAGCGTACGCGCTAGAAAATGCCTACGGCCTTTTGCAAAATGCCTTGCCGGATTATGGGCCGGATGCAACTATCGCCATCGCCGACACCGGATCTACGATCACAACCTTGAATATATTGCACAAAAATAAAGTTATTTAAGGGAGCAGGGTTTTGGCGGTAAGCAGTTGACGGAAGAGATTCAACGACGCTATGGACTAACATATGAAGAAGCGGGCATGGCAAAAAAGCACGGTGGTTTACCTGATAGTTATATAACTGATGTCTTGGATCCATTTAAGGACGTGATGTGCCAACAAATAGGACGTTCTTTACAGTTTTTCTTTTCTTCCAGTTCTCAGCATAGTGTGGATCAGATTATACTTTCAGGCGGCACCTCGTCTTTGCCCGGCATTGATGCGCTTTTAGAAGAGAAACTGGGTACCCCAACAGCTATAGCTAACCCTTTTTCTCAAATGACTTTGGCAGCAAAAATTAAAGCACAAGCGTTAAGTAACGATGCGCCGGCTATGATGATTGCTACAGGGCTTGCGCTAAGGAGTTTTGATTAATGGCTAAAATTAACCTACTTCCTTGGCGAGAAGAGCTGCGCAAGGAAAAACAGACGGATTTTTTGATATTATTGGGCGTGGGTGTTGTGGTTTCTTTGCTGACTATGGCAACTGTGCATTTTACGATTGATGGCTTGATCGCTCAGCAAGATAGCCGTAATCGTTTCTTACAGAAAGAAACGGCCGTTTTAGATAAAAAAATTAAAGAAATCAAAGAGCTGGAAAAAACTAAAAGTAAGTTATTGGCTAGAATGGAGGTTATTCAGCGCTTACAAAGTAGCAGGCCAGAAATCGTACACATGTTTGATCAGTTAGCCAAAACGGTACCCGAAGGCGTTTACCTTACCCGTTTTAAACAAAGTGGTAATCGCTTGTCTATAGAAGGCAGTGCGCAGTCAAACACTCGGGTGTCGGCCTACATGAGAAGCCTAGAGGCCTCGCCGTGGTTAAAGGGGGCGGATTTAAATGTCATTCGCTCTAGAGGTGTGGATGCGAATAATTTTACCTTAAAGGTAGCCCAGGCTAAAGCCGGCGAACCGACCGAAGGAAAATGAGATGAACCTACAGGATATTAATTGGGATTTTAATGAGGCAGGCAACTGGCCTACGCCGATTAAAGCGCTTGCTATTTTATTAGCGAGTGTCATGGTGATGGGTGCCTGGGTCTACTTCGATACCCTTGATCAAATGGACAATTTAGAGAAAACCGAAAAAAAAGAAATTGTTTTAAAGAAAACCTTTGAAAACAAACAACAAAAAGCGGCTAATCTGGCCGCCTATAAACAGCAGTTGAGCGATATGCAAAAACAATTTGGCGCCATGTTGCAACAACTGCCAAATAAAACCCAAATAGCTGACTTGCTGGTGGACGTTTCTCAAGCGGGTTTGGCAAGTGGTTTGGAGTTTAATTTATTCCAGCCATCAGGCGAGCGCAAAAAAGATTTTTATGCTGAAAAACCGATTAACCTTATTGTAGTTGGCGACTATCATGAATTTGGTGAGTTTGTTAGCAATTTAGCGGCGCTGCCACGGATTGTGACGTTGCACAATGTCTCGTTAACACCGAGCAATTCTGGAAAAATGACCATGAATGCTACGGCAAAAACGTACCGTTATTTAGATGAGGATAATAAATAATGGTTACAACAAACTTATTATCATTCCCTCGCTCCATAGTTGTTTTATTGTTGAGCCTAGTGCTCGTTGGTTGTATTAACGAAGAGTTTGACGATTTAAAAGACTTTGTTGAGCAAGTTAAATCAAAACCAGCTAAACCCATACCCCCCATGCCGGTCATTAAATCTTATGAGTCTTACAGCTATGTTGCAGAAGGCTTGAGAAATCCCTTTGAAAAAGTAGATGAGCCTCAACTTTTAGACACAATTACGTCTATAGAAGGACCTGGGCCAGACTTAGAAAGAGAAAAAGAAGAGCTTGAAGCTTATCCCTTGGACACGTTGCGTATGGTTGGCACCTTATCTCAGAATGGCAAGTTATGGGGGTTAGTTAAAGCTAATGATGGTGTGGTCCATCGAGTTCAGGCAGGCCAATATCTGGGCCAAAATTATGGCAAAGTTGTTCGTATACTTGAACAACAGATCGACCTTGGTGAGTGGGTGGTTAGCGCGACTGGAAAGTGGCGTGAGAGAGAGGCCTCTCTGGCCCTCGTAGAATAATAAGTGAGAATTGATAAGATGAAACATGCAAATAAAGGAAATTTCATGCACACGTTAAAAACAAGTGGATGGGCCGGGTTATCAACGCGGTATAAAGCAACCCTTTTACAAGGCATGGTTGTATTGGCGTGCTGGGCAATGATGTCGTTTACGTCAGTTGATGCTGCGACATTAAAAGATATCCAGTTCTCAGGTCTGCCGGGCAATAAAGTGCAAATTGAATTAGCGCTTGATGCAGCGCCAGTGGGCTTAAAGAGCTTTAGTACGGATAACCCTGCACGGGTTGCTATTGACTTGGACGGCGTTAGCAATGGCGCGGGCAAGTCATCAATTCCCATTAACATTGGTAAAGCAATCAGTGTTAGGGCACTGGAAGCCGGTGGAAAAACGCGTGTTGTGTTGAGCTTAAGCGATTCGGCACCCTATTCGACTAAAGTTGTCGGCAATAGCGTATTTTTGACTTTAGGTAATGTTGCGAACAGCGCTGAAGTTGCAGCAAAGACCTTTGTGTCTGCAATAAGTGCCAGTGGGAAAGCGGTAAGTGGCGTGGACTTTAGGCGGGGTGAAGAAGGTGAAGGGCGAATTTTAGTGAGTCTTAGCGATGCTTCAGCAGTGGTTGACCTACGAGAGGAAGGTGGCAAAGTTATTGTGGACATAAAAAACACACGATTACCCTCAGAGCTGGCGAATAGATTAGATGTGTTGGATTTTGCGACGCCCGTAAAAACCATAGACGTTATGGCTGCAGGCAATGATACGCGATTAGCCATCACGGGCATTGGCGCATATGAATTTTTATCGTATCAAATGGATGAGCTGTTAACAATTGAGTTTAAACCTTTGACTAAGCAACAACAACATGACTTAGCGTCAGAAAAATTCCCGTATACGGGTGAAAAGCTGTCCTTAAACTTTCAAAGCATAGAGGTGCGTTCGGTATTACAACTGCTGGCCGACTTTACCAATATGAATTTAGTCGCGAGTGACTCAGTGGGTGGTAACGTGACCCTGCGCTTAAATAATGTGCCGTGGGATCAAGCCTTGGATATTATTCTAAAAAGCAATGGCTTGGCCAAACGCATCATCGGTAACGTGATGATGGTTGGGCCTCAAGCAGAAGTGGCGGCGCAAGAAAAACTGGAGCTGGAAGCAAAAAAACAAGTGAAAGAGTTGTCGCCTTTGGTGTCAGAGTTTTTTGAGGTCAGTTATGCTAAAGCAGAGGACTTAGTAAAAATATTAAAGTCTACCAGCGGCCGTAGTAGCAATGATAACAACGCCAAACTTATTTCTGCTCGAGGTGGTGTTTCGGTCGACAAAAGGACGAATACCTTATTGGTCCAAGAGACAGCAGAAAAACTGGTTGAGATTCGTCGTATTATCGAACGACTAGATCGCCCAGTTCGTCAGGTGATGATCGAGTCTCGTATTGTGATCGCAAATGATGACTTCACCCGTGATTTAGGTGTTAGGTTTGGGCTATCTGGTATAACAGGTGGTGGTGCTGCGATTGGCGACTCCAATACTGTTGTAGGAGGCGCCTTACCAAATGGTGTGATACGACCCGCAGGCACAATTTTCGATGTTGAAGGAAGCGAAGGATTGTTAGTTGACTTACCTGCCCAAAGCCCGGCCGGTGCCATTCAGTTTATTGTGGGTAAAATTGGCAGCTCCTTGTTGCAATTGGAATTATCTGCTTTACAAACTGAAGCCAAGGGTGAAGTGATTTCTAGTCCGCGTGTTATCACATCGGATCAAATTGAAGCAGAAATCAGCCAGGGTGTTGAAATCCCATTCCAAGAAGCGACATCTTCTGGCGCTTCTTCAACAAGTTTTCAAGAGGCCGAGCTAAAGCTAACGGTTACTCCAAGAATCACGCCAGACGATCGAATTAACCTGGAGTTGAATATAACCAAAGACTCACCAGACTTTTCGAACGTACAGCCAGATGGCGTGCCAATTAACACCCAAGAAGTGGATACAACGGTCTTAGTTAATAATGGCGATACAGTAATCCTAGGCGGAATTTACGAGCGGACTAAAGACCACAGTGTTCGTAAGGTGCCGTTTTTTGGTGATTTGCCGGGTGTTGGGGTGCTATTTAAAAGAGACTTTAAGCAAGATAATAATAGAGAGTTGTTGTTTTTTATCACACCAAAAATACTTAAAGATAATTTATCCGTCAACTAGCTCACAAAAAAAGATAGCTAACAAAAACGGGGCTTTGGCCCCGTTTTTGTTAGCTTAAAGAAAATAAGTCGTTTTATAGCCGATACGTATAGGAATTTAAAATAGTAGTTAAACCAAGATTAAGCCTCGTGCTATAGTTTTACCCACTCGTAATTACGCCGTTTAATGCATGTTAGAAAAGAAAAACATCTACTTAGTGGGGCCAATGGCGGCTGGAAAATCAACCATAGGTAAACTGTTGGCCCAAAAACTGGGTAAGCATTTTTATGATACCGATGCAGAGTTAATCAAAAGCACAGGGGTCGAGGTGGCATTAATCTTTGAGCTAGAGGGGGAGCAAGGGTTTAGAAAGCGCGAAAGTGAAAAGCTAGGTGAGCTTGCCCAGTTAGATGGCGCTGTAATCGCGACCGGTGGCGGGATTGTATTAAAAGAAGGCAACCGTGAATTATTAAGTCGAACTGGACGCGTCGTGTACTTGAAGTGTTCGGTGGAACAACAGCTAAAGCGTACAAGGTTTGATACAAAAAGGCCGTTACTACAAACTGAAAATCCAAGAGCTAAGCTAGAAGAGCTGATGGCCTTGCGGGCGCCACTGTATGAAGAAGTGGCCGACATCACCATGAGCACAGATAAAAATAACAGTAAACGTATTATAAACAAACTACTCGATAAGTTAATTAGCTAAGCATGAACGCACTTGAAACAATAACGGTAGAACTCGGCAGCCGAAGCTACCCGATATATATAGGGGAAGGACTCTTAGAAACGCCGCTGCTACTAAAAAAACATTTGGTCACAAAACAAGTGCATATAGTAAGCAATGAAACCATAGCGCCCTTGTTCCTTGGTAAGCTAATCGCAGGGCTGGGCCCGTCTATATCGGTGACGACAACCGTATTGCCCGATGGTGAAGAATACAAAAACTTAGCGTATTTGAATAATATTTTCGATGACCTACTTGAAAATAGGTGTAATCGGCAGGTAACACTCATCGCATTAGGCGGCGGGGTTATAGGTGATATGACAGGTTTTGCTGCTGCAAGCTATCAGCGTGGTGTGAATTTTATCCAAATTCCTACGACGTTATTGTCTCAAGTTGACTCATCAGTCGGGGGTAAAACAGGGGTGAACCATAGGCTTGGCAAGAATATGATCGGTGCTTTTTATCAACCGCAATGTGTTCTGATAGATACCCGTGTATTGTCATCTCTGCCAGCAAGAGAGATGAGCGCAGGCATAGCAGAAATCATCAAATACGGTGCCATTTGTGATCAGCGTTTTTTTGAATGGCTAGAAAAAAACATGAGTAGCCTGTTGGATAAAGATGGACGTGCGCTAAGTTATGCAATCAAAACCTCTTGTGAAAAAAAAGCAGAGGTGGTGGCGAAAGATGAGAAAGAGTCTGGTATTCGCGCAACACTAAATTTTGGGCATACGTTTGGACACGCCATTGAGTCGCATATGGGGTATGGGCAGTGGCTTCACGGTGAAGCGGTTGCCGTTGGTATGTGTCTAGCGGCGGAGCTTTCATGTGAGATGGGTCTAATCAATAGAAAAGACGCGTTACGGGTACGTGATTTATGCAAACGGGCCAAGTTACCTGTGGATAAGCCAACGGGTATGCAGGCGGCAGAGTTTATTCGTTATATGAAGGTAGATAAAAAGAATGTAACGGAGTCTATTCGGTTGGTTTTGTTAAGTGTTTTAGGGCAGGCCATTATTTCTGATGATGCGAGTGAAGAAATAATCAGCGAGATCATTAATCGTAACCCTAAGGACGATTAAGGCAACTTTATGAACGCAAAAGACAAGGGAGTTGACCGTTTTTTTTTTCCAGAACAGCGGCAGCAACGATTAGATTTGATGATGCATCTGATTCCGAATAGCAGACAAGCCATCTTGCTGCGTGGGCCTAAGCAGTGCGGCAAAACATTTTTTATGCAGCAGTTTAAGGCGCAGGCTGATACAAGTTGGCTGATTTGTTTTGTTGAAGCGCGGCAGTTAGTTGAAAGCGACTCGCCTATAACGGCCTGTGCGGCAGCGTTTGACCAGTTGGACGGCACTGAAAAGCAAGTGGTGTTGAGACTGACGGCTTGGTCAAAGGCGAATAAAAAAGTGATTATATGCGTTGAAGATGCGCATCAGCTTAACAAAGAGCAGTTTGATTTCTTATTTAATTTGGCGCAAGAGTTTGCTTGCGTGCACTTGCTGTTTACATCGTCAGAAAACTTAAGCAGTGAACTTGAAGCGCAATGTTTGTTGATAGACCTTGGCCCGTTTAGTCAAAAGCAGACGATCGATTACGCAAAAAATTACACTAAAGGGGGGGGGCTAGATTTTAATCGGGTCGCGGGAATTGACGAGGTGATTTTATTTATTGAAACAGGCGGTTTGCCTGGGCGTATAAATGATGTTTTGCTACAAAGGCAACAAGCTCCTGAAGATGTGGCGGAGAGGCCTAAAAAAAACAATGTAACAACGATCAAATTAGTAGTTTTAGGGTTAATAGGGTTAGGCATAATAAGCTATTTTTTGCTCCCAGCAGAAACCACCTCACCCACTAAACACGAGATGGCTGACATGGTTGATCTACCGCCAAGGGACGTTAACACAGAAAAAACGTTGATAGTCTTAGACCCAAGCCAAGGGCAGAGTTTGAATGACGCAAAGCCATCAATTAGACGAAAGGAAGCTGTTGAAGAGTCTGTGTCGAATAAAGCCGAGCAGAAGAAAATAATTTCTGACGAGAAAAAAAGTCAAATTGAAGTCGCGCCAGTTACGGCGGCTAAAGTCGAAACGCTGCCTATAAAAAGCACCGTAATGCCGAGCGTTAGTAAAACAGAGGCTAACGCTGTCGAGCAACAAGAGTCATTGCCAGTAAAAGAACCAATTAAGCCTGTTGAGGCAAAACAATTGCAATCAAGTCTTAGGCGCAATCACGCTTGGGTTAAACAAAATAATGGGCAACGCTATACCTTGCAATTGATAGGTGTCACTACGGAACAGTCTGCGCAAACGTTTATAGCACGGCATAAACAGGTGAAAGACCTATATTATTTTAAAAACAAACGAAATAATGGCGATTGGTATAGCGTTATTTACGGTGATTTTGCTGGCAAAAAAGAGGCGATAGAAGCGACCAAAAACATGCCGCTGTCACTAACAAAGATCAAGCCTTGGGTACGGTCTTTTGAGTCTATTAGCAAAGAGCTTTTCGATATTAATTAGCCCTAGTTCCCAATGGTTTATTACGGTTTGCCGGGTTTCAGCCGTGGTTGGGCGGTAGGGTGTACAGATGAAAAGTTAGTGGCTTTCATACAAATTGAAAAAAGACGTCAAAATTGCTATAATCTCTGGCCGACTTGCGTAAAGCGAGTCCCCCTTTTAACTTTTTAAACAGTAGGTTAGCCTAGTGAAACAAACCTCTATCCCACAAGCAGGGCTGTATGACCCGGCGTTTGAGAAGGACAGCTGCGGCTTTGGACTTATCGCGCATATTGACGACAAGCCGAGTCATTGGCTTGTTCAAACATCCATTGGGTCGTTGGCGCGATTGACGCATCGCGGCGCGATAGCGGCAGATGGCAAGTCAGGTGACGGTTGTGGTTTGTTATTAAAAACACCTGAAAAATTCCTGCGTGCAAAAGCTCAAGAACTTGGTGTTAGCCCGGCTAAAATGTTTGCTGTAGGCATGGTTTTTCTTAACCAAGACGCAACAAAAGCGCAGTGGGCCAAAACCGTATTGCAAGAAGAAATTGAAAAAGAAGGGCTTCACGTCACCACGTGGCGTGTTGTTCCTACGAATCCGGAAGCCTGTGGTGAACAGTCTTTTGCAACCCTACCAGCGATCGAACAAGTCTTTGTTGATGCTGGGGAAGGGATGGATAATGCAGCATTAGATCGTCACTTATACATTGCTAGACGTCGTGCTGAAAAACGCATTGAAGCCAATGATGATATGTTTTATGTCGCTAGCTTGGCGTCAAATGTTATTTCGTATAAGGGCTTGGTTATGCCAGAAAACCTGCCTGTTTTTTATTCAGATTTAAGTGATCCAAGCCTAGAAAGTTCACAGTGTGTTTTTCATCAGCGTTTTGCAACCAACACCTTTCCACAATGGCGATTGGCGCAACCGTTTAGATTTTTAGCGCATAACGGTGAAATTAATACTATTCGAGGAAACAGGAATTGGGCTAAAGCACGTAGCTACACCTTCGAGACGCCGTTAATCCCTAACATGGATGACATTCGCCCGTGGGTTTCGAGCGTTGGTTCCGATTCAAATAGTTTGGACAATATGGTGGACGGGTTAATCGCCGGCGGTATGGATATTTTCCGCGTTATGCGGTTGTTAATCCCACCCGCATGGCAAAATGTTCATACCATGGACCCTGATTTGCGGGCCTTTTATGAATACTCGTCTATGCACATGGAGCCTTGGGATGGACCGGCAGCCATCGTATTAACCGATGGTCGACACGTTGCCTGCTGTTTAGACAGGAATGGCCTGCGCCCCGCGCGATATGTAGTGACAAAAGACCGCCATATTACCTTGGCCTCAGAAGTAGGCGTGTATGACTATAAGCCAGAAGATGTTGTTCGCAAAGGCCGCCTAAGGCCGGGTGAAATGTTAGCGGTGGACACTCAAGAAGGGCAAATCATCGAACCTAAAGATATTGATGATCGTTTAAAGTCACGCCAACCTTACAAAGCTTGGTTGGCAGAACACACGCAAAAATTAAAAACGGCCAGCAACGATGACCCATTGACGCTGATGCCATTTGATAAAGACATGCTGCGTGTGTATGAAAAACAGTTTCAGCTGACCTTTGAAGAACGCGATCAAGTGTTAAAGGTGCTAGCTAAAGCAGGTCAAGAGGCGGTAGGCTCAATGGGCGACGATATTCCTATGCCCGTTTTATCAACAAAAATTCGTAGCCCTTACGATTACTTTAGGCAACAATTTGCCCAAGTAACCAACCCGCCTATTGATCCTTTGCGTGAGCAAGTGGTGATGTCATTGATGACGAGCTTTGGCAAAGAGAAAAACTTATTCGCCGAATCTGCCGATCACGCGCATCGCTTAGAAGTCGACTCTCCTGTGTTGTCGGTATCTAAACTAGATGCCCTATTGGCCATTGGTGATGAGGCCTATAAAAGTACGGTTATTAGTTTGCATTATGATCCGTCAGCATGTGACCTAGAACAGGCGATCAGCCAATTATGTCAGCAAGTTGAAGAAAAAGTTCGCGCAGGTGTTGTTGTTATTGTATTGAGCGATCGAGCGCTACAGCAAAACTTATTACCAATTCATGCCTTACTTGCAACCGGTGCAGTGCATCACCACTTGGTAGAGGTTGGGTTGCGTTGCCAGGCCAATATCGTTGTTGAAACAGCGACTGTCAGAGACCCACATCACTTTGCTACCCTGATCGGTTTTGGTGCCACGGCCGTTTGCCCTTACCTCGCGTATGAAACATTAAATAATATGTTGTCTACGGGTGATATTGCTAACATGGATGCGTCCATGGTAGCGCTTAATTATCGTAAGGGTATTAATAAAGGCCTGTATAAAATCATGTCTAAAATGGGCATTTCTACCATTTCTAGTTACCGTGGCTCACAGCTATTTGAAATAGTCGGGCTACAACAAACGATTGTTCAGTCGTGCTTTAAAGGCACCACCAGCCGTATTCAAGGTGCTGGCTTTAAGCAATTAGAAGACGAACAAAAACAATTAGCTAAATTAGCTTGGAACCCACGTAAACAAACGGAACAAGGCGGTTTGTTAAAGTATGTTCATGGTGGGGAATACCACGCCTATAACCCCGATGTGGTTAACTCCCTACAAGAAGCTGTGCGCTCGGGCGATATAACTAAATACCGTGTTTATGCGGATGCCGTTAATTTGCGTGCCCCAGCCTCTATGCGGGATATGCTGCGGTTAAAACTGGACCCAGAAAAAGCCATTTCGATTGACGAGGTTGAGCCAGCAGAAGGTCTGTATCAGCGTTTCGATACCGCAGCAATGTCTTTAGGTGCACTTTCTCCTGAGGCGCATGAGACCCTTGCAATGGCGATGAATCGCTTAGGTGGTCGATCAAATTCTGGTGAAGGTGGGGAAGATCCGCTACGTTTTGGCACTGACAAAATATCAAAAATCAAACAAGTCGCGTCAGGTCGATTTGGTGTTACGCCGCATTATTTGGTGAATGCCGATGTACTACAAATTAAGGTGGCACAGGGCGCAAAACCAGGCGAAGGCGGGCAATTACCCGGCGATAAAGTTAACCAAATGATTGCCACGCTACGCTATTCAAAGCCAGGCGTTGCATTGATTTCACCTCCCCCTCATCACGATATTTATTCCATCGAAGATTTGGCGCAATTAATTTTTGACTTAAAACAGGTCAACCCTAAGGCGCTAGTATCGGTCAAGCTGGTATCTGAGGCTGGCGTTGGTACCATCGCTGCAGGGGTGGCTAAGTGTTACGCAGATTTAATTACAATTGCGGGTTACGATGGCGGTACGGGAGCCAGCCCGCTTACTTCGGTACGATACGCAGGTGCGCCATGGGAATTAGGTTTAACAGAGACGCACCAAACCTTATTGGCAAACGACCTTAGAAGTAAAGTTCGTTTACAAACAGACGGCGGCCTAAAAACGGGATTAGATGTTATTAAGGCGGCCATTTTAGGTGCCGAGAGCTTTGGCTTTGGTACCGGTCCTATGGTTGCCATGGGTTGCCGTTTCTTGCGTATTTGCCACTTAAATAACTGTGCGACTGGCATAGCCACACAAGATAATGTGTTACGTATGAAGCACTATCACGGTGAAGTGGACTATGTGATGAACTATTTCCGTTTTATTGCACAAGAAGTACGTGAATTATTGGCTCAACTTGGCTTTAGTAAGCTCGAAGATGTTATTGGTAGAACAGAGTTGTTGGAACAAATTGAGGGCGCGACTGAAAAACAGAACGGCTTGGACTTACGCCCGCTGTTGGAATTTATCCCCGGTAACGAGTTAAAGACGCAGCACTGTATTTCACCGCAAAATGACCCGTTTGATCAAGCCGAGTTTGCTGAGCAAATGGTACAAGACATTTTGCCCGCGATAGAAGCAAAATCGGGTGGCAGCTTCGATTATCAAATCACGAATATTAACCGTTCTATTGGTGCCCGCTTGTCGGGTGAAATTGCTAGACGTTATGGCAATAAAGGCATGGATGAGTTCCCTGTACAGGTAAACTTTACCGGCTCTGCAGGGCAAAGCTTTGGTGTGTGGAATGCTGGTGGCTTACATCTGTCACTTGAAGGCGATGCGAATGATTATGTTGGCAAAGGCATGGCAGGCGGTAAATTAGTACTTAAAGCACCCGCAGAAAGCCAGTTTGTTAGCCATGAAACGACGATTATGGGCAATACTTGCTTGTACGGCGCAACGGGCGGCGAACTCTACGCAGCTGGTTTGGCCGGCGAGCGATTTGCGGTTCGTAATTCGGGTGCAATGGCCATTGTGGAAGGTATTGGCGACCATGGTTGTGAATACATGACCGGTGGCGTGGTAACGATTTTAGGTGAAACAGGCATTAACTTTGGTGCAGGCATGACCGGTGGCTTTGCCTTTGTATTGGATGAAACACGTAGTTTTGTTGATCGTTATAATCACGAGTTAATTGAAATTCACCGTGTGCACACAGAGTCTATGGCAGCGCACCGTCACTATTTACAGGGCCTGATTGAAAAATTTGTCACTGAAACAGGCAGTGTTCGTGGGCAGCAGATACTCGACAACTTCGCCGATTATGTGCATAAATTCTGGTTAGTGGTGCCGAAAGCCGCTGATGTTAAATCCTTACTGGATTCATTAAGCTCTCAAGCGGCTTAACGATAAGAGATCGCAATAGATATGTCTAATAATTTTCAATTTGTTAATGTGCCCAGGTTAGATCCAAGCAAGGTGCCTGCCGAGCAAAGAAAACGTGAATTCAAAGAAATTTACGGTGAATACGACGCTAGTCAGGCTGCGTCCCAAGCAGACCGTTGTTTACACTGTGGTAACCCGTATTGTGAATGGAAGTGTCCTGTACATAATTATATTCCTAACTGGTTAAAACTAATTTCAGAAGGGAACTTGATTGAGGCAGCAGAGCTGTCGCATAAAACAAACTCTTTACCAGAAATTTGTGGTCGCATTTGTCCACAAGATCGCTTATGTGAAGGCTCCTGTACGATCAATGATGAGTTTGGGGCGGTCAGCATTGGCTCTATTGAAAAATACATTTCAGACGAAGCCTTTAAACAAGGTTGGCGCCCGGATCTTTCCGCAGTTAAGGCAACTGGCAAACGTGTGGCTATTATCGGTGCCGGTCCGGCTGGGTTAGGTTGTGCCGATATACTGACGCGTAATGGTGTAAAACCGGTGGTATATGATCGATACCCTGAAGTGGGTGGCTTGCTAACCTTTGGTATTCCACCGTTCAAACTGGAAAAAAGCGTCGTACAAAATCGGCGTGAAATTCTAGAAGGCATGGGCGTGGAGTTTGTCCTTGGTACCGAAATAGGTAAAGACATACCATTCCAACAATTACTTGACGAATACGATGCAGTTTTTCTCGGCATGGGCACCTACACCTATATGAAAGGTGGTTTTCCAGGCGAAGAGTTAGACGGCGTTCACGAAGCACTACCGTACTTGGTCTCTAATATTAATCGGCTGATGGACTTAGAAGGCGTTAATACCCTGATGGGTGATACGTTTATTGATATGCAAGGCCAACGCGTTGTAGTGCTTGGCGGTGGAGACACAGCGATGGATTGTAACCGGACCAGTATTCGACAAGGTGCGGCCGAGGTCACTTGTGCGTATCGACGTGATGAAGAAAACATGCCCGGTTCCCGTCGTGAAGTAACCAACGCCAAAGAAGAAGGCGTTAACTTTCTTTGGAACCGACAACCCGTTGAGATTGTTGGTACCGATAAAGTAGAAGGCATTAAATTAGTCACCACCAAACTCGGTGAACCCGATGAGCGAGGGCGCCGTAGTCCAGTAGTGGTTGAAGGCACAGAAGAAATTTTGCCAGCAGACAAGGTGATTATTGCGTTTGGGTTCAAGCCCAGTCCATCGCCTTGGTTTGCAGACTTCGGCATTGAGTTAGACGCTAAAGGCCTCGTCGTGGCACCAGAAAATGCAAAATTTGGCTTTCAAACCACTAACAAAAAAGTATTTGCTGGTGGTGATATGGTGCGTGGTTCTGACCTGGTGGTCACTGCGGTATATGAAGGCCGCGAGGCCGCGCAAGGTATTTTAGATTACCTTGACGTTTAACTTAATACGCATAATACAGCGGTCGAGTATTAAATAATGACAGAGCAAAATAACGACTTAATACTACGAACCTTACGCGGTGAAAAAACCGAACGCACCCCCGTGTGGATGATGCGCCAAGCCGGCCGTTATTTACCTGAATACCGTGCTACACGCGCGCAGGCGGGCAGTTTTCTTGATTTGTGTAAGAATGCACAGCTGGCCTGTGAAGTGACGCTACAGCCCTTAGAGCGCTACCCATTAGACGCGGCTATTTTGTTTTCAGATATCTTAACCATTCCAGATGCTATGGGCTTAGGCTTATACTTTGAAGAAGGCGAGGGCCCGAAGTTTGAACGCACCGTGCGAACGGAAGCGGACATCAACAAATTGTTTGTGCCGGACCCAAATCAAGAGCTGCAATACGTCATGAATGCCGTATCGACCATCAAGAAAGGTTTGAATGGGCGAGTGCCGTTGATTGGTTTTTCGGGCAGCCCTTGGACCTTGGCCTGCTATATGGTCGAAGGCAGTGGTAGTAAAAATTTCGCACGCATTAAAAAAATGATGTACGACACGCCCGAGTTGATGCACCGCTTATTGGATATTGTTTGCCAATCGGTCATTTCATACTTACAGGCGCAAATAGAAGCAGGTGCTCAAATAGTCATGTTGTTTGATACCTGGGGTGGTAACTTATCGACTAAAGACTACGAGACGTTCTCCCTCGCGTATAGTCGAAAAATTGCTCAGGCCTTACAGGCCAGTAATCCAGAAGTTCCAAAAATGCTGTTTACCAAAGGCGCGGGTGTTTGGTTAAAACCAATGGCCGAAGCCGGTTACGATGGCTTAGGCGTAGATTGGACGACAGATTTAAAACTGGCCCGTGAACTAACGCAAGATAAAGTGGTACTGCAAGGCAACCTTGACCCAAGCAGTTTGTACGCAAGCCCCGAAACCATTCGCGGCAAAGTACGCGATGTGTTGGCCGATTACGGCCATGGTCATAAACACATCTTTAATTTGGGCCATGGCATCTTGCCCGATATTAACCCCGACCACGTGACAGCGATGATCGATGAAGTTCATCAAAGTAGCCCGGCCTATCACCTTTAAGCCGATCAAGCCCTAACCTTGGTTAAGGTGCTTTAACATTGGACCCTACAAACAAGCCTCGGATTGAGATTCACTATTGTACCCAGTGCCGCTGGTTATTACGGGCAGCTTGGTTAGCACAAGAGTTGTTAACAACGTTTGAAGAGGAGCTGGGTGGCGTAACCTTGGTACCGGCCAGTGGTGGTACATTTGAAATAACATTAACTGGCCATCAAGCAACAACATCAATCTGGTCGCGTAAACAAGCAGGGCGCTTTCCAGAAGCCAAGGAAATTAAGCAGCGAGTGCGAGACAGTCTATGCCCAGGTAAACCCTTAGGGCATTCGGACGTTAAACAACCGTAACAAGGCAACTGTTCTGGCAATAATTCAATTGATTACTGAGATAGGTTGTTTACTGCGTATTAACTGAATAGCCTGCTGTAATTGGCTGATACGTTGCGCGTATTTTCTAACCCGTCCAGCAGACGATTGCTGAATATCATTCAACAGCTTTTCGGACTCATCTAAGCGCTTTAAACCAATTAAAGCATGCGCTTGCATAAGACCAAAACGTGGATTTCGAGGGTTAAGTTTAAGTCCCGTATCGGCGGTTGTTAAGGCGTCAAAAAAACGGTTTTGCTTCATCCTAATGGCAAATAAATGTACCAATGAATAATAGCGGTGCGCTGATTTACCTTTCGACTTATCAATTAAAGCCTGCAACCAACTAGCGATGTTATCGGCTTTAGATAAGCAGCGTTCATTGCCCGCCATCACGCATTTAATGGCCACGTCTAAGGCGCGAATACCCCAGGCGCCCATAGGTTTTTGACGGATAATGCCGGCAATATAATCGGGCCTAGCTAACTGTAACGACGCGATGGTATTGTCATGTTGTGCCAATCCGTCGGGTGTCACCATGCTCAAGCTAATTAAAAACCCCGCCTCCTCGGGCGAGAGTTCGGCAGCACGTAAGTAATAGGCATAAGAGGCCTCAAAATCTTTTTCGCGTTTACGTAAAATTTCACCACGTAAATATTGGCTACTCGGCGAATCGGGGTGGTTCATCGCTAGGCTTTCAATTAAAGCAGATTCGCTGCGCCAATATTGCGCGCGATTAAATGTGTTAAAGCCAAGACAAAAAACAATAATGGCAATAAGGCTAATACGCAAAGCGTTGGGCATTTTGCTGGGTAAAGCAAACACTAACAAATAGCTTAAACCCAACAAGGGACCTAACGCAGGCAGGTAGTTACGGTGTTCATGAATAATTTCTAAGGGGAATACGCTGGACTCAAGGCTGTGTCCCACCAAAAACCAAAGTACGGCAAAGGCAAACACAGGAAAGCGTTTGCGCCAAATAATAGAGAGCGCGAGTAAAACAATAATCCCAATAATACTGGGTAAGGTCGTCCAAATTGAGAACAAATCCGAACTCAGCGGAAAGTCATCATGGAATAAGCCCATGGTTTGAATATCTGGCACGATAATCATCGATAGGTAAAACCACAGCACACGCGGTTCAGTTAGTACACGTTCTAAAAATGTAAAAGGGCGTCCAGCGTAACCGCCAGTAATAAATCCGGGGTGTTGGAACCAATAAAATAGACCGGCTAACAGGGGCAGTCCAAGAAAAATAATAAAAAACCAGCGGACTTTTTTTATTGAGCCCTGGCTGGAAGTAAGCCGGCTCAATAAAGTCAATTCAAGCACAGCAATATAAACGGGGAGCAACACGGCATTTTCTTTACATGCCGCCCCTAAGACGGTGCCGCCGATAAGCCCTAGGCTCATCAGCCATAAACCGTTTAATGGCTTATCAGCTAAGCTTAAACGCCCCACCAAATACAGGCAGCTGCCCATCAGCATAAACATACTGGCCATGCTGGTCATCCGTTGTACTACGTATAAAACACTGGTCAGTAAGAACGCGTGTAATGCCCAAATAAGCGTACCGCTCACCGCAAACACCATACGTGGATTGGATAAGCGCGACTGCTTTGCCCACGGTGTATTCGCAATGCTCGGCCAAAGGAGTGTCAGTAACCAAAACACCAAGCCCGAGTTAATGCAATGAACAGCAATGTTGAAGAGTTTGAAATGTACCGCCTTAAAGCCATCGGCAACGTAATAATTTAGCCCAAATGATAAAGCGGGAATAATACGCTTAAAGGGCCCACTCTCGTTTGATAGTGCAGAGCGAATAACTTCCTGTTCAGTTAATGCATGAATGGGAACATTCGGGTTTTCAAGAATATTCAGTTGGTCATCAAAAACGAAGGGGCCGTGCCAGCCTGGGCTGTAGACAAAGAAAACAGATAAGAAGATTAACGACCAAAGAACGAGGCTAGAGGGAAAGATTTTATTTAACATAATTTTAAAATACCCCAAGACCATTCTAAATTAATGATCTTGGGGTGCCAGTTTATCTTTATCTATTTATTGGACCTTACGGGTGCTGTAAATCTATAGACAAGCAAAGGAGGCAAAGTTATGCGTTGTGTCTGTGTTTAATCCAGAAGCAGAATAAACGGTAGATGATCCCGTGCATCGCATTGCTGGTTGCCCAGTTGTGACGGCAACATTTAACTGGAGGGTTCCTGTCCAGGGGGCCGTCACGGAACAGCTATAGGTGTTACCACTTGGAAGTGTGCAAGCTCCACTTGAAATAGAAATAGTAGGCGTATTGGTGTTACCTAATGGAAATGTAATGGCATAGGTGCCAGAAATTGTTTTAGGTCCAGCACCTACCCCTACATTGATTTCTACACTATCGCTTAGGTTGGTTGGGCTAGATGTTGAGTCGACCTGAGTTAGGCCATCATTATCATCACGTATTGTCGCCGTAATATCAGCAGCGGGCGTGGCGGCCGCTAATGCGGTAACCCAGCCACGACTATATGTGCCATAGTAATCGTTATCGGGATCAGAAATGGTGGCGATGGCTTCGTTTGTTACGCTAACATTTGTTGAGTTGCTCGAAGCCCAGTCTGCTAAGAGTGATAGGTTGATTTCAGCAAAAGGAATAATTTCCAGCCGGTCGGTTTTACTAGCACTTTGAATGTAGGTTAAATAAGTGGTTGGGTTTTCAGTGCCACTCAGGTCGTATACATTATCAATGTATACGCCTCGCGCTTCAAATTGTAGTTGTGCGCCGAGTGTCATACTAACAGGTGATCTTAACGTTGGCTTAGGTAACCCGGTGCCAGCAGAAGCAACTGCTTGAAGAATAAAGTCTTTTTGATAATCAACATAATCTGACTGTAACTGAGACCCATCAGTTAAACCTGCTCGATCCATTACAGTAATGTCCTTTAAGCTCCAATCCTGGAAGACGCGTAAGATGCCATCAATACGTTTTAATCTGCAAGACTCAATATATTCTTGACCAGACGATGCAGCAGTCCCGTTTGCTTTATAGTGTGTATGGTCACCGCTGGTTGTTCCTGCCACATATTTAATAGCTGAAGCGTTATCATCGTGGTGATCCCGACAGCAGGTTATGCAAACATCATCGGCAGCATTGGCATTGTTGACTTGTGTTGCTGTAGCCTTGCTTGTAGGTGGGCCGACGGCATCGTAACGATCTACACCGTCCCAAACAATATGCCCTGGTGGATAAGCTAAGGAGGATGAAGCTGAAAGATTGCAATGGCAATCTACGGTTACAAATTCTTCTTGACGGTCAGCGACAAAATCGCTGCCGTTTGCACTGTAGGTTATTACTTCAAAAGTCACAATGGTGTTTGAGTCTGATCCAGTTTTTACAGTATCCGGTAAAGGTTTACTTGTTTGGCGATTTTTTCCTGTGCCAAGATCAACAGAGATATCAATGACATCAGGAGCGGCTTCGGGCGTATAAAATGCATGGGGTGGCTCCCCGCCATTTTGTGAATTATCTGATAATTCCGTTAATGCTGGGGCATAAGCGTCAACGACAGTATCTAGTGAAACGCTTTTGGCTGTACCCGTTTCATCGCTCCAACCGACGGTTACCGTTACTCGTTTAAAATCAGACGTGGCAGGTGCAGGAGATGGCTCAGTTGTCGTGGCTGCGGACAGTGGCGTCGTATGCCAATAATCTTGTACAGTCCAATTTAGGTTATACGCTGTAGGGCCAACGGTAATTGAGGATGAAGGCAACATTAATCCACCAGTTTCAGTATAGGCTGTTAGGTCTGCATCACCGGTAATATGTGTGTAAGCAACTTCTGTCTGTGGCAGGCTACCTGACAGGGCGAGAGCTTGGTCCCATGTGTATCCGGAATTCAGTTTAGAAAAGGCTTTTATGTCATCTATTTTTTTTTGTGCAATGGACGCTGCAACCGTACGTTGGTTTGCATCCGAACCATTACGGATTAATGTGCCTTGCAATTTTGAAACGGCTAGAATGCCTATACTGAGTACTAATACAGCAAGCATCACCTCAATAAGGCTAAAACCGTGGTGTTTAGTTTTATATATCATCATTGTTACCTCAAAGCCTTATTTTTATGGAGTGAAGTTGCGCCAGCTATAACTTACTTTCGCAATTTGGGTATTAATTGTATCGTCTCTTAAATTGTCAAAGACGCTTTCGTCATAAACTTGGGAGTAATTACCATTGGTAAGGTCTGATGGTATTTCTGAAATGGCCGAGCCATGAATAACGGGGCCGCCATTAAGTACAAATTGATCTAAACCCATTAAAATCCCCCATGCTTCGGCGCCTGCATTCACTCTTAACTCACCTTCAACGACTAGAATGATTGGTTTGTCTCGACTGCCAATACTTACGTTGCTACCGATGAGGCAGTCACCCGTTACCCAGACTAATGCAGAGCCAACAAGACCGTTAAAAGCTGAGTTTAGAGTAGTGCAATCATCTAAAACTAAACCGGTTTCCTCAGCCAGTGCTTTAATCTCAGGTTTAAGCGTTGCCAACGTATCCCCGCTAGTGTCATCACCAAAGAGATAGACAAAAGGTGAGGCTGGAAAATCGGCTGCAGGATACATAACAATGTCAGCGTTCACGTTGCCTGAGTTGCTTCGCTCAGTTGAGCAGCTGCATCCGCTCCAACTGTCCCCAGAGACACCGTCGCCCTTGGTGTCCATGCAAACATCACCACCATCTTTAAATTCACCGTGGTCACATGTTTTCCAATTAGCACCAGAGGTATCAATCGTATCCTTAGCCCAAACTGAAATAGGTACGCCTGGCCCGCCACCGTTTGGGTTAGGTACAATATTAAAGTTACCACTTAGACTTCCTGAGGGAATCATTAGCGGTGGTACTTCTCCAGGTGTTAAAAGGCTTGTTTTTGCAAAGGCGACTTGCGCAAGAGCTGCTCCCGTACCGTCATCGCTTGTGCCCTGGCCAAGGGCGATTATGTTTGTAGCTGTTTTGACTAGAAAGCTGTCACTTAAAGGCAATATGTTGTTTATCGAGGGTGTAATGCTTGTACCCACAACCACAGAGGCAAAGACCATTTCAGCGTCGGTTAGATTGCACGGAAAAATGGCAGTGCTTCCAGTACATGTTGCCCAACCACTAGCTACATTACCATCATGCAATACGGGATTAGCACTAAGGTAAGCAGCAGCTTGTTCTAACCCTGCTTCTGCACTAGCAAAAGCAACTTTATGGCGCAATTCATTACCTGAGATTCGTTGATCCATTACTCCAACGCGTGCAGCAAAAATTGTAATTAATGTGACAGCGATCAGTAATATAATTGAAATTAGGAGCGTGGCGGCGCCTAGCTGATTTTTAAAGGACGGCGAATTTTTATAGAAGTTCATGCTAAACCTTATTATTTTGGCGCTTCATTTCTGATCCGAACAGTTTCTGTCATAGTGCGGCGTGGGTCGTTAGCGTCAGAACTGTGTGGTAAATCAGTCGTGCCGGTTAATGTAATGGTAACCTCATAAACACTGACACCGCTTGTAGTGGAAAAGGTGTCACTGCCAGTCGTGCCAAGCGTATTAACACTGCCGGTAATATCAAAATCTAGGGTGGTTATACTGGCTAAGTCTGGATCGGTTATTTCTGTCCAATCGCCACCAGTACAGCCAGTGCCAGTAGCATTTCTTGCCCACTCAATAGTATTACTATTTAATCTAAAACCAAACCGCTCATCTGTGCCAGGAGCGGTATCACCAGCAGTTGCACTGTTGTCTTCATCATAAGAATATCGAGCGCATGTCGTCGTGAAATTCAGCTCATCCATAAAGGCAGTGACGGTCGGCACGTTAGAGTACCCAGCACGTTTAAGTTCATCCACCATCATGGTCATAACGCCCCTTAGTTCTTGATTAAGGCGAATCATTTTTATATTTTCGGTACTAGATCGAACATTAGTTGAAAAGACGGTGATAATAACGGCGGTAACAAATAGTCCAAGTACCATGGCTATCATCATTTCAATAAGAGTAAGGCCAGCTTGTTTTTTGCTTTTAAAGATTAACATTCAGCAAACCCCATGCCATTGTCTGAACAAATGGTTGCTCTTCCGCGGGCGTTGACATTAACCTTTATATCGTTACCACCAGTTAAGGAAAACTCAACATAACCAACATTCGCTTGCCCACGAAGAGGCGTAAAAGAAACTAAGTCTGCAGCAAAATTGACATCATTGTTTTTAATCAACACATTGTCGCCATAGTCAGCTTGATTAACCACCTTCTTTACGCCATCGATTTCACAGTAATCTGCTTGTGAAGAATCCGTCTCAAAACAATCACAGGCGGCGTTGACTTTCATGCCGTAACACCATTTAGAGGGGTCAACACTGTCAAATTTAAATTGAACTCTAGCATTAGAGTTTCTTTTTATCGATTCTGTTTTAATGAACATTAGGTCAACTTGAAGGTTTTCGGCAGCGCCTTTTAGCTTCCGCTGTTCCAGCATTCCAAATAAAGAGGGTGCAGCAATAGCGACAAGAATACCCATCACGGCTACGGTGATCAGAAGTTCAATTATCGTAAAACCTTTTTGTTTGTTTTGGTCCATCTACAAAATTCTCCTAGTTACGGTTAATTATAGTTGTGATGCTAGGCTTGGCAAGGGCTATGATATACCGTCTGTCTTGATAAAATAGCCGTTTGTCGATTTGTGTGCTATTTTTTGAGTAAATCACTCATTTTTTATTAAAATATACTCACAAAAGCACTGGAGCTACCGCATGATAAAAAAAACGTCGAAAGGATTTACGTTAATAGAACTAATGATTGTGGTGGTGATCATCGGTGTGTTGGCGGCGATTGCTTTGCCAGCCTACAATGGCTATGCACAAAAAGCGCGGCGTTCGGATGCTAAGCAAGCTTTGCTTGATATTCAATTAAACCAAGAAAAGTGGCGGGCGAATAATTCAGCATACACGGCAACCTTATCAAATGTATGGAGCGGTACAGAATCGTTGGATGGGCATTATGATATTTCCTTGTCTAATGTGGCAGCAAATACTTACACCATTACGGCCGACCCTAAAGGCTTGCAATTGCCTGACACGAGTTGTGATCCTATGACCTTAGACCAAAATGGGGCTAAAACGCCTGCCTCTGGTTGTTGGTAATTTGTAGCTTGGCGGCGGCGAAGCAACCCCAACATTCTCAGCGGAGTCCTCTCCAATCAAAAATTTGTTGGGCTTCATAAATTCAGCACCAACCTACATAGCAAATATTGTAAGTGATGGTATGAACCCCAACACTCCCAACTTAACTAACCATCATAATTATCAATCAACTCCATACCACCATTGTTATCATCGTCGTCGGATGATCCGGTAATCGGTTTGCCCAATTTAATCATCAGGCGCACTTCATTACTTGAATCGGCGTGTTTAAGCGCATCTTCGTAGCTGATATCGCCATTGGCGTAAAAGGCATACAAGGCCTGATCGAAGGTTTGCATCCCTTGCTCGGTTGAATTTTTCATCAACTCTTTCAGCTTATGCACATCGCCTTTTCTAATAAAATCGGCTGCCAGAGGCGTATTAAGCATAATTTCGATTACCGCTTTTCTGCCCTTGCCGTCAATGGTGGGTACCAATTGCTGGGCGATCATGGCTTTTAAGTTTAACGACAAATCCATAAACAGTTGTTTATGCGCGGCTTCTGGGAAAAAGTGAATAATTCGGTCTAGCGCTTGGTTAGCGTTATTGGCGTGCAGTGTTGATAAACAAAGGTGGCCGGTTTCGGCAAACGTCATGGCGTGTTCCATCGTTTCACGGCTACGAATCTCACCGATAAGAATAACATCGGGGGCTTGTCGTAGCGTGTTTTGTAGGGCTGTTTCGTACGATTCGGTATCAAGACCTACTTCTCGCTGTGTGACTACGCAACCCGCGTGATCATGCACGTATTCGATAGGGTCTTCAATCGTGATGATATGCCCCGTGCTGTTTCTATTACGGTGGCCGACCATCGCGGCCAAGGAGGTGGATTTACCCGTGCCCGTGGCGCCGACAAAAATAATGAGGCCGCGTTTCGTCATCGCAAGGTCTTCAATGATGGGCGGTATATTAAGTTCTGCTATCGTTGGAATTTGGGTTTCGATACGGCGTAGTACCATGCCAGCATCGTCTTTTTGGATGAAGGCACTCACACGAAAACGGCCTATGTCTGGCCGACTTATAGCAAATTGGCACTCTTTGGTTTCTTCAAACTCTTGCCGCTGCGCGTCGCTCATTACACTTTTAACGACCTCCATCGCCTGGTTTGCACTTAGCCGTGTTTTAGACACCTGCTGTAGAACCCCGTTAACTTTAATAGAGGGCGCCCAGCCGGAGGTAATAAATAAGTCAGACGCTTTTTTGTGAACGACGAGTTGTAATAGGGCATCAAAATCCATGTTAAATCCTTTTTAGCTAAATGCTTTTTTATCGACGGCCTTCATCTTGGCGTCTTGTCTAGAAACTAAGCCAGCTTGAACCAGTTCAGTTAAATGCTGGTCGAGCGTTTGCATACCGTCTTTTCGGCTGGTTTGAATGGTGGAGTACATTTGCGCAATTTTGTCTTCACGGATCAGGTTTCGAATGGCCGCGGTGCCGGTCATAATTTCCCAAGCGGCGACTCGGCCACCACCAATTTTTTTCATTAGGGTTTGAGCAATAACAGCGCGTAGTGATTCAGAGAGCATGGACCGAACCATGCCTTTTTCCCCTTCGGGGAACACGTCAATAATCCGATCAATGGTTTTGGCGGCAGAACTGGTGTGCAAGGTACCGAACACTAAATGGCCTGTTTCTGCAGCGGTTAGCGCAAGGCGAATGGTTTCTAGATCCCGCATCTCGCCCACTAGAATAATATCGGGATCTTCTCGAAGTGCCACGCGTAAGGCTTCTGTAAAGCCGTGGGTGTGTTTATGAACCTCACGTTGGTTAATCAGGCATTTTTTACTTTTATGAATAAACTCTATCGGGTCTTCGATAGTAAGAATATGCTCATAAACATTGTCGTTTTTGTAATCCATTAACGCGGCAAGCGTGGTAGATTTACCCGAACCGGTGGGACCGGTGACTAAGACAATGCCGCGAGGCACGTTAATAATTTCCTTAAACGATTGAGGGCAGTTTAGGTCTTCCAGGGTTAGAATATCCACGGGAATGGTTCTAAACACAGCAGCGGCGCCGCGGTCTTGATTGAAGGCGTTAACCCGAAAGCGGGCGATGCCCGGTAATTCAAAGGAAAAATCGACCTCTAAAAACTCTTCAAAGTCCCGCCGTTGTTTATCATTCATGATGTCGTAAATCATGCTATGGACTTCTTTATGCTCAAGTTCTGGCATATTGATACGGCGAATATCGCCATCGACACGGATCATAGGGGGGAGGCCAGCGGAAAGATGCAAATCTGAGGCGTTGTTTTTCGTACTAAAAGTCAATAAATCTGTAATATCCATGTTTTAAATCCGTTTATCCTGAATTGGGACGTTGTTTTTATAGTGATTTTGATGCCGACTCATAAATGCATTTGTTTAGAAAATAACATTAACCTAGTAACATGTAAATTGAGTAAGTATTTTGAAGTATAGACACGAAATTTGATAATGCCCTCTTTATCGCAACGATATTTAGCACAATGTGACCTAATTAATAGATTGCAAGGTGAAAAACGCGCATCGACAGCTGCGGTTAACTTATTAGCAGTTAGTAAAACTCGCCCAGCCGAAGAGATACTGGCTCTGTATCGCTTGGGGCAGCGAGATTTTGGTGAGAACTATTTGCAAGAAGCTATTCAAAAACAACAACAGTTAGCCCACGTTGATATTAATTGGCACTTTATCGGCCCAATTCAGTCGAATAAAACACGTGATATTGCACGTTATTTTAGCTGGGTACACAGTATTGATAGACTAAAAATAGCCCAGCGACTGGATCAACAAAGGCCGTCTAACTTACCCCCATTAAATGCTTGCTTGCAGGTTAATATTGATGGGGAACAGAGCAAATCAGGCTTTAAATTAGACGAATTGGGGGCGGCGGTTGAGGCATTAAAAGGTTTAAATAATCTACGCATACGCGGTCTAATGGCGATTCCTCAAGCCGGCAAGAGTGTTAATCAGCAGCGGGCGTCATTTAAAAAATTAGCGGATGCCAAAAATAGCTTAAATGATCAATTTAAACTGAATTTGGACACCTTATCGATGGGGATGAGCGACGATTTATCCAGTGCGATAGCCGAAGGCGCTACGATGGTTCGAATTGGTACGGCTATTTTTGGTGCTCGAAGGAAAAGTACGGTTTAATAGTCGCACACTTTAACGTGAATTAAGAGAAAAAATGAAGATACAACAGATTGGATTTATCGGTGGTGGCAATATGGCGAGTAGTTTGATTGGTGGCCTGGTAAGCAATGACTACCCAGCAGATAAAATTACCGTGGCCGATTTAGATGCCGATAAATTACGCTACTTAAACGAGACCTTTGGGGTCAACACGACACTCGACAGTAACAGCCTGGTCTTGCAATCCGATATTGTGGTACTTGCGGTCAAGCCTCAGCATATGCAGTCGGTGGCGGACAGTATTGCAGCCTCGGCACAGCAAAAAAAACCGGTTTTGGTGTCGATAGCGGCAGGTATTCGCATAGCCGCGTTAGAACGTTGGTTAGGCGGTGATTTAGCGGTGGTTCGGTGTATGCCAAATACCCCAGCATTGGTTAAAACGGGAGCGACAGGCTTGTCCGCTAATGCACAGGTGGGCGTTGAGCAAAAAGATCAGGTCGAGTCACTTATGCGGGCGGTTGGTGTGGCGGTTTGGGTGGCGGAAGAAGGCGATCTAGATACGGTAACGGCCTTGTCAGGTAGTGGTCCCGCGTACTTTTTTATGGTTATGGAAGCACTTGAAGCCGCGGCTGTTGATGCGGGCTTGGATCAAAAAACTGCACAGTTACTGACCCAAGAAACTGCATTGGGGGCGGCAAAAATGGCCTTAGAATCAACAGAATCTGCCGCCGTGTTACGCCAACGGGTTACTTCCCCTGGAGGCACAACGGAACGCGCTATTGAGGTATTAGAAAAGCAGGGCTTAAGGGCGATTTTGCAGCAGGCCTTGAGCGCGGCTAAAGAGCGATCAGTTGAACTGTCAGATGAACTAGGAGGCTCGTAATGCCAGCCGGTTATTTATCTAATCCACTTGTTTTTATCATTAATGCGCTCGTTGGGGCGTACGTTTTTATCTTGATCCTTAGGGTGTTATTGCAATATTGCCAGGCCGATTCACATAATCCGCTGTCGGCATTCATTATTAAAGCCACCCGCTGGCCCTTGCAAATGCTTAAACGGATTTTTCCAACCATCAAGGGGATTAATTTATCGGCCGTTTTTTTAATGGTCGTGCTGCAAATGTTGATGGGCTTTTTAATAACCCTTGGGCAAGCAAATGCATCCGTTTGGGCAATTTTTATTTGGAGCTTAACGGAACTGATTGATAGCATTATCAACGTATTTATTTTTAGCATTTTTGTAACCGTGCTGCTTAGCTGGCTTAATCCGGGTACCTATAATCCGATCGTGGCCTTGTTGTATAAAATTACAGAACCGGTGCTAAAACCTTTCCAGCGTTGGGTGCCTCCGATCGGCGGTATGGATTTAAGCCCGATGGTGGCCTTGTTGGCGTTACAGGTTTTAAAAATGCTATTGATCCCCCCTTTGTTTGCGCTGATGTAGTGCTGCTAAGGCCCTTTTTGGATTGCAAAGAGAGTCCTCCAATCTCATTGATCGCCCGTCTAGGTGATCGGCTTTAACATAAGTCATCAGTGTGTGCGGCCCGTCACAGTTAGCGTCAGAATTTTTTTTATAAGTCCCTATAATTTAATAAACGTTCAGGCACGTCGTGCCTTTGTAACTGATAAGGGTTAATAAAATGAAGCTTGATGTAAGATTACAACGTTATGATCGATGTAAACAATCACTAGCTAAGGCGCTTGGCGACTATCAACTGTGGCTAGAGGATGCGAATCTTAGTGATGTTGAAACAGAGATGATGTTGCTTAAAAGCCAGCGTTTGGTTGAAAAAGATTCGATTACCATCGCTTTTGTGGCGGAATTTTCCCGCGGCAAAACAGAGCTCATTAATGCCCTGTTTTTTTCAGCCACAGGTGTTCGCTTGCTGCCATCCAGTCCGGGTAGAACCACGATGTGCCCGACAGAACTCTTGTACGATAAAAAAGAAAAACCGTACCTTCGCCTACTGGAAATAGACACCAGACTAAATGACAGGTCGATCGAGGACTATAAAAAACAGCCTAAACAATGGACGCATATTGAGTTAGATGATAGTAACCCTAAGCAAATGCAACAGGCATTGTTGGAGCTACTAAAGACCAAGACGGTGTCAGTAGAAAAGGCGAAACAATTGGGCTTTGCTGCCAATGATGCTGAGGATTCGGTGGATGTGCCGTACTGGCGGCACGCGGTGGTGAGTTTTCCTCATCCCTTGTTAAAAAAAGGCCTTACCATTTTAGATACACCAGGCTTGAATGCGCTGGGTAGCGAGCCTGAGCTAACGCTGAGTATGTTGCCCAATGCGCAAGGCTTGGTTTTTGTACTAGCCGCCGATACGGGCGTTACACAAAGCGACATGTCTATGTGGCAGCAACATATTCGAACGTATAAGAATACCCACGCGCACGGCTTGGCCGTGGTGTTAAATAAAATCGACGCTATCAATGACGAGCTAATGAGCGCTGATGAATGTGCTCAGTTAATCGAAAAGCAGAGCCTGGAAACGGCTCGATTATTGGAGTTAGACAAAAGCCTTGTGTTCCCTTTATCTGCTAAGCAAGGCTTAGTAGCAAAAATCAAGCAGGACGCCGAACTATTAGTAGACAGTCGCTTGTCGGCGTTAGAAAACTACTTGTCTGATAGCGTGCTGAGCGCACAAAAAGAACGACTACTTGACGAAGTTGTTGCTGGTGTTGTGGTGCACATGTCAATGGTGCAAAAAACCTTGCAGGCTCGATTGTTGAGGCTGGATGAACATCTAAACGAATTGCGAGCGATACACGGTAAAAGCAAGCAAGCGACAGCCGAGCTGTTACTCGAAACGCGTCAGCAGCAGACCCTGTATAACAAAAATGTGGAACACCTTAAAACATGCCGGCATATATTTAATTCTCAAATGACAGATTTGCTCTACCTGGTTAATGCCAACAAAGTGTCGGAAATTTTTAATGAGGGTAAAGAACAAATGACGCACAGTTGGACCATAAAAGGCATTCGTATGGGTATGCGGCACACCTTTGATGAGCTCAATACCTTGCTAAGTGAAATGCTTAACAGCGCACAGGGTAGCGTTAAGTTGCTCGATACCATTTATAAAAGATTTAAGGATGAGCATCACTTAAATGTAGCACAGCCAGCACGGTTTGAAGTGAAGGTGTGCCAGCAACAATTGAGGCACTTGTTACAGGAAGGGCTGGAATTTAGTCAAAGTTCCGAAGCGGTTTTAACGGCGCAAAACGTGCTTGCAAGGCGTTTTGTAGAGACGATTGGTGGGCGGGCAAGGGCGATATTTGAGCGAGCCTCGGTGGATGTTAAGGCTTGGCAATCTACCGCCTTGGCGCCGTTAATTAGAGAAGTAAATGAACAAAAGCGGCTGATGGAAAGCAAGTTAGATAGTTTGCGAAACGTGTCAGCTAATAAAATTGTGCTGGACGAGAAAATAGCTGCAAACGTCAGTAATGCGGAAAACATTAGACATAAACTACAGGCGTTAGATGGGCTTATCGCCAGTATGAGCACGTCGCAAGATGAAACGGAACCCCTGGTCCGTGAAGCGACTAATTAGCCTTTCAGCGGGCGCGAAAAATCATATCCCATACCCCGTGCCCAAGCCGCAGACCGCGATTTTCAAACTTGGTCAAGGGTCTATTCTCGGGCCGCTTGCTGTAACCATCGGTTGGATTATTGATAAACCCAGGGTGTGCGTTAAGTGTATCTAATATATGCTCGGCGTAAGGCTGCCAATCGGTAGCGGCGTGAAAACAGCCGCCCGGTTGAAGCTTTGAGTGAATCAAGTCTAAAAACGCTGTTTGCACGATTCGTCGTTTGTGGTGTCTCTTCTTGTGCCAAGGGTCTGGGAAAAAAAGCTGCACGCAATCTAAGCTATGATCAGCAATTGCGAGCTGTAAAACGTCAATCGCATCAGTATCAAATAAACGTATATTACGTAGTTCTTTTTCTTGAATAAGTCGTAATAGATGACCGACGCCTGGGCGGTGGACCTCGATGCCGATAAAGTTTCTTTCGGGGTTGGCCTCAGCCATGGTGGCTAAACTTTCACCGTTGCCAAAGCCTATCTCTAAGGTGATGGGTTGGTCATTAGAAAACACCGCCTTGAGGTCCAGTACTTTCTCAGTACTCAGCCCGTACACAGGCCAACCTGTTTTAAGGGCCGCGTCTTGTCCAGGCGTTAAACGGCCTTCGCGTTTGACAAAACTGCGTATGCGCCGCAAAAAATCGGTTTCTGGAGGAAGATTCATGGTTAAAGGCTATGAGTTAAATCAAACCATCTAATGGCGATGAGGCAGAGGCATAGCGACGGCGAGGCATACGGCCGGCTAAAAAGGCTTCGCGGCCTGATTGTACGGCTTTTTTCATTGCCGAGGCCATCAATACAGGGTTTTTAGCGTGGGCGATGGCGGTGTTCATTAAAATGCCAGCACAGCCTAGCTCCATACCAATGGCTGCGTCAGATGCAGTGCCTACGCCAGCGTCAACGATAATCGGCACCTTGGCGTTCTCAATGATGGTCATAATGTTATACGGGTTACGGATGCCCAGGCCAGAGCCAATCGGTGCAGCCAGTGGCATCACAGCGACACAGCCCATCTCTTCAAGGCGCTTGGCAATAATGGGGTCGTCGTTGGTGTAGACCATCACCTCAAAGCCTTCTTTAATTAAAATCTCAGCCGACTCTAAGGTTGCTGTAATGTCGGGAAAGAGCGTCTTTTCATCACCTAAAACTTCCAGTTTGACCAGCTTATGCCCTCCGAGTAATTCCCGTGCAAGGCGGCAAGTTCTTAAGGCGTCTTTGGCGGTATAGCAGCCAGCGGTATTGGGTAAAATGGTGTACTTATCGGGTGAAATAACGTCTAACAAATTGGCTTCGCCCGGGTTTTGACCGATATTCGTGCGGCGAATAGCAACGGTAACAATTTCTGCGCCGCTGGTTTCAATGGCCGCTTGGGTTTCGGTTAAATCTTTATATTTCCCCGTGCCGACTAACAGTCTTGATGAGTATTTTTTTCCGGCGATAATAAGTTCATCGCCCTGACCGCCACCAATGGCTTGCACTATTTCTACCACGTCACCCTCGTTTAAGTGTATTGTCGAAAATTGATCAGCGGGCCTGATTTCTTCATTCAGCTCAATGGCGATTCGTTTGCCAAAAAAACCCATTTTTGTGACCAATTGCTCCAGCGTAATGCTGTTCTCAAAAGACTGTTTCTCACCATTAACAACAATATTCATTGCTATGGCCGTTAGTCATTAACAGCGTCAATTTTACTGGCTCTGCGGGTGCGAACTGCGGCTGCTAAGTCAGTTAGTAACTGCACGCTATTATCCCAATCAATACAGGCATCGGTAATGCTTTGGCCGTACACCAAGTCTTGTCCTTCAACTGGGTCTTGGCGGCCAGCAACTAAGTTACTTTCGATCATAACCCCGCTAATACGCATATCACCACCAGCAATTTGCTCGGCTACATCAGCGCCTACCACCAGTTGGCGGTCGTGTTGTTTGCTGCTATTAGCGTGGCTAAAGTCGATCATCATATGCAGGTTTACCCCAGCTTTACCTAGCTCATTAGCAGCTGATTCAACGCTTTCCGCATCATAATTTGGCGCTTTACCGCCGCGTAAAATAAGGTGGCAGTCTTCGTTGCCAGCTGTTTTAAAGATGGCTGAATGCCCTTGTTTGGTGACTGATAAAAAGTGGTGTGGGCGACAGGCCGCGCCAATCGCGTCGATGGCCACCTTAATGGTGCCATCGGTACCGTTTTTGAAGCCAACCGGACAAGATAGCCCAGAAGATAACTCACGATGGGTTTGACTCTCGGTGGTTCTAGCGCCAATAGCGCCCCAAGCGATCAGGTCTGATACGTATTGCGGGGTAATCAGGTCTAAGTATTCGGTGGCAGCAGGTACGCCTTGAGTGTTGAGGTTTAGTAACAATTCACGGGCTAGATGAACGCCCTTGTTAATGTCGAAGCTTTCATCAAGATCAGGGTCATTGATTAAGCCTTTCCAGCCAACGGTGGTGCGCGGTTTTTCGAAATAAACACGCATCACAATAATTAGGTCTTCCGACAAACTGTCGATGTACGGTTTTAAGCGCGTGGCATAATCGAGAGCAGCTTTTGTGTCATGGATTGAGCAAGGGCCGATAACGACCAGCAAACGGTCATCTTGACCATGTAGCGTTTTGTGAATCGCTTCTCTTGCAGTTGCTGTGGTTTCTGCGGCAGAATCAGTAATCGGTAGTTGTTGGTGTAGTTGTTCAGGAGAAATGATCTCCTGCATGCTGATAATTCGCGTGTCGTCCGTTTTAATCATGTTCATGGTTGTGCCTATGCTATGCGTATCAACTGCTATGCGTATCAACGCGGATACTTATATTAAATTTTGTAAGGAAAGAATGATAACGATAATGGCTTGATTTTACCTGTTATTATTGATGAATTCATATCAAATGGACCACAATTTAGATAAATCCATACAAGCGAGCCCTTGTTTTTGCTATTTAGGCTGGAAACGGGGGTTGGCGCTTCATGTTTCGTTAATCATTTACTGGTAGTATTCTCACTATCAGATAACAGCGTTTTAATAGGAGAGGTCGATATGGGAAAGCTAATAAAAATTATTGTTGGGTTGCTGCTGCTTATTGTTGTGGCAGTAGTTGTGGCTCCACTTGTTATTGACCCGAATGATTATCGAGAACAAATCCAGTCGGCGGTTAAAAACAAAACAGGGCGTGACTTGCTTATCAATGGCGACCTGAGCTTGTCTGTTTTCCCTTGGATTGGTGTTGGCGTTAACGATGCGAGTTTGAGTAATGCGAGTGGCTTTAAAGCCAAGCATTTTGCGGAAATCAAAGAAGCAAACATTAAAGTTAAGCTGCTGCCCTTATTGAGTAGACAGGTGGAAGTGAGCACAGTGATACTTAACGGGCTCCGTCTAAATCTTGAAAAAAATAAGGCAGGAAAAACCAATTGGGCAGATATGGCGGCTGCGTCAGGTGACGCTAAAAAGGCACCAGCTCAGCCTAAAGACGGGCAAGCCTCCGCGACAGCCTTAGGTGCTATAGCCGTGGGTGGCTTACAAATGGTGGATGCGAATGTCATTTGGTTTGATGCGAGCACTAATAATCGCTATGCCTTAACAGACTTAGATTTAACAACCGATGCACTCAGCATTAATAAGCCCATGGCGATTGACTTGGCTTTTACTGTTGATAGCGATAAGCCAAAAGCAACCGTACGATTAAAGCTAGACGGTGAGTTATTGATTAATGCAGCACTCAATCAGTTTGATTTTCAAAACTTAAGCTTAGCCATTGATGCGGCGGGAGACCCCGTACCCGCGGGGGCAATGAAAATGGATATTAAGAGTCACTTGATGGTTGATTTAACACAAGCAGGCAGCCTAACATTAAACCCGTTAACGATAAAATTTGATGACTCAACCTTAAGTGGAAAAGCGGCAGTGAAAAATTTTGCTAAGCCCGCGATCAATTTCAATTTGGCGGTCGACACGATTAACCTAGATCGTTATATGCCAAAGCAAGCAGAAGGTTCTTCATCGAGTAATAAAGTCGCCGCGCCGCCACCTGCAGCCGTGGCCTTGATTCCAGTGCAAACACTACGAGAGCTAAACATTGATGGTGTGTTTGAGGTGCAATCGTTACGGGTGAATGGCTTAACGGCACAGCAAGCAAGCATCAAGCTAACGGCAAAAAATGGTGTATTAAGAACCGAACAGGGGATAAAGGCGTTTTATGGCGGGCGTTATAACGGTCAAACAACCGTTGATGCACGACAAAAAACACCGCTCATAAGCGTTAAAGAGCAGGTTACGGGGGTTAATATTGCGCCGTTAATGGTTGATTTAATGGGCAAAACAACGGTATCAGGTGTGGCTAATATAAAAGCCGATTTGACGACGCGTGGTAATAGTATTGCGGCATTTAAGTCAGCTTTAAATGGTCAGGCGGAGTTTAGCCTACAAGAAGGTGCGGTGACCGGCATTGACGTTGCTGCGTTAATGAGTCAAGCGCAGGCGGTTTTAAGCGGTAATCTAGCGGCTGCCATGGTTAAGGGCGAAGGAAAAACAGCGTTCTCAAACCTCTCGGGTACGGCTCAAATCAACAATGGCGTCGTCAATAATACCGACTTGCTAGCAGCCTCTCCGTTGGTCAATATTACCGGGGCGGGCAGTGCCAATTTAGTGACTGAGCAAATTAAGTACCGCTTAACACTGCAACGCACTAAAGCACAAAGTGATGCGGAGGCAAATGACACAAAAGACCTGAAAAACCTATTAATTCCGGTTAATGTGACGGGAACGTTCGCTAAACCTAGCATTAAATTAGATGCAAAGGCGATCTTAATGGCAACCCAAAAAGAAAAAATTGACGCTAAAAAACAGGTGCTGACGGATAAGGTAAATAAAAAACTAGACGAAAAGCTACAGGGACCTGCGGGTGAGTTATTAAAAGGTAAGGCGGGTGAGTTATTAAAGGGCTTGTTTTAGAGCAAACGGTCGGTCACTGTATCGAACCTGAGCGTTTTCAATCGTTAGTATTGGCGTGGTTTGACCGCCACGGTAGAAAGAATTTGCCGTGGCAACAAACGCCAACGCCTTATCACGTTTGGCTGTCTGAGATTATGCTGCAGCAAACGCAGGTTGCCACAGTGATACCGTATTTCGAGCGATTTATTCAATCGTTTCCGAGGCTGAGCGACCTAGCCAAGTCGCCCTTAGACGACGTATTACACCATTGGTCTGGCTTGGGTTATTACGCCCGTGCGAGGAACCTACATAAAACAGCGGTTATTGTCACAACCGAATACGACGGTAATTTTCCAGATACGGTTGAACGGCTGGTCGAGTTGCCAGGTATTGGGCGTTCAACGGCGGGGGCTATTGCCAGCCTTGCGATGGGGCAGTCGGCACCAATCTTAGACGGTAACGTTAAGCGTGTACTAAGCCGTTTTTTTGCGCTTGAAGGCTGGAGTGGTAAAGCCAGCGTATTAAAGCAATTGTGGCGACTGAGCGAACAACTTACGCCACAAACGCGTGCAAATCACTTTAATCAAGCGTTAATGGACCTGGGTGCGACACTGTGCACACGAGCACAGCCGAGTTGTACGCGCTGCCCGCTAAGCGATCGCTGTGCGGCGTTACTGCAAGACAGGGTGGCAGAGCTACCCACACCAAAGAAACGGGCCACGATGCCTGTAAAAGAGCGTTATTGGTGGGTGTCTAAAAGACAAAATGCGGTGTTGCTAAATCAACGTCCACCAACGGGTTTATGGGGTGGTTTATGGTCTTTTCCGGAGTTTGACAGTTATGATGAACTGCTTGCTTGGTGTGTCAAGCAGGGGCTGGAGATAGAAAAAGCAGAGCAGTTACCGCAGAAGCGCCATACCTTTTCTCATTATCACTTAGATTACACGCCACTTGTATACACCCTTCAGGCCGCGCCTTCACAAATAGCTGAGACTAATACGTCGCACTGGTATCAGATCAGTAGTCGTGTGAAAATAGGCTTACCTAAACCCGTGAGCGACTTAATCGCTCAATTGGCAGATTAATGATCATCAGAGACGTCTAATATGTATTGTCAAAAACTAAAACGTGAAGCCGAAGCACTCGAAAAACCGCCGATCCCTGGTGAATTGGGTGAGCGGATTATAAACAACATATCGAAAGAGGCATGGCAGCTTTGGCTGGCGCAACAAACGATGATTATTAATGAAAATCGTTTAACCCCCTTTGAGCCAGAGGCACGCGCCTTGCTAAAAGCAGAAATGGAAAAGTTTTTGTTTAGTGACGATGCAGAAGCACCGGCAGGCTTTGTACCGCCAGCAAAATAAGTCCATTTTTCACATCGTCCTTGACTAAATAGGTTCATCGCTGTTTAATACGCGACCACATCTTTGTTGCCCAGATAGCTCAGTCGGTAGAGCAGTGGACTGAAAATCCTCGTGTCGATGGTTCGAATCCGTCTCTGGGCACCACGTGTTCTAAAGCCTCAGCTACTTGTGTAGTTGGGGTTTTTTTATTGGTGCTGCGAATGAACGAAACTAACGCTTTGATACACACCAACATCTTGTTTATTGTTTTAGATAGGCTTAAAAACCGAATGAGTTTTTCCTGTTATCGTGCTTAAATTGTCCTATGTTTAATTAAAGGAGTGCGTCATGAAGGATTTAAAAAAACTAGGGTGGTTATTGCTCGCTTGCCTGTTCAGCGTATCTGCACAAGCAGCGTATCAGCTTGATAGTACGCAATCTACGCTACACTTTGTTTCTATTAAAAAAGATAAAATTGCCGAAACACATTCGTTCAATTTACTCAGCGGTAGCATTGGCGACGCAGGTACGGCAAAGGTGATTATTGATCTAATCAGCGTTGAAACAAACATCCCCATTCGTAATGAGCGTATGAAAAGCCTCTTGCTAGAAACGGGTAGTTACCCAACGGCAACGGCTAACGTTACCTTTGATGCTGATGCATTAGCTGCGGTTACGCAGGGGCAATCGTCAGTGTTAGCGGCGACCTTAACACTAGAACTACATGGGCATTCCAAAGAGATGGCTCTCAAGCTGCGGGTAACCGGTATCGAACAAGGGGGGTTGTTGGTGACTCCGACGCAGCCGGTATTGATCAATGCGTTTGATTTTGCATTAGAGTCAGGCATCCAAAAGCTGATGGCGGTGGCGAAGTTGCCGTCCATTAGTACCGCGGTGCCAGTGACGTTTAGCCTAATCTTTACGCCTTAATACGACGATAATGACTGATTTAGAAGAGATAGGGCAGAGTGAATCCAGCGGATCAGCCAAGGTAATTTATATTCTCTATTTGGCGAGCTTAGTCGTGGGCATTACTAGCCTTATCGCCGTGATTATGGCGTACCTGAATAAAGACGATGGGCCGACGTGGTTACAAACGCACTACCATTATCAAATTAGAACGTTTTGGATTGCGCTGTTATATAGTGTTATCGCCGCGGGCTTATGCTTGATTGTTATTGGTTACTTACTTGTGCCTTTGGTGGTGATTTGGTTAATTATTCGTTGTCTAAAAGGGTTGAAACTATTACAACAACACCGAGGCCACCCTGAGCCAACTACGTGGCTTTTTTAGCTGCCATATTAACGTTTTGCCTATGTCAGATAGCCTTGAGTATAAGCGGCTCGGTCAACAGATTGACGGTGCATTAACGACGCAACAGTTCCATTTTAAACGTAGCTTAAAGCAGCTGTCTAAAAAAGCCAATACGGACACATTAAAGCGACTTGCCACGCAGATTGAAGCGTCGGTTGAGCTTGCTAAGCAACGCCGTGAGCAATGCCCAGTGATTGATTTCCCTGACTTGCCGATTAGCCATAAAAGAGCAGAGATCGCTAAATTAATTAGTGAACACCAGGTGATTATTTTGTGCGGCGAGACAGGCTCGGGTAAAACCACCCAGCTGCCCAAAATTTGTTTAGACCTCGGACGTGGTTTTAAGGGCCAAATTGGCCATACGCAACCGAGGCGTTTGGCAGCGATCAGTGTGGCGCGGCGGATCGCTGAGGAATTAAAAACTGAGCTGGGGCAAACGGTAGGCTATAAGATCCGTTTTCAAGGCAAGGAAAGCCAGCAAACGCTGGTTAAGTTAATGACCGATGGTATCTTGTTGGCAGAAATAAAGTCCGACCCCTTTTTAAGCCATTACGATACGATTATTTTAGACGAAGCGCATGAGCGTAGCTTAAACATAGATTTTTTATTGGGGTATATGAAGTGGTTGCTACCCAGGCGACCCGATTTAAAACTTATTGTCACCTCGGCTACGATAGACCCCGAGCGTTTCTCTAAGCACTTTGACCAAGCGCCAGTGATTAATGTGTCTGGCCGAACGTATCCGGTGGAGCTACGTTATAGACCCTTAGGCATGGGTGCGCAGCAAGATGAGCAAGAGATGTCGCAAGCAATCGTTGATGCGGCGGCGGAGTTGCACCGTGAACGGGTGGGCGATATATTGGTTTTTTTGAGTGGCGAGCGTGAAATTCGTGAGGCAACGCAGGCGCTCATCAAGCACCACCCACCGGGTTACGATATTTTACCCCTCTACTCTCGCTTGGCAGGCAAAGAGCAGGCGCAAATTTTTAAAGCACATAAAAAGCCACGTATTGTGTTGGCCACGAATGTGGCAGAAACGTCGCTTACCGTCCCCGGTATTCGCTGCGTAATTGATACCGGTTTTGCCAGAATAAGTCGATTTAGTCGGCGCAGTAAAATACAGCAATTACCGATCGAACCGATTTCACAGGCGAGCGCAAACCAACGAAGTGGGCGTTGCGGTCGTGAAGCGGCCGGCATCTGTATTCGTTTATATGCCGAAGACGACTTTAAGCAACGTCCTGAGTTTACCCAGCCAGAGATATTACGTACCAATCTAGCCTCGGTGATCTTGCAAATGAAGGCGCTGAAGTTATCCGAGATTAATCGCTTTCCTTTTTTGGAGCCGCCCGACGATAAAATGATTCGTAGTGGTATCCGCAGCTTGCATGAACTAGGGGCGTTGGACGCAAACGAAAAACTAACAGCCATTGGTCAACGCTTAACACAGCTTCCGCTCGATCCACAATTTGCTCGTATGCTGTTAGCAGCAGAGCAGTTTGACTGCGTAGACGAGGTGTTAACTATCGTCGCGGCATTGTCTATTCAAGACCCACGCGAGCGACCGAGTGACAAGGCAAAGTACGCCGATGAGAAACATAAGGTATTTAAAAATGAAAGCTCGGATTTTTTGTCTTTTTTAAGCCTTTGGCGCGAGTTTCAAACACAAAAAAAAGCGCTGTCGAATAATCAATTGAGGCAATACTGTCGGCAGAACTTTTTGTCTTATATGCGCTTAAAGGATTGGCAAGATATTCGTCAACAATTGCGCGACCTTGTTCGTGGCCAATTGGGCATGAAAATTAATACGAACGATGCAGGTGATGACGCCATACACCAAGCCTTGCTTAGCGGTTTGGTAACACGAATTGGCGTTAAGCAGGAGCAGTCAGAATACCTCGGGGCGAGGCAGCTTAAGTTTCATATTCACCCGGGCTCCAGTTTGTTTAAAAAGTCGCCGCAGTGGCTGATGGCGGCAGAGCAAGTGGAAACCACACGGGTGTATGCACGAACAATCGCAAGCATTAAACCAGAGTGGATAGAAAAGGCGGCGTCACATCTCATTAAGTACCATTACTACGAGCCGCACTGGTCAAAAAAATCGGCTCGCGCGATGGTGTATGAACAGGCCTTATTGTTTGGCTTGACGCTTAGTAAAGGTCGAAAAGTGCCCCTGTCCCGAACCGATCCCGCGTTGGCGCGCGAGTTATTTATTCGCCATGGCCTGGTTGATAGGGACATGGTGTGTCATGCCCCATTTTTTAAGAAAAACCAAGCATTAATGGCATCCATCGAATACGATCAACAAAAAGGTCGCCGGGTTGATTTAATGCTTGATGAACAGCTGTTGTTCGAGTTTTATGCCAGTAAATTGCCGTTAAATATAAACAGCTTGGCTGATTTAAATAAGTGGTTGAAATTACAAAAAGACGATGCGTTATTAACCTTGGGTTTGGCGGATGTATCGGCAGAGGATAAAGCCGGTATCGACCCTGACGAGTTCCCCGACACGCGGCTTATCAATGGCGTGGTGGTTAAGCTTAGCTATCGCTTTGAGCCCGGCCACCCCGAAGATGGGGTGACGGCGCAGATCCCCCTCGCCCAGCTGAACCAGTTATCAAGCGAAGGGTTTGAGTGGTTAGTGCCTGGTTTGTACAAAGAAAAAATACAGGCTTTAGTCAAGGGCCTGCCAAAAAACTTACGTAAACAATTCGTACCAGCAGCGCCCTTTATTGAGTGCTGTTTAAGCGAGATTGATTATGCAGTAGGTGATCTATTAGAGGCCTTAACAAGGTGCCTTAATTCGCAAGTGGCGGGTGCGCTTAAGGCGATAGATTTTGAGCTAGCCAAGCTGCCAACGCATTTACAGATGAACTTTAATCTATTGAATGATAAGACCGAGGTAATTGCTTCATCAAAAGATTTTGGCGGCTTAAAAGCCAAATACGGCCAACAAGCGGGGCAGCAGTTCCAATCGGCTTTAAGCAAGGCCCTGTCTGTTACAGGTGCAACAAGCTGGGACTTTGAGAAGATTCCAAAACAGCAAACTATTCAGCACAAAGGGCAGGCATTACAGGGTTTTCCGGCCTTAGTGGATGAAAAAAACGCCGTGGGGCTAACCTTGGTCGACTCGCAAGAAGAAGCAGACCGATTGCATCAGGATGGTTTGATTCGACTGTTTCGTTTTAAGTTTGCAAAAGACTTAAAGCGGTTAAAACGAAATTCGGCGATTAGTATGGCGCAAGCGTTAAGTTATCAACAGTTAGCAACACACCCGCATTACCCGCTGAACGCAGGCGATGATGTGTTTGATGAGGTAGAGCATCAGCTAATATCAACATTATTTTTGAATCATGACATACGTAGTGAGGATGAATTTGAACAGGCCATAGAGCAACAACAGGTGGGGGTTTACGCAGCGGGTTATGCGCTGTCGAATACGGTTGGGAAGCTGTTGACGGCGCTGCAAAGTGTTCGTCAAGCATTAAGCTCTTGGCAAGGACAGGCCTTGTATCAGGATGTAAATAAACAGTTGAATTGCCTTTGTTATCAAGGCTTTATTCGCTGTGTTCCAGCAGATAAATTGGCGCTTTACCCACGTTATCTAAAAGCCATTGAAGCGCGTTTAGATAAAGCGAAGGGGCAACTACAAAAAGACCTCGATAAGGTGGCCTTAGTAAAACCGTTTGAAGATCAATTTTGGAAACATGTTTGCGAGGGTCAGATTACCCCCGAACAAACGGAGTTTCGCTGGATGCTAGAAGAATACAGAATCTCACTGTTCGCGCAGCAGATAAAAACCACCCAGCCTATTTCTGAAAAGCGACTGCATAAGGCGTGGCAAAAACTGAAAGGCTAATTAACAGCGATTTTGAACGAGAATCCAAGGCAGCACGATGACTGACCACAGTTCGGCGTCGCCCTTGGACCAAGCGCTCGCTTCGTCATTAGAAACACCTGCCAAATGGTTTTCCGCGATCCATTGCTCAATTTGGGTCTTGTTGTCGTTGGCTAACTCTAATGCGACATCGACTAAATCGAGTTCTTGCGATACGCGTAACAAATTACCTTTTGCAAAAAAACGTTCTAAATCTTTCCAGTTAATTTCGGCTGTTTCGGCATGCAGTGCGTGCCACTTTTCACTTTTATTGTTCATGCGGTGTATTTTACATAAATTTTATCGGCTTATCGGCAAAGCATTAGCCAATATTGTTGTTAAACTAGCAGCCTATTTACTTATTCGTAAAAAAGATATATCATTTAGGAATAACCATATACCCTTTAGACATTTGGATGGAAAACATGGAAAACTTTACACCGTACACCTCATTAGCAGGTGGTATTTTACTTGGCATTAGCGCGAGTATTTTAATGTACTTAAACGGCCGTATAGCCGGTATCAGTGGCATGATTGGGGGTATTTTAAATAACCCGTCTGTGACTGAAAAAATGTGGCGGCTTGCTTTTATAGTGGGGCTCGTTGCGGGTGCCTTTGTGTACAATCACTTTTTCCCGATTAGTATTCAGGCCCGAGAAGGCGTAACGACACCCTTATTGGTAGTAGGCGGCTTATTAGTAGGTTTTGGTACGTCTATGGGCAGTGGCTGCACCAGTGGACATGGTATTTGTGGTGTGTCGCGCTTTTCATTGCGATCACTAACCGCAACAGCAGTGTTTTTAGTCAGCGGTATTGTCACCGTTTATGTCGTTAAACATATGATAGGGGCTTAATGATGAGTAAAATCTTAAGTGCTTTATTTGCGGGTAGTGTTTTTGGTGTAGGTCTTAGCCTATCAGCGATGGTTGACCCTAATAAAATCATTAACTTTTTAGACATCACAGGCCATTGGGACCCAAGCCTATTGTTTGTTTTGGGTGGCGCGGTGATGGTAACACTCGTTTTATATCGATTTATCTTTGCTCAAGGCAAGCCAGTATTTGACAATGATTTTCAATTGCCGAGTGTGCTTAAAATAGATGCTAAGCTGCTGATGGGCTCAAGTTTATTTGGTATTGGTTGGGGTTTGATAGGCTACTGCCCAGGGCCAGTCGTTGCCAGTTTGGGGTTTGGGCTTGAGGAGCCGTTTATAGTGGTAGGTTCGTTATTAGCTGGGATGCTATTGCATAAGGTCTTAGTGAGGGCTTAGTCGTTGTATTAGCCGAGGAGCATCTTCAAGCCGACAAAAATTAAAATCAACGAAAAAACCTTTTTTAACGTGGCCGTCGGCAAGCTGTGGGCTAAATGAACCCCAAGGGTTGCGGAAAATAGGCTGGTGCTGCTGATACCCAAAAAAACTGGAATGTTGATATAACCGATATTACCGGCCGGTAACGTGGTTGCATGTAAGCCAATCACAATAAAACTTAGGGCGCCAAAAACAGCAATGGGTAAGCCGCATGCGCTACCTAAGGCGATGGCTTTCTTAATCGGCACATTATGCCAGCTCATGTAAGGCACAGTGAGTGTGCCGCCACCAATACCAACCAAGGTAGATAACAACCCTAGGACAGAGCCTGCTATAGCTAATGGTACGGTCGATGGTAGTTGACGGTGTGGCTTCGTTTTTAAGTTAAGGAGCATGCGGATGCCGTTTAAGAGTAAAAAGCAGCCGAAAATTCCTGCCAATAATTCACTACTAAGAAAGTGGGCTAAGTCGGCCCCAAACCAAGCACCAATGGCAATGCCCGGAGTCAGTGTTTTAACAATAGACCATTGAATTGCGCCGCGTCGGTGTTGTGCTAATATCGAAGAGATTGAAGTCACTACGATTGTGGCTAAAGAAGTAGCAATAGCGGTTTGCATGATCGTATCGGCTGGCATACTATGCTGGTTAAGTAGCCAGGCGATAAACGGTACAATGACGATACCGCCGCCAATACCCAATAAACCAGATATGGCGCCGGAGATAACTCCAAAGGCCGCACAATATAAAAAAATCTCAAGCACTGTCTGTTACCGTGGGTTAGATAATAGTCAATTATAGCTTGTATAAGGATGTGTTAATGCAAATATACCTCGTGGGTGGCGCGGTCAGAGACCAATTACTAGACTATCCAGTCAAAGACCGTGACTATGTGGTGGTAGGGGCAACCGTAGACGATATGTTGCAACAAGGATTTAGCCCAGTAGGTAAAGATTTTCCGGTGTTTATTCACCCCATAAGCAAAGATGAATATGCGTTGGCTCGAACAGAGCGAAAATCTGGCCTAGGTTATAAAGGATTTGAGATCTTTGCCTCTCCAGATGTAACGCTTGAGCAAGATCTACAGCGCCGCGATTTGACCATCAATGCAATGGCATTAAGCGATGGCCAATTAATTGACCCATACGGCGGCAAGGCCGACCTTGATTCAAAAGTACTTCGGCATGTATCTGACAAATTTACAGAAGACCCACTCAGGGTACTGAGAGTAGCGCGTTTCGCTGCAAGGTATGCTCATTTAGGGTTTACCATTGCGCCGGAAACAATGGCGCTGATGCGCCAAATAACCGGCAATGGTGAGTTGCAATCGCTTGTTGCCGAACGGGTGTGGCAAGAACTAGAACGTGCTTTAGCCGAGCAGTCGCCTTGGGTTTTTTTTGAGACACTGCGTGAGTGCGGCGCATTAGCCGTTATTTTGCCAGAAATTGATACGTTATTTGGTGTGCCTCAGCCCGCACAACATCACCCTGAAATTGATACCGGTATTCATACTATGATGGTATTGCGGCAAGCCGCCTTATTATCTAGCCTGACGACGGTGCGTTTTGCGGCCTTAACGCACGATTTAGGCAAGGGCCTAACACCGGCAGAACAGTGGCCTAGTCACCGTGGACATGAAATAAAAGGGTTAACGCTATTAAAGCAGTTGGCAGTTCGCTTACGTACACCGAATGACTTTTTAGAGTTAGCGCAAAAAGTCATGCAGTTTCATACCCATTGCCATCGAGCGTTAGAGTTAAAGCCTGCTACCTTGTTGAAGATGCTCGATTCGATCGGGGCATTTCGACAAGCGGAAAAACTAGACCTGTTTCTTTTAGCTTGCGAGGCGGACTCAAAGGGCCGGTTGGGACTTGAACATGGTGATTACCCCCAAGCAGATCGGGTGAGACGGGCTTTTTTGGCGGTAAAAGGGGTGACTGCTAACGAATTTGTAGAGCAAGGTCTGACAGGTAAAAAAATTGGTGAGGCCGTATTCAATCAGCGCGTTGACATTATTGCGAAGCTAGATAAAAACGAGTAACACAGAGCAACAAGAAACTTCGTTATTGCTTGTATCGCTGCTGCTATCGTTTACACAAAGAGATCAGGGTATCAGCTGTTAAACGGGTAGAAAAACCAACTGTGCGGCGGACTGAAAAACATTTTTTATCGTACGGTGGTTTTTGCGCGCCACTATTTGCGCCAAGGTATCTTGTTGGCCAATGATTTTACCGAAAATGCGGTCATAGCTGCGGTTGATAATGACATTGTTTTGTGTCGAACTCAGTAAAAAAAGCTGGCCATTAGCGTCCTTTTTTGTTCTTAGTAGCCAGGCCGCGACTTCTATATTTCTAGCGGCGTTATAAAGTTTTTGCGCATCCAGACTGTCAAATAGATAAAAGTCGTCTTTTCCGTTGTATGACGTATCTAGCATGCTGGCAATACCCGCGACGTAGGCAAATACTCGATCACCTTTGTAACGCGGGTCAAAGGCTAGCCGAATGCTCGCTACACTGCGTTTGCCGTTGACTGAAGGAGCGGGGCGCTTAAAGATCCGGTTGATGGCCACTTGTTTAGACGGTAAACGGGATTTTTTCCACTCATTAGGGTTTCGTTTATAGAGTTTAAGCGCCAATAATTTGAGTTGATCTAGCGTTTGTTGAAGGTGTGTATCAGCCACCATATCGATATCGGTTTTGGCCATGGTCTCAATATTAAAATACTCGTAGTGACCACCTTTTTTATCCGGGACCTGGGCGCAAGCGCTTAGGAGACTAAGTACAATTAATGTTAAAAAGAATCGGTGTAACATGATTGTTTGAGTACTATGTAGGAACTAAAAGTTTAGTTTATTTTGAGAAAAACATGGGTGATATAAAAAAAATAGCCTTGATCACGGGCGGCGCTAAGCGAATTGGCGCAGAAATAACAAAAACCTTGCACAGTGAGGGGTTTGATGTGGTCATTCATTATCGGCAATCAGCGCAGGCAGCGGTAGCCTTAGCGAAAACGCTTAACAGCACGCGCGCGTATTCTGCTTATACGGTGCAGGCTGATTTGTTGTCGTTAAAACAAATAGAACAAATGATGGACGAAGTTATTGAGCAAACGGGTCAACTAGACCTGTTAATCAATAATGCATCAAGCTTTTATCCGACCACCCTTGGCGAGACAGATGAAAGTCAATGGGAAGACTTGGTGGGCAGTAATTTTAAGGCCCCTTTTTTTGTTAGCCAGGCGGCGTTTCCTTATTTAAAAAAGGCGCAAGGTAGCATCGTCAATATGGTTGATATTTATGCCGAATCAGCCCTTTCAAACTACCCCGTGTACCGGTCTGCAAAGGCGGCGCTGTATGCATTAACCGAGTCCCTTGCTGTCGAGATGGCGCCTGATGTGAGGGTGAATGGGGTGTCACCGGGGGTTATTCTTTGGCCGGAACAGCTGCCAGTCGAAGCGCAATCAGAGGTGCTTAAAAAAATCCCACTGCAAAAAAAGGGGTCGCCATCAGATATTGCGCAAACGGTGTTGTTTTTATCGACACGGGCGCCCTATATAACGGGTCAAGTGATTGCTGTTGATGGCGGTAAAGGCTTGGTTTAACGCCACTCAAAATCAATGCGTCGTTGCGCCAAGTGAGTTTTATCAAACGCTTGCCAAAGTTGATCGTAGCGTTGATTCAGTAGAGGGTGTTTTAATTCGCCGGCGATTTCGGCTAGCGGTTCAAGTACAAAAGCGTAACGGGTGATTTCGCTGCGCGGAATTTCAAGATTGGGGTCGTTACTAACGTAATCGCCATATAAAACTAAGTCTAAGTCTAATGTGCGGGGATTAAACTTTTTTTGCTCGGGGGTGCGGCCATTTTGTTTTTCAATCTCATCCAATAAATGGTCTACTTGTGGGGCTGTTTTATCCGTGTCAAACGCGACGATAAGGTTTAGAAAGGGTTCGCCGTCAAAGCCAACGGCGTCGGCTTCGTAAACGCTAGACAGTTTCAGCTCACCAAACTGGCTCCTCATAGCTAAGATCGCCGCACGAATGTTTTTTTCGCGATCAATGTTGCTGCCAATGCTAATAAAAACTTGTGTCATCTAGGGTTTATTGCCACGCTCTATAATAATGCCCACGTCGTCTGCATGGCGTAGTGCACCTTTTTTGTTTAAGGTCAGTTTTAACCAAGGCACATTGAAGTCGTTGATAATAAGCTCGGCGACTTTTTCTGCCAAGGTTTCCACCAATTGAAAATCACTGCCTTCGACAAAGTCGATCACCGCTTTAGACAGTGATTTGTAATCAAGGGTGTCATCAATATGGTCGCTCGCCGCGGCTTTTTTTATATCGGTAGCCATTTCAATATCAAAGAACACGGTTTGTTTGATTTTACGTTCCCAGTCAAAAATACCAATGACCGTTTCGATGCGCAAATTACGCAAAAAAATAATATCCATAAGACAATTAAAGTGAGTTAAGTGAGCGAACTATTATGACCTGAGCGGCATTTCAAACAAGCCTAAATTAACTTAATTGGGGTGGCTGGAGTTCCGATAAGGGCCAACGCGGGCGCACTTGAATACTGAGTTCATCGTGTTCGCCAGCGAGTAACCGCTGATAACCAGCGTAGGCGATCATCGCGCCGTTGTCGGTGCAAAATTCATGGCGTGGATAAAAAACCGTCGCTTTTTGCTCGTCACACATGCTGTTTAGGGTGTGCCGTAAGCGCTTGTTTGCACTAACGCCGCCAGCGACGACAAGGGTGGATAAGCCGCTTTGTTGTAGCGCACGTTTGCATTTAATGGCGAGTGTGTCTGCCACGGCATCCTCAAAGGCACGTGCGATGTCTGCCCGGGTTTGCGGGTCTAATTCGTGTTGTTGACTAGTGGTTAAGGCGAAGGTTTTTAAACCGCTAAAGCTAAAATCTAAGCCCGCGCGATTAGTCATCGGCCTGGGAAAGGTGAACCGCTCGGGGTCACCGCCTTCGGCGCAACGAGCAAGTGCAGGCCCGCCGGGATAACCTAAATTGAGAAGCTTGGCCGTTTTGTCAAAGGCTTCACCGGCCGCATCGTCGAGTGATTCGCCCATTAATTGATAATCGCCAATTTTTTTAACGTGAATCAGTTGGGTGTGCCCGCCCGAAACGAGCAAGGCGATAAAAGGAAAACTAGGGGGGGTAGCCTCTAGCATCGGTGCCAATAAGTGGCCTTCCATATGATGGACACCAATAGAAGGTATTTGCCAAGCATAAGCGAGGCTTCGCGCAACACTGGCGCCGGCAAACAAGGCTCCAACTAACCCTGGCCCCGCGGTATAGGCGACACCGGATAGTTCGCTAGTGTTTAGTTTTGCTTGTGCTAAACATTGTTTGACAAGGGGAATGATTTTTCGTACATGGTCACGTGATGCCAGCTCTGGGACCACGCCGCCGTATTCAGCGTGCATAGCAACTTGGCTGTATAGCGTGTCGGCGAGTAAGCCTTTGTCACTGTAGATGGCGATGCCGGTTTCATCGCAAGATGTTTCGATGCCAAGAACCAGTCGATTTTTTTTGCTCATTTATTTAGCTAAGGTGGACGGTGGTTAACGCGGCCATTATACCTAACTATAGGGATGAAATTAGTGGTAACGACGAGCGGCTTTTTAAGCGCATGCAGAAAAAGAGGCGCTAGGCCGTATAATCTGAGTATATTGTTGAATTATAAGTGTTGGCATGCAAAAGCAGTCCATGTATAATCCGCGATCCTTGGTAGAAACTTAAAATTTAAGAAGAGAGAGAAATACATGCCGTCAGTACGCGTTAAAGATAACGAACCTTTTGACTTTGCTTTACGTCGTTTTAAACGCACGTGTGAAAGAGCTGGTGTATTAGCTGAATCACGTAAGCGTGAATTTTATGAAAAACCAACAGCAGAACGCAAGCGTAAAGCCGCAGCTGCTGTAAAGCGTCATTTAAAAGGCCTATCGCGTACCCGTCGTGCATTGAACAACCTTCGTCGCGGCCGTAGCTAATTAGCTGCGCCCGATTCTTCGCTAAGCTATTATGAGTGAAGTCATCAATACCTTGTCGCTTCGTATCAAAGACGATATGAAAGCGGCGATGAAGGCAAAAGACAAAGAAAAGTTAGGCGTTATTCGCCTTATTCTTGCGGCCATCAAACAACGAGAAGTCGACGAGCGAATACTGCTGGATGATCAGCAAGTGCTTCTATTGCTAGATAAGATGGTTAAACAGCGCCGCGATTCAATCGAACAATTTGATAAGGCAGGCCGTGACGATCTGGCAACAATCGAACAGCAAGAAATACTCGTTATCCAATCTTATTTGCCTCAGCAACTAAATGAGCAAGAAATTGAGCAGTTGATCGGGCAGGCAATAAGTGAATCCGGTGCTCAAGGCATGAAGGATATGGGCAAGGTAATGGCCATATTGCGTCCGCAATTACAAGGCCGAGCCGACCTTGGTGCCGCCAGCCAAAAAATTAAAGCCAAATTGGTTTAAATCAGTGAAACAGGGCGCGGTTACGATCGCGTATGTACGCCCCAAAAACAAACTATTTGTATTATTTGCATAATGCACGAAACTTGTTAGTGTATTGTTGTGTCGAATGTTTAGTTGAGTCAGGTTAATAACACCATGTCGGGTCGAATATCACAGCACTTTATCGATGACTTATTGGCACGTACCGATGTGGTCGACGTGATCGATAGCTTGGTTCCCTTAAAGAAAAAAGGGGCAAACTATTCAGCGTGTTGCCCGTTCCATAACGAAAAAACCCCCAGTTTTACAGTCAGCCAAGACAAGCAGTTTTACCACTGCTTTGGTTGTGGTGTAAGTGGCTCGGCGATCGGCTTTTTAATGGACTACAGCCATTTGGATTTTGTCGAAGCAGTTGAAGAGCTCGCCAGCCGCGCCGGCGTAGAGGTTGTTCGTGAACAAGGGATTGTTAACGACAAACCAAAGCGTGACTTAAGCCCGTTGTTGCAACTGAACGAAGACGCCAGTCAGTTTTACCAACAACAATTACGTAGCCATAAAACGTCACAACGGGCGAGTGAATACTTGAAAGGCAGGGGCTTAAGCGGTGAAACGGCAAAAACGTTTCAACTGGGCTATGCACCAACGGGCTGGGATAACCTGATGTTGGCATTAGGCAAAACAGAAGGGTCGTTGGCAGATTTGCGTGAACTGGGCTTGATTGTCAGTAATGATAATAAAAAAACCTATGATCGTTTTCGAGAGCGAATTATGTTTCCCATTCGAAATAAACGAGGCCAAACGATCGGCTTTGGTGGACGAGTGATGGACGACGCCGAACCCAAGTACCTGAACTCCCCCGAAACACCCTTATTTCACAAAGGACGTGAGGTCTATGGTTTATTTGAAGCACTAAAGGCATCGAGCAAGTTACAGCGACTGCTTTTAGTTGAAGGATATCTAGATGTTATATCGTTATATCAGCAAGGGATTACTAACTCGGTGGCTGCACTAGGTACGGCGATAACACGGGAGCATATTGATTTATTATTTCGCTCGGTATCAGAGTTAGTTATTTGTATGGACGGTGATTCTGCCGGCCAAAAAGCCAGCTGGCGCGCTATCGTTAACGCCTTGCCCGCGTTACGAAGTGGCCGGCAAATTAAAGTATTATCGCTGCCTGTGGGCCAAGACCCCGACAGTTTAGTGAGGGACAATGGCGCAGACTATTTTGAGCAATTAATAGAAAATGCGACGCCCTTATCGACGTATTTTTTTGATTACTTAAGCAATGAGCACAGCCTAGAGAGTATGGAAGGGCGAGCGGCGATGTTAGAACAAGCCCGACCCCTATTGGATACGATTCCGGCCGGTGCTTTTGCCGATATGATGAAAAAACAATTGGCTACCGTCAGTCAGCTGGGGAGCTCTAGTTCAAAAGGCTTTTCACCTGCGCGTGGTGTAAAAACGCGGCATCAAAGCGGCAAAAAAAGTCCATCGGCCATTCGGCACTTAATTACTAGTGTGTTACACGAGCCACAGTTGGCGAGTCAAATCGACCTGGATGAGCCATGGTTAACAGTCGATATGCCGGGAATGGAGGTGCTGAAGCGGGTTTTATTGCTCGCTGGTGATGGTCAGGATATAAGTCCCGCAGTATTACTGGAGCGATTTCGAGGGGACGAAAATGAGCGAACGATTAAAGCCCTGTTTGCCGAAGAAAAACTCATCAACGGAGAGTTATCGGAGCACGAGTTTTTAGGGGCAATTGAACGCTTAAAAGAGCAGGCTAAAAAAAGTCGTTTAGATGTCCTACTAGCAAAATCAAATGACTTAAATGAGATGGAGCGAACAGAATTAAGGGAATTAATTAAATAGTATGGGCGTACGTAGATAAATTACAAATACCTGCTAAAATACCATGTTCTACGGAACTTAATTGGTGCTTAGCACATCGGGAAACACATGGATAAAGAACAGCAGCAAGAACAGGCTTCGAAAATTAAATTGCTTATTGCCAAAGGGCATGAGCAAGGCTATTTAACGTATGCAGAAGTTAACGATCATCTGCCACAAGATGTAGAGCCTGAGCGCATTGAAGAAATCATTAGTATGATTTCCGATATGGGGATAGGCGTGCATGAAACAGCGCCCGAGTCCGATACCGTATCGGACGGTACAGCTGCAGATACCGTTGACGATTCAGCGGCGGCTGAAGTTGCCGCCGTGGCGCTAGCAACCGTTGATAAAGAACTTGGCCGTACAACTGATCCCGTGCGTATGTACATGCGTGAAATGGGAACGGTTGGCTTGTTGACCAGGCAGGGCGAGTTAGATATTGCTAAACGTATTGAAGAAGGTCAAAACGAAATGTTATCCGCAATCGTCCGTTTTCCGGCGGTGGTTGATGCATTCTTTGGTGTTTTTGAAAAAATTAAAAATGACGAATTACGGTTAATGGATTACATACCGGATTTTGTCGACCTAGAAGATGATTACGACTACACACAACCTGCAGCAGCGAAAGATGAAGATGCGGAAGTCATTCCAGATATCACCGTGGCCGATGTTCAGGTCCGCGTAGATGAGATTATTGCTAAATACAAAGTATGTACCAAAACCTTTGAAAAGCACGGTTACGGTTCAGATAAAACGCAAAAAGAGTTTGATGAATTAGCCTTATTGTTTATGGCTATTAAGCTAACACCGCGCTTCTTTATTTTGCTCACAGGCATTATGCGTGAGCGCGTTGAATTTGTTAGAGCGCAAGAAAAAACCATTATTGATATTTGTGTCAAGCAAGCAAAAATGCCACGTAAAGTATTTTTAGAAGGCTTTATAAAAAATGAGAGCAGCGCCGATTGGCTTGATGCGCACTTGAAAACAGACGCAGATTTTGTGCCCTTAATCGAAGCAAACATTGACGATATTAAAAAAGCGCAATTGAGGCTGGGACTGGTTGAAAAAGAAAGCAAGTTAGCAACGACGGAAATTAAGGACATCAATCGCCACTTATCGATCGGTGAAGCGAAAATGCGTCGTGCAAAAAGGGAAATGGTAGAGGCTAACTTACGTCTCGTTATTTCAATTGCAAAAAAATACACCAACCGTGGGCTACAGTTTTTAGACCTTATCCAAGAAGGCAATATCGGCTTAATGAAAGCGGTTGATAAATTCGAATACCGCCGCGGCTACAAGTTTTCAACCTACGCCACATGGTGGATTCGCCAGGCGATTACGCGTTCCATTGCGGATCAGGCCAGAACCATTCGTATTCCGGTGCATATGATCGAAACGATTAATAAACTGAACCGTATTTCGCGTCAGATTTTGCAAGAAAAAGGCCGTGAAGCGACGCCGGAAGAGTTGGCAATAGAAATGGAAATGCCCGAAGATAAAGTGCGTAAAGTACTTAAAATTGCCAAAGAACCTATTTCAATGGGTACGCCCATTGGTGATGACGATGATTCAAGCTTGGGTGACTTTATTGAAGATGCCAATGCCGTTTCTCCGGTTGATGCGGCTACAATAGAAAGCTTAAGAGAATCGACGCAAGAAGTACTCGCTGGCTTAACCGCCAGAGAAGCCAAAGTGATAAGAATGCGCTTTGGTATTAATATGAATACTGATCATACGCTAGAAGAAGTGGGCAAGCAGTTTGACGTGACGCGTGAAAGGATTCGTCAAATTGAGGCAAAAGCCCTACGTAAACTACGCCACCCTTCACGTACCGAGCACCTGCGTAGCTTTATTGATTCCTCAGAGTAATTAAAACTTTTGGGCCTTTAGCTCAGTTGGTTAGAGCAGTGGACTCATAATCCATTGGTCGAAGGTTCAAGTCCTTCAAGGCCCACCAATATAATCAAAGACTTACGAGAAATCGTCGGTCTTTTTTTATGCCTGAGCTTTATCGGGGTATGGCTGTTCGTTCACGCCGTTAATAACAGTTTGACTAATTCTTACGGTTTCCATTCGTTGCCGAAAATCTATAAATTAACAACATTGTCATTACCCAAAATAAAGGCATTGAAGCTTGGAAAGTGCTCAAAATCATTTTTTTAGAATGTTTTTTGTTGTTCTAATCAAACATCAGGAGTAGTTTATTCACAACACCTAACAATAAGGTGTAAAAAAAAATAAACATAAGAAGGAGATATTCATGAAAAAACATTCGTTTTTCAAGACGAGTGCTGGCTTAGTGGCCTTCGTGCTTTTAATAGCGCAAGGAACACTGGCTCACGCATTCAGCTTTCATCACGGTGAACTCAAAGGGTCGTTTGATACCGATTTAACTTACGGTATTGCAATGCGTACTGAAGACGCGGATACCGATAATATGCAAGCCTATGGTAACCGTAACTTTAAAGATGCCGGCGATATCTTTAGCAACGCCATTCGTGGTTCGAGCACCTTAGCGCTAGATTACAGAAATGTTGGTTTGCTGGTTCGTGGTAATTACTTTTATGACAACGCCTACGACCAAGAAAAATTATCAAAAGACGGCCGCGATAAGCTGGTGACAGAAGGCGCGATTACCGATGCCTTTGTCTATGGCTACTTTGGTGATAACGATCAAGTCAATATCAGATTGGGTAAGCAAGTGATCAGCTGGGGTGAAAACACCTTTATCCAAGGCTCCATTAACGACATTAATACGGTTGATCTAAATAAATTAAGACAACCCGGCCGCGCACTTAAAGATGCCTTTATTGGTACTAATGCGGCGTATGTTTCTTGGAACGTTAATGATGAATGGACAGTAGAAACCTTTTATTTATTTGACTTTGACCCGATGGAGCTAGACCCTGCTGGTGGATTTTTTACGACCTTAGATGGCGCAGGTAAAGGCGGCGGTTTTGACGATGCAGGTAACGGTGTGACTGGAGAAAATATAGGTCCCTTTGGTTCACCAAGCGGAGCTTGTGTCTCTCACGATAATAAACATTGTGGCTTAGTCGGTGGCTCTTTAGTTCAAGTGGGCTCTAAGTGGGCAAAAGGTGGGCAGTATGGTTTAGCGATTAGAAAGTTTTTCCCTGAGTTGTTTAACGGCAGTGAGATCGCTTTTTATTACCAAAATCTACACGATCACGTGCCGATGATTTCAACTTATTACAATACAGGTCAGTATTTCCTCGATTATGTCGAAAATATCGAGCGTTTAGGCGTGTCATTTAATACCAATATTGAAGGTTGGGTGATTGCGGGTGAATACCATGTGCGTAAAGATGTGCCCATTCAGATGACTGCGCCAGTTTTAAATGGATTAGGTGCAGGACCATTTTTTGGTGTTAATTGTGGCAGTTGTACGGAGGGTGATGAAATAAAAGGTTATGAGTTGGTCGATAGACATCAAATGCAAGTGACGTTCCAACGTATTTGGGGTGTTGGCTTTATGGATGCCGATGCAAACAGCACCTTATTGGAAGTAGCTTATGGTTGGGTGGATGGTTTACCAGCTAAAAATGAAGCATTAATTGGCCCATTTAGAACAGTTTTTAACCCACAAGTCACCGATAACTTTTGGGGCTTTCAGGTTAAGCAGTCGCTTACCTATGAGGCGGCACTGTTTAATGTGGCATCGGTTTCTCCCTTTGTGGCGTTCAAATATGACGTAGAAGGGGTGTCTAACGAGATTGTCCCTCTATTTGTAGATGACAGAAAAGCACTTACCCTAGGTGTGAACTTTGGCTACGGCGGTGGGACCTGGACAGGTGGCCTTAGTTGGACGATGTTTGACGGCTCGAATTCGCAGATCAATCAAGCGGGTAGCCGTTTGAATGGCCGAACGGATCGTGACTTTATCCAAGCCAATGTCAGCTATTCGTTCTAAGCGCTATGCCATTTTATAAATATAAAAAAGTAGTTTTTAAGGAGAAGACAATGAAAGGTCTAATAAAAAAGCTAAAAATAACAACGGCAGTGGCTTTAACCGCTGCGTTGTTACCCAGTATTGCTTTTGCCCAACTGAATGCAGATGAGTTGGCTAAATTGGGCGTTAGCGGAACAGAACTAACGCCATCGGGTGCGATTCGGGCGGGTAATGCCGATGGCAGTATTCCTGAGTGGAATAGCCAGCCGATTAAAGGGGTGGCTAATGGTTATGGCGATAGTCTGGCCGATCCGTTTGCGGATGAAAAACCGTTGTTTACGATTACAGCAGAGAATTACACGGAGTATGCAGATAAGCTAACGCCGGGTCAGGTAGGTATGTTTAAGCAATACCCTGAATCATTCCGTATGCATGTTTATCCAACTCATAGAACGGGCGCGAACGATCCTTGGGTTTACGATGCCACTTTGGCTCAGGCAAAAAATATTAAAATTTGCCCAGACTATGCTGAAAAAGGCCGCATCTGTTTAAGTGATCACATTGAAGGTGGCGGCATTCCTTTCCCTATTCCTAAAACAGGTGAAGAAGCCGCGTGGAATCACTATCTTGCATTCAGGGGTGTATCAAGTGACGCAGCAGGTAATGGTGCATTAATAGACTCATACGGTAATAGAACCGATGTGGTGGTTCGCCAGCGTCAAACCTGGCCCTGGTGGGCGCAAGCCGGTGATGGAATGAAGGACTCAAATTGGATGCAGAGAGATAAGGGTGCGCTGTTATGTGATTCGTGGCAGATTGAAAAACCCCCGCGCTCTTCGGGCTTGGTATTTGGTGGCTGTAACTTTGTGGATAACTACGACTTCCAGGTGTATCTCTATATTCCAGGGCAACGCCGGGTTCGTAAGGCGCCAGAAATTGGCTTCCATGATAGTCCGTCATTTGGTTCAGATGGTCAACGTACCGTTGCCAGTCGTTGGATGCATTGGTTTGGGGGCAGCTACCCTAGGCATGACTATTCGAAACCGGTACGTAAAGAGTTATTTGTTGCTTATAACAACTATAAGTTAACGAATGCGGATACGCCCTATGACGACATTTTTGGTGAAAACCATATTAATCAAGACCTGGTTCGTTATGAGCTACATCGTGTATGGGTTATTGATTCAACATTAAAAGCAGGCCAACGCCATTTATATAAACGCCATACAGCGTACTTTGATGAAGATACCTGGATTGGTTTGGCCTTTGAAGCCTATGATGCAAAAGACCGTTTATGGCGTGTCGGTGAGCAGTACAACACGTTTTTTTATGGCCCAAATGTTACGCGTGCTGTAGGCGATATGCAGGTGGATTTAATTAATGGCCGTTATACAACCTTTCCAAACTGGCAGTTCCAAGCGGGTAAAGACCTAGGTGTAGGTGGTCCTAAAATTGTCTCTAAAGCGGCAGATATTGAATATAACGTTGATATTTTCACGCCCCAAGGTTTAAGAAAGTTTGGGCGTAGATAAGGGTTAGTTAGGCAAGACTAGTGTTGAGATTAAAACCAAGGCTAAATTTTTAGCCTTGGTTTTTTTTGAAATAAGTAAGGGAGTAAATTGATGTTAAAAATAGTTTTTTTTATGCTTTTGGTGCTAGCTAATAATGCATTTGCGGTAACCAACGCTAGGTCAGCATTACAAATGCCATTATCAAAGGAAGCAGTATTTTTAGACCTTGAGACACATGAAAATAGTGTTTTTGCAGTGGGCGAAAGAGGGATTATTTTAAAATCCGATGATGAAGGTGCGTCATGGCTGCAGATTGAATCTCCAGTTGATGTGACGCTAACGGGGATATCTTTTTCATCTAATAAAGAAGGCTGGATTGTAGGGCATGAGTCGACTATTTTACATTCAGTTGATGCTGGGGCGACGTGGACAATAAATCACTATAAACCGGAAGAAGAACGGTTTTATATGTCAGTAAACTTTGTTAGCCCACTGCAAGGCTATGTACTGGGTACGGACGGTGAGTTAAGGGTGACCGAAGATGGCGGTAAAACATGGCAGCTCACCATATTATCGGTTGAAGATTGGTATCAAAATCATCTGTTTGCGATTGAGCGGCTCGAAAGCACAGCGTTGGTTGTTGCTGAGCGTGGTGGTATTTTTTATTCTAAAGATGGCTTGACGGATTGGCAGGCCGTTCTATCACCTTATGAAGGTTCTTTTTTTGGTGTTAATAAGATTGCTAATAAATATTTGGTGTTTGGCATGAGTGGCCGCTTATATTTATTGAGCCCTTCCACCTTAGAGTGGGAAAAAATTGATACTGGAACGGATCAGTTTTTACTGGCTTCTGTTGCTACAAATGACAATAAAACAGTGTTTGTTGTAGGACGTGGGGGCGCTATTTTAGTGCTAAATGAGACGGGCCAATTAATAAAAGCGATAGAAGATCCATCTCGGGTTGATTATACAGCCGTGACAATATTGGGAGATTCGGTTTATTTAGCTTCGATGGCGGGCGGCGTACGAAAAATGTCACTTCAACAATTAACGGATTAAATTAAGGAAAGGAAGTATGAGAATGAAACATGAATCTAATTTAGTCCATAAAATTTCAGACTTTCTAGCCAATGGCTTGTTAAACCACCGGCTAGTTATTTTAACAATTGGCGTATTGCTGACAGTGTTTTTAGCTTATCAAGGGCTTAATCAGCAGCTTTCGCCTGGGTTTGATAAGGCGATACCTTTATCGCACCCTTATATGAAGACATTTACTGACCACCGTGATGAATTTGGTGGCGCCAACCGTGTCACCATTTTTGTTGAAAATAGAAATGGTGATATGTTCAGCCCAGAGTTTTTTACCGTGCTTGAGAAAATAACATCGGATGTTCTTGTCATGGATGGCGTGGATGCACGAACTGTTACCTCTCTTTTTACCCCAAACGTTAATTATGTTGCGGTGAGTGAGGAAGGCTTTACCGGCTCTAAAATTGTGCCTGCAGATTTTATTGCTACGCCGGATCGTATTGAAGAAGTTAAAAACAACCTTTTCAAGTCGTCTGAAATTGGCAAGACGGTGGCTAAAGACTTATCTGGTGCGTTGGTTATTGCTGATTTGGTAGAAATTGACCCCATAACAAAGCAAAAAATTAATTATGAAGTGTTTGCTGAGAGACTCAGTAAAATCAGGGAAACCTATGAAACAGATTCAATGGCAATCCATATTATTGGGTTTGCGCCTTTTATTGGTGATGTGATTAATGGTGCTGAAGGCGTTATTGGTTTTTTCGGTATCACCTTAGCCATTACCTTTGTGCTACTGATCTTTTTTGCCGGCTCAATTAAGTTAGCGATGGCAGTTATTGTTACCGCGTTGGTGTCGGTTAGCTGGCAATTAGGGATAGTAAAAATCTTAGGCTATGGCGTTGACCCGATGTCGATATTGGTGCCGTTTCTCATATTAGCAATAGGCGTGAGCCACGCTATTCAAATGACCAACGTTTGGCGGCTGGGTGTAGCAAAGGGCGAAAGCTCGGTAGAGTCGGCACGTCAGGCTTTTTATAAACTGTTTATTCCTGGAGCAACGGCGCTTATTTCGGACGCTGTTGGGTTTGGCGTTATCGTATTAATTGATATCCCAATCATTAGAGAATTGGGCATTATTGCCAGTATTGGTGTGGCGGTGATGCTGCTGACCAATAAAATTATGCTGCCCATATTTTTGTCTTATATTAAGCTAAATGATAATGAAATTAAGCGCGCGCAAAGTAACATTAAGGGTGAAAATCATGCTTTTTGGAAGACGCTTTCACAGTTTACTAAACGAAAAAATGCAGCCATTATTTTGCTGTTTGCATCGGGGCTTGCGGTATACGCCATGTCGGTGCAGGATCAATTAATCGTTGGTGATGTAGAAGCTGGGGCGCCAGAATTTTGGCCTGATGCGCGATATAACCAGGATGCAGATGCTATACAGTCAAAGTTTTCCGTTGGTTTAGACGAACTAGTTATTTTAGCCAAAGCAGAACAAAAAGGATCTTGTGTTAATTTTAATGTCATGCAAACGATTGATGACTTTGTTTGGCAACTTAAAAATGTAGACGGTGTGCAATCTGTTAAAGCACTATCGCAGGTGATTCGTGAGCGCAATATCGGCAATTATGAAGCAAACCCTAAATTTTTGGGTATTCCCCGAAATGAAAAGATGATCTCGGCCAACATCTATCGAGTGGAGATGTCTCAAGCGCTGTTTTCAAACGATTGCACCATTATGCCGGTAACCATTTATTTAACCGATCATAAGGCCGAGACGTTGGAGCGCGTCATCGATGCGGTGAAAGAATTTAACCTAAGCAATAAAAATACACAGGTCACCTTTGTGCCAGCCATGGGTAATGCGGGTATTATGGCGGCAACCAATGAAATTGTGGCCAAGGCGCAAACAAAAATTGAGTTGATCTTATTTGCCGCGGTGGGTTTATTTTGTTTTGTTACCTTTATGTCCATTCGGGCGACGATCTGTATTGTTCTACCGTTGGCATTGGTGGCTTATTTAGCCAACGTAGTGATGGTGTATTTAGGCATCGGTTTAAAAGTGTCGACCCTACCCGTATTAGCCATGGGGGTTGGTGTTGGGGTAGATTACGGCATTTACTTATTTGCACGTATGCGAGCTCATATGAGTATCGGTAAGTCACTAATGGATTCGTATTACGAGTCATTAAAGGAAGTGGGAACGGGGGTTATCTTCACCTCGGTTACGATGACGATTGGCGTAGCGACGTGGTATTTTTCAGCGCTAAAATTTCAAGCCGATATGGGCATTTTATTAGCCTATATGTTTTTCGTGAACATGTTGGGCGCTATTATTTTAATACCTGCCTTAGCCAGCTTTTTGTACCCACAAAAAAAGAAAATTACTTAAATCAGTAAAAATGAAAAAAAGCGAGGTAGATGGTGATTAGATTTGTAGCACTAGCCAGTTTGTTGCTGTTTGTTAGTGGCCCGCTACTGGCGGATGCCTCTCATGCTTATGCCGATGCGGTATTGGACGCACTGCAGAAAAAAGGGATTTTGTCAGCGCAAGAAGTGTCTGCGATTAAGAAGACCGCAGCAGACGCTGAAAAAAAGACAGTCGTCGCGCAAGGTACAGAGGCGACTATAACTAGTCAGACGATTGAGAGCGTAAAATCCAGCATCAATCCAAAGTTTAAAGTATGGGGGCGTTTGCAACCGCGTTACACCTTTGTTCCTTCTGAACAGGGCTTAGAAGGCACCAATAGTTTTACCCTAAGGCGAGCAAGGTTTGGGCTGAAGGGTTATGTGGCAGATAAAATAGGGTTTCGTTACCAATATGAAGCGGCAAATGAAGTGCCAGGCCTTTCAAATGCGACTAATTTACTTGATGCTTGGATCAGATTTGAGCATTTTGAAGACACCTTAGGTACCTTAACCGTCGGGCAACAATTTATACCGGGCTACACTCGGCGACCCCAAGTGACCGCGAGTGTCGAGCGTAAATTTACTGAGTATATGACGCCAGGTGCTGCAGGGCGTGGCCGAGGTATAACCCTTAGGCGGGGTGACTATGGCTTGCCTGAATCTCACGCCCCAGGACTATTCGGTAATAAATTACACTATAGCGTGGGGTTTTTTAATGGCCCAGATCTGGCACTTAATAATGACAATAACGACACCTTGTTTAGTCTAGGCATCGGCATTCGTCCAACGGGCATTTCACCCAGCGATGATGAGTATCAGTTTAAAGAAGGCCCTGTTACCTACGGTTTTGGTGGTGCTTACAGTGTCTCCAATGATTCGGGGACTTTAGACACGCGTTTCCAACCGGCTGGCGTGCGCCTTGATAATCAGTGGTATAGCCTGTTTGCCGATGTGCAAGGCCACCGTTGGCGTGGCTGGTTATCTTGGGCGGCTTTTGAATCAGATGCCAAAGGCGGGTTAGCAAACAATACTGATGGTAACTTAACCGACTCACTCAGTTCTAGTGCATTAACCTTAGGCATCAGTCGCTCTTATCAGCTGAACGCGGAGAATCTTGGTTTCGCATGGGCCATGCAGTATCAACATGTGGATAATGAACACCCGTCTAGGACGATGTTTTTTAGGCCATTAACCGGTCGATCAGAAGACGAAGTAGCGCGCGGTATGGATCAGGGCGATGTGTACCAGGCCATGCTAACGTGGCAATTTGATAATAATGTGAGGCTGATTAACGAGTTATCGTACTATAGCCCCACAGAGGGTGGTTTTAGCTACCCCGCATTTATTAGTCAATTACAAATCGACTTTTAAGCGATCAAATCATCAAACTCGCTAATAACTAATGGCCTTGCGAATAAGTAACCTTGGTAATTGAGGCAGCCATAGTCGTTCAGCATTTGATGCTGCGCTTGGGTCTCTACCCCTTCGGCTATTACCTCCATTTGTAAGCCTTTTGCCATAGCAATAATGGTCTGTACGATGGACCGATCTTGTTCATTGGTTTCAAGGTCTCTGACAAAGGATTGGTCAATTTTTAATTGATCAAGCGGTAACTTCTTAAGGTATTGTAACGACGAGTAGCCGGTACCAAAGTCATCAAGAGAGAAGCTTACGCCCAAGTCTTTAAGCTGAGTCATTTTTATAATAATGGTTTCGAGGTTTTCCACCAACATACTTTCAGTTAGCTCAAGTTTTAATAAATGCGGCTTAATACGGTATTTTTTGATGGCTTTAAAAATACTGCCGACAAAACTTGTCTCATTAAACTGAACGGCGCTCACGTTGATGGCCATGACAAGTTGATCAGTTTTTGGGTTGTTACCCCAAGTTTCTAGCTGCTTGCAAGCTGTTTCTAAAACCCAGTGCCCAATGGGCACAATTAACCCTGACTCTTCAGCAATCGATATATAATCTAGCGGAGGGATATAACCGAGAGTCGGGTGTTTCCAACGCAGTAATGCTTCTGCGCCAAGCGGTGTTTGCTTATGGTTAACTTGAAGTTGGTAGTGCAGTTCAAATTCATTGTCGTGTAGGGCGCGTTTAAGGTCTTTTTCTAGCGCAACACGAAGGTCAATGCTCTTTTGCATGGCAGGATCAAAAAACCGAATCGTATTGCGTCCAGACCTTTTAGCTTGGTACATAGCAATATCAGCCTGTTGTAAAATATCATCGGCATCGCTTTCGGGAGAAAATAGGGCAACACCGATGCTGGGTGTATTGGTTTGTTCTCTTTTATTTATAAGGTAAGGCCTATTTAAAGCACGGACGATTTTTTCGCCCACAAATTCTGCGTGTGCAGCGGCCGTTAATTCATTAGTGCTTAGCTCTTCAAGTAATATAGCAAATTCATCGCCGCCAAAACGGGCCACGGTGTCACTTTCTCGAACGCAGCTAGGCAGTCTCTCAGCCACTTGTTGTAGTAGCGCGTCACCAGCCTGATGCCCTTGTGTGTCATTGATGATCTTAAATTGATCGAGATCGATAAACAATAATGCGCCAAACTTTTTACTGCGCTGATTAACTTTTACTGCATGTTGAATGCGTTCAGATAAAACGTAGCGGTTTACTAGGCCGGTTAGCGGGTCTTGGGTGGCTAACTGCCTTATTTGATCTTCATTGTGCTTACGCCCGCTGATATCACGAACACTCGCTTGAATTACGTTTTTACCCTTAATGCTGGTAGTGCTTAAGAAGATATCTGAGTAGAAAGGTTGGTCCGTATCTAAGCGTTTATGTACCCATTCAAATTGATGGCTTTGGTTACGAAACGCCTCAGACATATGGTGCTTAATTCCTTCTGTAGACGACGAACCGTCGGGTTGTGTTTCGGGTGACAGTGTATTTGGATGTAATGAGCAAAAAAGGTCTTTGTTATCGCAGCCAAATACCTTTAACGCGGCAGCATTACAGTCCAAAAACCCGATTCGTCGACCAACATCCACGCATCCATACTGGTCTCACGAAGGTCCTGAAGGCTTTTTTTAGATTCTAATAAGGCGGCTTCGGATGCAAGGTGGGCGCTAATGTCACGCCACATGGCACAAACTAACGTTTCGTTTTCGATAGGAATAGCCGTTAAGACAACTTCGGTAAATAACGTACTGCCATCGCTTTTTTGGTGTTCGGCTGAAAAACGATGGGAACCGTTTTTCATGGTCGTTGCAAACGCCTCAGCAGTCAGCTGTGTTGTGGCTTGTCCATTAGATTGGGTTGCTGGTGCTACATCAACGGGAGACTTAAGTAACAGTGCGGCACGGTCTTGATAGCCAAGAAAGGCTAAAGCTGCGTCGTTAAAATCAATGAATACACCATCTTTTAGTAAGAGGGCGGGGTCAGCCATATGTCTGAAGAGTTGTTCGAAAGTGTCTTTTTTATTAAGCATACTAAGAATGGTGTTAACCAAGCAGGTTATTAAATGTTGGTAAATACTAAGCCTAGCTGGTAATTCAAGAAAAGCAAAGCCAAAGGGAGAAAACTTATAGATGACGGTAAGTTGTGGGTGCGCCTAAGCCATGTTATGGATTTTAATTTAATCCGTTAAACGTAAGGTTCAAGTGTGTCCGTAAGCTAGGGTTCGGGTAAAACGCGATTATAGTGCTCGTGCCAGCTTGGCAGGCAGCAAACTTAGATCCTATTCGTGCCTTACAAAATGAAGAATTAATGCCGTGTCTGCAGTCTTTTTAGGTAACGAATTAAAATGATGATGCCAGTGGCTAAGGCAAGGTAAAAGGGATATAAGTTTTGCCAGTGTTGCTGTTCGCCAATAATAAACGCAGCTAACGGAGGGGCAAACAATATCCCGGGTCCTTGCCCAGTAATCACGATGCCCATAATGCGCCCAATATCGCTTGGTTTGTCTGCCATGCGGGGGCTTTGTGCAAAAATGGCGGTCGGTATCATGCCTAAAAAAAGCCCAAACAACGCCAATAGTAACAAGCCTGTTTCAGCAGGGTAGTTTAGATAAAACACAGCACTAATGAGGATGGCCAGTGCGGTGGCAGGGTAACTAATTAAGTGGTAGGGACTAAGGCCGCGATGGATAAGTAGCCCAGCTAATAAATTCCCCGGAATAATAAAGGCGGGTAATAGGGTGGTGACCAATACCGCGTTAGCGGTACTGAGCTGATAGTGATTGATAAGGTACGTAGGCAAATAGGTGATCAAGCTAAAAAAGGTGGCGGTAAAGCAGGTGAAGATGAGCCCCAATACAATGGCGCGATGAATAACAGATGACGAGGTCTTGGTGATACTGGCGGATAAACTTGCTCGAGCAGGGTCTTTGATGTGTAAAGAAAACAGTAACAAAGGGATGGCCACGACTGCAGAGCAGGCCCATAACCAGCGCCAGCCCAATAGTTCTAATACGAGTGGCGCCAGCAAAAAGGCCAGTACGCTACCGACGGGCATCCAGAGCGCCCAAACACCCATGGTCAAACCCATATCAGAAGGTTTTGACAAGTGAGAGATTAATGTCGGCGCGCTTACCGCTATTAAAATAACGGCGATACCTTCAATTAAGCGACTCGCGATCAATTCGCTAGGCGAACTGATGAACAGGCTAAAACTCGCAGAAAAAATAATCAAAGCAAGGGCTAATTGGAGTATCCGCTGAGCGCCATAGCGACGCGATAATGAGCCTGCGTAGATACCTAAAAGAATTGTAGCCACTGCTGCCGACGACATAATCCAACCAATTTGCACTAGGCTTAGGCTGATTTCTTTTTGAATTTCTATCAGTGCTGGACTGGCTTTGGTTACGGTGATTGCACCCGCAACACCGGCAGCAAAACTAAACCAAACCGCACCCCATTGGGTCGTTGTTACGTTGTTCATAAAAACAATTGGAATAAGGCTGAAAAGTTGGGGGCGAGCAAAATGTAACACAAGGTCCCTAGTGTGAGGGCGGTGCAAAATAGGGCACTGTCTAATTTAAAACGTTCGGCAATGGCTATGCCCACGATTACCGGTGGCGCTGCTGCGGTTATACCTGTTGCTAACAATACGTCAGCCGTTAAACCGATGGAGGTGGCGCTAAGGATCGCGACAATCGGGCTAATAATCAATTTAATCAGCATCGCAGGAAGGGTCAATAACAGGTACTTAACACTACTGATTTTAAAGTTAACCCCGACCATAAGCAGTAATAATGGAATAGCACTTAAGCCGATCATCCTTAATGCTTCGATAAGGCTGGCGTGTGGTTGCCATTGAAAATATCTGAGTAACAGCGCGATAACAATAGCCCATACGGGCGGCATTAATAATAATTCTCGGCCCAGATGACCGCCCGCTATACGGGTGCCGAAATGCGCGGCGACCAACACCCCAATAATCCAAAAAAACGGGATGGTGGCTAGTAGGTCATAAACTAAGGGAATACTCGTCATGCCACCGCTAAACAAGGCCTCTATGGTCGGCACAGCAATGCCCATACCGTTGCCAAAACTGGCAGCTAAAATAAGCGCACCGGCTTGAGGGCGAGTAATTAATTTGAGGCGTAACAGCAGGGAAAACACCACCAAGCTAATGCCTAGGCAGAGGCCAATGGTTATCAGTCCGCTAAAGGGCACCTGATACAGCTCTTCCTGAAGCGGCGAGGTGAACAGAATGTACAAAATAAGGGCAGGCGCCATTAAGTTAACCACCAAGCCGCTCAAGGTGCTACGTAGTTGTTGTGCACTAACACCTGACGGTTCAAAACGCTGCCAAAGCGCACCTGCGGACAGTATTAACACCATGGGTATAAGCATCGTCATAATACAGTTAGGCCTTGCCGGCTATTTGAATGGAAATACTGGGTGGCGTGTCGGCCTGATGTAAAGCCATGACGGCTTGTCGTACGGCTTGTTCGGATGCTGTCATACGTTGTCGCTGGCGCAACACATCTAGCCAAGACTCTGACATATACACTTCGGAATATAAGTTGTGGTCAACGGAGTCATGAAACAGTTGCCAAAAATAAGCGCCATTTTTTTGCCGATTGATTCGCATGTTCTCCATTAAATTGAGAAACTCATCGGTCTTGTCCTTAGGAATATGGTATTGAATAGTCACCATCACAGGGCCTTTATCGGCTTGAATGGAGTCCTCGGGGATAGTAATTGGCCATTGCGTGGTGGGACTTAGGTCTAAGGAGTCGTTTGCAAGTGTAAAGCGGCGGCTTAAAGCCAATGTCGACAGCAAGCCAAATGAGGCGACGGCCATCGAAAAACTGCTGCTGTAGGTGTCAGATAGGTGCCCCCACAGTAGACTGCCAAAGGCCATGCTGCCGCCAAACGTCAGCATTACGAGTGATATCGTTCGTGCGCGTACCCAGTTGGGTACGGAGGTTTGAGCAGCCAGCATAAATGAAGAGAAACAGAAGGTCCAAGCGATACCCAGCGAAACTAAAGTAAAAGCCAGTGAGTATAAATTAGGCCAGTACGCGAGCAGCAACATGGGCAAAGACAGCAAGACCGTAGAAAGGCTAATTATTTGGTCGCGGGTTAGCAAACGGTGGCACTTGGCCAGTAAAAAGGCGCCGAGCAAGGTGCCAATGCCAATTACCGCCATCGAAACACCATAACTCTGCGACCCCATGCCCATACCCCTAATAACGATAACCGGTAATAGGGCCCAAGAGACGCTGGCAAAAAAGAAAAATGTAGCACTTCGGATTAACACCACCTTGAGCGCTTGTGAGTTTCGGGTATAGCGAAGCCCTGTTTTAAACGCGCCCATAAAGCGTTCAACAGGCAGTGCAGACGGGTTATTAGCGCGGAGCGGTTTCCACTGATACAAGGCATATATCAACACAGTAAAAGAAACGGCATTGAATACAAACACGGCCGTTGTTCCCGACGAATAAATAACAAAACCACCTATGGCTGGGCCGATAGCGCGCGTCACATTGGTGCTGACCGTATTTAAGGTAATCGCATTTGGTAAACACTCACGTGGCGCAAAATCGGGCACGCTGGAGGCCCAGGCCGGCCGCATAACGGCATTACCAGTGCCCAAGGCAAAGGTAAATAGAAGTAATGACAATGGCGTGATTGCATCGTAAAAAGCAAACGCGGCAAGTCCCGCAGCCGTTAGGAATAATAAGATATGAACCCATATCAGCATTCGCCGGCGATCGACCAAATCGGCGAGGGTGCCGGAAGGGTAGGCCAGAAACAGAAACGGTAGAGTGATAGCTGTTTGAATTAAAGCGATGTAAAGGTCAGATGTTGGCATCGTTGCCATTAACCAAGTGGTGCCAACCTCATTCATCCAGGTGCCGACATTTGAGATAGTCATGGCTATCCACATGATTTTAAAGACAGGGGAGCTGAAAGCGGAAGTTGAGGTGTTTTGGCTCACTGTGTTTGCTGTGATAATGAAGATAAGGTGCCAGTTATTATAGCAAATCGGGGCTAAACACATGTCAGTATTTATGCTACCTTGCTTAGGAGATCATCAAGGCTTATGGCCATTAACTAGTTGGAGTGAAGCATGCGTAGGTTTGATAATAAAACCGTCATCATAACGGGCGGTGCTGGTGGTATCGGTTTAGCCGCTGGCCGTTTATTTGCAAATGAAGGGGCTAATGTCCTATTGGTGGACTTAAACGAAGAGGCGTTACGAACGGCAGTGGCAAGTATTGCTTGCGACCGGGTTAGTTATCAGGTGGCTGATGTAACGCAAGCAGATCAGGTTCAAGCCTATGTTGCCGCGGCGATTGAGCGTTACGGAGAGATTAATTATTTTTTAAATAATGCCGGTATTGAGGGTGTGGTGGCACCGATTATAGACTCGCCCATTGATATGTTTGATCAAGTGATGGCGGTGAATGTCAAAGGCGCATGGTTGGGGTTGAAATACGTCATTCCTACAATGCTACAAAATGGCGGTGGTAGTATCGTGATCACGTCATCGTTGGCGGGGTTAAAAGGCACACCGAACATTTCGCCCTATATCACCAGCAAGCACGCGGTCATTGGCATGATGCGCAGCGTCTCACAAGAATATGCCAGCCAAGGTATTCGCATTAACACCGTTAACCCAGCACCTATTGAAACAAGAATGATGCGCTCATTAGAAGCGGGCTTTGCCCCCGGAAACGAAGCGGCAGCAAAAGAACAATTAAATAAAATGATGCCAATGGGTCGTTATGGCGAGCCGGAAGAAGTGGCTAAGATGATGGCGTTTCTGTGCAGTGATGATGCCTCGTATTGTACTGGGGGTGTCTATGGGGTTGATGGTGGCGCATCGGCGCTTTAAATAAACTGAGACTTGCTTCACAGAAAGAAACTTGACTTAATTGGTTGAATTTCCTATTATTTTTTATAACTATTTAGTGCGGATAGCTTATTCAATTGAACCCGATAAATGTTTCTGCCAGCCAAGCTCAACCGAGAGCCTCGCTCGGTGCATCAGTTGCGCCAGTTGAAAAAAAGGTTAAATATTTAGACCCGCAAAAAGCCTCGACTTCATCTAGCAACATACAGGTCGATAAATCATTGGCCTTAAGCCAAACAGAGGTTTTGCAGCTTAAAAAGTTACAGGCTATCGATAAACGCGTTAGAGCTCACGAACAAGCACATTTGTCAGCGGCTGGCTCAATCGCCAAAGGTGGCGCCAGTTTTAAAACCGCTACAGGTGCAGACGGTAAGCAATACGCGGTAGCTGGGGAAGTTAGCATTGATACATCAAAAATACCCGGCGACCCACAGGCGACCCTTGTAAAAGCTCGCCAAATTAGACGAGCTGCACAAGCACCAGCAGCCCCATCGGCGCAAGATAGGTTGGTGGCAACAGCCGCTTATGCAATGGAACAACAAGCCTTAGTTGAGCTGCGGCAGCTAAAATCAGAACAGATACCGTCGACAAACGGGGAAGCTAAAACAGACCCTGAGCAAGAAATATCGTCAACCGGTATAGATGAGGTGGCTTAGGTCATTGCCCTTGTAGGCTTTCCTCAAAATTAATGGGGTCAGCCTCCATTGATTACAAACCCCCTTCAGTTATCGCGCCTGATGGCACGAAATATACCAATCATCGCGTAGCACAAGGCAGCGGCGCCAAATGCAAAAACAATGTCGCCGGGAACTCGAGCCCAAACCATCGCTTCCATAAACGGGCTATGGATAAACTCTGCGGAACGAACAAACCAGTAACCACTTACATTAGCGTTATAAGCTTGCCACAGGCCGGCAGGTAATAAGGCAAAAACAATCATCATTGCTAAGCCTATATTGAGGCTCCAAAAGGCCCCTTGCATCCAGCGGTCATTCCATTCAAATTTTTCCGTCATCCCCCGAAGGCAAAACAACATTAAGCCAATGCCTAGCATGCCGTACACACCAAACAACGCGCCATGACCGTGCGCAGCAGTTGTATTGAGCCCTTGCATGTAATACAGCGCTAAGGGCGTGTTTATTAAAAACCCCAATAAACCAGCGCCAACTAAATTCCAGAACGACACGGCGGCAAAAAACTTAAGGGGCCAACGGTAGTAACTGACCCATACGGCTTGTTTTTCCAGTTTAGTGTGTTGGTAGGCTTCAAAGCCTATAACAGCCAATGGTACGACTTCCAAAGCCGAAAACACGCCGCCGATAGCGATAACTGAAATAGGGGTGCCACTCCAATATAAGTGGTGAAAGGTGCCGAGTACACCGCCGATTAAAAAGATGATGGTGGCAAACAATACCGATACTGCGGCGGTTGTGCCTCGAAGCAATCCCATTTTTACAAATAATACGGCGATGATGGATGTGGCAAATACTTCAAATACGCCTTCAACCCAGAGGTGAACAACCCACCAGCGCCAATATTCCATAATGCTGATATGGGTATGTTCGCCCCAAACAAGCCCAGCACCATAGAGTAAGCCGATGGCAACAGAAGCGAGTAGTAAAAGAACGATTAATGATCGATTCTCTCTTTCACGTAGGGAGGGTAATAAAGCACGAAACATGAGGCCTAGCCAGAGCAGTAAGCCTATAAATAAGAATATTTGCCAGAACCTGCCTAAATCAACGTACTCATAACCTTGGTGGCCAAACCAAAAGTTTAACGTTAAATTAGCGAAAAATTGGTTGATACCGAGCCACTCACCTGCAAAAGAACCCACCACGATGATGAGTAAACACACGTATAAAAAATTGACGCCGATATGCTGATACTTGGGTTCGTAACCGGAGATGAGCGGGGCGACATACAGGCCGGTGGCAAGCCAAGCGGTGGCAATCCAAAAAACGGCTAATTGTGTATGCCAGGTGCGGCTAACGCTATAGGGTAAATAGTCGGCCAGTGGAATACCATAAAGCTCTTGGCCTTCTACCGCGTAATGCGCGGTAATAACACCAAGGATAATTTGCAGTGCAAACAAGGCAAGAACAGTCCAAAAGTACTTGGCCGTGGCGCGCATGGATGCCGTCTGGGTTTTATGTGCCAATAGGTTGCTTTCAGCCACGCCACCTTCGGGGACTAAATCGTCACGCCAAATATCGTATTGCTGGGCATAAAACCATACTAAGGCGGCGGTCGCACCGATCAATAAAATGACACTGAGTAGAGTCCAAATTAATAAGCTGGGTGGTGGCGTATTGCCGACCAATGGGTCATAAGGCCAATTGCTGGTGTAAGAGATAGTATCATTAGGGCGTTCGGTAACGGCACTCCAGCTGGTCCAAAAAATAAAAGCGGTAAGGGCGTGTAGGTCGGCATCATTGATAGTAACGGACTGAGAAAAGGCGTATTGCTCACGCAATAATTTTGATGCGCTTGTATTGCGAACTTGAAAAATATCGCCATAGTGTTCAGCGACTTTTTTTACAGCGGCAACACGCTGTTCATTAATTGTTAAAACCCCCGTGTCTGGGTCCCATGTATTGGGCCGAATATCTAAACGTAATTGTGTTTTAAGTAGCTCTTGTTTAGGTGTGCTCAGTGAATCGAAGCGTTGCCCATAGTGTTGTGCGGCGCTTAGCTGCAGCATGGCAACGGCTTCTCTATGTAGCCAATCGGCGCTCCAGTCGGGTGCTAAATAACTGCCGTGCCCCCAGATCGTTCCTTTTTGCATGCCACCGAGTGATTGCCAAACGTTTTGACCACGTTGAATATCCTGTAATGAGTACACGATGTCACCTGTAGAGCTTACAACTTGCTCTGGCATCGGGGGTGCTTGCTGATAAATTTCCTGACCAAAAAATAGCAACACGGCAAAACTAATGAGGGTTGATGTGGCTAAAATTTTCCACAAAAAAGATGTTTTAAAAACTGTTTGGTAACTCTTCATGAGTAGGCCTCGAGGAAAAATATCTTATACAGGATACAGGTAGTTTAGATAAGCGTTCTGACCTGCATCAAGTTGACAGGCATTAGTTTTTATTGGTTAGGAAAAAAGCCTAAGCGTTAAATCAACCTCTCAATTCGCTAACAAAAACCAGCAAACTGTCGTAATGATGAGGGTGCCTATAATGTTCAATACAGCACCTTCTTTGGCCATTTGCAGGGTGTTTATTCGGCCGCTACTGAAAACGACGGTATTGGGTGCAGTGGCTACAGGCAGCATAAAAGCACAGCTGGCGCTGAGCGTGGCCGGGATCATCAGTAAAAGGGGGTCAATATCGGCATTGAGGGCGGTGGCGGCGAGAATGGGCATGAGCATGGCGGTGGTAGCCGTATTGCTGGTTGCCTCAGTCATAAAGGTGACACATAGCGCGATAATCGCCATCATAGCGATGATGCCTAATGTGGTGACGCTAGATAGTTGTGCGCCTAACTGATCGCTAAGACCGGAAACGATAAAAGCCTTAGCAAGGCAGATTCCACCACTAAATAGCAATAAAATTCCCCAGGGAATTTTTTGTGCAGTTTTCCAGTCGAGTAGTTTTTTTTGCTGTCCGTTGGGGGTAATAAATAAGGCGACAACGGCTAATAAAGCAACCGAAGCATCATTGGCTTGAGGCAGGCCCAGCCAAGCGCTCCAACCACCAAACGGTTCTTGGCGGCTAATCCATAGCGCCGCGGTAATAGCAAATACAAGGGTTACGCGAACTTCATGTGTGCTCCATTGGCCCACACTCGGCAGGTGTAAATGGCCGTTATTGCTGAGTTTGCGAGTTAGCCAAAGCCATATGATAGGAATAAAGATAAGCACCACCGGTAAGGCCCAGGCCATCCATTGGACAAAGCCAATTTGCAGGCCGGTATTTTCCTCATACACTTGCATAAAGATCAAATTCGGCGGCGTGCCGATTGGTGTGCTTAAGCCACCAACACTTGCGGCATAAGCTAAACCAAGTAGTAGTGGTAGGGCGAGTTTTTTGTCATCGCTGCTTTCAATAACGGCTAAGGCAACCGGTAACAGCATTAAGGTAGCAGCGGTATTAGAAATCCACATACTGAGCGAAGCGGCGGCCACCATAAAGCCTAAAACCAAGCGTTTGGGATTGTCGTTACCAAACCAATGCACCATGGTCAATGCCAAACGGCGGTGGGCGCCACAGTGTGAAATGGCAGTAGAGAGTAAAAAGCCGCCTAATAACAATAAGATAAGTTTATTACCGTAAGCGGTGGCTACTTGGTCGGCACTTAACACCCCAGTTAATGGAAAAATGGCGATGGGTAATAATGAGGTGACGGGAATAGGAACCGGTTCAAATATCCACCAGCTAATACACCAAATAGCGACAGCAGCAGTAATATTGATCGGAGTGGGTTGACCTGCCATCTGCAGCCATAGAAATAGTAGGACGGCTAAAAAAGGCCCTAAAAACAAACTGACTTTATGAAGTGATAAATGTCGACTCAAAATTTAATAATAAAGTTTACCAGCCCTAGAAGTTGATTATTCTCTGTCTTATTGGCGAATAAAGGAAGCCCGTTACCGCGATATATGTCATATTTCACTTCTGTGATGACGTTTAGGTAAGCGTTTAGCTGCCAATCTATGTTGGCAGTCAGGGCGTAAGTATTGCCAGGCGAGCCGGCAAATAGAGCGTTAGCTGCTTTTTTATCATTGACCCATTCGGTTCTACCGTTGAAAAAAATACCCGGCTGCAGTTGATAGCGCATGGCTACAAAAGCACCATACCAATGTACATCTTCTGTAATAAACTGTGGGCCGGCAGGTATATCGCCCCCCTCTTGAGAGCCATAAAATAATTCTATAATGGTCTCGAGATCAGGTGAAACTTGGTGCATCAACGTGATGTTTCCAGCAATGCGATCAAGCTTTTTACCGCGGCTACTTAAAGCAAAAAATTGTGAGCCGCCTTTGGCGGGTGCTTCAGCAAAATCATCCTCACCATTACCAAACATCAATTCAATATCGATACCGGATGTCATATCGCTTGTTCGGTAGCGTAAGCCGGCTAGATACGCCAAACTGCCATTGCGATTACTAAGGTTGTTCCAGCCGGTTGTTATACCGCCCTCGATACTTAATAGACCAAACTGTTTGTCGGTGGGTATTTTGACTGAAACAAGCGCGCCTACGTGTTTAACGGGGGAATAGAGAAGTTCATACGAGCTGGTTGCAAACCATCGCGGAGGCGCAAAGGGGTAGCCAATTTCTCTGGCCAAGGGTGACATAAAGCTTCCGAGCATGATGTTCATACCATCAAAATACGGCAAATAAACGTCTAAATACCATTGTGGGATGGAAAGTTTTTCATCTTTATCCTCATCAAAATCGAAGTCATCAAAGCCGCTGATACGCAAAAATTGAGAGTCGCTGCCGTACACAGCTAGCAGATTAAAGCCAATATCAATAGATTCGCTTTTAGGCGCTGGCGTGGGCGTGATTCTGCTTAGAAGATTGTGTTTTGGGCTGAATTTTGTCGTCGGCAGGCAGCCATCGCCTTTGCAAAACATGAGTGCCAATTGATTTAAGTGCAGTCCTTCGTCAGTCGATAGTGCTCCATTGGGTAAGATACCGTCGCTTTTGTCGTCATTAAACACCAGGGTGCTGCTAGCCCAGCCGATCAGGGCCAAGTCGTTTTCTTTTAGGGTATCACCGAGTAAAAAGTCAGCTAAGGAGCCGGGCGCATAGTTATCATCGTTCGACTGAGCCGCCAATGAATACATTAATACACTGAGTAAAAAGAGTTTTTTTATCACTGGCTTCAACCGGTTGACTTTGTGAATAGGCATTCTAAGTGCTAAAGTTGATCCAATAAATAGCAATAATAGCAAAACATTGTTCGATTATTAGGGATTATAAAGCGTATGGGTTTATTAGAAGATATGTCTATTTTTGTCCGTATTGTGGATGCGGGAGGGATTGGTAAGGCTGCGTTACAAATGGGTTTGGCTAAGTCGGCAGTCAGTCGTCGTCTCGCCGAGCTTGAACGGCGTTTAGGGGCAACCTTAATTAATAGAACGACGCGAACGTATAGTTTAACGGATGCTGGGCTTCGTTATTATGATAGGGCTGCCGAGGTAATTGATGATGTAAATGAGCTTAACGGCGCTATGACGGAGTCCGCGACCACCTTAACAGGGACGCTTAACATAGCAGTTCCTTTGGTGTTTGGCCTGTCCCATTTGATGCCGGCACTGGATGTTTTTATTAAAACGCACGAGCACTTAAAGCTAAATATAGATTTTTCAGACAGGGCGGTAGATGTCATTAATGAAGGCGTTGATTTAGCATTTAGAATAGCGGAGTCGATGGAGCCATCGAATTTGGTAGCGCGTAAAATTACGGCGATAAATAGAACGTTGTGTGCAAGCCCAGCCTACCTTGAGCGACACGGCACCCCTCAAACCCCTGAAGACTTAAAAAACCATTACTTATTGGGGTACAGCATAAAGGGCTCGTCAATTGGGCAGTTGAGGGATAAGAAAGGGACCTTGCATCGAATCAGCGGGCAAAATAAATTGAATGCCAACAACGGAATTTTTCTAAAAGACATGGCAGTTGCAGGCCATGGCATTTCGGGAGAACCGCATTTTATTACGTGGGAAGCCATCAAAGCCGGTGACTTAGTCCCTATCTTGACCGACTATCAATTGCTGGGCTCACAGGCTTATGTCGTTTACCCTAAAACACGTTATATAACGCAAAGTACCCGGCGCTTGATAGATTTTTTGGTGGATTATTTTGGTGAAACACCCTATTGGGACGATATTAGCTAAGGCTGTTTGCTCATTTCATAATCGTCGGCTTTTTAGACTTCAATGGTTTATAGCCCTGTGCGGTGTGTTTGGTGACGAACTTTCTAGCGTTTGTTTTTGCCCCGCGCTTGCCGGCATTCGGCGAGTTTGGAATCAGGCAGTTGGGACCGTCGCCAATCAAATTCTTTTTACCCATTTTTAGCAGTAAGTCTTTAATGATTTTCCAATTTTTTGGGTCGTGGTAGCGCAGCAAGGCCTTGTGTAATTGACGTTGCTGTAGGCTTTTAACGGTATTGATCTTTTCGCTTTTATAGCTCAAACCTTTAAGCGGATTGCGCCCCGTATGGTACATGGTGGTGGCGGTTGCCATCGGCGATGGGTAAAAGGTTTGGACTTGATCAGCCTGAAAGTTATTACGCTTTAGCCATGAAGCGAGATTGACCATATCCTCGTCTTCTGTGCCGGGGTGGGCGGCGATAAAATAGGGGATTAGGTACTGCTTTTTACCGGCTTTTTTAGTGAATTTTTCAAACATCGCTTTAAAACGATCGTAGCTGCCAATGCCCGGTTTCATCATCTTAGATAAGGGCGCTTGCTCGGTATGTTCAGGCGCAATTTTTAAATAACCACCCACGTGGTGGGTCACCAGTTCTTCAACGTATTCAGGCGATTCGACCGCTAAGTCGTAACGTAGTCCGGATGCAATTAAGATACGCTTGACGCCTTTAATTTGACGCGCTTTTTTATACAACTTAATTAGCGGGTCGTGGTCGGTGTTGAGGTTGTCGCAAATGCCGGGGTACACGCAGGAGGGTAAGCGGCAGGCGGCTTCAATTTTTGGGTCTTTACAAGCCAAGCGGTACATATTGGCAGTAGGGCCACCAAGATCGGAGATTGTGCCGGTAAAGCCTGGGGTTTTGTCGCGAATGTCTTCGATCTCGTCCAAAATAGACTGTTCGGAACGGTTTTGAATAATTCTGCCTTCGTGCTCGGTGATGGAGCAAAAGGTGCAGCCACCAAAACAGCCGCGCATGATATTGATTGAAAAACGAATCATTTCATACGCGGGAATACGCTTACCCTCATATTTAGGGTGCGGTACGCGTTGATAGGGCAAGCCAAAGACCTCATCCATTTCTTCCGTGGATAATGGAATAGGGGGTGGGTTTAACCAAACATCTTTACCGTCATTATTTTGTAAGAGGGCGCGCGCATTACCGGGATTGGTTTCTAAATGCAGGACCCGTGAAGCGTGTGCGTAAAGCACGGGGTCGGTACTGGTTTTTTTGTATGACGGTAAGCGAATAACGGTTGTTGCGCGATCAGTTTTGCTGTGTTTAGGCAAAAACTTCAGGCTGACGACTTGGCTTCCATCGGCGCTTTTATTGCTAATTTCACACTTGCCGCCACTGGCAGCAGCGCGTTCCTCGTCTGTTTGATACGGATTTTGATGCGGATCAATGGTGCCGGGCCGGTCAACACGGGTCGAATCAATCAGGGTCCAGCCATCGGGTAGGCTATCTCGAATAAAGGCGGTACCACGAATATCAGTGATAGTGGAAATCGGTTCATTGATGGATAAGCGATGTGCGAGTTCGGTAATGGCGCGCTCAGCGTTACCGTACAATAAAATATCGGCTTGAGAGTCGACCAAGATTGACCGTCTTACCTGATTGTCCCAATAATCGTAATGCGCAATGCGGCGTAAGCTGGCTTCAATACTGCCGATAACAATAGGGGTCTCAGGAAAAGCTTCTTTACAACGTTGGGTGTATACAATAACTGCCCGGTCAGGCCGATGGCCTGCTTTGTCATCGGGTGAATAGGCATCGTCAGAACGCGCCCGTTTATCTGCTGTATAGCGGTTGATCATTGAATCCATGTTGCCAGCAGCGATACCAAAAAATAAGTTCGGTTGGCCTAAATTGGCAAAGTCATCCGCACTTTGCCAGTTAGGCTGGTCAATGATGCCGACACGAAAGCCTTGTTTCTCTAGCAATCGGCCAATAACGGCCATACCAAAGCTGGGGTGATCGACATACGCGTCTCCGGTCACGATGATGATGTCGCAACTGTCCCAGCCCAAGGTATCCATTTCCTCGCGCGTGGTGGGTAGAAAAGGCGAAGTACCATAGCATTCCGCCCAATACTTAGGGTATGAGGATAAAGGTTCGGCGGTGGGCATCATTGGATGATTCCTTGATTTTTAAGCAGCGTCCTAAGTCTTTCGACGCGGCGTCGGTTGACACCAAAATCGTAATACCCCGTTCTTGACGCTGAGCGTACGTGAATAAGGCGTTTTTCAGTGAGCAGCAATAGGTCTAAGTCATCGATAAAACCAAACACTCGGCTGGTTATCTCTGCGTGAATGCGATGCTGGTCATGCATAACGCTGACATGGGTATCTAGTGTTGTTAATAAGGTCGCTACCTCTTGCATCTCGATGTTGCTCGCCAGATGAAACGGTTCAATAGTGTGCGAGTCGGTCGCCCTGCTAGACACACAGTTGGGTTTGTCGGGACAGGGTTTTAAGTCGCCGTTAGCTGCAAAACCAAATGTGCTTATCAACATAATAGCTATTAGTATACGCCCCTTCATTTAGGTGGCCTCGGTTTCCTTTGCAGGCACGAACTTTTTAGCCATTATTAGACCTATCTCAAACAATAACCACATGGGTAGGGCCAATAAGGTTTGTGAGATGACATCAGGTGGCGTCAATAGCATGCCAATAACAAAGGTACCGACAATAATATAGGGCCGTTTGTCAGCTAACTTTTGTGGTGTGGAGACGCCGGTTTTAACTAACAAAAAGGTGGCGATTGGGATTTGGAAAGCAACGCCAAAGGCGAAAAAAAGTGTCAGTACAAAGTCTAGGTATTTGCTGATGTCGGTCATTACCGCAACGCCTTCTGGTGCAGTGGCGGTCAGGAATTGAAAAATGAGCGGCATCACGATGAAATAGGCGAATAACATGCCGGAATAGAACAACCCGGTGGCAGCGGCGACCAACGGTAACGCGATTTTTTTTTCGTGTTGGTACAGACCGGGGGCAATAAATAGCCATATTTGGTAAAAAATCCAGGGGATGCTGATAAAGACCGATAGCATTAGAGTGAGTTTTAGGGGCGTTAGGAACGGCGAAATAACTTCAATCGCAACCATGCTGGTGCCCTCTGGCATATGCATGAGCAAGGGTTGCGCGAGAAATGAGTAGATGTCGTTTGCAAACGGTGCCAGTGGTAAAAAAATGGCGAGCATGCCAAGCAGCGCATGGATTAAGCGGGTGCGTAGTTCAATCAGGTGAGAAACAAAGCTGCTCTCTGGTTCGCTGGTGTTTTGTTCAGGCATTTAAACAGCCCCCATATACGGGCTTAATGGTCGAAGCTGACTATTTTTTAGCGTCGTTTTCGTTAGAGTCGTCTTTTACAGACTTTTGATCTTCAGGCTCTTTTTTTGATTCGCCGTCTTTCATAGCGCCTTTAAAGCCCTTAATGGCCCCGCCAAGATCACCACCGAGGTTGCGTAATCGTTTAGTACCAAACAGTAACAGTACGATAACGAGAATAATAATTAATTGCCAAATACCTATGCCGCCCATGTGAACCCCTGACTATAATTGTGTGAGTAAGCGCATTCTACTTGTTTCTACTGGCTTTTTCATCTAATCCGGAAAGCCCAAAGCGGCGCTGCAGTTCTTGTAAAACGTCGGTGGAGCTTAACCCTTGTTGGGCTAATAAAACCAAGGTATGAAACCATAGGTCGGCGGTTTCATAAACAAGTTGGTTTTTATCACCCGATTTAGCCGCAATAACCGTCTCAGTCGCCTCTTCACCAATTTTTTTAAGAATCGTATCTAGGCCTTTACTGTATAAACTGGCCACGTAGGAAGACTCGGGGCTTTGTTGTTTGCGTTGCTGCAAAACGTCTTCTAGTTGTTTTAGTATGTCGCTCATTTTGAGTAGATATTCTTTGGGTCCTTTAAAACGGGTTCGTTGGTCTGCCACTCGCCGTCAATCAGCGATCGATAAAAACAATGTTCACGACCTGTATGACAGGCAATTCCACCTTTTTGTTCAACCGAGAGCAGAATAACATCTTCATCGCAGTCTAAACGAATATCGATGATTTTTTGTTGGTACCCCGACTCTTCACCTTTGTGCCAAAGTTTGTTTCGAGAACGTGACCAATAGACGGCGTGTTTGTGTTCTGCGGTCAGTTGCAGCGCTTCTTTGTTCATCCAAGCGACCATAAGGACTTTGCCACTACTGTGGTCTTGCGCAATGGCAGGTACTAGGCCGTCAGCATTCCAATGAATCTGGTCTAGCCAATCGTTCACAAGCGTACCTCTATGCCGTGGTTTTGCATGTATTGCTTTGCTTCACCGATAGTAAATTCAGCAAAGTGGAAGATACTGGCGGCTAATACGGCATCGGCTTTACCTTGGGTAACGCCTTCGACCAAGTGATCAAGCGTGCCTACACCACCAGACGCAATGACTGGGACCTCTACTGCTTCGCTAATCGCGCGAGTAAGCTCTAGATCGAAACCAATTTTGGTACCATCGCGGTCCATGCTGGTGAGTAAGATCTCGCCGGCACCATAGCTGACCATTTTTATAGCCCACTCGATAGCGTCTAGGCCGGTTTCTTTTCGTCCGCCATGGGTAAAAATTTCCCAGCGTTTAGGCTGGTCTTTTGTGCTAACGTATTTAGCATCAATGGCAACTACGATACATTGTGAGCCAAACCGTTCAGCCGCCTGCTTAACAAATTCTGGATTAAAGATAGCAGCGGTGTTAATGCCAACTTTGTCGGCACCTGCCTTTAACATGCGGTTAATGTCTTCTAACGTGCGGATTCCTCCGCCAACCGTGAGGGGAATAAAAACTTCGCCAGCAACTTGTTCTACGAGGTGGACCATCGTTTCCCGGTCGTCGGAGCTGGCGGTAATGTCAAGAAAAGTGATTTCATCCGCACCTTCTTTGTCGTAACGACGCGCTATTTCAACGGGGTCGCCTGCATCTCTAATATCAACAAATTGGACGCCTTTGACGACACGGCCATTATCAACATCTAAACAAGGAATAATACGTTTGGCTAAGCCCATGCTATGCGAATGACTCCGCCAGTTTTTCGCCTTCGGCAAAGTCTAGGGTGCCTTCATAAATTGCGCGACCGGTAATAGCGCCCATGATGCCTTCGTCTGCTACCGCGCCGAGTGCTCGAATATCGTCTAAGGAGGTGATGCCACCCGATGCAATGACAGGAATGCGAATGGCGCTAGCCAATTTAGCCGTCTCTTCAACGTTTACGCCTGACATCATGCCATCTCGTCCTATATCGGTATAAATAATGGAATCTACGCCGTCATCCTCAAAGTGTTGCGCCAGGTCAATGATGTCGTGTTTAGATAACTTGGACCAACCGTCAATAGCGACCTTACCGTCTTTGGCGTCGAGCCCAACGATAATATGGCCGGGAAACTCAATGCACACATCCCGGACAAAGTGGGGTGCGTTGACGGCCTTTGTGCCAATAATAACGTATTGAACACCGGCGTTTAGGTAAGCTTGAATCGTGTCTTCATCACGAATACCACCACCGACTTGGATTATTAAGTCGGGGTGCGCCCTAGAAATATCGTGAATAACCTGAGCGTTAACGGGTTTTCCAGCAAAGGCGCCATCAAGGTCGACAATGTGCAAGCGTTTGGCGCCCTCGTTAACCCAGCGGCTTGCTACCTCGACAGGGTTTTCTGAAAAAATGGTTTCGTCATCCATACGGCCTTGGCGCAGCCTAACGCATTTGCCGTCTTTAAGATCAATTGCAGGTATAAGAATCATATGAGTAAGCTTCCAATAGTTTAGGACTGTCCATCCCAGTTAAGAAAATTTGTTAATAATTGTAACCCGGCGTGCTGGCTTTTTTCAGGGTGAAATTGTACAGCGACTATGTTTTTGAACCTTAGGGCGCAAGGGAATTTCCTTGGGTATTTAGTGGTGGCGATAACGTTTTCACTTCCCACATTAGTTGCAAAATAGCTATGAACAAAATAAAAACGTTCATTCTGATCTATTTTGTTAAAAAGTGGATCTTTATTTGTGTTATTAACCTCGTTCCACCCCATATGTGGGATTTTTAATTTATTATTGTTGGAATCTTCGAGGCCTTTTGGAAACCTAACAACATTACCGGGCAAAATGCCTAAGCAGTCTATACCGCCATTTTCTTCACTGTGTTGCAATAAAGCTTGCATACCGATGCAAATGCCTAATAAGGGCTTGTCGTTGGCCACTTGTTTGATGGTCTCACCTAAGCCTGTGTTGTGCAAAGCATTCATACAGTCTCGTATGGCGCCTACACCGGGGAAAACAACCCGATCAGCAGATAAAATGGTGTCTTTGTCCGCACTGACGATGACGTCAGAGTGAGCTGAGGCGGTCTTTAAGGCTTTTGCGATGGAATGTAAATTCCCCATTCCATAATCGATAACGGCAACGCTGGCCATAACTAAGTACTCTTAAGGTGGTTATAAACAACCTTTGGTTGAAGGCATAATACCAGTCATACGTTCATCGCGTTCTAACGCAAAGCGTAGTGCGCGTCCAAATGCTTTGAAAATAGTTTCTGCTACATGGTGGGCATTGACGCCTTTTAAATTATCAATATGCAGCGTCATGTTGGCGTGATTAACAAAGCCTTGGAAAAATTCCCTAAATAAGTCAGCGTCGAAACTACCAATGGTAGCGCGAGGAAAGTCTACGTTATACACCAAGCCAGGTCGGCCTGAAAAATCGATCACAACGCGGGATAAGGCTTCGTCTAATGGTACGTAGGCGTGCCCATAGCGGTAGATGCCTTTACGGTCTCCTAAGGCATCAGATACGGCTTTTCCTAAGGTAATGCCTAAGTCCTCCACCGTGTGGTGCGCATCAATGTGAAGGTCGCCTTTGGCGTTTATATCCAGGTCAATCATGCCATGACGAGCAATTTGGTCGAGCATGTGCTCTAGAAAAGGGATACCGGTCGTAAAATTTGTTTTACCCGTGCCGTCTAAATTCAGGCTGACTGATATTTGGGTTTCTAAGGTATCGCGATTAACGGTCGCCGTTCGGTTATTCATTGGTACTCAGTGTTGTTGCTAGTAAGTTTGCATTTTCCCAGTAACAGATGGTGATAGCAAGTTAAGTTTGCCTGCTATCCACCGACGATTGGTGGCCACAATGCAAGCACATCGCCATCTTGCAGTAATTTTATATCGCGCTGAGTTTTATCAACATAGGTGCCATTGAGGATGGCTAAGTGAATATTTTTATTTGATAAATTGGCGCGATCGATAATGCTATTGATCGTATCGCCATTGTGTAGCGTGTACGTGCATATTTCACCACCGATATTTTCGGCTGAAGTTTTAGCAAGGGCCGCAAATAATTTTACAGTAATTTCTGGCATCATTAAAAACGAGGCGTTTTAGCGCCTCGTCTGTAGGGTTGTATTAAGAAAGGCTTAAGCGTTTTTTAGTGTCGTCTTTTAACGTGCCGTCTTGATTCCAGCCACGGATGTCGTAGTACTCGGGTAACATCTTATCGAGTTCGCAAACGTGCCCTTTAGCGGGGCCTTCTTTAACGGGCTCGGTCAATAAGCGTGGTGGTAATGTATCATCGGCAGACGTAAAGCCAAGGCTGTTATTGTATTCGCGTTCTAGGTTCCAAACCCGTTCACCAAGCAGCATTAAACGTTCGCCGTTCCAGTCACCTTCACAGGCAGCATCGATTTGCTCAGCAACTTCTTCAATTCCTTGGGCGAAAGATGAAAAGGTACAGATGCCGGCAGAGTCAAATACGCTGGTGGTGTCTTGAAAGGCCATTAATAATTCGGCCTTGCCTTCGGTTGCTAGCGGGTCTGTTTTAAACGGTACGCCTGCGGTTTCTGAACCGTTGGTATAACCACGTACGTGGCATGCGCCGCGATTAGAGGTGGCGTAGCCTAACCCCATGCCTTTTACCGCGCGGGCATCGTATGCAGGAAATTCTTGCCCTTTAACCACGATGGCCAAATCAGGGCGGCCATATTTTGTGCAAAAGCGTAAAGAGCCTTCAGCCAGTTCGATACCGAAACCTTCGTGCTTGGCGAGTAGTTCAATGCATTCGACCATTGCCTCAGCATTACCAAATCGCAAGTCGATACCACCGGTATTTTCTTTGGTTAAAAGACCGAGTTCGAATAACTCCATGGCTGCGGCAATAGTGGCGCCTGCCGTAATGGGGTCCATGGCTTGTTCGTTACAAACAAAATTGGCATAGGTGACGGCATCTAAATCATCAACACCCGTATCAACACCCAGTGCCCAAGCTGCTTCGTATTCGTTGCCGCCTGAATTGCCTTTGAAATGTTTGTGAATATCTTCCCTATTCTTGATGCTGAAATGTTCAGGGTCAATCGTCGAGATGCGCCCGCAAGAAATGGTACAGGCAAAGCAACCCGCGTTACGGGTTAAATTAGGCTTGCCATCGCTTTTTCTGGGTACCGCCATCGCTTCACTGGATAATTTAGAGGCGTTAGCAAAGGTACTGTCTTGCCAGTTTCTGGCCGGTAATGCGCCCACTTCGTTCATATGGTTCATCATTACGTTGGTGCCAAGGGCGCTTAAGCCTTGCACCATTTCATTGTTGGCAATGATGTCTTTGGCTTTTTGAGTGGCGACGAAAAAACGTTTAGGGTCTTTGATGTTGCCGACACCTTTGGTGCCACGGAGGGTCACAGCTTTTACATTTTTTGAGCCCATAACCGTGCCAACACCAGATCGCCCAGCAGCCCGATGCAAGTCATTAACAATAGCAGAGTAGAGGTTGCCCCGTTCGCCGGGTATACCGATGGCGGCAATTCGAAGTTGGGGGTCTTGATGTTTTTGATGTAGCCATTCATCGGCTTCCCAAACGGATTTTCCCCAAATTTCATCGGCTGGAAGGATGCTGCATTCGTCGTCGACAATACTGATATAGACCGGCGAGCTGGCTTTACCTTCAAGAATAATCATATCCCAGCCAGCACACTTCATCTCGTTACCAAAAAAACCGCCCGAATTTGAACAGGCTAAGGCTTTAGTTAATGGGCTGATCGTGACGCAAGAATAGCGGCCGCCGGTTGAAGCCATGGTGCCGGTTAATGGGCCGGTTACCATGTACAAGGTGTTTTCTGGTGACAAGGGGTCAGTTTTAGGATCGACTTCTTCGCTCAGGTACTTAGTGGCTAGGCCGCGTTGACCAAGGTAAAGGTGAGCCCATTCCATGTTTAGAGGTTCAGGCGTAGCGGTGCGGTCAGTTAGATTTATACGTAGAATTTTTCCTGTCCAACTCATGATTGAATCCTCTTAAAAATAGTGTAATTGGCTAATCATAATAATAGTGATGTGTGAAAAAGACAATAGATTTGTGGGGATGAACAAAGTATCTCTACTATAAGCATATGCTTACACAAATTGAAAGGATCGATGATGTTGTAATGACTAATGAATAACTATACTTTCACCGTCGCCAAAATAGTCAAGAAGGATCTTGATAGACAAGGATTGTATTTAACAGGGATTGTACTTAAATATAAGGAGATGCTAAGGACAGCATCATCAATAGGGATATTGAATAGGGAATACATTTTAGCCAGCCAAGCTAGGCGACCATTGAACCGACGGAGCTCGCTCCGTCGGTTTTTTTTGTGGATGAATGAACGCTTACGACTTAGGGCCGCGAGATTGTCTTTTGCGCTCATTTTCAGTTAATAGTTTCTTTCTTAAGCGAATGTGGTGGGGGGTTACTTCAACCAACTCGTCTTCTTCAATAAACTCAAGCGCCTGCTCTAGGGTCATCACAATATGCGGTGATAACGTAAGCGCTTCATCGGTGCCAGAGGCGCGAACGTTGGTCAGTTGTTTGCCTTTAGTTGGGTTGACGACTAAGTCGTTGCCGCGAGAGTGAATACCAACAATTTGCCCTTCGTAGACCTCTTCGGCATGACCTAAAAACAACCGGCCCCGTTCTTGTAGGTTGAATAGGCCGAAAGCAAGTGTTTTCCCTTTAACCATGGAAACCAGCACACCGTTTTGACGGGAGGTAATTTCACCCACCTTTACTTCGCCATAGTGATCAAAAATACTGGTCATGATCCCAGAGCCGGACGTTAGGGTTAAAAAGTGCCCGCGAAAACCAATTAAGCCGCGAGAAGGCGTAATAAATTCTAGACGAATACGACCTTTGCCATCCGGTTCCATATTAGTTAGTTCAGCTTTCCGTAACCCCATTTCTTCCATAATAGAGCCTTGGTGCTGTTCTTCTATGTCGATCACCACCTGCTCGAACGGTTCTTGTTTTTTGCCGTCGATTTCTTTTTGGATCACTTCGGGGCGGGCGACACCTAATTCAAACCCTTCGCGGCGCATGGTTTCTATCAGCACAGAGAGGTGAAGTTCACCACGACCGGATACGATAAACTTGTCTGGCGTTTCGCCTGGTTGAACGCGTAGTGCGACGTTGTGAATAAGTTCTTGATCCAAGCGATCCTTAATGTTGCGCGACGTGACGTATTTGCCATCTTGACCGGCAAAAGGTGAGTTGTTAACAGAAAACGTCATGCTAACGGTAGGCTCGTCTACGGATAAAGCGGGCAGTGTTTCGACGTGGTCAGGGTGGCATAAGGTATCTGAAATGCCCAAGCCGTCGATACCATTAATGCAAACAATATCGCCAGCAAAGGCCTCGTCAACGTCAATTCTATCTAGGCCTAAGTGGCCTTTTACATTGAGGACTTTGCCTTTGCGTTGCTTGTCATCGCGATCAACGATAACCACAGTTTGGCCAGGTTTTAAACTGCCTCGGGTAATGCGACCAACACCGATTACACCAACGTAACTATCGTAGGCCAGTGATGAAATTTGCATTTGAAAAGGGCCGTTAACATCTACCTTAGGGGCAGGGACAGATTTTTCAATAATTTCGAATAAGGGTGTCATGTCATCGGCAAGTTGGTCGGCTTCAGGGCCGGCAACGCCGTTAATTGCTGACGCGTATATTACCGGGAAATCAAGCTGTTCATCGGTCGCGCCGAGTTTATCGAACAGGTCAAATACTTGGTCAACGACCCAATCGGGGCGTGAGCCTGGGCGGTCAACCTTATTGATGACAACAATCGGCTTAAGGCCTTGTTCAAAGGCTTTTGATGTCACGAAGCGCGTTTGCGGCATCGGTCCATCGACGGCGTCTACAAGCAATAATACACAATCGACCATTGATAGGACGCGTTCAACCTCGCCGCCAAAATCGGCGTGACCCGGGGTGTCGACGATATTGATATGTAAGCCGTTCCATTCGATAGCGGTGTTTTTTGCCAGAATGGTGATGCCGCGTTCTTTTTCTTGGTCGTTCGAGTCCATGATGCGTTCGGTACCTTGATTTTTGCGATCAAGCGTGCCTGATTGCTCAAGTAATTTATCAACAAGGGTGGTTTTGCCGTGGTCAACGTGGGCAATAATGGCAATGTTACGAAGATTTTGTTTCACAGGTGTGTATTCCTATTGGTTGGAGGGTGGCATAAGCCAAAAGTATCAGTATGGATAGGGTTTAGCTTTGTTCCCATGGGAGGCCATGAAAACGCCAGCCGCCTATATTACCACGGTGGTTGTTGTCATCTTTATCGCCTTCAAAACCTTCGTCCATATTGTATAAAGATTGGTAACCGGCTTCTGCCAGTAACTTTGCGGCAGCCATAGAGCGCGCGCCACTGCGACACATTAAAATGATAGGGGTTGTTTTATCGCTTATATGAGGGGCTATTTTTTCAATAAAATCAGGGAAAGCCTGCCATTCAGGTGGTCTTTTAAGAGGAACGTGTATAGCGCCTATGGGGTGACCGACGAACGAGTGCTCAATGCTCGTTCGCGTGTCGATAAGCCGAGCGTTAGAATCGCCTTGAAGAATCTCATGTGCCTGAGTTGGCGAGATGCTTTTTATAGTAGACATAACCTTTCCAAAATTGTGTTAGCTGAGCATTATACAACGATTATTATTGACTAGGTTGAAATGAGCGTTATGGTTTTTGTGCGACCAGCATGGCCTCATTTCTGAGCCCGCGTTGGGTATTGCCAATATTGTCGTCTTCACGATAAATGACCGTGGTTAATTCTGAGAACAGGCTTAGCAGCTCGTTCCGTTTTAATAAAAAATGGGGGTTGCTCGGTCCGTTAGCATGCGATTTGGCCAAGGTAAATGTTTGGTAAAAAATGAGGCCTTGAGGTTTTAAAGCGTTAACCAGTTTGGGGATTATTTGGCGGTCTAAAAAGCGTGATACGACGATGACGTCATAGTGGTTTTGTAAGAATTGGGCTTGGGTCACATCGACAACTTTGGGTTTTATCTGAGTTAAGCGCCCTGCTTTTTTCTTAACCTGTTCAATCGCGACAGAGGATATATCCCAGGCATCAACACAAAGTCCATGTTGGGCTAGCAGAAAAGCATTGGCGGCAAGGCCGCAAGCGAGATCAAGCGCTAAACCTGTTGCTGGTAAAAGGTGGGAATATTGGGATAGAACGCAGGCGGCTTCAGGGTTACTAGCTTCTCGCTGACGATAAATAGCGTCCCATTTTTGATCTAAACTATCCATCTAGTCACGCCAAAACATAGGCGTAAATAAAATAAGCAAGGTAAAGATCTCTAAACGGCCGAGCAGCATGGCAAAGCACGAGACCCATTTACTCGCATCTGACAGGCTAGCAAAATTACTGCTGACATCACCCAAACCAGGGCCTAGGTTATTAATTGTTGCAGCGACGGCAGAAAAGGCGGTTACTTGATCTAGGCCGGTTGCCATCATTAGCATCATTAAGACACCAAAAGACAGTATGTAAGCAGCAAAAAAACCCCACACTGCTTGAAGTACAGGGCGCGCGACTACGTGACGGTCTAATTTTACCGGCATATTCGCGTGTGGGTGTATGAGGTGGGTCGCTTCTTTGCTTAATTGTTTAAACATGATCAGAACCCGTATAACCTTCATACCGCCAGCGGTCGAGCCAGCACAGCCGCCGTAAAAGCTAACAAAAACCAATAAAACTGGAATGAAGGATGGCCACAGAGGGTAATTGGCAGTAGTGAAGCCGGAGGTCGTTGCAAATGAAACAACTTGGAATAAAGTATGCTCGATAGTGTCGCTGACACTACCATAAGAACTGTAGGCAAGTAAGACGGCCAGTACAATAAGTACGTGAGCGGTGAGCGTAAAAAAGTAAGCTTTGAACTCACTGTTTTCGGAGTACAACTTGGCGTTAAGTGAGTGGGCGGCTTTAAAGTGTAAAGCAAAGTTGATGCCGGCAATAAACATAAAGCCGATGCAGATATAATTTAATGTGGAGCTGTCAAAGAAAGCAAAATTTGCGTCGTGGGTTGAGAAACCACCGATAGATACAGTGCTAAAGCTATGACTAATGGCGTCAAAAAACGTCATGCCCCCCGCCCAATAGGCGAGCGTACAGGCAATGGTCAACCCAAGGTATATTTCCCACAGCGCTTTTGCTGTCGCAGTGATACGGGGGGTTAACTTAGCGTCTTTAACTGGGCCAGGCGCTTCTGCTTTGTATAATTGCATGCCGCCGATTCCTAGCATGGGAAGGATGGCGACGGCGAGAACGATAATCCCCATACCGCCAAGCCATTGTAATTGTTGGCGGTAGAAAAGAATGGATTTAGGAAGCGTATCTAGCCCAGTCATCACTGTTGCGCCCGTGGTGGTCAAGCCAGAAATAGACTCAAAAATGGCGTCGGTCAGTGAGAGTGAGTGTATCGATGTGACGTAAAATGGAATCGAGCCAGAAAGTCCAAGGCTAAGCCAAAAAAGTGCCGCAATAATAAACCCGTCGCGTGTTCTGAGTTCTTCCTTGGCATTTTTAGCGCTTAGCCAAAGCAAAAAGCCGGTAAAAAAAATGGCTAAAAAGCCGATGACAAAGGGCTGATGATTTTGTTCGTTGTAAATGAATGACACCGCTATTGGTGGCAACATGGTAATGCTAAAGAGGCATAATAAGAGGCCCGATATCCGCCTGATTACATTGTAGTGCATGGTTATTTAATGAATCGACTAAGCAAGGATTTAGGCTGTTGAAAAAACGCTTCTACTTGGTGAATCAATGATTTATCCGACACAAAGAAGATAATATGATCGCCTTCTTGGATAACGAGTTCTGACCTGGTTGGAATAGACGCCTGATCCCGCACTAAGCCAATAATGATGGTGCCTTGCGGTAGTTTGACCTCGCCAATTTTTTTACCGGCGAGGGCCGACTTTCCTGTGCCACTGGGTACGGTGGCTTCAAACGCTTCGGCTTTACCACGCAATAACGAGTGAACGCTTGAAATATCGCCACGCCTGACTTGGGTGAGAATTTTGCCGATGGTCGTGTGTTGTGGATAGATCGCATTATCGATTGAACCATTATCAACCATGCTCATGTAGGCGCTTCTGTCGACTAGGCTCATCACCACGCGAGCCCCCAAACTTTTAGCCAACATTGAGCATAGAATGTTGGTTTCATCGTCACTGGTAACCGTGCAAAAAACGTCGGTTCTATCGATGTTTTCGTCTAATAAAAAGGCCTCATCGGTCGCATCCCCTGTGAGCACGATACTATGATTGAGTTGTTCCGATAATTGATGCGCTCGTTTGCTGCTGGTGGTGATAATTTTGACTTGCATCGTGTTTTCGAGCGCTTTGGCAAGACCTAAACCAATGCGTCCGCCGCCTGAAATAATTAAACGTTTATACGGCTTGTTTTGGTTAAATAAAATACTAAGAACCTTTTGGATGTCTTCAGATGGGGCAATAAAGAAGAGCCGATCCCCACTTTCAATGATGGTCCGATAATTGGGGAAGATAACCTCGCCGTTTCGATAGATACTGCTAACTCGAGCATACAGCCCTTGTAGGGCTTGAGTCATATCACTGATCGATTGGCCAATCAGCGAATTATTAGGGTGACACTTTGTTTCCACTAGGCTGAGTTTATCGTTAGCAAACGATAAAACTTGTTGTGAGCCGGGGTGTAAAATAAGGTTTTTAATGAAATTAACAATTTCATTTTCTGGGTTGATAATAACGTCGATTGGAATGGCGTCTTTATGAAAAAGTTTATTTTGTACGTCTAAAAAAGACTGCGCCCTGACGCGTGCAATTTTTTGTGGCACGTGGAATAAGTAATGCGCTACTTGGCAGGCCATCATATTAGTTTCATCGCTGTCTGTAACGGCGATGATAATGTCAGCGTGTTTAATGCCGGCACTTTCCAGCACATCAGGGTGGGACACATTGCCACAGATCGCCGATACGTCTAAACGTTCGCACGCGGCATCGATGGTTTCTTGATTATTATCGATCAGCGTAATGTCGATCTCTTCATTGGCTAAATTGCTGGCGACAGTAAAGCCGACTCGGCCGGCTCCTAAAATAATTATTCTCATTAAATAAGCGTACGGGTTGGCTTACCGTTTGCCCCTAAATTCAATACCCAGCGCGTGCAATTTGCGGTACAAATGCGTCCGTTCGACGCCAGCGGTGTCTGCCAGCTTAGTAACGCTGCCATCGTGCTGATCAAGGTGGTAGTCGAGATAGGCTTTTTCAAATTGAGCTCTGGCATCTTTAAGGGGTAAGTCATAAAAGACCGGTATATCGTTTGATGTAATGACGGATCTGGCCGATTCCCCAAGGGTTGTTTTCACTTCGGTTAAACCAATTTCGTCCCCAATGCCTAAAATTAATAGGCGTTGTACTACGTTTCTTAGCTCTCGTATATTTCCAAGCCACGCATAATCGCTTAAAAATTGCTGTGCCGCAACAGTAAACTTACGTTTTGGTAAATTTTCTCGCTTAATATAGTGTTGAAGATAAAAGTTGAGAAGTAAGGGTATATCGTCTTTTCTTTCTCTAAGTGGGGGTAAATGCAAGCAGGCAACATTAAGTAGGTAATACAGGTCTTGCCTAAACTGGCCTTGCTGCACCGCTTCTTCAAGGTCTTGACGGGTCGAAGCAATAACGCGCACGTCGGCTTTGACCTCTTCACTACCGCCAACACGTTGGAACGACCTGGATTCTAAGGCGCTTAAAAGGCGATGTTGAACCTCGTTATCCATATCGCCAATTTCGTCTATGAACAAGGTGCCGTGATTGGCTTTTTCTAATAAGCCGTAATGAATGGAATCGCCTTCCTCGCGGCCAAAAAATTCTTCTAATGCGTTACTCGAGGTGATGACGCCGGTATTGAGCTCAATAAAAGGGCCTTGCTTCCTTGTGCTGTGCTCATGGATGTATCTGGCAAGGGTTTCTTTGCCGCTGCCGGGTTCACCGGTTAGTAAGACGCGTGTGTCATGTTGGCCCAGCCGGCGTGCTTGTTCAAGTAGTTGCTTGATGGCTTGGCTACTGCCAAGAGGCTCTTGTACGGCATTAGAAAATTGCCGTAAATCGATGTTTTCTTGCTTGAGCTTTTCAGTCTCTAAGGCGCGTTCAACGGTTAATAACAGTTTGGCGATTGAGAGCGGCTTTTCAAGGAAGTCGTAAGCACCTAGTCGCGTCGCCTCTACAGCTGTTTCAACTGTGCCATGCCCAGACATCATAATAACGGGGCATGAGAGGTCGCCCGTTGTCGACCACTCTTTTAATAGGGTGACGCCATCGGTGTCGGGCATCCAAATATCTAATAGAATCAGATTGTGCCGGCATTCGTGGCGGGCTTTTTGAGCACCGGCAGCGTTTTCAGCTGTGGAGACTTCGTAGCCCTCGTCTTCTAGAATATCGCGGATCAGGCTGCGAATATCTGGTTCGTCATCGATAACAAGAATGTGAGATTGGTTCATGAGACGTGTCCGTAAATCGGTTAATGTTACTCGCTTGTTACAGGGAGATGAATAATGAATTTGGCACCTTGGGGCTGCATTGGCATAACAAGGATGGTTCCCGCGTGTTCTTCAATAATTTTTTTAACGATAGCCAAGCCAAGCCCTGTACCTTTTGCCTTCGATGTGACGTAAGGTTCGAAGATGTGTTCAATCTTTGAATTATCTACCCCTGGGCCGTTATCGGCAATAGCTATCTCAATCGAGTGCTTGTCATGTAGATAAGCCGCCGTGATATTAATTTGTCCATCTTCTGTGTCGTTGATCGCTTCTTGTGCGTTTTTAATTAGGTTTATAAACACCTGCCTTAAACGAACTGGGTCGGCGTAAAGCGTGGGTAGAGGCTGGTTAATGTCGACAATCAGGCGTTTGATTTGGCCGTGATAAAGTGCGGTTACTTGTTCGAGTAAGTGTTCAAGATTGATGATTTGTGGTCTTGACTGAGGTGGCCGAGCGAAGTCGGAAAAGTCATTCACCATGCTTTTCATAGCGCTAACTTGTTGGACAATAGTGTCGGTGGACTTTTTTAGTATCTGTTCGGATTCATCGTTTAATAAGCCGTGTAATTTACGTTGTAGTCGCTCCGCGGATAATTGTATGGGGGTTAGCGGGTTCTTGATTTCGTGAGCGAGTCGTTGGGCGACCTCGCTCCATGCGGCGTTCCGTTGGGATTGGATAATGGGGGTTACATCATCAAAGATCAAAACATAGCCAGATTGACTTTTGTCTGCGGCAAACAAGGGGGTGCCTTTTAAAAGCAAGGTCTTTTTTTGATGGTTGATGGTTAATAAAAATTCGTGCTGCCATTCATTGCTGTGGGTAGAAAACTTGTCTACTAACAGACTAGTAAAGCTCTCGAGGAGGGGGAACTTTTCGGCAATTTCTTCTAGAGAATACTCGATGCAGGCAGATAAGTAATGTTCAAGAACTTGGTCTGCGCCTTGGTTGGTGGTTTTCAGTCGAAGCGACAGGTCGAAGCCCAGTACGCCGTTGGATAAGTGACTGAGAATGGTTTCAAGGTAGGCGTGTTGATTTTCGGCTTCTTGTTGGGCTTTATTGGCTTCGGCGCGTGCGTTAGAGATCCGTGAGGTCATGTCGTTAAACGATTCAACCAAAAAACCAAGTTCATCACGTCTACCGACGGTTAATCTTTTTTCATAATCACCTGCGGCTACGGCTTGAGTGCCTTTGACGAGTTGACGAATCGGGGCGACTAATTCACGAGCAAAGATAAACGCGGCCCAACTGGCGGCTAATAAGCTAAAGACCAGAACCAGGGAGAGGGTTAAGGTAAAGCTAAACTTTAAAGACTCCCTAAGGTAGTTGAATTCCTGGTAGGCGGTGTAGGCATTTTCTACTGAACTGGCAAGTTCGCTGAGATCTCTTGGTAGTGTGTAAATTGCCTGCAGGTAACGCTGCGGATTTGAGTTTTTAATTTCAACTAAGGTTCGTACGATAAGGTCGTCATAATCGTTCGGCTCGATGCCAATGTATTCCCCGCTTTGCCGAACTAATAAGAGCACGGCGTCATCCGGTGTATTAGGAATAAGGACATTGGGGTCAAAGTTGGTGGTGGCGATAATGCGGCCCTGTTTCGAGAAGGCGGTCAATTCCTTAGCGCTGGTTTTCTCGCGGAGCGTTGCAAGTGTTAACGATAAAAACATATCCGACTCATTCTCTAAAGCCTCGGAAAGTTGCCTGGTTTCTTTCATTAGCGACCGATTTCTATTGTCGAGCGATCGTTGGCTGAGGGTCAATGAGCTTTGCATTGCGTCGTCAATTTGCGCATCGAACCAGCTATCGACACTCTGATGCAATAATTGGCTAGAAAAATAAAAAACCACGCTTGTGGGAACCACTGAGATAGCAAAAAATAAAAGAACAATTCGCAAGGTGATGCGAGACCCCACGGCTTGTTTTCTAAATTGAAGCCATAGCCCGTATATATTGCTGAGCAGAAGACCGAATAAAAAAATCGTACCGACGATATTTAATAAGATCAGGAATGAGAATAATTCGTTAAACTGCGATGACGACTGCGTCGCATGACTCATCAAGTATAGGCTGAACAACAAGAGGAGGAGAACCCCCGCAGGTAACAGGTAAATTCTTTTTGTTATTTTTTTAGTGTCCATTGATACGTGCTGCTACTTAAATACCAACCAGGTGTTATATAGGCCATCGGTCGCATGGGTAAAGGCAATGCTTCAATATTCAGGTAGGCCTTTAAAGAAACGTTTGTGTTTGGCTTATAGGTCGTCGATAAGGCATGAATGGGGGTTTCATTAAGCGTCCCTAGCGCATGCAAGGCTGGTTCAAGGCGTGAAAAGCTATGCCGGGCATTATTTTTCACGTCTAAAACTTGGTACGTTTCGGCGAGGGTGTGATATTTGATTTGATAGGGCAAGGTGATATTTGCATGGTGTTTGTTCCATAGCCAGCGTCTTGGTTCGACAACTGATAATTCGACGTTGAAGGTTAAGGTGATACCGTTATTCAGTGCTTTAATGGCCTCACCACTGAGCGAGTAATTAATGCTGGCATTGAGCAAATGGGTTTGATCTTGTAGCGTTAAGGTTGCCGTTTTTACTGTGATACCGGCTTGCTCATTGGCAATACTGACGCTGGAAAAAAAAAGTATCAACGTTAAAAGATACGATCTTTTGTCGTGAGTAAACCACGGTAATTTTATATTTTGCTTAGGCATGCGTAATAAAACCCATCCATCTGGTTTTCGCCGGGGAATATTTGTCGGCCGTATTCGCAGGCTCGCCCCCAAGGGGCTTCAATCTTTATCGCTTTTGCATCCGAGTGTTTAGCCATAAAGCGTGCTATTTGCCGACTGTTTTCAGCCTTTAATATAGAGCAGGTAGCGTATAAAAGCACCCCCTTTTTGTCCAGTAGTGGCCACATGGTGTCTAATAATTTCTGTTGTAGTTCGACCAGTTTAGGGATATCGGATTGTTTGCGAAGTAGTTTGATGTCGGGGTGGCGGCGTATAACTCCAGTGGCAGAGCAGGGGGCGTCGAGCAAAATGCGCTGAAAAAGCTGGCCGTCGAACCAGGTATCAGGGGCTAGGCCATCGGCGGTTACTACATTAGCGTTTAACTGCAAACGCTGTAAGTTTTCTTTAACGCGATGATTGCGCTGTTCATCAATATCAATAGCGAGAACAGAAATCGACGCACCCATAATTTCTAGCAGGTGGGCTGTCTTTCCGCCTGGTGCGGCGCAAACATCCAGAACACGATCACCGGTTTTTGTGTCTAACAGGGGTGCGGCTAGTTGTGCCGCGCTATCTTGTACTGAACAAGCGCCTTGCCAGAATTCAGGTAATTGATCAACGCCAACAGCTTTGCAAAGGGTCAAACTAGCGGGGTTAAATGGGTTGGCTTCGGCTTGAATACCGTCCTTTTGCAGTAGCTGAAGATAGTCGTCACGCGTGGTATGGTTTTGGTTAACACGGATCGACATGGGTGGGTATTGGTTGTTGGCTTGTAAGATGGAGGGAAGGTCATCCCCCCAATCTTTTTCTAATTGCGTAGCCAACCAACTGGGATGAGAGAAACGCTGACCGGGACTGCTGTCCACCGTATTTTCTATGCTGTCCTGGTGGCGTAAAAAATGCCGTAGCACGCCGTTTAAAACCCCTTTGGCCCAGCTTTTTTTTCCTTTTTGACAGAGGTTTACGGTTTCTGAGACGGCGGCGTGGTCGGGGGTGCTTAAGTAAATGAGTTGGTAGAGGCCCAGTAAAGCAAGTACTTTGATATCGAGGTCTTTAGGCTTGAAGGCTTTTTTAAGTAGTGTCGCGAGTATTGCCTCTAAACGAACATACCAGCGTAAGGTGCCGTAACACAGTTCGCGACAAAAGGCCGCGTCTCTGGGGTCTAGGGTGTCACACAATGACAGCGCGTCGGTGAGCGACTTGCCATCTCGGACAACGTTGCAAATAACGTTGACAGCGATCTCTCTAGCTGAGGTCGATAGGGTTTTGTTATGGGGCTTCATTTGGGCCTAAGGTGAGGTTATCGAGAGCGTGAGCGGTCAGGTAATCGGCGGCCTTCATTCGGCGTTTATTGGCGGCTTGTAGTTCAGTGATTTCAAGGTAGCGATCCTGACAGGCAACCAATAAACGGCGTTGATCAATTTTTACCCGGCCTGGTATCTCATGCTGATGTTGTTCGGCCAGTTTGGCGTGCCAAATGCGCAATGGCTCATTACCCATTAGCGTGTGTGCCACCGGCCAGGGGTTATAGCCACGGATCGCCGTCAGTACATCTAGTGCAGGCTTGTTCCAGTTGATACTTGCTTCTTGTTTACTGAGTTTGTGGGCATAACTGACGCCAAGCTTGGGTTGGGTGATAGGTTTTAAGCACCGCTGCTCGACGTCGGGCAATAATGAAATAAGCGCCTCAGCACCCAATAGGGACAGTTGATTATGCAGTGTGTCTGAGGTGTCATCAGCTTGTATGGTGTATCGAGAGGTGGCAAGCATGTCGCCGGTATCTAGACCTTTGTCCATCTGCATCAAGGTGACGCCGGTTTCTTCATCGCCTGCCAAGATGGCGCGTTGAATGGGGGCAGCGCCTCGCCAGCGGGGCAACAAGGAGGCGTGAATATTAATGCAGCCGTAACGGGGTATGCTGAGCACCTCGGGTGGTAAAATTACGCCGTAAGCCACGACAATCATCAGGTCGGCTTGGTAGTCAGCTAGGGTGTCTCGTGTTTGCGCATCGTTAAAATTAAACGGTTGCTGGACGGGTAGATTATGAGTTAAAGCACACTGCTTTACCGGACTAGGTTGAACTTTTCTGCCCCGACCCGCAGGCCGATCAGGTTGCGTGTAAACGGCACAAACGTGGTGATTGCTTTGTAGCAACGCGTTGAGTGTGGGGACAGAAAATTCAGGCGTACCTGCAAAAACAATGTTCATTCGGGGTGACTGCTAAATCGCTTATTATAGCGTGGAAGCAGGTCGAGATTTGAGATTAGCGGACTCTTTTTCTTGTCGCTCAAGTTTGCTTCGAATTCTGTTGCGTTTTAACGGGGATAAATAATCGACAAATAGCTTGCCGTCTAAATGATCGATTTCGTGTTGAATGCAAACAGCGAGCAGTCCATCTGTAGTCAGTTCAAATGTGTCGCCTTGTTTGTCCAGCGCCTTCACCGTGATGCTTTCGGCTCTTTCTACATTTTCATAGAAACCGGGCACAGAAAGGCAGCCTTCCTGCATAACCTCGACCCCTTCTTTGTGTGTAATAACAGGATTTATAAAGCATAAGGGCTGGTTTTTTTCTTCAGATACGTCGATAACCATCAAGCGTTTGTGAAAATTAACCTGAGAGGCAGCTAAACCAATACCTGGTGCAGCATACATTGTGTCGAACATATCTGTAATCATTAAGCGAAGGTCATCGTCAATGGTTTGTATGTCGGTTGCTTTGGTACGCAAACGCTTGTCAGGAAAGCAAAGAATGTCGAGTATGGCCATATTATTTGTGTGAAATGTGCGTTTATGCTCAATTGTATCAAGGGATTCTAACTAATTTAGGTTAAACTTTGAATAGTGAATATTTTACGATAAACTTAGATGCACTATTTTTGCCAAAAAAAAGGAAGATCATGGCTATGAAAAAACTGTTAGGGGTCTGGCTTGGCGTATTGTTTTGCTGCAATGTGTTGGCGAATGACGTTACTTTAAATCCTACGCACCCTGACCGTTACGTAGTGGTTAAAGGCGATACTTTGTGGGATATTTCCGCCCGTTTTCTGGCTTTGCCATGGCGTTGGCCAGATATATGGCAAGCTAATGAGCAGATTGCTAACCCACATTTAATTTACCCAGGCGATGTGCTTGAGCTTTCATTTATTGACGGCCGGCCTCGGTTAACATTAAGTCGGGGCAACGGTAAGCTCTCACCCAGTATTCGTCGTTCCAGTTTAGATGAAGCGATTCCAACGATACCTGTTGACGCAATTGCGGCTTTCTTGAATAAGCCGAGGGTGATGAGCCAGCAAGAATATGATGCCGCACCGTATATTGTAGCGTTTGACGATGAGCATATTTTAGGCAGCCCTGGCAATAAAGCGTATGTGCGTGCGTTACAGGACAGTGCGCAAGAAGGTTATAGCGTGGTGCGTCAAGGGGAGGAATACAAAGACGGTGTTAGCGGGGAAGCACTAGGTTTTGAGTCGGTGTTTATCGCCGAATCAACCGTATTGTCAACAGGTGATCCGGCTGCGGTGATGCTGTCAAAGACGACTCGTGAGGTACGTAAAGGCGATCGCTTATTGCCTGCCACTGAAGGCCCTATTGTGCAAAATTATTTTCCACACGCACCTAAAAAAGACATTAAAGGAACCATTATTGGTGTGGTGGACGGCGTCACCCAAATCGGTAAATTGGATATTGTCGTTATAGATAGGGGTGCGCGCGATGGTGTTGAAGCGGGTCATGTGCTGCAGATTGATCAAGCGGGTGAAACGGTACGAGACGTTATTGCCGGAGCGGGCGCTGAGGTAACCTTACCGGATGAAAAGGCGGGTTTATTGATGGTGTTTCGCACTTTTGAACGGCTTAGCTACGCAATAGTCATGCAAAGCAAGCGTGTAATGCACCGCTTAGACGTCGTCCGCACACCTTAATTTGGACCAAATCGAACAGCCTGATGAAGGAATGCCTTCGTCAGGCTTTGTTTTAAGTGAACGACGCTATTGGCTTGCCTTGTGGCGAGTTAAAGGGGTTGGGGCAAAAAACTTCATTAGTTTGCTGGAAGTGTTTTCCCACCCAAAACGCGTTTTAACAGCGACACTAAGTGAACTAAAAAACGCCGGGGTGTCTGCCGAGTTAGCTGAACGTATTCAACGTATCGATCTTAGTGACGCTGACCAAGATATTAAATGGTTGCAGAATGATGACTGTCATTTAATGTGTTGGCATGATGACGACTACCCAAGTTTGCTGAAAGAAATACATGATCCGCCGCCCGTTTTGTTTATTCGCGGCAATCGCGCTTTACTGTCTTCGCTTCAAATTGCTGTAGTCGGTACGAGGAACCCCTCGGCGCTGGCGTTAAAAACGACGCGTGCATTTGCCAATAGTTTTGCAACTATCGGCTTAACGGTGACTAGCGGGCTGGCACTGGGTATAGATCAAGCTGCGCACCAGGGTGCTATCGATGTTAGCGGAAAAACAATTGCCGTGGCAGCAACCGGTTTAGACAGGGTGTACCCAGCAAGCAATAGGGATTTGGCTGAAAAAATTATAGAAGCGGGCGCTATGGTGTCGGAGTTTCCAATAGGTGTTCACCCGCAAGCAGGGTATTTTCCGCGGCGAAATAGGATCATCAGTGGCCTAAGTTTGGGCGTGTTAGTCGTGGAGGCCGCTTTAAAAAGTGGTACGTTGGTTACGGCTAAACACGCAATGGAACAAGGTCGTGAAGTGTTTGCTATGCCAGGTTCAATACACAACCCACAGGCCAAAGGTTGTCATTATTTAATACGTCAAGGCGCAAAATTAGTTGAAACAGCCGAAGATGTGTTAGAAGATTTGGGAGCCTTGTCTTTGGCTGCCGCGTCTAAATCCTTTGTGTCGGACGAGCTTGTGTCTGCAAAAACGGATTCATTAGGTGATGATTATTTGCAGTTACTCGAAAAAATCGCCTTTGCTCCCACCTCAGTTGATGATCTAATAGAGGGAACTGATTTTACAGCGGAAGAAATTTCCTCTATGTTATTAGTGTTGGAGTTAGAAGGTTTAGTATTATCATCACCTGGTGGGCTTTTCTGTCGGTGTTAAACAGACCCAGTAAGAGATTAATTTGAAAGAAATGAAAGAAACTATTTTTGACGTACTCGTGTATCTATTCGAGCACTACATTGACGTGGGTGACGATCAGGTAATTGAGCAAGGTAAATTAAAAACCGAATTGTTAGAAGCGGGATTTACCGATAGCTACGTGGATCGTGCCTTCGATTGGATGGAAGAATTGAGTAATCAGCCGACGATGGCCGCCGAAAATTCGGTTGGACAACGGTCAATCAGGATACATTCGCCAGAAGAGCAGCAACGATTTGACGTCGATGCGCAAGGCTTCCTGATGTTTTTAGAGCAAGCAGGTATTATCGATGCGACCCGACGTGAATTGATTATTGATAGGGCGATGGCCCTTGGCGACACCACGTTGACGGTTGATCACATTAAATGGGTTGCGTTGATGGTATTGTTTAGTCAGTCTGGTATGGAAGGGCACTACTCGCAGATGGAAGACTTGGTCTACGGCGATATTCCATTCGAGCTTCACTGAGCGCCTTATGTCCAATCTAGTTATTGTTGAATCGCCTGCAAAGGCCAAAACCATTGAAAAATATTTAGGTAAGGGGTTTCAAGTATTGGCCTCTTATGGTCATGTGCGTGACTTGGTACCGAAAGAAGGCGCGGTTGATACCGGTAACGACTTTGCAATGAAGTATTCATTAGTTGAGCGCAATCAACGGCACGTTCAAGCCATTACCAAGGCAATGAAAAAGGCCGACGCGCTCTACCTCGCGACTGATCCAGATCGTGAAGGTGAAGCCATTTCATGGCATGTGGCAGAGCTACTAAAAGAAAAAAAATTATTAAAAGACAAACCCATATACCGGGTAGTTTTTCATGAAATCACCAAAGCGGCCATCCAAAGTGCGATCAAAGAACCGCGTGAATTGTCGATGGAGATGGTTGACGCACAACAAGCGAGGCGTGCGCTGGATTATTTGGTGGGGTTTAATTTATCGCCTTTATTATGGAAAAAAATCAGGCGAGGTTTGTCGGCTGGTCGTGTGCAAAGTCCCGCGTTGCGGCTAATAGTTGAACGTGAGCTAGAAATAGAAGCCTTTAAAAGCCGCGAGTATTGGAGTATCGAATCAAAGGTGTCGTCCAGCGAGCAAGCATTTAGTGCGAAATTGACGGTGTTTGATAATGAGAAGTTAAGCCAGTTTAGCGTGACCGATGAGGAGCGTGCGAAACAAGTCACAGATAGTTTGCTTTCCGCCGCTGCGAGCAAGTTGTTGGTCAAAACCTTGAAGAAAAAGCAGCGAAAGCGTAACCCAGCAGCGCCGTTTACCACCTCAACCTTACAGCAAGAAGCGGCTAGAAAGCTGGGCTTTACCACTAAAAAAACGATGCAAGTGGCGCAGCAACTGTATGAAGGGGTGACGATAGGTACCGAATCGGAGGGTTTAATTACCTACATGCGTACTGACTCGGTTAATCTAGCCGATGAGGCCGTGGAATCAATTAGGCAGCTGATAGCGACACGTTATGGTAAAGAAAACGTGCCAGCAAAGCCTCTCGTATATAAAACAAAGTCAAAAAACGCGCAGGAAGCCCACGAAGCAGTCAGGCCGAGCTCAGTTGAGCGAATTCCAGAAGAAATACGGGGCTCATTAACGAACGATCAATATAAATTATATTTATTGATTTGGAAAAGAACCGTGGCTTGCCAAATGGCGCATGCGGTCATCGACATGGTCAGTGCTGAATTGACCTGCGGCAATGAACATATTTTTCGTGCGACCGGTTCTACGGTTAATAAACCGGGGTTCATGTCAGTTTATTTAGAAGGCAAAGATGACACCAAAGGTGATGACGATAGCAAAGAGAATTTGCTGCCACCGATGAAAGAAGGCGAGCTGGTTGACTTGATAGAAGTGATACCGAATCAGCACTTTACAGAGCCACCACCAAGATACGGCGAAGCTAGTCTGGTTAAATCTCTTGAAGAATATGGTATTGGACGGCCTTCTACGTATGCCTCCATTATTTCTACCTTGCAAAACCGTGAGTATGTCGAGCTCGAACAAAAACGTTTTTACCCGACCGATGTAGGACGTATTGTTATTAAGTTTTTGACCGAACACTTCACTAATTACGTTGATTATGATTTTACTGCAAAGCTAGAAGACGATTTAGATGCCGTCTCCAGAGGCGAGATGAAATGGTTGCCGGTAATGGAAAAGTTTTGGCAGCCTTTTAAATCGTTGATTGATGATAAGGAGCAAAGTGTTCAACGTAGCGATGTAACGCAAGAAGCGATGGACGAAAAATGCCCTGAATGCGGTAAACAATTATCAATACGTTTGGGGCGTAATGGCCGATTTATTGGCTGTACTGATTACCCTGAGTGTGGTTACACCAGGAACCTCAATGATGATGCTGCTTCAGCAGAACCAGAGGTAGTCGAAGGCAGGCAGTGCCCAAAATGTGATGCGAATTTAATTATTCGGTCGGGACGCTATGGCAAATTTATTGGCTGTAGCGCTTACCCCGCGTGTAAACACATGGAGCCACTTGAAAAGCCAAAAGACACAAATGTGGTTTGTCCCGAGTGCAAAAAGGGCAGCATCTTAGAGCGAAAATCACGTAAAGGAAAAATATTTTATTCCTGTTCAAATTACCCAAAATGTAAATATGCCCTTTGGAATGAGCCTATTAATGAGCCTTGTCCCAATTGTAATTGGCCTATTTTGACTGTTAAAATAACCAAAAGTCGCGGCGCAGAAAAAGTATGTCCACAGCAGGACTGCTCGTATATAACGCCTTGCGAAGAAATGGCTAAACCTAACTAGATGAATTGATGAATATGACTGAAGATAAAAAAACGTTTGTTGCTGTGTTAATGGGGTCTGACTCGGACCTACCCGTAATGCAGTCGACTTTAGATGTGCTAAGTGGCTTACAAATTCCCTATGAAGTAAGAATTAGCTCGGCGCACAGAACACCCGTAGAAACTCACGAATATGTCACCAATGCAGACCAACGGGGTTGTGGTGTCTTTATTGCGGCAGCGGGTTTGGCAGCACACTTAGCGGGTGCGGTAGCAGCTAATACAGTGAAGCCAGTCATCGGCGTCCCATTGGATGCGGGCTCGGTGCAAGGAATGGACGCGCTGCTCTCCACGGTTCAAATGCCTGGAGGTATTCCGGTAGCGAGTGTGGCGATCGGTAAACCAGGTGCAAAAAATGCGGCCTATTTGGCGGCACAAATTTTGGCGCTGTCTGATAAAGACCTAGCGGCACGTGTGTTAGCAGATAGAAAAGCGTCCGCTGAAGCAGTATTACAAAAAAACCGCGAGTTACAGCAAACGCTCGGTTCTTAATTTTAAGCGAGCCGCTTATGCCATCTGCTTGGCAAAAAAGACAATGTGTCGAACAACTGCGCCGGGGCGGACTAATCGCTTACCCGACCGAGGCTGTTTATGGTTTGGGTTGTGATCCTTTAAACAGGCAAGCAGTTTTTGCCTTGTTGGCGCTAAAAAAAAGGGCGTGGCAGAAAGGACTTATTTTAATTGCTGCCGACATTAGTCAAATTGAACCCTTTATAAAAAACCTACCTGAGGCGATTAAAAAAAGGATACTTGATCCATGTCAGGAAGCGACTACGTGGGTCTTGCCAGCAAAAAAAAGTGTGCCAGACTGGTTAACAGGCACAAATAAAACCATAGCGGTTCGTCTTGTTCAGCACCCGTTGGCACAAGCGATTTGTCGGCAGGCTGGTAGGGCAATTGTTTCGACGAGTGCTAATTTTGCGGGTTGCGAAGCGCTTAGAGTGGGGTACAAAGCACGCGTAAAGTTTGGTAACAAAGGAGTCTTTACACTCAATGGGTCGGTCGGTAGCGCAGCTAAACCGAGCCGTTTAATTGACCCTTTTTCTAATAAGCAACTGCGTTAACTAGAGGTTATTTCTTATATGTCGGCACCCAATATACAGGCGGTTAAAGCGTACCTGCTCGCGTTACAAGACACGATTTGCGCGTCTTTAGAAACTTTAGAAGAAGACGTTAAATTTGTTGAAGATTTGTGGCAGCGCGGTGGTGATACAGGCGGTGGGCGCACACGAGTGATGGAAAATGGGCAAACGTTTGAACAGGCAGGGGTTAACTTTTCACATGTCCGTGGTGGCTCCTTGCCGGCGTCAGCAACTCAAAACCGACCTGAACTAGCGGGCCGTGACTTTGAAGCACTAGGCGTATCGTTAGTGATTCATCCGCGCAATCCGTTTGTGCCGACTTCGCATGCTAATGTTCGTTTTTTTATTGCGGAAAAAGCTGGCGAAGAGCCCATTTGGTGGTTTGGTGGTGGTTTTGATTTAACCCCGTACTATGGCTTTGAAGAGGATGCGGTGCATTGGCATCAGCAAGCAAAACAGGCCTGTGACCCTTTCGGTGAAACGGTATACGATGAGTATAAAAAATGGTGCGATGATTATTTTTTTATCAAGCACCGAGATGAGCCGAGGGGTATCGGGGGTTTGTTTTTTGACGACTTAAATGAAGGCGGTTTTGAGCGTTGTTTCGAACTGATGAAAAGCGTGGGTAACCGCTACCTTCCTGCGTATATTCCGATCGTCGAGCGGCGCAAAAACCTACCTTTCTCGCAAAAAGAAAAAGATTTTCAGTGCTATCGTCGTGGGCGTTACGTCGAGTTTAATTTGGTGTATGACCGTGGTACTTTGTTTGGGCTACAGACGGGGGGGCGTACCGAATCCATATTAATGTCGTTACCGCCGAATGTTACATGGCGCTATAACTGGCAGCCGGCAGCAAACACCGAAGAAAGTCGTTTGTATGAGGTGTTTTTGCAGCCTAAAGACTGGCTTAATCAACAGGACAAGCAGCTTAAGAGCTGATTTGTACGACCTCAGTAGTAACCGAGCTGGTTTTAGACTGTTCATTTTTTTCAGCCAGCGCTTTGATAACGTTTTCTAAACCACCGCTATTTTTAATACTGGTCGCAAAACTGCCTTTGTAGTTTGTAACCATGCTGATGCCTTCAATAATTACGTCATAGGCCTTCCATTGCCCATCATTGTCTAGAGCCATACGGTAATCAACGGAAACCGGTGGTCTGGCGGCTTGGATTATTTCGGTTTTAACAATAACTCGGCTGTCATCAGCGTTGAGTGACATCGGTAAAAAATGGACTGTCCAGTCTTGAAACTCTGTGAAGGCAGTTGCGTAGGTGTTAACTAACAAACCCTTGAACTCTTTTTGAAATTGCGTTTTTTGTTGAGTGCTAGCCGTACGCCAGTATTTACCTAAAACGAGTTTAGAAACCTTATCCAAATCAACGCGAGGCTCGATAACATCGTCGACAAGGTTGAAAATGTATTCACGGTTACCCAGTTTATCTTTGTCTTTTTTCACAATGTCGTAGAGTAAATCAGATGTTTCTTGAATTACTTGTTGCGGCGCATTGAGTTCAGCAGCAAATGTGTTGCTGTGAAAGGTTAATAATAAGAGTGTCAGTCCTAAACTGTAAAACCCGTTTATTTTTTTCATATCGATCAGAGCCCTATGGGTGTGTTATTTTTTTTAATCATTGCATCAATAGACCGCCAATATGGGGTAATGATTACAACATTTTAACTAGGTTAAATAATTAATACAGTACGATGTCGATTCAATGCCTCGAGACCGGCGCTGATTAAGTAATGTATGTTCAGAGCAGATACTATAACGCTTTAGCTGTACGATCAATGACTGAACCGGCAAATCGTCATTAAGGTAGTTAAAACAACGTTATGTGTCACAAACTTTGCCGACAGGTTCTAGCTTGCTTTTTGTTCCTTACCGTAATTATTATTGATAAGGTGACGCATTTTTGTAACCATGATGTAAAAGGGACACACTATACTAACTTGATTAGATGATATCTAATACCTAATTCCTTCGTTCTGATTATAGCTTAAAATAAAAAAACAATATGATGTCTAGCAAAGCAAATTTAATTTTATCAACGCGTTTACGCCGCATGCGTACAAATGATTTTAGTCGGCGTTTAATGCGTGAGAATCGTCTAACCGTGGACGATCTCATTTACCCTGTGTTTGTGATCGAGGGGGAGCAGCAACGGCAGCGTATTGAGTCAATGCCTGGCGTTGAGCGATTGAGTCTTGATCTGTTATTACAAGAGGCTGGCGAAGTTTTTAAACTGGGCATACCGGCTATAGCGATTTTTCCTGTACCCGATTCCAAGGCGAAAACCGATAATGCTGAAGAAGCCTGGAATCCAGAGGGCTTGGCTCAACGCGCGGTCAGGGCGTTAAAAGCGACTCTGCCCGAGTTAGGCGTCATCACGGATGTTGCTTTAGACCCATTTACCCTTCACGGGCAAGATGGTTTGATCGATGATGGTGGCTATGTTTTGAACGATGAAACGGTCGAGGCTTTAGTCAAACAGGCGCTGTCACATGCACAAGCGGGCGCGGATATTGTGGCGCCTTCAGATATGATGGATGGGCGCGTCGGTGCGATCAGAGAGGCGCTTGAAGAAGCAGGCCATACGAATACCAAAATTTTAGCCTACTCTGCTAAATACGCATCAAGCTTTTACGGCCCATTTAGAGATGCCGTGGGGTCTGCGGCACAATTAGGCGCTGGCAATAAATACAGCTATCAAATGGACTGCGCCAACAGTGATGAAGCCCTTGCAGAAGTCAGCCTAGATATACAAGAAGGTGCCGATATGGTGATGGTTAAGCCGGGGATGCCGTATCTTGATGTGATCAGGCGAGTGAGCGATGAGTTTGATATACCGGTGTTTGCCTACCAAGTCAGTGGTGAATACGCGATGTTAAAGGCGGCGGTACAAAATGGCTGGTTAGAAGAAGGGCCGGTTGTATTAGAATCCTTATTGGCGTTTAAAAGAGCGGGTGCGGATGCGATATTAACGTATTTTGCCAAAGACGTCGCTCGTTGGTTAAAAGCGTAATGTTGGATCGATACGCCGTAATGGGGTTTCCCATCTCACATAGTCTGTCACCGGTAATTCATCAGCAATTTGCCGAACAAACCGGACAAAAAATCAGTTACGAAGCGATAGAAGTTAGGCCTGAATCGTTTGACCAGGCGGTTGAGGAGTTTTTTCACGCGGGCGGTCAGGGTATCAATTGCACCGTACCGTTAAAGGAATTGGCGTTTAAAAAAGCAGATCAGCTAACCGAACGCGCAAAATTTAGTGGTGCGGTCAATACCTTAAAACGGATGGAGGACGGTTCACTGCTCGGTGATAACACCGATGGAATAGGCTTAATGACCGACTTATGCAAAAACCTCGGCTTGTCTCTAGCGGGCAAGCGCATACTCGTATTAGGTGCAGGGGGAGCGACCCGTGGTATTCTCGGGCCTTTGCTTGAGGCTAGGCCGGAGTGTTTGTTTTTAGCGAATAGAACGATTGAAAAAGCGCAAAAGTTGAAAGCAGTTTTTGCCCCGTTAGGCGCTCTTGATGTATCGACTTACGAGGACCTGCTGGGTAATAAATTTGACCTAATTATTAATGCGACCTCGGCGAGCCTGAGCGGTGATGTGCCGCCTTTACCAAACGGAATTTTGGCTAAACAGGCGGTCTGCTACGATTTGGCCTACAGTAAAAAACCAACGGCGTTTACCGTATGGGGAAAAGAAAAAGGGGCTGTTTTGTCGGTAGGCGGTCTAGGTATGCTGATTGAGCAAGCAGCGCAAGCATTCTATATTTGGCGATCAGTTAGGCCAGATACCAAGCCCGTGGTTAATAAAATAAACACGGCAGGTAGGCATTAGCTTTAATGCAGGTTTTGTTTTTTGGTGAATTTTAGTAAGGCGTGTAAGGTATCAAACGAAACTTTGTCCAGTTGTGAAAAGCTAAGACCAATGCCATCGTGCTTTGTATAAGCCACTTGGGCGTCAAGCGTGTGTCTCTTACCGCGGGTGTTGTCTTGGTGTAGTGAGAAAACAAGCTTGGTTTCTGAACCGGGGATCAGTAGTGTATTATCCAATTCTAAGGAAATGCCGCCTAGACCAAAATCTCTTGTGGTGCAGTAAATTTCCCTACCTTCGAATTCTATTGTAATAGGTAGCTTCAAAGGTGATCTCATGCAAGCTCTGTGTTCCATTTGTGAATCCAAGCAGTTTTCGTTTAATCTAGCACAAAACCATTTAACATGATAAATAACTTAAAAGGATATGGCTAAAAGCGGCAGAGCAATTTGGCTATAACTACCAACCAATTTAAAAAGATTTAGACAGCTAGCCCTTGAGTAGCACAGTTCCTTATGACTAATTTATTAGGCTGTTAAGCGCTTGGTCTGACCATTGACAGGCTTTTAAATAAGTGTCTGAAATATCTATACCAGTAGGCGGTACGCTTTGATCTTCATACTGAGTGATTTCTGTAAGGACTTGCCCGATTACGCCTTTCTTATGTACTAGGGCGTTAGTAATATCGCTGTCCAGTGACATGGGTGGAATAATATCTTGCATAGTCGAATCAAGCATGGCGTCTATATTAGATAACAGGCCGGCTAGGAAAAAACTGCTGCTGTTTTTAAGCTTTTTTTCTACAGCGATTAATTTCGCCAACTTGGCCCTGACTAACGATATGCGTAATAATTCAGAAGGTTTTGATGACATATTACGTAAGCTCAGCAGCGTTACCCATTTAGATAGATTGTTCATGCCAATAATAACGATGGCCTGCTTAATTGATTGGACGGGTTTAGAAAAAGAAAAATGGGCCGAATTTAAGTATTTGAGCAACATATAAGAGAGGTTGGGGTCTTGTTCTATTGTAGCCTGTAGTTCATTTACGGAAATATCTGGCTGATTGACCGCAGCGAGAAGTTTGGTTTGTATAATCGTGTTTGCACTGATCGACTTACCCTTGATGTGCTCAGGCTTGCAAAAGAAATAACCTTGGAATAATTCACAACCAATATCACGATATGCTTCAAACTCTTGATATGTTTCTACCTTCTCAGCGAGAAAGGTTATTTTGTTTGTTCTAAGTTGATGCATCAACGCCTTGTTTTCTTTAAACGTTGTGGTGGTTAAGTCAAACTTAATAATATCAGCTAGGTCAATTAACGGGTCCCAATCGGGGGTGTAAATAAAGTCATCGAGTGCGAAAGTAAAACCTTTTTCGCACAAAAATTTAACGCGAAGCACGAGTGCTGGGTCAGGTTTAATATCTTCTAACAGTTCTAATACTAGTCTGTTAGCCGGTAAAGATTCTATGTGCGAATTCATGATGTCTTCGTATGACATGTTGATAAACGCCAACTTGTTATTAGAGGCCTTATCTAGGCCCAAATCGATAATTGAAGAGGACAATACTTCGGCCGTAATGGAATGATCAGAGTCGTTGCCTTGGCCTGTTGGTCGGTATAAGAACTCATACGCGTGAACATCCAAAGACAGATTTAGAATGGGTTGGCGAGCAAATGAAAAATTATGCATGAAGGGGCTTATACCAAGTTTTAACAATTCATGATTGAGTATAGCTTAGATTCAGGAACATCCAAGCTGAGAGCGTTAAATTAAATAATTGTTTTTAAGTCGCACGTAGTTTTTCGCCGAGTAAGCTAAAAATTGAACTTCTTGTTCGTTGATGGGGCGTATTTTTTTGACCGGAGAACCGACGTATAAATAACCGCTGTCTAATATTTTTCCAGGCGGTACCAAACTTCCTGCGCCAATGATGACTCGTTCATTCACTATAGCGCCGTCCATCACGATAGATCCCATGCCAATAAGACAGCGATTAGCGATGCTGCAGCCGTGCAAAATTACTCTATGCCCAACTGTCACTTCGTCGCCGACGGTTAATGGAAAGCCGTTGGGGTTAAAGTCACTAGCGTGGGTGACGTGCAGCACACTGCCATCTTGTACATTAGTGCGTTGACCAATAGTAATGCGGTGAATATCGCCCCGGACGACGGTTTGTGGCCAAATAGAAGCATCGGCAGCCAATGTGACGTCGCCGATAACGACAGCTGTTTCGTGAACAAAAGCGCTGGAGTGGACGCTGGGTATTTTTGAATCAAACGATTTAATGTGCATAGTTGAGCCTCTGTTCTACACGCTTGTTGAGCGTTTTAATGGAGAATAATGATGAGTGTATCAGTATTTTTGCTCTAGCCGTGATGTCGGTGTTAACGGCTTGCTTACCCTTTAGGTGTTTAATGTTCGGTTTCAATAGTGGCTGAAATTGCCAAATCATGAGAATATAAGGTTTTTTTAAATGATGTATATAATGAGTAACCCCCTATTAGAAGAGTTCGAGCTGCCCACTTTTTCATCAATTAAAGCGGGCGATATCGAGCCCGCCATTGATGCCACGTTAGCGCGCAATAGAGATGAAATTTCCGCCCTACTAGAAGGGAAAGAATCCGCATACAATTGGTCAAATCTAGTTCATCCAATGGAATTAATCGATGATCGTCTGAATCGACGTTGGTCGCCAGTAAGCCACCTAAATTCTGTATTAAATAATGATTCGTGGCGTGAGGCGTACGCTAACTGCCTACCAAAATTGAGTGAATATGCGACCGAGATTGGACAAAATAAGGCGTTGTATTTGGCCTATTGCTCGATTAAAAAAGGGGCTGAATTTTCCTCATTAGAACAGGCGCAAAAAAAGATTATTGATAACGCGATACGTGATTTTGAATTATCAGGTGTTGCGCTAGAGGATGATAAAAAGCAACGTTATATGACATTGTCGCAGCAGTTGTCCAACTTAACTAATCAGTTCGAAGAAAATCTAATGGATGCCACCAATGCGTGGACTAAACAGGTAACAGATCAAGCCTTATTGGCCGGGCTACCAGAGTCTAGTATGGCTTTACTGCGCCAAACCGCTGAACAAAAGGGTCAAGAAGGTTGGCTGTTAACGCTGGAGTTCCCTTGCTATATCGCGTTGATGACCTACGCAGATAATCGGCAATTGCGCTATGAAATTCACCACGCCTTTGTCACCCGGGCGTCTGAACTCGGCCCTGATGCAGGTCGTTGGGACAATACGGCTATCATGGATCAAATTGTCGCTATACGGGATGAAAAAGCGAAACTACTGGGCTTTGCCAATTACGCCGAATTATCCCTCGCAACCAAAATGGCGCAAACGCCCGAGGATGTACTGGATTTTTTATATCAATTAGCCGAACGCTCTACAGAGATGGCGAAGGACGACGTAAAAACCTTACAGCAATTCGCCAACGAGCAGGGCCATGAAGGCGAGCTAGCGTCATGGGACATGGCGTATTATTCAGAAAAATTAAGCCAAGCACGTTTTCACTTTTCGCAAGAAGAGGTTAAGGCGTATTTCCCGATAAACCGTGTTTTATCGGGCCTGTTTGCGGTTGTTGAGCGTTTGTTTGGGGTCAACATCCATGAGCTGAAAAATGTGGATACATGGCATAAAGAGGTGCAATTTTTTGAAATTACTGATCAGGCAGGTGCGCAACGGGGTCGTTTTTATATCGACTTATACGCCCGTCCCCATAAACGTGGTGGCGCCTGGATGGATGAATGCGTCACCCGCTTTAAAAAACATGATGGCATACAAACCCCAGTGGCCTATCTAACCTGCAACTTCACCCCGCCTATAGGTGCAGCACCTTCGTTGTTAACGCACGGTGAAGTCGAGACGCTGTTTCATGAGTTTGGGCATGGTTTGCATCATATGTTAACGACCGTTGATTATCTCAGTGTGTCGGGTATTCATGGGGTGGAGTGGGACGCGGTCGAGCTACCGAGTCAGTTTATGGAAAATTGGTGTTGGCAAGCCGACGTTATGCCATTAATTTCAGGCCATTATCAAACGGGCGAGCCTTTACCCGATACCTTGTTTGCAAAAATGCTAAGCGCCAAAAACTTTCAATCCGGTATGCAAATGTTAAGACAGGTTGAGTTTTCATTATTCGATTTTCGTGTGCATTTGGAATACGAAGCAAGCAGCGGCGCCAAAATTTACGAAATATTGCAACAAGTGCGCGATAGGGTGAGCGTTGTTAAAGCCCCTGTATTTAATCGTTTCCCGAACAGTTTTTCACATATTTTTGCGGGTGGTTACGGTGCTGGCTATTACAGCTATAAGTGGGCGGAGGTATTGTCTAGTGATGCTTTTTCCTTATTTGAAGAAAAAGGGGTGTTCGACGAAAAAACGGGCCGTTCATTTTTACGCAATGTGCTTGAAAAAGGTGGCAGCGATGATGCCTTAAACTTATTTACCGCATTCAGGGGTAGAGAACCCAGTATCGACGCTTTACTTAAACAATCCGGTATCGTGACATAAATGCTTAAATTTTTACTCATTGGCTTAATGCTGTGCCCGAGCATGGGTTATTCGGCGCATATAACCGATAAATTATTGGCGGGCATGTACGCCAACCCTAATGCGATAGAACAACCCGTGCAACTGTTACCCAGCGGTACGCCACTGGAATTAATTGGCGAACAAAAAGGCTTTGTTAAGGTGCAGTTGGTCGACGGCACAACGGGTTGGGTAGAAAAACGTTTTTTATCAGAAGATAAGCCGGCCAATGTTCGTTTATTAGCCTTACAAAGTAAATACAGGCAGCTACAAGAAAAATTAGACCAGGCTGAAGCTCAATTAGCCGGTGTGTTAATTAATGAAAAGGCTGAACAAGCAAACGGCCAGACACAAGCGCAGGCATCGAAACAATCATTGCAATTGGCCTTGGCCGATGCAAATGCCCTTATCGAGCGATTGAAGCTAGAGGCTGCACAAGGTAAGCAAACGCAGCACACGCCTCAACAGGCTAGCTTAGCAACGCAAAATAGCGCTTCGCTGAGTACCTATACATGGGGATTTATCGTGGTTTTACTTATGGTGGCTATTGCGTTCGGACTGTACATGGGTCTGCGCATTCAAGACCAGCGGCAGTTAAAAAAACACGGCGGGTTTAGAATCCGCTTATAAAGATCGATTGCTATAACCAAACAACCTTAAAAATCTGTTTGTTAGCTTAAAAGGGCTTAAATAAAACTGACTTAATCGGCCTCATTAGGACTAAACCACAGTCAGTATTGAGGCTTTTAATTTAATTAAAAAGGGGCGACGACACTGCCCTATATCGCCAAACCGAACAAACCATCAACCATCATGTGGTACGTTAAAACCTTGGGTCTGCCTATACTGTATTGGCACTTTATGTTGAAAGGGCATGAAAAACTTCTTGAACCTAGGCTGGATTATGATTGCGAGTAATAGCCCGAGCGCTGATGTATTTAACCGTGGTAATTAGTCGGCGGTTTTAATGTAAAAGTATTGTGCATCAGTATCACGCTCTTGTAATAGCATGTGGTGCTTGGATTTATCGATAAATACACCGATATCCAAGTGGGCTGCAGGGTCCGTGGCAATCACTTTGATCACCTCGCCGGCACTTACCTTAGACAACAGCTGTTTGAGTCTAAGCAGCGGCAGTGGGCAGTTTAAGCCTTTTACATCAAGAACTACGTCGTATTGCATATCTTAGTTTAGTGATAAATGTTATTTTGTCGGCTAATTTAAGTGAGAGTAACAAGGCTCAGAATGAATTATAAAGACCTGCGTGATTTTATCTCAAAATTAGAAGCATTAGGTGAGTTAAAACGAATTTCTGTCGAAGTGGATCCGCACCTTGAAATCACAGAAATTTGTGATCGTGTATTGCAGCAACAGGGCCCTGCCCTTTTGTTTGAAAACCCTAAAGGTCACTCGGTACCGGTGTTAGCCAACTTATTTGGCACACCTAGACGGGTTGCTTTGGGTATGGGGCAAGACAGTGTTGATGCGCTATCCCAGGTGGGTGAGGTGTTGGCGGCACTGAAAGAACCAGAACCGCCTGAAGGCATGAAGGACGCTTGGGGAAAACTACCACTGTACAAGCAAGTGCTCAATATGGCGCCAAAATTGGTAAAAAAGCCGGTTTGTCAACAACGCGTGATCGTTGGTGAGGACGTTGATTTAGCCGCATTTCCTATTCAGACCTGTTGGCCCGGTGATGCAGGGCCTTTGATTACCTGGCCGCTAGTTGTCAGCAAGGGGCCTAGCGCAAAACGTCAAAACTTGGGTATCTACCGGCAACAGGTGATCGGCCGTAATAAGCTGATCATGCGCTGGCTAGCCCATCGTGGTGGTGCGCTGGATTTTAAAGCCTGGCAGCAAGCACACCCGGGCGAGCCTTTTCCGGTCGCCGTTGCCTTAGGCGCAGACCCGGCAACTATTTTGGCGGCGGTGACCCCCGTTCCTGATAGCTTGTCTGAATATGCCTTTGCCGGTTTGTTACGGGGTTCAAAAACGGAGCTCGCGGCTTGCTTAACGCATGATCTACAGGTGCCTGCGAGCGCCGAGATTGTGTTGGAAGGCTTTATTTACCCAGGTGAAACGGCGGCCGAAGGGCCGTTTGGCGATCATACAGGTTATTACAATGAGGTGGAGCACTTCCCCGTGTTTACTGTAGAGCGAATCACCCATCGAGAAAACCCCATTTATCATTCGACCTATACCGGCAAGCCACCGGATGAACCCGCCATACTTGGGGTTGCGTTAAATGAAGTGTTTGTGCCAATTCTTAAAAAGCAGTTCCCCGAAATTGTGGATTTTTATTTACCACCGGAAGGCTGCTCCTATCGGATGGCGATTGTGAGCATTAATAAACAATACCCGGGACACGCAAAGCGCATTATGTTTGGCGTGTGGTCGTATTTGCGTCAATTTATGTACACCAAATTTGTGATTGTCACCGACGCGGATGTGGACGTGCGAGACTGGCAATCAGTTATTTGGGCAATTACCACACGGGTAGACCCAGCTCGTGACACAACCATGATTGAAAATACGCCGATTGACTACCTCGATTTTGCCTCACCTGTGTCAGGCTTAGGTTCGAAAATGGGCTTGGATGCGACCAATAAATGGCCCAGTGAAACGCGTCGTGAATGGGGTCAGACGATAACCATGTCTTCGAACGTCAAGCAGAAAGTGGACGAACTATGGGCGTCGTTGGGGCTCGATTAAGCGTCCTCATCAACGGGTTGGCTCAGCAAGTTCGCGAGAGGGCTTTTATCGCCACACGCTAGCGCTTGTTTGTAATAGGCCGCGGCTTTTTCGGTTGACTCACCTTGTTGTTCTAGCAGCTTGCCGAATAAAAAGTAAGCTGCACGAGTAGGGGTGACGCTGAGGCTTTGTTCCAAGTAAGACGTTGCTTTGCCCCAGAGTTTTTGCTCTAGGCACTGCGTTGCCAAGGCGTTAAGAATATCAGTATTATCAACGGCGCTTTTAAGCCACTTTTCGAGTTGTTTTGTTTTTTTATTAGGCTCAATTGCTAACTGACTATAGGCGTTCAGTAAGTCAGGATGAGCTTGCTGGTTAAGCGCTTTTACGAGCCATTCTTCAGCCAATAGGTATTGTTTCGAGTCATGTAAGCAATTGATGTAAGGCACTAGGTAGTCGGGCTGTAACTTTTGTTTTTTATCTAAATTTTGCCAAACCGACTCAATCGCATCCTGATTTGTTGGCTCACTTAATAGGTGCTGCAAGGCTTTTTGTTCGAAAGCTAGCCACTGACTGTCGTCTATGTCACGATTTTTCTTGATCGCAGGTAACAGTTCGTATAATGCGTGCCAGTCTTTTAAATGGGCGTAGCTCTGCATTAATAAGGTTAGTACGATGGGGTGTTTGGGTGTTGCAACCTTCAATTGTTGCAAGCTGGCTAAGGCTTGTTCGTATTGTGCTGCGGCCAGTTGTAATTTGGCGCGCGTTAAATGAATGGCGTGTATGTGTTCGGGTAACGTATCACCTGCCTGTAGAAGGTAAGTGTCTCTGCGGTCGTAAGCCCCGAGTGATTGGGCTGCGTGGGCGGCGGTTAAATAGTTTAACAAAGGCGTCTCGCTGCGTTGAGCCGATTTAATCAGTAATTTTTCAGCTCGCTGCCAGTTTCCTTCGGCAGAATCAAGTAAGCCCCTGTTTAGCGCGGCCATAGAGCGGCTACGCTGCCGTAGGTGATGCCACTGACTGATACTTTTGGGTGCATGTTTAACGGCCAACAAGAATCGAAGGCTTAGATAAAAACCGATGAATAAAACAAACAGTAAAAACAGCAGGACAGCCAAGGAGGTTTCGACCGACCAAGTGTCATAGCTTAAAAGAACGTAGCCGGGGTCTAAATGCACTTGATAGGCCAGCCCGCTGGCGATAACTAATGCGACAATAATAATTAATATCAGTTTCATGGGCGCGCCTATTCTTTAACGTCGATGGCCGTATCAACAGTTTTTGGTGAGATAGGGGCTTGTTCGCTTATTGCCATTAATGGAATGTCGCGTAACAGCTTAAGCGAGGTATCGATCGTTGGTAGCGATACGGTAATGGCCGTGTTTTTAAGGCGATTGAGTTGATCTAAGGCTGATTTAACCGAGGGTTGGTCATTATCAAAATAAGCGCTTAACCATTGAATTGAAATATCAATGCTAGCCGTATACAGGGCCTCATCCCCTCTAATTAAAGCCAGCCGTGCGGCTTCTAGTTTTAACGCCAAGTTTTTCCTGATGAGTTCAACTTGTTCAGGCGTCATCATCGCCGCTAGGGGTTTGTCGTGGCGGCGAACAACAATCAGCTTGCTAAAATTTTGCCAGGCGTCATTCAGTGTTTGTTGTATGTTTTCTGGCATAGGTGACGGTTCGCCTTTACCTATCTCAGCAGCCTGAGCCCGACCCGCGTGCGGATCACTAATGGGCAGATGGCTGAGGGCAGATTCCAGCGCTAATAATTGGGATGAAATACCAACGATGTCGGGTAGGGTCACACTGTTAAGTGCGTGAATTTCTTTTGCTAGTTGCTCGCGTACCGTGAAGGTAGAGGGGTCACCGTTTTCTTTTAAGCGCTGATCGGCCGCTTGTAAGGCAATAATGGCCGTGTCCACATCGCCGACTAAGCGCAACCGTGTATTGGCCAGGCGCGTTAAATATTCGGCTTCAGCGATTAGCCATTGGCGCTTGTTTTTACCCACTTGCTTTTGTAACAGGTTGATCTGTTCATTAGACTCACGCTGTAGGGCCTTAAGTTGTGTCGTTAACGCCGATAGTTGATCACTGCTTGAACGCATATTTTGCGCTAACTGCGAGGTATTTTTTTCACTGTTAGTGGTATCGACAGACAGTTGATCGATCGATTGTTTGAGTTGTATAAATGCCCAATAACCAACCGCACTGGCAACTAAGATAAGAATAATCGCGAACCAGGTGAGTAAGCGGCCAGTTTTTGGTGCGGGCTTCGCCTCGGTCTCGGTGTTTTTTGCTAAGGCCTTTTTGTTGCCTTTGGCTGCTGCTGCGTTATCTGTGGCAGGCGCCTTTTTTGGTGCGGTTTTTTTTTGCTCGTCGGTCATAACTGATGTCCATAAGTTAGAAATTAAAGCTAGCCTGAAAATACCCCTTAAAGGCCTATATTGTCTATAGTACAGCGATGATACGGTTGCTGTATATCAAAAACATACACTCTTGTTTGAGTTGTTAATGCACGTCAGTAAAGCGTTATCGCTTGCCTCCGAACTAATGAGTATGTGTTGGCAGCCCAAAGACTTGGCGTGATCGGCGATACGTTGACTGAACACAACAAAAATACTGTGTTGTTTTAATTCAGCGGCTTTTCCCGACAATAGAAGAAAAAGGTTGTCTAGGGCTAGCTGGCTGGTAATGGTGATGTAATGTATGGACTGTTCTAATAGCGTTGGGCTGTTTTGCGCGAGGCCGCGCTTATAAACATCAACAGAATCGACTTGCATGCCGCGTTGGAGCAAGCCTTCAGCTAAAGTGGTGCGTCCGCCTTCGCCTTTGATAATTAAACAACGTAGGCTGTGTAGTTGTGTAGGTAACTGGGCCAACAAACCTTCAGAGTCAAAAGGTTGGGTGGCGATAATATCTGGTTTTAATCCAATAAACTGCAACGACTTGGCTGTTTTAGGGCCAATCGCCACGATACCGGCGTGAGTTGCAGGCCACGCATTATTAAGCAGCGTATGGGCGCTCGTTACGGCATTTGCGCTAACAAAGATCAGGTAATCAATGTCGCCACAATGTGAGAGTTTTTGGGTGGCGGCTGCAGTTTCTTCTAGTGCCTGAATCTCGATGGTTGGGTAGCAAATCGGCTGGTAACCATGTGCCGATAATAGCGCACATAACTCTGACGACTGGTGCGCCGGCCGAGTAACTAATACATTGATAGGGACGTCATTGTTCCGCATGTTGGTATAGCCTAGCCAAAATCTGTTGGGCGCCAGCGGCTAATAGACGTTTGCCGACGGTCGTACCAATTATTTCTGCGTCTTCTACGGGCCCTTCTAGTTGTTCAGTGATGATCACGCTGCCATCGGGCTCGGCCACGAGACCGTGTAGACGTAGCGTGCCATCTGTTATTTTTGCGTGCCCAGCAATGGGCGCTTGGCAGCCGCCTTCCAAGGTGAAGTTCATGGCGCGTTCGGCGTTTACCCGACTTGCGGTAACCGGGTCGTGTAGGCAGTCGATGAGCGCTTGAGTTGATGTATCTTGCGAACGACACTCTATGCCAATAGCGCCTTGACCAACCGCTGCGAGCATCGTGCCGACGGGGATTGATAGCTTAATCCTGCTTTCAAGGCCAAGCCGTATGAGTCCAGCAGCAGCAAGAACAATGGCGTCATACTCACCGTCGTCCATTTTTTGTAAGCGTCTGTTCACATTACCGCGCAGTGACTTAATGTGTAGGTCAGGTCGTAAGGCTAGCAACTGACACTGGCGTCGAAGACTAGATGTGCCGACGACAGCACCTTGAGGTAAGGCAGCAATCGACGCAAAATTATTTGATACAAAGGCGTCGCGTGGGTCTTCACGGGATAAAATGGCGCCTATTTTAAGCCCGTCGGGTAATAGCGCAGGCAGATCTTTCATAGAATGGACTGCAATATCAGCGAGGTTGTTGAGCATGCCGTGTTCCAGCTCTTTAACAAACAAGCCTTTGCCACCGATTTTAGCCAGGGGGGTGTCCAGGATTTTGTCACCCTGGGTCACCATTTTTACCAATTCAACGGTTAAACCTGGGTGTGCGGTTTTTAATAGTGTGGCGACGTGCTCGGCTTGCCATAATGCGAGTGGGCTTCGTCGGGTGGCGATTCTAATCAGTTGCATGTAATCATTTGGGCTGTTTAATCGAAGGGGGATTATAACAGCCGTTGAGTCAGTTATTTTGGTGGCGATAAATTTTGCCGCAAAAGTCGGTTAAGTTCGGCTTGATGACGGCGACTAACGGTTAATGTTTCGTCGCTACCGCGTAGTTGAATGCAACATTGATTGGTATGGGATTTCGTCACGGACAGTATCGCCTGGATATTGACCAAGGCATTGCGATGAACGCGAATAAAGCGTCCGCTAAATTCAAGCTCCAGTGCTTTGAGTGACTCATCCAATAGAACCGACTGCTCAGTGCTGCAGGCGGCGACATATTTGTGCTCGGCTTTAAAATACAAGACATCGTTGATAGCCATTATTTGCAAGCCTTGGTGGTTGTGCGCGCACAGGTGTTGACGTGGCTGCATTAAGGTTTGGTTTGCGTTAATTATTGAAGACGGCAACTGGCTTAGCTGATCTATTTTGGCAAAACTTTGTTCGAGACGTTGCTTTTTTACGGGTTTAAGTAAGTAGTCGATCGCGTGGGTGTCAAAAGCCGCGAGGGCGTATTCATCGTAGGCGGTAACAAAAATAATATGGCTTTTAAGGCCCGCTTTAAGCATTTCTGCTGCCGTCTGCAAACCGTCCATTTTAGGCATGCGTATATCCAATAAGGCAATATCCGGTTGCCATTGCAAGCATTGCTGTAGGGCTTGTAGGCCATTACCCGCGTCGGCAAAAACCTGGAACTGTGGGTTAATTTCTTCGAGCAGGCGTTGTAACCGAAGTCGCGCTAAAGGCTCATCATCGGCGACGAGGATTTTCATAGTGATTCGGTTTGCAAAGGAAATTTCAGCAGCGTTTGAAACTCACCATTGCCGATGCTAACAAGCAGTTTGCTTTGATCGGGGAAACAGTTTTGCATGCGTAAACGAATGTTATCTATCGCCATTTGATTGCTGGGCCTTGCGCTGGTTGATTGCTGATCGCTAAGGGGGTTTTTTATTACCAAGTGAATCAATTTGTTTTTTACGTGACCAGAAATCGTGAGTGTGCCGCCCGATGCGCTAGGCTCTATGCCGTGGTATATGGCGTTTTCGACCAACGGCTGTACGCTCAACGGTGGGATTAGCGCGTCATCAGGGATGTCAGTCAATTGTATGTTTAACATTAAGCGCTCACCCAGTCGACTTTGTTCGATTTTTAAGTATTGCTGCACTAGGTCTATTTCTTGTTTAAACGTGACCAGCCGTTTAGGGCTTTGTAAGTTAGCTCTAAAGAGTTCGGCTAAGTTTTCAGTGAGTGACTCGGCCAATGGTGGGTCTATCCGCGTTAAACTGGCAATGGTATTTAGGCTGTTAAATAAAAAATGCGGGCGTATACGCGCCTGTAAGGCATCTAATCTAGCGTCAGCTTCTGCTTGAATTTGTTTTTTCCATTCAAACTGAATGTATAAATAACGCAATAAAATCAGGCTGGCGATAAGGCTGATGCCGGTATTTTTAAGATAAACGTTAATTTGACCGTTCGAGGCTGTAGAAAATAAGTGCAGTTGCGGTAATAAATCAGTCGCCAACCAAGTAACAAACAAGGTAACGAAATTAATACAGAAAAAAACAAATACGCTGGTTTTTATTGGCGACCAATGATTCATTTGTCGCCTTAAAAAGCAAAATACGGCGGCACAGCTAAAGGCAATCCATAAAATAAATAAGGCGTTTAGGCTAAACACAGACCAAAAATCACCTGAGATGAAACTGCTATTTAAGGCCAGAATGATCGCTAGCAATTGTGAAATCAAGGTGATGTACAAAACATTTTTTGCACGACAGGTGTCAGGTAAAAAATTTTGCTGATCAGTTCTGCCGCTGTTAGCCATGTCGGTAACTCGTAAGATTCTTATTCGCTATAAATTAAGCTAATCTTAAGTGATATACTAGGTCAAAATTCACTTTTATCCGCAAATCATGTCACAAGATAAACAAAATAAATTATGGGGTGGTCGCTTCACTGAGAGCACCGATGCATTTGTCCAAGCGTTTACCGCCTCGGTTAACTTTGATCAGCGTCTAGCGCCATACGATGTACAAGGGTCGATTGCGCACGCAAAAATGCTGACGAAAGTAGGCGTTTTAAGCGCGCAAGAATGCGAGCAAATTATCGCTGGTTTAACAGCTATTTTAGCTGAAATACAGGATGGAAAATTCGACTGGTCTATTGCGCTTGAAGATGTGCATATGAATATTGAAGCTGCGCTAACTGAGCGTATTGGTCTTGCAGGAAAGAAATTGCATACCGGGCGCTCTCGCAATGATCAAGTCGCAACGGACATTCGTCTGTTTTTGCGTGAACACCTGATGCTGATTCAGTCTGAACTGCTACGTTTGCAACAGGGCTTGCTTGAGCTGGCCGAACAGCATGCGGCGACCATTATGCCCGGCTTTACACACTTGCAAGTGGCACAACCGGTCACTTTTGGTCACCATTTAATGGCGTGGTTTGAGATGCTTAAACGAGACGCTGAACGCTTTGACGATTGCGCTAAACGGGTTAACGTTATGCCCTTAGGGTCAGCCGCCTTAGCGGGAACCAGTTACCCAATAGATCGTCACATGACGGCTGAATTACTGGGCTTTTCATGCCCATCTGCCAATTCGCTGGACGGGGTTAGTGATCGCGACTTTGCGATTGAGTTTTGTGCGGCCTCGGCGTTGTTAATGACGCACTTGTCGCGTTTTTCTGAAGAGATCGTGTTATGGAGCAGTGCGCAATTTAACTTTGTCCATTTACCCGACGCGTTTTGCACCGGATCGTCGATTATGCCGCAGAAAAAAAACCCGGATGTGCCTGAATTAGTGCGCGGTAAAACGGGTCGCGTCAATGGTAATTTAGTGGCCTTGCTAACCCTAATGAAATCGCAACCACTGGCCTATAACAAAGATAACCAAGAAGATAAGGAGCCGCTTTTTGATACCGTTGATACCGTGCTTGGTTCGCTCAGGGCGTATGCCGATATGGTGCCCAATATGGTGCCGGTTAAAGCGTCGATGCTGACAGCGGCCAAACAAGGGTTTTCAACCGCGACTGATCTGGCGGACTATCTGGTCCGAAAAGGCATGGCATTTAGGGATGCACACGAAGTGGTGGGCTTGGCAGTGCGCTTAGGAACTGAAACAAAGCGAGACCTGTCCGAACTGACCCTGGATGAGTTGCAAGACTTTTCTGAACTGATCGCCGGCGACGTGTTTGAGGTGTTAACCTTAGAAGGTTCGGTCGCGGCGCGTGATCATTTAGGCGGCACAGCGCCAAATCAAGTAAGTCGTGCAATAGCCGAGGCGAAAGCGTTTTTATCGGGAAAAAGCTAAGCCGTTAAAAAAACCAGCATTTTTTAAAAAATAGGCAATACTTGGTGTAACGCAAACAACATAATTCGTTACATACAATGCTTGATTCATTATCAGGGGACTGGGGCCAACAAGCACTCGAAGCCGCCGATTTTGGTGTGTTAGTCCTGGATGACCGACGTGTCCATTGGGCTAATCCATGCCTTCTAACATGGCTGCAATTAAAACCAGACGATATAAACGGTAGTGTCGTCAGCAAGACGGACCGTTTAGCGTCTGTTTTATTGGGCACCGATAACCCCTTTTTGCTGTCTACAGACAAAGATAATGAAGTATGGTTACGACGCACACACATTAAAACCCAAACGGTTGATGTGTACTTTTTTTATGACTGCAGTGATCTGGTTGTTATTGGTAACGAGTGCCGTCGCTTGCAGCACGATTTAACGGACTTAAACCCCAAAGACCCTATCACGGGCATGATGAATTTTGACGTGATTGTTGATTTACTCGATGGGCATATTAGCCGAAGTAGGCGTTACGATAATCCGCTGGCTTTATTACGGATTAGTTATGTTTTTCCAAGCCATATGGACGACCATCTATTCGCTCGATGCATCAAACGAATTGCCTTTTTTCTTAAAGATCAGCTGCGTTGGGCAGATCAGATTGGTATGTTAGACAAGCATACGTTTCTGGTTATTTTGCCAGAAACCAGTTATTCCTCCGCGCTGACGTTGCTGAATAAGTTTAACAGTGACCAGCACATCGCACTATTTTCTAAAGGCGATGGACGCCCCGTCTCCTTTGCTGTGGGGCTGACTGAATGGTCAAAAGGCGATACGACAAAAAAAATGCTGCAAAACATACGTCAGGATATAGATTTGACCATGACGGTTTAAGCGATGAAACAGCCGGTAAAAAAATCTGTATTTGAGAGGCAGCCTGAAACGATTCAATTGGTTGGGTCGGCAGGTGAAATCAGTAAAAAAGACCTTAAAGTTGTCAAGCAGCGTTTTTTAAATCTACATAAAATAAAAATGCAACGCGCCCTAGACGCGCTACCACCAAGGCAAAAGACCTTCTTGGAATTGTTGCCATTATTTTTTCACGTTAACCACCCTGTTTTGCCGGGTTATGTTTCCGCCAAAACGCCCGCGGGTATCGCTGATTATTCACCGAGTAAACTGACGTTAGACCAGGCAAAAAAGTTTGGCCACGGTTTTGTTTATAGCAAAAAAGCCAAGCGGAGCTTTGGTATTGAGTCTATTTTTCTGATGGGCAGTGTCGGTAGCATTGCTTTTGTAAAAGGCAGTGATATGGACTTGTGGTTATGCTATTCAAGCGGACTGTCTGCAGAAGATCTCGCGTTACTGCAAGAGAAAGCCTCGGGTATTGAAAAATGGGCAATGAGTTTAGGCTTAGAAGTGCATTTCTTTTTAATGAACGCAGAGAGTTTCAAACAAGGCGAAGCAATACCACTGTCTAGCGAAAGCAGTGGTAGTACGCAACATCACTTATTGCTTGAAGAGTTTTATCGCACGGCCTTGTACGTTGCAGGGCGTTACCCTGTTTGGTGGTTAGTACCGCCAGAGGCTGAAAATAACTATCAGGAATTTGTCGACAACCTATTAAAGCAACGCTTTATTGAGCGCCATGACGTCATAGATTTTGGCGGTTTAGAAAAGGTGCCCGCCGAGGAGTTTTTAGGTGCCTCATTATGGCACTTGTATAAAGCCATCGACTCACCCTATAAGTCATTATTAAAGTTGATGCTGATGGAGTCATACGTAGACCAATACCCGCATTACGACTGGGCGGCGCTGAAGATGAAAAGGCGGGTCTATGCAGGCGAGTCGGACCCTAATAAACTAGATCCTTATCTTATTTTGTATGCGGCGCTAGATGAGTATCTGCGGCGTAAAAATCAGCCACAGCGTTTAAATTTAATGCGTTATTGTTTTTTTAATAAATTAAATGAGAGTGGTTTGGGAGCAAGCAAATCGTTGAAAAATGATTGGCGGCAACAAGCTTTTAACGAGGTGTTAAGTGATTGGGGGCAGCTGCCGGATTACCTAGTGGATGCCCTGGATAATCAAACGTGGGATATCACCTTAGCGCAACAAGAAAAAGAGCGTTTAACCAAAGAGTTAACCCATAATTATGAGTTATTGATGCGCTTTGCGAAAGACCGAATAGGCTCGCCGCAGCGAGATAATGAAGAGCTCACGTTATTGGGACGAAAATTAAACGCGGCCTTAGAAAGGCGGCCCGGTAAATTAGAGCGATCATCGATAAAAAACACCCGTATTCGAGAAGAAAACAAGGTTGTTTTGAAGCAAATCACTGGCGCAGCGGGCTCTAGCAATTGGCAGCTCAGTCGTCTTGATATTAATGCGCAAGAACAAGCTGTTCGACAATCAAGAAGCCTATTAGAGTTGCTAGCTTGGTGCGTTGACTCGGCTGCGATAGGGGCAAAAACAAAAATAGCGCTAAACCCAGGTAAGAGTCATATCAGTTCGCGTGAAGTGTCGCAAACCTTGCAGGGCGTCGCGGCTTTTTTTAATGCCTTGACTCACATGCCAACGGACCTTGATGTCTATCGTTATAAGCCGGCAGTTACCGATGTGATGCTAGTTATTAACTCCGGCTTAGACCCACTAAATAATTATACAGAGCAAGGCATTAATTTAACCAGCGAACGTTCAGATGCCTTGAGCTTTGGTTCGCAACGGCGAAATTTAGTGCATACCACGGACATGATGTTTCGTAACTCATGGAATGAAGTTATTGTCGGAAAATATGACGCGATGGATGGTTTGATGTCGTGCGTGTGTGAGTTATTTGACCAGCAGTTAATTGGCGCAAAGCACGTTCCGCCAACCCTTGTGTGTACCAGTTATAACTCTCCAAGAGCGATGAGTGTGTCGAAGCGGATACAGCGGCTGATCGAAGACATCGCTCGGGTTTTTAAATCCTATGGCCAACAAAACTCCCCTCGCTTTATTATTCAATCGGGTCGTTCGTATTATCTTATGCAAGTCAGGCATCGAAAAATGACGGCGACTGCAGTGGCAGAAAAAGGTCTGATAAGGGCGCTATCCGATCAACAGGCGGTGTACAGTCCCATTTATTTTGATAAGTTTATCGATCAGCAGGGGTTGCTGCCGGTTGTTTGCGGCCACCATAAAGCCGGTTTAATCCAGTTGTACTATGTGCAAACAGGTGAGCGAGCTGCACAGGTGTATATTTTGGACGAAAAAGGTTCGTTGTTTTTCAAACAGTGTGAGTTTGTCAACGAGCAGGTGCTGTTGCTTTCATATAAAACCTTGTTGGATTGCGTTATACAACGCCGGCGCTTGGCAGGCTATGGCCTGCAAAGTAATGATGTAGATTTTGACATTGAATGTTATCGACTTGAGGAAATTAGGCAGCACTGGGCGTTACACAAAGTGGCGCCGCCTGAGGTTACGATAAACCGACAAATGGCGGTTCGCGTGGCCTTTGATAATTACGCAAAGGAGCTTCATATCTATTGCAATACGCAAACGTTTTCGAGTTTAGAGCATGGTGAAAAGCTATATAACGTAGTGGCAAGTCATATTAAAAATGAAAGAAAAGCGCTCGAAGATTACCCTGTTTACATCACCGATATCGATGTGCCGCATGAAGAACTGGGTGTGAGCGAGCGTGAGCACGTGCAGACGATTCACTTTCTACAGTATAAGCAACGGATTGAGGCTAAGTTGAATGTATAAAATCGACCTCTCTACCTAGAGTGGTGGGTGATAAAGAGGTCGCCTCGGTCTATTAAGCCTTTAAATGATTGATCATGGTGTCTGCGTCGCTGCAGTTGAAGGGGTCATCGGAGCAATTATCCATTTTTCCAGTCTCGCTGAATAAAGCGGTAATTTTATTGTTTTCAACCAACATCGAATAACGCCAAGAACGATCACCGAAGCCAAGGTTTTCTTTTTTAACGAGCATGCCCATTAAACGGGTAAAGTGAGCATTACCGTCGGGCAGCATTTTGACGTGCTTAATGGCCAAATTTTTACTCCATTGGAACATCGTAAACGCATCATTCACGCTGAGGCAGTACACCTCATCAACGCCGAGCGCTTTGAATTCATCATAATGCGCGTCGTAGCCCGGTAGGTGGGTGCTCGAACAGGTCGGTGTGAAGGCGCCCGGCAAGGCAAACAGAACGATTTTTTTATTATCGAAAATCTCACTTGAGGTGAGGTCTTGCCAGCGGAAAGGGTTGTCGCCTGAAAGGCTGTTGTCTCTTACGCGGGTTTTAAAGGTAACTTGAGGTACATTAGTTAGCATGAGTTTCTCCATTGGGTTATTAATAACAATGGCGTTAGTCTAGGCTGTTTTTGTATAAAGTTAAAATCGATTGTTTTTAACCTATTGATAGATTAAATCTATTATTGTTTCCGTAGCTTGAGGATGATATTTTTTAAATAATCAATAAGCATGGTTCTAGGGCTGGTTTTTCGCCACACTAAGCAAATGGAACGTGAGGGAGGTGGTGACGAAAAAGGAATATAGCGAATACCGTCGTCTGTGTCGCGGATGGCAATCTCTGGAATAAAGGTAATACCGGTACCTGCACGAACCATTTGTCGTAAAGTTTCTAGGCTAGTGGCTCTTAAGTCTTGTTGTTGATGGATGCTTTGTAATTGGCAAAATTGTAAGGCTTGATCGCGAAGGCAATGCCCCTCATCTAATAAAAGCAACGTTTGATCAATTAAATCGGCAGGGTTTATGAAGGCGTTTTTAGATAAAGGGTGTGAAGGGTAAACGGCTATTTTGAAAGGGTCTTCAAACAACACCTCAGCCATTAAGCTGTCGTCTTTGATGGGTGCTGCGAGTATGGCGACGTCAATGCTTCCTTCTTTTAATCGGCTTAATAAAACGTCAGTTTTTTCTTCTACAAGGATTAAACGCAGCTCGGGCAGTTGTTGAGTAATCAATGGCACTAGGTCGGCCAGTAAATAGGGCGCTAAGGTGGGGAAAGCACCTAATACAAGATCACCGGCCAATGGGTTTTGCGCGCTTTCACACAGGTTTTGCAGTTGCTCAATCTGCTGCAAAATCGTTTGAGCCGTGTCGATCACTTGCTGGCCAATGGGCGTAATTAATATGCGCTTATTGTTCCGCTCAAATATTTTTATGCCGAGTGACTCTTCAAGCTTTTTTATTTGCATGCTGAGTGTAGGTTGGCTAACGCAGCAATGCTCGGCCGCACGAACAAAGCTTTTTAAATTGGCGACGGCAACAATATAATGCAAATCACGAATATTCACGTCAAATAGGGCGCGCGTATGCCGACAGACGCTTAGGCCAATACCCTAAGCAACCAATGCTTAATGTCATCAATTTCTGCTGCAGAGACCGAGTGTTCCATGGCGTAACTGTGCCAGTCGATGGAGTAGCCTGCGTGTTCAAGGAACTGTTTAGAAGTCTGTGCTTGTTCAATAGGAATGACCGGGTCGTATTGGCCGTGGGCATAAAAAATGGGTATGTCAGCGTGGCCACTTTGTGCGGCATTTGGCAAACTGTCTTGCATGGGTACATAAGTTGACAGCGCCATAATGCCGGCCAGTTTCTGCTGAAAGCAAATGCCTGTGTTGATGGCGATAACACCGCCTTGAGAAAACCCAGCGATAACGATATCTGATGCCTTAAGGCCGCTTTTAATTTGCTCATTGATCATGGCGGTGATAATAGCGGTGGAACTGGCAATCCCTTTACTATCAGCGCGTTTCATTAGGTCCATTTCGCTAATGTCATACCAGGCGGGCATACTCATGCCGCCATTAATGCTGACGGGTATAGCTGCTGCGTGTGGAAAAATAAAACGGATGCCCAGTTCGTTTTGAATGCCGAGCTCATTCACGATTGGTGCAAAATCGTTTCCGTCGGCGCCAAGGCCGTGTAGCCAAATAACGCATTTCTTTACAGGGCCGGTTGGGCTAGACACAATGCTAGGCAGTGAAGTTAAAGACATAATTTATCGCTTGATGGTTGCTTAATGAGGATTAGAGTATGCCAAAAAAGAGCAAACGTTTATACTGCTAATTATTAAATGATTAACGGGGTATTTAAGATGATACGTTTCTTAAAAGTAATGTTGATATTAGGCTTAGTTGCGGTATCAATAGGTTGTGGACAAAAAGGTAGTTTGTACCTGCCGAGCGAGTATGCTGCGGCACAATTGGGTCGTTAAGTGGATCATTTTCAATACCGTGACAATCAGCTATACGCTGAAGATAGTGCAGTAAAATCAATAGTCGATCAGTTTTCTACACCGACCTATATTTACTCTAGAGCAACCCTCGAAAAGCACTGGAACGCCTTTGATCAAGCGTTTAACGGCAGGCCTCATCTCATTTGTTATGCGGTTAAAGCAAATTCAAATATAGCCGTTTTGAATGTATTGGCGCGGTTAGGATCGGGGTTTGATATCGTGTCGGTCGGTGAGCTTGAGCGCGTGTTGGCAGCCGGTGGACAGCCTGAAAAGATTGTGTTTTCTGGCGTTGGCAAACGTCATGATGAAATCCGCCGTGCGCTAGAAGTAGGCATTCGTTGTTTTAACGTCGAAGTATCAACAGAACTCGATCGTATCAATGACATTGCCGGCGACATGGGGCTAATCGCGAAAGTGTCGATTCGCGTTAACCCTGATGTTGACGCGCAAACGCACCCGTACATTTCCACCGGTTTAAAAGAAAACAAATTTGGTTTAGCCATAGAAACGGCCTTTGAAGAGTACCAGCGGGCACATAAAATGCCGCATTTACAAGTGGTCGGTCTCGATTGCCATATTGGCTCGCAACTGACCGATGTTCAGCCCTTTGTCGATGCGCTTGATCGTGTGTTAAACCTATTGCAGCGTTTGAAAGCAACCGGTATCGAGATTCAGCACTTAGATTTAGGTGGCGGCTTGGGTATTCGGTACCGAGATGAAACGCCGCCAAGTCCAGCACAGTACGTGAACGCGTTGTATCAAAAACTGGGTGAACTACCGTACGAAATCATCCTAGAGCCAGGGCGTGCCATTGCTGGCAATGCAGGTATCTTAGTAACAAAAGTGGAGTACATTAAAGCCACGGCAGATAAAAACTTTGCCATAGTCGATGCTGCAATGAACGACTTAATGCGCCCCGCCTTGTATCAAGCTTGGCAAGAGATTATTGCCGTTAAATTAGACTCATCCCATGCGACGCGGTCGTATGATATTGTCGGCCCGGTCTGTGAAACAGGTGATTTTTTGGGCAAAGATAGGGCGTTGGCACTGGCTGAAGGTGACCTCTTAGCCGTTCGTTCTGCAGGGGCGTATGGGTACACCATGGGTTCAAATTATAACTCCCGACCTAGCGCTGCCGAGGTGATGGTTGATGGTGATCAGGTACACCTGATCGGTGCGCGTCAAGGTGTCGAAAGCTTATGGCAAAACGAAGCTTTATTGCCGAGTGAAACTGAGGAAGTCGGTTGCTAATTAATTTCAGCAAAATGCACGGGCTAGGTAATGACTTTGTTGTTATCGATGCAATCAATCAAACGGTCCAGCTAAATGCTGAGCAAATTAAGCGGTTGGCCGATCGGCACTACGGCATTGGGTTTGATCAGCTATTGCTGGTTAAACAGGCGCAAAGCGCCGCTGATTTTCGCTATGTTATTTATAACGCCGATGGCACTGAGGTGTCGCAATGCGGTAATGGTGCGCGATGTTTTGCCTTGTTTGTTAGGCAAAAAGGGCTAACTAATAAGGCCAATATTCGTGTTGAAACAGGGGCAGGTGACTTACTGCTGCAGGTCAATGACGACCAACAAGTCTGCGTGGATATGGGCGAGCCCATCTTTGCGCCGTCTATGGTTCCTTTGCTGTTTGAGCAACAAAAAACCACCTACAGCGTTAACTTAAGCGGTAATGAAATTGAATTTTCCGCACTCTCGATGGGTAATCCGCATGCTGTTATACAAGTGGCGGATGTTGCAGCAGCTGATGTGATCTCGCTCGGCGCGCAGCTTGAGAATCACTCTTTGTTCCCAGAGCGCGTTAACGTGGGGTTTAGTGAAATAATCGACTCCTCTCATATAAGGTTGCGTGTTTACGAACGCGGTGCAGGGGAAACCTTAGCTTGCGGCAGTGGTGCTTGTGCTGCTGCGGTTGCAGGTATCCAGTTGGGGCGAGTGACCTCACCAGTCAACGTAAGTTTAACCGGTGGTGACTTGACTATTGAGTGGCTAGGCGAGGGGTATCCAGTCAAGATGACGGGGCCTGCAAATTTCGTATTTGATGGTATGATTAAACTATGAGTCAGCAACAAAACACAGTGCAAAACGTGAATTTAACGGAACAACAGGTACGGGAATACCTGCTAAATAACCCCGAGTTTTTTAACCAATACCCAGAGCTGCTGGAGATGATTCAAGTTAACGACCAACAGCAAGGGACGGTGTCACTCACGATGCGCCAATTGGCGTTATTGCGCAAGAAAAATGAAAAGGCACAGCAGCAATTAGACTGTTTGTTGGATATTGCGCGAGAAAATGATGCCTTATTCGGTCGCATGCAGTTGTTAACGACAGCGCTCATCGATGCGCGCTGTGTTGAAGATGTGTTTGCTACCCTCGACGATATGTTACGTGATTGTTTCGGTGCGGATTTTTTTGCTATTCGACTGGTGGCTGATGAGGGTGCTCCAGATTTCCCAATTACCGATGTCGTTTGGCAAAGTGGCTGTGCGCAGTTAGAAAACTTTCAGCGTATCTTAGACTCACAAAAAATAAAATGTGGTCATCCAACGCATGCGCAAGCGGCGGCCCTGTTTAACGAACAGGCGGCCGAGGTGCAATCGGTTGCGTTTATTCCGTTAAAAATCAATAAGCAAGACGGGCTATTGGCTATTGGCAGTAAAGAGATGGATCGATTCCACCCGACGATGGGGTCATTATTCCTTGCGCATTTAGGCGAGCTGGTCGCGAAACGTTTAGCGTCCTTGCAGCAACCCGACAAAGACTAACGTGAGTCCGCTCGCTGTTGATTTAGTGCAGCGGTTTATCGAAGTATTACGAGTCGAACGCCGTTTGTCGCCAAACACCTTAAAAGCATATCGGCGAGACTTAGCTCAATTGATCGACTTTTGTACCCAGCAGTCGCTAAACGAATGGTCTGAATTAAACGGCCATCACCTTCGGCGATTTATCGCCGAGCGGCATCGCGGTGGATTGGGTAGCAACAGTTTGCAACGAGAACTATCGGCTTGTCGTAGTTTTTTTGCCTATCTAATCAAAACGCGCCAGCTAGTCAATAACCCAGCCGCGGGTATTCGTGCGCCTAAAGCGGCTAAGGCTTTGCCGCACGTGCTTGATGTAGACCAAGTTAATGCGCTGTTAGAAGTAGAACCAATGGGCGCCCTGGAAATCCGCGATCTGGCGATGTGGGAGTTATTGTATTCATCGGGTTTACGGGTTGGTGAACTGGTTAAGGTCAATTTAACCGACATTGATCTAAGCGGTCGGACCATTCACGTGGTCAGCGGTAAGGGGCAAAAATCCAGACTATTACCGCTCGGCCAACAGGCGGTAACAGCGATACGCGCGTGGTTATTAGAAAGGATTGATTGTCATCGACAAGATGATATGGCGCTATTTATTAGCAAAAATGGCTCACGTTTAAGCGCTCGCAGTGTCCAGTCGCGTTTAGAACGCTGGCGTAAACGCCAAGGCCTGCAAGGACGTTTGTACCCACACATGCTGAGGCATTCGTTTGCCAGTCACATGCTGGAGTCGAGCAGGGATTTGCGCGCGGTGCAAGAACTGTTAGGTCACAGCAACATCAGTACCACACAGGTGTATACGCACTTAGACTTTCAGCATTTAGCATCGGTATACGATCAAGCACACCCACGCGCGAAACAAAAAAAGAAGGCTTAATCCGGTCGCGGTAACTTATCGTTGGCCATGGGTTTGGAATAGTCCTCCTCCACGCTTGAGACGCCAAAAAGCTTTAATAAAAACCTAAACACGCGCTTAATACCTCGCCATAACTTAGGTAGCGCCCAGATCATTAGCAAGATAAACAGTACCAAACCGACGATGAAAAAGGCGGGGTGTTGAATAGAAGCCCAAACACCCACAAAAACAGCAATGTCTTCAGCGATAGACGCGGTCCAGTTACTAAATGGTTCAGGTGAGGTGTTAATTAATGCGCGACTACCCGCCTTAGTGGCGTGCGTGGCGGCGGCTAAACTGCCACCCACCAAGGCTGCGGCAATTTCTGCAGCGGGGCCGATATCGCCGATGGCGCCAGCGGCTAACAGAGCACCAGCCGGTATGCGGATGAAGGTATGTAAAGTGTCCCAGGCGCTATCAACGCCGGGAATTTTGTCGGCAAAAAATTCGATTGCGTACATTAAGCCGGCGGCGGTCATCACCAAGGGGTCGGCAACGATCATTAAGTCGCTAGGCAATACGATTTGTCCGTTATGCGCCAATAAACCGATCATCAGAATGGTTGCGTACAAATTGATTCCGCTGCCCCATGCAGCGCCCATACTGAGTGCGAGCGTTTGTGAAAGTTGATTAAGTTCATCCACGGTATTTACTCCCTGCTTTAAACAGGCTTAAGAATATCATAACTAAGATGAATCCAGTTTAAACAAACCAGCCGACACGCGGCCGCTTTGATTTTTGTGTAAAATGTAGTGTCTAACTTAAACGTGGGATAAAACAGTGGATTTTAGAGGAACAACAATTGTTTCAGTGCGGCGCGGTAACAGCGTTGTTATTGGTGGTGATGGCCAAGTGACCTTAGGCAACACAATCATGAAAGGTAACGCCAGAAAAGTCCGTAGGATTGGTGGTGGTAGTGTTATAGCTGGCTTCGCAGGGGCAACAGCAGATGCCTTTACGCTATTTGAGCGTTTTGAAGGGATGCTAGAAAAGCATCACGGTAATTTGACACGGGCAGCTGTTGAGATGGCTAAAGACTGGCGTACCGATCGTATGTTGCGTAAGTTGGAAGCCTTATTAGCAATAGCAGACAGCAAAGACTCGTTGATTATTTCCGGTAATGGCGACGTCATTCAGCCGGAACAAGACCTGATAGCAATCGGATCAGGCGGGCCATTTGCGCAATCAGCAGCGCGTGCCTTGCTAGAAAATACCGAGTTAAGTGCTCGAGAAATAGTAGAAAAGTCGTTAGGTATTGCGGGTGATATTTGTATTTACACCAATCATAACCAAACGATTGAAGAGTTAAATTTTGAGGAAACTACGTAATATGAGTCAAATGACACCAAAAGAGATTGTGCATGAATTAGACAAGCACATCGTGGGACAAAGTGCGGCAAAAAGAGCTGTGGCCATTGCCTTAAGAAACCGTTGGAGACGTTCACAAGTAGACGAAAGCTTACGCGCCGAAATTACGCCAAAAAATATCTTAATGATTGGCCCAACGGGTGTGGGTAAAACCGAAATAGCACGCCGCTTGGCGCGCCTAGCGAAGGCGCCGTTTATTAAAGTAGAGGCGACCAAGTTCACTGAGGTGGGCTATGTGGGCCGCGATGTGGAGTCTATTATTCGAGACCTTGCCGACATTGCGGTAAAAATGACCCGTGAAGTTGAGCTGGAAAAAGTCAAACGTAAGGCCGAGGACGCGGCCGAAGAAAAAGTGCTGGATATCTTATTGCCACGAGCATCTAACAGTGACCCAAGTGATGACAGTGGGGCAGCAACCAGGCAAAAATTTCGTAAAAAATTACGTGAAGGCGAGCTTGATGACAAAGAGATTGAAGTTGAAGTCAAAGCCCCCAGCGTAGGTGTTGAAATTATGGCGCCCCCGGGTATGGAAGAAATGACCAATCAGCTGCAAGGGATGTTTCAAAATATATCGGGTGAAAAAAAGAAAAAGCGCAAAATGAGCATTAAAAATGCGTTACAAATTTTAACCGAGGATGAAGCAGGCAAATTGGTTAACGAGGAAGAGCTTAAGCATAAAGCGCTGGAAAGCCTCGAGCAAACAGGTATCGTATTTTTAGATGAACTAGACAAAGTATGTAAACGCGGTGAGACGGGCGGCGCAGATGTGTCGCGCGATGGCGTGCAACGAGACTTACTACCGCTGGTTGAAGGCAGCACCGTAACAACGAAATACGGCGCGGTAAAAACCGACCATATTTTATTTATTGCGTCGGGTGCTTTTCATTTGTCAAAACCCTCCGATTTGATTCCGGAGCTGCAAGGCCGATTCCCTATTCGTGTTGAGTTGGACGCCTTAGTTGCAGCAGATTTTGTGCGTATTTTAACCGAACCAGACGCCTCATTAACCGAACAATATACCGCGTTACTGGCGACTGAAAATGTCAATTTAAGCTTTACCGAAGACGGTATCGCTAGGATTGCGGAAATGGCTTGGCAGGTGAACGAGGGCACAGAGAATATTGGTGCGCGTCGCTTACACACGATTTTGGAGCGTTTGCTCGATGAGGTGTCGTTTAAGGCACCGGCGGGCGAAGAGCTAAACGAGGTTATTGATGCTGCATATGTTGACGCTCAATTAGCCGAGCTTGCTTCGAACGAAGACCTGTCGCGTTATATTTTATAAACCAGCCATGATAATTACAGATATCGCTTTAGATCAAAGTAACCGCACCGTTTCCTTAAGTTTTGACAATGGAAGCAGCGCGGAATTGAGTTGTGAATACTTACGCGTGCACTCGCCTTCGGCCGAAGTACGCGGTCATGGGCCGGGTCAAGAGGTGTTGCAAACAGGCAAGGAGATGGTCAACATCGTCGCCATTGAGCCGGTGGGTAATTACGCGGTTCGATTGGTGTTTAGCGACGGCCATGATACGGGTCTGTACGCATGGAACTTTTTAATCGAGTTGGCTGAAAATAAAGACTCTAATTGGCAAGAATACCTTGCTCGTCTAGAAACGGCTGGTCACCAACGTAAGGCATAAACGAGACGCTCAAATGACAGATAAAACGACAACCCATTTTGGATTTAAAGACGTCCCAGTAAGTGAAAAAGTGGTTAAAGTGCGTGAGGTTTTTAATTCCGTAGCGCCGTCTTACGACGTAATGAACGATCTTATGTCGATGGGGGTTCACCGCTTATGGAAGCGCTTTACTGTTGAAATAGCTAACGTAAAGCCGGGCCATTTGGTGTTGGACTTGGCCGGTGGTACAGGTGACTTGTCGGCCTTATTTGCAAAAAAAGTGGGTGAAAAAGGCAAGGTGGTGCTGGCTGATATTAACGAAGCGATGTTGCGCGTGGGTCGAGACCGAATGATCGATAAAGGCCACATCAATAATATTAGCTATAACCTGGCAAATGCCGAATGCTTGCCGTACGCAGCCAATCAGTTTGATCGAGTTTGCATTGGATTTGGCTTACGTAATGTTACCGATAAAGACGCGGCTTTGCGGTCGATGTACGAGGTGTTGAAACCCGGTGGCCGTTTGTTGATTTTGGAGTTCTCAAAACCGACTAATCCCGTGTTGGATAAAATTTACGACTTGTATTCGTTTAAATTACTACCAAAGATTGGCGAGTTGGTGGCAAAAGACGGTGAGAGTTATCAATATTTAGCCGAATCAATTCGTATGCACCCGGATCAGCAAACGCTGAAAGGTATGATGGAAGACGCCGGTTTTGAACGTTGCCAAGTTAATAATCTGACTGGTGGCATCGTCGCTGTGCATACAGGTTATAAGCTGTAAGCGGTATGTCTTTGCTGGCACCCTTAATAAAGCCGCTACAAATTGTTATTAATCGCTATGTGGCGTTAGACCCAGAAGCCCCTAAACAGTTAGCGGCGATGCAAGGTAACGTAGTGGAGTTGCATTTTAGTTCACTCAATCAAAGCGTGTTTATCTTTATTAGCGCTGATGGCTTGGATTTTTCTGACGATTACAACAAGCCAGCAAACACAAAAATTTCAGGCTCTCCCATTGCATTATCGATGATGGGTTTGCAACAGAACGCGACAGCAAGCCTGTTTTCCGGTGATGTACTAATACAGGGCGATATTGAACTGGGTAATCAGTTTCAGCAGTTTTTAAACAATATAGAAGTCGATTGGGAAGAGCCGTTGTCGCAACTAACCGGTGATGTAGTCGCCAATGGCTTGGGCGATATGCTACGCAACGTTCACCAATGGGCGCAGCAATCCTCCAGGACAAGCGCGTTAGATGTGGCTGAATATTTTCGTGAAGAACAACACATGCTGCCTTCTACCTTTGAAGTTGAGCGATTTAAAAAGGAAGTGGATGAATTGCGCCTATCCACCGATAGATTAGAAGCAAACGTTCAGCGACTTATCGCTCAAAAACAAAAAAAGACCGATGTACTGGATAAGGATACGACGTGATAAAACCAACAACAGCTTTTCGATTAATCCGTATCCAACGTGTGTTACTTCGTCATGGTTTGGACGAATTTATCTTTAACTTACATTTGTTTAGGCCACTGCGCTATTTAACCTACCTGTCGCCCAGTTATTGGCTCGGTCGGCGTAATGGGCCACGCGGTGAGCGGATTCGAAAAGCGCTGGAAGACTTAGGGCCTATCTTTGTTAAATTTGGTCAAATACTATCGACTCGGCAAGATTTACTACCGCCAGATATTGGCGAAGAGCTATCAAAGTTACAAGACAAGGTGCCGCCGTTTGCCGATCAACAGGCACGCCAACTCATTGAGCAATCACTGGGCGAATCGATTGAAGCTATGTTTGCCGAATTTTCAGCCAGTCCCTTAGCGTCAGCCTCGGTTGCGCAAGTTCACACAGCTACGCTGCATACAGGTGAGGACGTGGTGGTAAAAGTGCTGCGACCAGGGATTGATAAAATTATCGATGCCGATGTGGCACTGCTCTACACCTTGGCGGAGCTCGCCAATAAATATTGGAAAGAGGCCAAGCGACTTAAGCCATTAGAAGTGGTGCAAGAATTTGACCATACCATTCACGATGAGCTAGACCTTGTTCGAGAAGCAGCCAATGCCTCACAGTTACGGCGTAACTTTGCCGGCTCCGATCAATTGTACGTGCCCGATGTGTATTGGGATTACACGCGTCAAAATGTGATGGTGATGGAGCGTATTTACGGCACACCGATAGGTAAAATTGATGTGTTGCGTGAGCGAGGTGTCGATTTAAAGCTGCTCGCCGAGCGCGGCGTGGAAATCTTTTTTGCCCAAGTATTTCGTGATAATTTTTTTCATGCCGATATGCACCCCGGCAATATTTTTGCTTCGGATGATGCAAAATATTTAGCGGTAGATTTTGGCATTATGGGCAGTGTTACTGTCGCCGATCAGCGTTACTTAGCAGAAAACTTTTTGGCCTTTTTTCAGCGCGATTACTTTCGTGTTGCCCAGTTACACATCGAATCGGGTTGGGTACCAAAGCACACCCGGGTGGATGAATTTGAAAGTGCTATTCGCGCCGTGTGCGAACCGATATTCGAAAAGCCGCTAAAAGAAATCTCATACGGCCATTTGTTACTGCGCTTATTTCAAACCGCGCGGCGTTTTGATATGGAAGTGCAGCCGCAACTGGTGCTATTGCAAAAAACCTTACTCAATATCGAAGGCCTCGGGCGACAGCTATACCCTGACTTAGACCTTTGGCAAACCGCTAAACCCTATTTGGAAGAGTGGTATAAAGACACCCTTGGACCCAAAGCCACCTTTAAAAAATTTAAAGAACACCTGCCCATCATGGCCGAAAAGCTGCCAGAGCTTCCGGAGATGATCTATCAAGTGCTCAGTGATGCGGCAAAAGGCGAGTTAGAGATCAAGTGGAAGTCGAAGCAGTTAGACGAAATTAAACAGCAAATGGCAAAAAACCACCGTAAAAATATCATGGCCATTTGCGGTAGCAGTCTGGTGATATCTGCTGCCATTATTTTAGGTTTAGATGGCTTTTCACCACTTATGTTAGGCGATGCACCGCTAGCAACTTGGGCGCTCGGTGGTTTGGGCGGCCTTTTGCTTTTTAGTGCACTGGATTAGGTCGGCTTTATGGCGCTCATGCATACACCGGTTTGTGATGTTGGCCTAGCAGCGCCCGATTTTCAGCTGCTCGGCGTCGATGGTAAGCAATGGACGCGTGATGAATGTACGGGCGAGAATGGTTTGCTGGTTATGTTTATCTGTAATCACTGCCCCTATGTTAAAGCCATTCAGCAACGCTTGGTCGCCGATGTTAAGGATTTACAAGATAACGCTATCGGTGTGGTCGCCATTATGTCGAACGACCCTAACGATTACCCCGAAGACGCGTTCGAGAACATGCAGCAGGTGGCTAAAGACAAAGGCTATCATTTTCCCTATTTAATTGATCCGACTCAACAAGTAGCAAAAGCCTATGGTGCAATTTGTACCCCGGATTTTTTTGGCTATAACGCCAAGCTGGAGCTGCAATACCGTGGCCGCTTAGACGAGAGTGGCAAGCAACAAAACGTTGGTGATGTTAAGCGTGATTTGCTTGATGCAATGTTATTGATCGCTAAAACGGGTACAGGACCTAGCGAGCAAATACCCAGTATGGGCTGTTCTATAAAGTGGCGTTCGCCGAACTGAACGTTCGCTTTATGACACTGATCCTCTGTGAAGATTAAGTGACTGTAGGCTTAGACAATGTAAACATCGACCAGGGTTTAATCGCTATTATTGGTATAGATTGTGCGACTCAGCCGGATAAAGTGGGCCTTGCGCGCGGGTCTATTGCTAACGGTTTGCTAAGCATCGACAGCGCAAGGAAGGTTGCTAAAAACGAATCAGTCGCCAACTTAGTGTCCAGTTGGATAAAAGAAAAAAACCACGTTAAAACCCTGATAGCGGTTGATTCACCCTTAGGCTGGCCAATCAAGCTCGGGGAAGAATTAATTCATCATGTCGCAGGTGCGTCACTAAGCACGAGTGCGCATCAAATGTTCCGCCGAAGAACCGATTTTTTTATAAAAGAAAAGGCAAATAAACAATCGTTAGATGTAGGTGCAGATAGAATTGCAAGAACAGCTCATGCTGCTTTGGCGCTGTTAAAAGAGATAAGCGAGCAGTTAGCTGTTTCTATTCCTTTGGCATGGGGTTCTGTATTAACGCAGCCGATAAGTGTTATCGAGGTTTATCCAGCGGTGACATTGAAGTCTTGTGGCCTTCTTCCTGCGACGAGTTACAAAAAAGAAAATGGCAATGAAAGGGAAAAGATCTACGATGGCCTGATTAACTTAATGGACCTATCAAATGTGGATAAGCTGTCAATAATCGAAGATGATGATATTTTAGATGCCGTGGCCTGCGTTTTGGCGGGTTATCATTTTGTTAGTGGTGAAAGTGAGCAGCCGCCAACTGAAGAGGATCGCGTTTTAGCGGAAAAAGAAGGCTGGATTTGGGCAAAAATACCTAACTAAAATTAGTGATGAGGCTGTTCTAAAAAGGGTTTTAGTTTCAGTCCTCAAAAACCCTAATGGTCAAGCAGGAGTGGATAAGTGGCAATAGAAAAGTCGACTGAGAAACTGGATCAAATTATTAGCAAGGCTCGGAAAGATCGAGAGCAAAGCGATAAGGGTTACCGTGCAAAGGCATTAAAAATGTACCCTTGGGTGTGTGGCCGTTGTACAAGAGAGTTTTCATTGGAGAATTTGCAAGAGCTCACGGTTCACCATCGAGATCATAATCATGACAATAACCCGGAAGATGGCAGTAACTGGGAGTTGTTATGCGTTTACTGCCATGACAATGAACATTCCAGACTAACTGACCATGAATATGGGTCATTAGTTGAAGATAAAAATAAAGAACAACTCATGCAGAGTCCATTTGCGGGGTTGTCGGCGTTATTAAAAAAATAAAATTAAGCTGGTGGGTTCCTTGGCCTGATATTAGAGCAATGATCGTAAGTCAGAGAGCAAGTTTTTAAAAGCGTCTTGCCCTCGAATGTTAAAGGCGTCATGTGACTGATTACGTCGATAAGTAATGTTGTTTAGTAGCTTTTTGCACTCTTCAATATACGCCCGTATTTCAGCGGGTTTTAGGTCAGCACCTTTAAATATCTCAACTATATTTTTTTCTTTTGACATATGCCCTTACAGAGTTATTGCGAATTTTGCATATTTTTTGCCATGTTGGTTTCAGTAGCTGATTCGAAGCAACAGCATTTGGGTCTATATCGACATCGAATGACTCTGTCGACATGAGTTCTCGTTTCAATTGTATAAAGGAAACCGTGTCTCTTCTAGTTTCAAATAACTGGTAGCAAGATATTATATATGACTCAAATAGTGACTGGCCTTTGGCTCGAAAAAACTCAAGGTACTTATTAAGTGCTTCCACATTTTTTGGGTCTGACCTTGAATCTTCGATTGCTTCCCAAAGATCAAAATGCCATTGAGCACTAGATATTGTGTCACCGATGCAATAAATTTGTTCGTCAATTGATAATGCCATGTGTTGCTCTAACTTGTGATTTTTTAGGAATTAAACTTCCCGTTAAGCTCTTAATTAAAACCAAACCGGAAAGCTAACCAATTTATATGGTTAAGATAACACGCATTATTTAAGTCTTGTAGCCGGTATTTCGCCCGAAAGGTCAAGTTACTCTTTTGTCATTAGCAACAAAAGAGTAACCAGAAAAATGCCACCCATTTGCTCTCACCCTGAAGGGTTCCTTCAAAACAAACCATTCAAATGGCTACTGTGGAACTCGCATACGACATGCTCAGACAGCCACAGTAGAAAGCCCCATTTCAACGGTATGTTTTTCAGTGACAGCAAGAGGGGGAAATAACAACGGTGGGTGGTTTTGTCGTAAAAAGAAATGAACGCCCTCGCGGCAGCGAAACACTAATAGTAACGGGTATAAATGTCAGATTACCAGTTGGTCATGTAAAATCTCAGCATGCAAAGCAAAATCTTAAAACCCATCAAACCCGAAAACGATGACTGCTGCGGTGGTGGCTGTTGCCCTTGTGTTTGGGACACGTACTTTAATCAGTTAGATCGCTGGGAAGAGCAAGAAGGTATCTTACAACCTGCAAAAACAGCTGGTGGGGCAGATGAAACAGTCATGAGTGAAGACGACACGACTAAATGGCGGTAAGGCCAAAACCTAGCCAGGCATTAAAATTTAAGGTAGTGTTATGGCAATCGTGTTTCAACACGAGGCGTGATTTTTTAACAATATTCACTCTAGGGGACGATGATGAAAATAATTCCAACAAGTATAAAAGCGTTAATCCTACTGTTTTGTTTTTTTGGTATCGCGCACGCGAATAAAGACGCGGGGCACGATAACGACTACCGTACGTTTCATGCCGGCGGTGACACCGTTTACGGCAAGATAGCGGATTCTTACTCAGCTGAGCTGGTGATGTACCTCGCCGGTAATCAATTTATGGTGATGGAAGATTTGATTAAAGACTTTCAAGCTAAAAATTCTGATATTAAAACGGTATACGTTGAGACTATCCCGCCTGGGCAAATATTAAAAAAACAACTGCTTAAGCAAGGTGAGATCAACGGCCAAAAAACCGCGATGAATCCCGATCTTTTTGCCAGCGTTAATATTAATCATCTAAAAAAACTGGCTCAAAAGGGCTTGATGGCCGAACACATGATTTATGTCCATAATAAGCTGGAGTTGATGGTGGCCGCAGGTAACCCTAAAGGGATTAAAGGGGTAGAAGACTTAGCGAGGGATGATCTTGTGCAATCACACCCCAATCCGTTAACCGAGGGTATTTTTAAGTTTTACGGAAGCGCCATGTTAAAAGACTTAGGTCTGTATGAAAAAGTGACTGCAGGGAAAGAATGCAAAGGTTGTTGGGCCGTAGAAGGTAAAACGTGGTTTACGGAAAGGCATCATAGAGAAACGCCTGACCGCATTGAAAACGGTAAGGCAGATGTGGGTATCGTCTGGACATCTGAAGTGGCTCACGCAATAAAAGAAGGGCGTGCGATAGCAGGGGTTGCGATAGCTGCACCGTATAATAAGCAAGATGAAGTGGCTTATGCGATAGGGCCGATGTTGTCAGGACGTAACGCAATTAATGCCAAGCGTTTTATGACTTATTTAGCCACTGATCAGGCGCAAGCTATTTACGCGGGTTACGGCTTTGTTCCCGCGACAAAAGAAGAGTTAAAAATTAAACGGCTATAGCCATATTAGTGTTAGGGATGGTGTTTAATAATGATGCACTAAATGCCCCTAGCCGTAACTCTTAATAAGAACACGATAACCGTAGCCGTTAAAAAGGCCTATGTTGCTGTATAAGGTAGCGTGTACGGCAGGCTATAATATCGCTTTTATTTTAACGATATGGGTTGGGCTTCAATGCAAGGGGTGTTTTTATTGGCTATATGGTTGCTGCTGAATGTTACGTATGCACAGGCAGATCAAGTATCAAAGTCAGTACACCTTGATGCATTGGAGGTAGTAAGCACGACTCCTCTGCATGGCGGAGGTATCGATAAAACCAAGCTCCCTTATACGGTTTATGTGGCTAATTCAGAGCAATTTGATCAAGCGCAAAGCCTTGATTTAAGTGACTATATGAACCGTAATATGGCTGGCGTGTCTATTAATCAGGCACAAAATAACCCATTGCAACCGGACCTCCAATACCGTGGCTTTACCGCGTCGCCTTTGCTCGGAAACTCTCAAGGCCTGTCTGTGTACATGAATGGTGTGCGGATTAATGAGCCGTTTGGTGATGCAGTTAATTGGGACATTATTCCTCAGTCAGCGGTGGCGGACATTAATCTGATGGCCGGTTCTAATCCTATCTTCGGTCTTAATACATTGGGTGGGGCCTTGTCGGTCACAACCAAAAATGGGTTTACTGACCCAGGCCACTCGGCGCAGCTATATGGCGGCTCGTTCAATCGCCGTGCGGGTGAGTTTGAAAGCGGTGGGAATGATGGCGTCTTAAGCTATTTCGTGACCGGAAACTGGTTTAAAGAAGACGGTTGGCGAGATCGCTCAGAGACTGATGCGAAGCAGCTGTTTGCTAGCGCTGGCTGGCGCACGAAGGATACGGACCTTGAGCTGAGCTTAGCAGCGGCTGACACCGATTTAAATGGTAATGGGTCTGCGCCGCTTGAGCTGCTTAAACAAGATCGCAAGGCGGTCTTTACCCATCCTGATAATACGCAAAATCAATTGCGCATGATGAGCTTATCAGCGAGTCATTGGTTGTCGGATGCTGCGCAATTTTCGAGCACGCTTTACCTACGACGAAATGACCGCAATACCTTTAATGGCGATGGCTCAGATTATGGCGTAATCGATACAATTGTTGGCGGCGATGGGCTGAATGAAGAGGGTGAGATCATTATTGATAGCGCGACGTGTGGCGGGGGCTGTTTCGCTGGCGACTTAATAGATGACGGTGAACAGGTCGAAGATCAGGCAGGTAACGCGATTAACCCTGGGCTCGATGATGATGAACTGGGGGCCAATAATCGCAGCACAACTGAACAAAGTGGCTATGGGTTTAGTGGGCAACTCACTTTTTTCAATAATATACTAGAAAGTGAGAACCAGCTGGTGACCGGTTTCAGTATTGACCAAGCCGACGTTGATTATAAATTTAGTACTGAAGTCGCTGCGTTTACCGCTGATAGGGGAACAGTGGGTACAGGCCTAACGGATGCAGGAAGTGTTGTGGATGCAGCGGTAGAAACGAGCACCGCGAGCCTATTTTTTATGGATAACTTTTCGTTTAACGAGGCGTTAACACTAACGTTTAGTGGACGTTATAACTATTCACGTATCAAGATTTCAGGAACGAGTGGAGACACGTCGGTTGTGCCAGCCGGTGAAACAGGCACGCATACGTTTATTCGCTTTAACCCAGCTGCCGGTCTGACCTATGATTTTAGGCCCGAGCTGACGACGTATCTGAGTTACAGTGAGTCATCGCGGGTGCCAACCCCCGCTGAATTGACGTGTCATGACCCGAGCAACCCTTGTGCGTTACCTAACTCCTTTTTGAGTGACCCGCCGCTGGATATGGTAGTGGCTAAAACGTGGGAGGCAGGTTTACGCGGCAAACAAAGAGGCGTTGCTTGGCATGTGGGCTTATTTCAAACGTCCAATCATAATGATATTTACTTTTTGCCGACTGAAGAAGGGCCTGGCTTAAGTCCTGGTTATTTTGCCGATATTGGTAAAACACGGCGTCGTGGTATTGAATTTTCATTGGCAAAAGAGTATCAGCAATGGGCTTGGTTTTTGAACTACAGCGGGATTGAAGCGGTTTTTAGGGACAGCTTTAGCGTTAATGCGCCGCATAACCCGTTCGTTATTGCGAGCGGTAACAGTCAGCTGACGGTGGCAGCGGGCGATCACATCCCCAGCATTCCTCGACATAATCTTAAGTGGGGTGCGGACGTTAATTTTAACCAGCGTTTTTCATTAGGCTTTGATGCGAGCTACCATTCTAGTCAGTATTTTCGAGGCGATGAGGCTAATTTAAGCTCACAAGTGGGTGCTTATACGGTTTTTAATCTGCACGGGCGATATAAAATCAATAAATCCTTAGAGCTGTTTGCCAAGATCGACAATTTGTTCGATCATGACTATGAAACCTTTGGTCTTTACGGCGAGCCAGATGAAGCGCCAGGCTTTGACGGCTATACTGACACGCGCTTTTATGGCGCGGGTGCACCGCGGGGCGGTTGGCTTGGCGTCAAAATAACTTTATAGGGGCGGCTAACCTTTAGCGAGACGTTTTAGGTAGGCTGGTGTTGGGCGTTAGTAGCCAACGGCCAACTAAACAGGTGGTTGCAAGGTTCCAGACAATAACGGCGCCGCTGGGTAAATCAAACATAGCTGACACTAGTAGCCCAAGCGCATAGCCGCTTGCGCTAAGCAAAAACCCAACGAATAATGCTTTCCACCCCTTTAGGCCGATTGTCGCAAGCGCCGGAATTATTAAACTGGCGAAAACTAGGTAAATACCAACCAATTGTACAGAAACGGTAACAGAAACGGCAAATAACGGGTAAAAGGCCGTCGGCCGATTAAACCTGAGCCAGGCGCCAAAAATAACAACCGACAACAGGGCCGGAAGCGCTAGCTGAGGCCAAGTTACCCATAAAATTTGTCCGACCAATAAGTCCTTTAATGACTCGCCGCCTTGAGGGTTATTGGCCAGTAGCAGAATGCTCGCTGTGGCGGCCAGCACGAACGTTACCCCGATGAGTGCTTCTTGTTGCTGCGGCCACTTTTTTTCCATTTGACTTAATAACCCAGCGCCGATAAGAGCGCTGAGCACAGCGATTATTTGCGCTTCCCAGCCATGCGCTTCGCCCGTGAGTCGCGTAGCGACCACAACACCTAAGCCTGCGATTTGGGCGATGGCAAGGTCAATAAAAATAATGCCGCGTTTCAGTACTTCTTGGCCGAGCGGTACGTGAGTAACTAATACCAGCAGGCCGGCTACGAAAGCCGGCGCAAGAATACTGATGTCGATTGCTTCGATATTCAAGGTGTCGTCTCAAGTAAGGTATTAATTAGACGATCAAACCATTGAAAAATATCCTCGCCATTAGCGACGCTGCTGGAAAGCGAAATAACGGGGGTATTAGTTTTTTCGGACAGCCAACGCGCGGCGCGGTCACTTTGATAATCAGTATGGATAATAAAGTCTGCCGTTGTTGCGTGCACTTTCCCCAGCACTTGGCTTAGGTGCGTGCTGCTTGGCGGAATGCCTGATTTAGCTTCCAGTGTCGCTACTTTATTAAGTTTTAACCACTGCTCAAGGTAAATCCAAGTGTCGTGATGAACGACAACTTTTTTGCCTTGTAACGGTTTCGCTAGGGCTTCCCACTTTGCAATACTGCTGTCAAATCGCTGTATAAATAGGGTTAATTGATGCTGATAATGCGTTTGATAGGCGGGGTCAATTGCACGTAGTGTTTTACTTAGACTTAACGCAATTTGCCTGATTCGGTAGGGGTCAAGATGAAAATGTGGATTGCCAGCTGCGTGCACATCACCCATGCTGCGGTCGAGTCTAGTAGCTTGCTCTAGCAGTTGCACGTGCTCAGCTGCGCTAAAATGGCCGGGCTGACCGTGCATGATTTTACCATTACCCGCCTTTCTGAGCAGTATGGGTAACCAGCCTACTTCAAGTTCCGCGCCGGTGCAAATCAATAGATCAGCATTACGAGCTTTGGCGATTAAACTGGGCCTAGCCTGAATATGATGCGGGTCTTGCTTAGCGCTGGTGGCGCTATAAACTGCTAGCCTTTCACCGCCAAGTTGTGTGGCTAGCGCCGCCCATTCCGGCTCGCAAGCAAATACATTGAGTGGGTCTTCAGTTTTTGCGTATGCAAGCGGTAACGACAGCAATGTAACGTAGCATAAAAGTACAGAGATTTTTTTATTCAGCACGTCTGTCTCCTATTAGTAGCTATGGCCGGTGTGACTGCCGATAGCGAAGGTGTATTGTAAAAACAGCTGGTTGTCGGTGTCGTTATACGATTTATCGTGATTCAGTTGTAAACGTATGCGGCTAAATTCGCTGGGTATCCATTCCAGCATCGCGCTGAGTCGTTGTGGCGTGTGGCCGTAGGTGAGTAGTCCAGCATCTGCTAGTAAGGGCAAATTACTGCCGTCATTATCGCTATCTAAGCTATCAAAACGCAGCGCGCTACGCCACGCGGGTAAGAATTTATACACAGCTTGGGCGTACCAGCCTGATTGTTTGCCGTTAAAGTCTGCGGTGTTAGTTAAAAGATTAATTTGCCCTTTTTCTTGGCGCTCAAAATATTCAAATTGTAACTTGAGGTGACGGTTTTTTGGGTTACCGTTAGGTGCCCATTTGTAAACCCAGTCAATGCCGTTAATGCGACTCTTTCCCGAAAAAGCATACGCATCGACCAAGCCTTCGCTGCTGCGCTGATTAATATGGCCGGCTTGCCAGTGGTTAAGTCCTAGTTGCCAGCTGTGCTCTATCCCAATGTCATCGCCTATATTGATGAAGGCGCTCCAAGAGCCGACACCTTCGCGGTTTCTGGCGGCTGGAAAGCTATCACCATTAGCTAGCTCTAAGCCCAGCTGAAAAAAAATATCGCTGGGTACAATATAGGTAGCTTGTAGGCCATCATTGGATAATTGATTGCCAAACAAGCCTCGGTAAATGAGAGGCGCATCGGCAAAATCCCAGACGTGGGCGTGTTGAGCATTTAAATAACCGATGTCAGAAAAAAAACGTCCAGCTTTTAACGTGAGTCCGTCGGCTAAGTTTAACGTTTGGAAAAATACTTCTTCTACGCTCATTTCATCGCCACTAAAAGCCAACGTGGCTTCCGCATAAAACCTATCGTCAACATTGGAGGAGATGACGAGTTCTGACTCACCTACAGAGAACCCTGCCTGATCTAAGCCGGCCTCATCGTTCAGTGCAAACCCTGGCAGGTGGTAATCATCGGATGCATTAGATAACGAGGTATAGCGACCATCAAGCACAAAGCTAATGGTTGGGTTAAAGTTATTTTGTCTGCGTGCCGGGTTGTTTGATTTGGCCAGCGGCGTGATTATTGTCGTCGATTGTGCAGCCTGTTGAGCTTTTATGAGCCCTGTTTCTAGCGCAAGAATACGTTGTTCGTAGTCTTGTTTCATTGCCGCAATCTGTTGTTGCAGCAACTTAATGTCATTGCTAGCAAGTGCAGGGTTAGTGTTCAGTAAAAAGGCCACAGAGGCAGCCGCAAATAATGCGTAACGCACCATAGTATTTCTCCTTCGCTTAAATAGGGGGGGTACACAACAGGCTAGTTGCCTTAGTTGTGATAAATGTAGGTCTAGCTTAAGCGGAAGAGTGGGGGTGCGCGAGCCTGTAGCCGGTATGCGCGGCGGCTAGTATAAGTCTCGGTAGATGCGTGTGCGCTAGACTCGTTAGTAAATTTCGGCGTAATAAAGCTAAAATCACCGGATATTGGTGAGTGAGCAGACTGACCAAGCGTAAAAAATGTCTGACAGGAGTTTTGAGTCTTGTGAAAAGGGTGTTCAGCAGAGTGAGCGATTGAGATGAGTTGTGCCCAAAAAATAACAGCTGCCAGCAGTACAAGCTTAAGTGGGCTACGGGTTTGTTTAGTGAAGGTTGGAATGGCGCGGTTCATAGCACCTAGTTTAACAGCGTTTGCTTAAAGCTAGTTAGCCTCGAATCCAAATTTCAACACGTCTGCTTTATGAATAGTTTGAAACGACGGACATCGTTTCAGCAATCGAAACGGCATTCTATAATTAAAGTACTACGGCCTGATTGCAGAGGCGGGGCTGTTTTTGTGAAAGTGAGAGCAGATCAAAAAACAAGGAAGTGTAAATGGACAACTGGGTTCCAGTGTTTTTTCTTACTGATTGTTTTGAATTCTCTTCTTGGGTAGTTCAGTGTAAAATGCCGAGTTCTTGGAATTGGTGCTATGGCGCTGATTTAAAATAACGACTAACCTAAAGCGACTATGAGCCAAACACCTTCTCGTCAAACCCTGGCTAACGCCATTCGTGTCCTTAGTATGGACGCCGTTCAACAAGCTAAGTCAGGTCATCCCGGTGCGCCAATGGGAATGGCGGATATCGCAGAAGTGCTGTGGAATGATTTTTTGTCACACAATCCTGCTAACCCCCATTGGGTTAATCGTGATCGTTTTGTGTTATCCAATGGCCATGGCTCGATGCTGTTGTATTCGCTATTGCATTTATCGGGTTACGACTTGGATATGGACGAAATTCGCAACTTTCGTCAATTACACTCCAAAACACCGGGTCACCCTGAATACGGTTATGCGCCGGGCGTAGAAACCACCACAGGCCCCTTGGGCCAAGGCATCACCAATGCAGTTGGTATGGCGTTGGCGGAAAAAGTATTGGCGGCACAATTTAATAAGCCGGAATTCCCCGTGATTAACCACTACACCTATGCCTTTATGGGAGACGGTTGCTTGATGGAAGGGATCTCGCACGAGGCCTGCTCGTATGCGGGTACCTTAGGTTTGGGCAAGTTGATTGCATTTTGGGACGATAACGGTATCTCGATTGATGGGAATGTAGACGGTTGGTTTACCGACGATACGCCCGCCCGTTTTGAGTCTTATGGGTGGCATGTGGTTCGTGATGTAGATGGCCATAATGCGGATGAGATTAAAAAAGCGATTAAACAAGCGAAAAAAGAAAGCAATAAGCCCACATTAATTTGTTGTAAAACGGTGATTGGCTCGGGCGCGCCAAATAAACAAGGCACGCACCACGTACACGGTGCACCTTTAGGTGCTGAAGAAATTGCGGCAACCAGAAAAGCCTTAGGCTGGACCGCGCCAGCGTTCGAAATCCCTAACCCAATTAAAGACGCGTGGGACGCAAACGATAAAGGCGAAGCAGCCGAAGAAAAGTGGGAGACCTTGCTGGAAGCTTACGTAGCTGAATACCCAGAATTAGCGGATGAGTTATTGCGCCGATTATCGGGTGAGCTAAGCGATGATTGGGAGCAAAAATCATCGGCGTTTATCCAAACGACACAAGAAAAGGGCGAAACCATCGCCTCACGAAAAGCTTCGTTGAACACCCTAAACGGTTTTGGCCCCTTGTTACCTGAGTTTTTAGGCGGCTCTGCTGATTTAACCGGCTCCAACTTAACCGAATGGACGGGTTGTACCGATGTAGACGGTAATAATGCTAATGGCAATTACTTGCATTACGGTGTGCGTGAGTTTGGTATGAGCGCGATTCAAAACGGCATTGCCTTACACGGCGGCTTTATTCCTTATGGCGCGACTTTTTTAACCTTTTCCGACTACGCCCGTAATGCGGTGCGTATGGCGGCGTTAATGAAGTTACGCAATATTTTTGTTTATACGCATGACTCCATTGGTCTGGGTGAAGATGGGCCAACGCATCAATCAATTGAACACGTCTCCAGTTTACGCTTGATTCCTAATTTACACGTATGGCGCCCATGTGACGCGGTAGAGTCCGCGGTGGCTTGGAAGTGTGCAGTAGAAAGTGAAAACACCCCCTCAGCGCTTATTTTTACCCGTCAAAATGTGCAGCACCAAGACAGAACAGCCGAACAAGTAGCAGCGATTGCTAAAGGTGGCTATATCCTTAAAGACTGCGATGGCGAGCCTCAGCTTATCTTGCTGGGCACGGGATCAGAAGTTGAATTGGCCACCTCGGCAGCCGAAACACTGGCAGCCGACGGGATAAAGGTTCGCGTGGTATCCATGCCGTGTACGAATGTGTTTGATAAACAAGATGCCGTGTACAAAGAATCTGTTTTGCCAGCATCGGTCACTGCAAGAGCGGCGATCGAAGCCGGTTCAACGGCACTTTGGTATAAGTACGTGGGCTTGAACGGTGCGGTGATCGGTATCGATTGCTTTGGCGAATCGGCACCAGCAGGCATCTTGTTCGAGCACTTTGGCATTACCGCCGACAAGCTCGTGGATGCCGCTAAAGGTTTGTTATAAGAATAAACCATGAGTATACGAGTAGCGATTAACGGGTTTGGCCGTATTGGCCGCCATGTGCTGAGGGCCTTATACGAAGCACAACGTAACGAGCAGCTGCAGATTGTTGCGATTAATGATATTCAGCCACTCGATATATCCGCACACCTATTACAGTACGACACCACCCATGGGCGTTTTGCTTGCCCAGTGAGTGTGGCAGGCGATTCGCTTGTTGTTGCCGGTGATACGATCCGCTACCTCTCAGAGGCCAACCCAGTCAAACTGCCATGGAAAGCCATGAATGTAGATTTAGTGCTCGAATGCAGCGGCCAATTTAGTCAAGCCGAGCCGGCGTTTATGCACTGCCTTGCGGGTGCGAAAAAAGTACTCATTTCTGCACCGTCAGACGATAAAGTCGATGCGACGATTGTCTATGGGGTGAATCATGAAACGTTAAAACCGGAACACAAAGTCGTATCGAATGGCTCATGCACAACGAATTGTTTGGCGCCGATGGCAAAAATATTGCAACAGACCGTGGGTATCGACAGTGGCCTGGGTACGGTTATACACGCTTATACTAACGACCAACGATTGACCGATTCGCACCACCCCGATTTACGTAGAGCGCGCGCGGCGGGCTTGTCGATTATTCCTACGCCAACTCGATCAGTAAAGGCGGTGGAACTGATTATTCCAGAACTAAAGGGTAAGCTAAACGGGCTTGCGATTCGGGTACCCACGCTCAATGTCGCCTTAGTGGACTTTACTTTTAGTGCCTCAAAAGACACGTCGGTGGAACAAATAAATCAGGCATTAAAAGCCGCCTCTAAGGAGGAGATGAAGGGCATCTTAGGTTTTAGTGACGTGCCATTGGTGTCGGTGGACTATAACCACTGCGCAGCGTCGTGTAGTGTTGATGCGTCCCAAACTATGGTGCAAAATCGACGTTTGGTGAAAGTGCAGGCTTGGTACGATAATGAATGGGGCTTTGCTAACCGATTGTTAGACACAGCTGCGGCAATGATGTCGTGTTAGCCAGCGCTCAATATAATGAATAAACGGTTTTAGACATGACGATTACTCTTATGCAAGACTTGGACTTATCCGGTAAACGGGTATTGATTAGAGAGGATTTGAACGTACCGATAAAAGACGGTCAAGTTGTTAGTGATGCCAGAATTCGAGCAAGTTTGCCTACCTTGCAGCACGCGCATAAAGCGGGGGCTATGGTGATGATTATGTCGCACCTTGGGCGCCCTAAAGAGGGTGATTTTAACGAGGCATTCAGTTTAAAGCCCGTGGCCGAGCATCTATCAACCTTACTGGGTTTGCCCGTCCGCTTAGAAAAACAGTGGATTGACGGCGTAGTTGGTAAAGCAGGTGATATCGTTTTATGCGAAAACGTACGTTTTAACCACGGTGAAAAAGCAGACGACGAGGCGCTGTCAAAAAAAATGGCTGCGCTGTGTGATGTATTTGTGATGGATGCCTTTGGTACTGCGCATCGCGCGCATGCCTCCACTCATGGCGTGGCAAAGTTTGCACCAATTGCTTGTGCAGGACCGCTGTTATCAGCCGAGTTAGACGCCTTAGCAAAGGCTTTGTACGAGCCAGCGCACCCCATGTTGGCCATTGTGGGCGGGGCAAAAGTATCGACTAAGCTGACGGTGCTAGACGCGATGTTAGACAAGGTTGATCAACTGATTGTAGGCGGAGGTATTGCCAATACCTTTATCGCGGCTCAAGGTCACGCGGTCGGGCAGTCATTATACGAGCCGGATTTGATTGAGGTGGCTCAAGCATTAATGGCCAAAGCAGAAAAAAAGGGCACGTGTATTCCAGTGCCGGTAGATGTGGTGTGTGCAAAGGCTTTTTCAGAGACTGCACAGGCAAGCATTAAGCTGGTGACTGAAGTAGAGGACGATGATCTTATCTTAGACGTAGGGCCGCAAACGGCCCAGCAGTATGCAGCCTTGGTTAAAGCCGCGGGTACCATTGTATGGAACGGCCCCTTAGGGGTGTTTGAATTTGATCAATTTGGCGAGGGAACAAAAGTTCTATCGCAGGCGATCGCAGAAAGTCGCGGTTTTTCTATTGCCGGCGGCGGCGATACGCTGGCCGCAGTCGATAAATATAAGATCGCCGACAAGGTGTCATATATTTCCACTGGCGGCGGTGCATTTTTAGAATTTCTTGAAGGTAAATCATTGCCGGCAGTCAGTGTACTGCAACTGCCCTCGAGCTAGTCATCTCGTTATTGTCGGGCTGTAGGTATTTAAGTCTAGCAGCCGTTCAATGCCTCATAGCTTAAAAGTTTATTGCAGCGCTATCCTTAAGTTATCCCCGCCTTTGCCGATAACAAACTTACGTAACAATAAAGAATACGAGCGCATAGGATAGTGCGTCTATAAGCCATGAAAAAATCGACACGTGTATTAAATTATTTTTTTTTAATTGCCCTGTTGGCGCCTAGTTTGGCGCAAGCGGCGTTGTTCAATAAAACGGATAAAAGGCTTGAGGTTCGCGTGTTAGTGGATGTATCTGAGCGAATGAGGGTCAGCGACCCAGATAATCACCGGCTGTCGGCACTAAAATTATTCATTAAGCTACTACCCAATAGCGCACAAGCGGGCATTTGGATGTTTGATGGTGAAACAATTCAAATTATGAAACCCTCTAAATCGGGCATTTCCTGGAAGGCTCAGGCCTTAAAAAACATCAATGTTATTCATTCAGATGGAAAAAGGGCTGACCTAGAACGGGCGATTGCGGTCGCCACCTTAGATTGGGTAGAGAGAGACAAATGGGCTAGTCGACATTTGGTTTTATTGACCGATGGCAAGATTACTTCGGGCGGTACAAAAAGAAAAAACCAGGATTCCAAAGAACGAGTGCTTAACCACCAAGTCGAAAACTTGAAGGCCGCTGACGTTAGCGTGCACACCATTGGTTTTTCAGAAGATGCGGATAAAGAGTTTTTAGATGCGATTGCTAGTCGCACGATAGGTTGGTTTGATGTGGCTAAAACAGCGGATCAATTAGAACGAGCGATGCTAAGGGTCAATAAGCGTTTGGTTGAAAAAAACAGTATTCCCTTAGTGGCAAATAAATTTATTGTTGATGATACGGTCAGGGAGTTTACTGCCGTGGTGTTTAGGAAAAAAGGGTTTGGAACGACTCAATTAGATGACCCCGAAGGCTTAGATTTTGGCCGTGGTAGTAAGCGATATGGTGTGACTTGGCATACTGAGAAAAAATTTGACATCGTTACCGTTACAGCTCCAATGGAAGGTGAGTGGCGCTTAATCGCGGCGGCTGACCCCGATAACGAAGTGTTTATTACCACGAATTTACAAATGGCGGTTGATGAGATGCCGAAGGAAGTCTACGCAGGTATCAATACGCGGGTGAAAATGCTGTTGACGGATAAGACCAAGCTACTGACTAACAGTAACTTTTTAAATACGATTAAGGCGACTGTCGAAATAAAAAACAAACGTGGCGATATAGACATCATTGATATGCAACAAGACATGATAAATAACGGTTATTTTTTTGTTGATATTGGTAAAGAACTAAAGGTAGGGCCGTATGAAATGGTGGTAAAAGCTGTCGGTAATACGATGGAGAGAATCGAAACCTTGTCCTTTCATGTATTGAAGAAACCAAAAGTTAAGCGAGTAGAGGTTAAGCCTGTTTTTAAGCAAGTCCTTGCGGATGCGGGCATTGTGTTACCGAAAGAAGGACTGACGGAGGATCAAGTTTTTGCATGTCCTGATTTATCTAAGCTATTAATGGGTGCAGAAGGCTGCCCTGTGGTTGAAAACCAGGTAATAGGAGAAGAGGCAGAAGAAGGATCAAATTGGCTCGTCACCGCGATGGTCGTATTGTTGATTAACCTGCTAATCGGTGCGGGTGGGTTTTTCGGTTTTAAATGGTATAAAAAGAAGTCCATCGCAGAGGATGAGGCGCTGGTTAATAAATTATCCGTGTGAGTAATAATATGTTGATTTGGTTATTGGTGGTAGAAGTGATTTTATTGGTTGTTATTGGCCTAGCGGTTGTCTATTTTTTGGGTGGTCGGCAAAAAAAAGAAGCGCATCTTGCGATCAATAACCTGACGAAGAAGATTAAAAGAAATTCCGAAGAACGAAAAGGTAACGTAGCGGGTGATGCCGTTTTTTCTTCGATGGATGAAGGGCAAAAAAACGAGTTTCTTGAAGAAATTCAACAATCAGAATGTACAAAAGGAGGTTTCTGATTTGGCCTTACTAGACGCGCATGTCAATGAAATATCTGTGCCGTATTTAAAAGCTATTAAAAGTGCTGCCGTGCATTCTGAGGCTCAAAGTAGTAATGCGCTTGAAGTCTCCGAGCTAAATAGTCAGCTATCTATAGTGCTTGATGAAAAAGAGAGGCTGTCACAGCAACTATCCGCCGCCTTAAAAACCTTGGATGAGGTGTCAAACGAGTACGCAAACATGTTTGATGGAAGTAAGGACAAGGATGAGTTAATTAAAAGTAAGGCGCGGATGTTGACTTATTATGAGCGAAGTGTGGCGGACGATAAAGACCTTACATCCAATAAAAAAACAAGTTCGCCGTTTGGGCAGATGGAGGATTTGTAAATGAGTGAGGGTCTGCAAATTATTCTGGTTGAAGTCTTGTTTGTGCTAATAGCAGGTAACGTTTTCTTTTTTCTTAAAGCACGACGTAAAAAGAAGGCGATGAGGAATAATTTATCTGCACTGCTTAAAAAAGTGTCAAACGAAGCGGCTGTACGTAAAGAATTATTATTAGGTCAACTAAAGGGCTTAGGTCAATCAGACGAACAAGCAGAACAAGGTGTTAGTGACCTGATAGAGGCAGAAAAAGGCTGTCTGAAAAAGTTGATAGCGTTTCAGTTATCGCAACAAGTAGATGAGGTGGCGATATTAAATGAGGTGATACATGATTTAGGTGTGGTTTATATAGGCACCTTTGAGCATCATGCCGCCACAGCGACGCAAGGGTCGGAGGAAGTTGATGTAGTAGTAGAAGAATCCCAGCCCCCTATTGCTCCAGTTGAAAATAGCGCTCTTTCAGATGAAGACGATATTGAGATGACCCTAGATTCAGATCAAGAACTAGCTGTTGACGATGAGATAGACGTGTCATTAGATATTAATGACCTTGATGAGGTGGTGGACTTAGAGAAAAGCCCAGAACCAAGCCCAGAACCAAGCCCAGAACCAAGCCCAGAACCAAGCCCAGAACCAAGCCCAGAACCAAGCCCAGAACCAAGCCCAGAACCAAGCCCAGAACCAAAGCCAGAACCAAAGCCAGAACCAAAGTCAACCCCAGAGTTGGGGTCTTCGCTAGATATTGACGATATCGTTAACTCTGCGTTTGAAGAGGTGAGTGCGGCTTCCGTGGATGAGGGCTTGGAAGACGCTGATGAATCAGGCGAAGCAAAAAAGGATTCAGAAGAACTTGATCCTGACTCAGCGACTAAAAAATAGCCATATAGCCCTGTTTTTCGCTATACACTAGCAGGAAGGTTTAATCATCTGGATGTTGATGGCCCCAGTCAATCGGTTGGGAATAGGTTTTAACTTCCCATTTACCTTCCTCAACAATAATTCCACCCCAGCCAATTTCTAAACCAAAGCCGCTGGGGCTTTGCACGTAAAAAGAAAACATTTGATCATTGGGGTGGTGGCCCAGCTCCATAAAGAATGGAATCTGAACTTCTTTGCAGCGTTGGCATGCCAATCCAACGTCATTCATATCCGTCACCTGTAACATAAAGTGATGAAGCTTTTTAGGAAAAGGCATTTCAGCAAAAGCTACAGAATGATGACGACCGGTTTTAGTACGCATAAAGGTAGCGTCTAAAATTGGCCCGCCTGGTGCAACTTCCCCTTTAATGTAATCGCTGATGCGCATACATAAAATATTCTGGTAAAAATGACGCGTCTTCTCGGCGTTTTGAGCGATCGCCGCGCCGAAATATAATTCATGAGTGACGCCATTGGGGTCGGTACAGAGGTAGGCTTTTTTTACAGATCTTTTTGTACACAGCTCATCGCTGGCTAGATTTATTTCAACGCCACTTGATGAAATGTGGTTCACCAGCGCTAGAAGAGCTGATTCAGATTCAAGCTCCCAGCCTATTGCAACGAGGTCATCAATACCGCCTTTTTCAATAACAACGCGCTGTTCCTAGTTGTCTATTCGCAATATCAGTGACTCATCACTGCTTCGGTCGCTCAATTGCATGCCGATAAGGTTAACGCAGAAGTTTTCCCATGCCGCCAAGTCGCTGGCATTGAATACGAAGTAGCCTAAATTAGATGGCGTGAGCTGATGATTCATGGTTGTGATTTTTTCTTTTTACCGTAGCGAATTTGAACGCCACGATTATGTTTCGCCGCCATTCGCCGCCATTCGCCGCCATGTCAATACATAGGCATCAATGCGCGACAGGTTTTCTTTCTCGCCGTAGGCATACCCCGGTTCATCATAGGCCGCCTGGGATCCTTCGTTGGCCAGAATATCGCTTTTATTGAAGCCTTCATATTCCAAATAAGACCAGCGAGTACGAATGTCATGTTCGGCCTTAAGTGCCTCACCTTCCGAGGATACTTTCTTGCCCCAGGCGATAATGTAGCGGTGATGCGTTTCATCGATGGGTACATACCACTCGTAATGCATATAGCTACCCGTTATGCCTGATTCTGGTTCAGCACCCCATGGTCCAATTCGCAATGTGCACGGCAAGGTTAAAATGCCCTCGACATCCTGAAGTGGCATGCTTCCTGGGTCTGTCTGTGGATTGAAAGCTGACCGCAGTGTGTTGGTTTCACCATCACATTCAATCTTAAACTCAAACACTGGAATAACATCGCTAAAAGCATCGGTAAAACCTTTTGGCCCCGGTCCTTCGTGCAAAATGAAGCCTTCATATGGATTGTCGCTTTTTGGTTTTTCCGCAAAGGGCAGCGGTTGCTTCCAGTATTTAACCAGTTCGTCTTCTTTGTGGATAAAGGTGTGGTTGAACTCGGAAGCAGAATCTGCCGCTATACGCCAGTTGGAGTGAACCTCTTCGCTATGAAAGGGCGCCACATGGTTATCCTCGTCGAGAAAACCAAACTGAACATCGTCAAGCAGTGGTGGCGGTGGGCTCATATCGCCAATAAAGATAAACAGCATCCCTTTTGTTTCCTGTATAGGGTAGGAATGCAGTTTCCGGTTACCGATCAGCTTGCTATCTGGGTCAGATGGAATGGCGACAAGGTCACCGTTCTTAATGTTGTAAGTGAAACCATGAAACCAGCAGGTAATGGTGTTTTTGGTAAAACATTCCGGCTTTGTCGAAAACTTAAAGCCCCGGTGTAAACACTCGTCGCGCACTGCATAGACTTGGCCATCAACCCGCTTCAACAATACGTCTTCGCCTAGAATTTTAAGGGTCTTGACCTCAGTTTCCCGCACATCGGCGCTAAAAAGCGCCGGGTACCAATGATTTCTAAAACCTAAAATGGCGTCTTCATAGGCTCCGGGTTTGATTTCAACAGGCTTTTTGTTTGATTTTCTCATGCTGCTCTCCTCTTTAGTCGTAGGTCTTTAGATCGTTCCGCTCCTAAAAAACTGGCGAATAACGGTATTAAACTCTTCAGGTGATTCGTATTGTGGCCAATGTGCAGCGTCTTTTTTCATAATGTATAACAAAGAGCCGGGAATTTTTGCCGCGCTATTTTTGGCGCATGGAACGTCATGGCAGGGGTTGTCTTCGGTCCATAAGAATAAGGTCTCTTTTTTTATTTTTTCCATGGGAATTAGGTAATCATCGTGCATGCCGATCATACCGAGTACTTTTGGTGCGACTTCTTTAGAGCCAGGTTGTCTGTAACAAGTTAACCGTGTGTTGACTAATTCATCGGTAATCATCGTGTCGTGATTATTTGGATGAAAGAGCCACTTCATCCGATTTTTGACCGATTCAAAGGTGGGCGGGCCTTGCGTTGTGGCCTTAGAGGTTAAATCAATTAAACCCTGTAGCTCTTCGCGGCCTTTGTCGGTAATGATCGGTAAACCCGCAGCGGTATTTAAGTTTAAGCGTAAAACGCGTTCAGGGTATTCAATGGTAAATAAGCCAGACACCCAGCCGCCCATTGACTCGCCTGAAAGGTGGGCTTTGTCGATGCCTAGGCTGTCCATTAATTCACGCAAATGATCAACCAGTGTCAGTGGCGTGTAATCTAATAAAGGTTTGTCCGACATACCTTGGCCTACGTAGTCATAGGCGATAACGTGAAATTCATCGGATAAAGCAACGACATTTTTGGCATAAGCTTCGCAGTGGCCGCCAACGCCGTGTAAAAATAAAATGGTTTCTTTGTTGCCTTTACCCGCTTCAGCAATGCGTGTTTTTCCGTAAGAGGCAGTTTCAACGTATCGAATTTCTGCACCCATAAAATCTAACCATAATGACATGTCGTGCTCCTGTTTTTAAATTATAAAAAGATTGAAAGGTTAAGTGTTCCCAGCGTAGCCTGGTTTATATATATAATGCGTCGCTGCGTGTTAATTTTTCGAATAGACGATTTTTTAAGCTCGAATAACGCGGGGTTGTTGAAGACGCCTAAAGGCATTCGCCTTTATTAACGGCGTCTGCTATGGGTGCTAATAGGCGGGATTTATTCATAGTGGCGACTATTAATTAAATTCGAAAGTAAGCATTACTATTAGCTAATGTATCAGAGTTCTTTTAAAAAGCTAAATTTTTTACACCATTAGGCAGCAAGTAAACAGTGAATATTTTATTTTTTATTCACAATTAGTGGTATACTGCCGATCATGAAAAGGTTTGACTCTGATTTGCCCAGTGAACAATTGAAGGAAAAGATTTTGGATGCCGCTGATAAGCGATTCAAAATATTGGGCTATAAAAAAACCGCGATGGCGGAAATTGCAAGTGACATGGGTATGTCAACGGCAAATTTATACCGTTACTTTCCCAGTAAATTGGATATAGCAGAAAGCTTTGCTTTGCGAAGCTTCGTTAAAATGGAAAGTGGGCTACGGCAGGCGGTTAATTTAAAGACCGTATCAGCTGCGTCAGGCCTGCGTAATATGGTGTTTTACTTACTGCATTACAATTTTCGCCAACTTAATGAGTACCCTAAAATCAATGAGATCATCGATGCATTGTGTGCCGAACGGCCGGCCTTGGTCGCAAGAAAAAAACAAGGCGAGTTGGATGTGTTGATGGGTATTTTAGAGAAAGGTCGGGACCAAGATGGATGGGATATTGATGATCTTGAACAGATTGGTTTGGCTATATTGTCTTCTTGGTTGATGTTTAGTACCCCCGCTTTTATGTGTAACCAAACGCTTAAACAGCTAGAAAAGTATTTGAACAATATTATGGACATCACGTTTAACGGTTTAAACAAAAGGGTTTAAAGGTGAACCGAGTAGAAAAGCGTTTTAGTGAATGGGTGCTTAAGCAGCGTGTAGTGATTATCGTGCTGGGTGTGCTTATAGTGTCGGCGTGCGGGTTTGGAATTAAGTACCTAGGTTTTACCCCAGATTATCGCGTTTACTTTAGAGCCGATAGCCCCCATTTGATGGCCTTCAATCAGAATGAAAGCACTTATACCAAATCAGATAATGTGTTTATTCTTGTGGTGCCTGGAAAGGGTGATGTATTTCAACAAGAGACTTTAGCGCTGATTGAGGATATGACCGTAGAGGCCTGGCAAATACCTTATTCATTAAGGGTTGATTCGATTCAAAACTTTCAAAACACCTATGCTGAAGATGATGATTTAGTCGTTGAAGATTTATATATAGACGCGGGTTCTTTAACCAGTGAAGATATTGAGAAAGTTAAATTGGTAGCGCTAAGTGACCCTCTTTTACATAAAAGAATCGTTTCAAATGATGGGGCTGCGACGGCCGTTAATATCACGATCGAGTTCCCCGAGGTTGACCCAGAAGCTGAATTGCGGGCAGTCGTTTCTCATACACGTGAATTAGTAAAAAGGTATCAAGACAAATACCCGAACGTGCGCTTTTATGTGACTGGCATGGCGTTTATGAATAATGCGTTTGTTGAATCGGGCCAAGGTGACGGGGAAACACTTTTCCCGATTAGTTTTATAGTTATGGTCTTATTTTTAATGGTTTTGCTACGCAGTGCGAGTGCTGTTTTTGGTGTGACCTTGGTAATTTTTATGTCGACAGTGGTTGCATTTGGCCTGGGTGGTTACGCGGGTGTATTGTTATCCCCAGCCTCGGTGGCCTCGGGGCAAATGATTATGGTATTAGCGGTTGCCAATAGTGTGCATATGCTGGTGAGCTTTATTTTTGACCTGCGGCATAACGTAACGAAGGTAGCGGCGTTAAAAGAAAGTTTAAGGATTAATTTAGTCCCCATCTTTTTGACTAGCATTACCACAATGATTGGTTTTCTTGGAATGAACTTTAATGAATCGGAACCTTATAGAGACTTAGGGAACTTGGTAGCCGTTGGGGTGTTTGCTTCACTGGTTTTTTCGTTGACGTTTTTACCGGCGATGATGAGTTTTTTGCCGGTGAAGGTAAAACAAGGTGAAGACAGCGCTGTACCTTATTTGGAAAGATTTTCACGCTTCTCCATTAAGTTCCATAGGCCACTTTTATTATTGATGTGTGTGGTGGCTATAATGTCAGCCGCGGCCATTCCGTTAAATACGTCGGAAGAGCACTTTACTACCTATTTTGATCATACGGTACAGTTCCGTGTCGACTCTGATGCAACCTTGGATATTATGGGGGGCACCTTCCAACTAACGTATTCAGTGCCAGCGGCAAGTAAAGGTGGAGTGAGCGAGCCTGAGTACCTTAAAAATTTAAAAAAGTTTGCGGACTGGTATCGGCAGCAACCAGAAACGATCAATGTATTTGTATTTACCGATACCATGCAACGGTTAAATAAAAATATGCACGGCGATGAACCAACGTGGTACAAATTGCCAGAAAGCCGGGATTTAGCTGCGCAATACACCTTGTTGTATGAAATGTCATTGCCGTATGGTTTGGATTTAAATAACCAAGTGAACGTAGACAAATCTGCAACACGGGTTGTGGTAACCGTAAAGGATATGACAAATAATGAGTTGATGGCCCTTGAAGAAAGAGCCCAAGCTTGGTTGAAAAGTAATGTGCCTAGTACGATGGTGACCCTAGGGACAGGGACGTTAATGATGTTTTCTCATTTGGCTGATACCAATACGACTAGCATGATCGTAGGCTCCGTATTAGCGTTAATTGTTATTTCAGCTATACTTATGTTTGCCCTTCGATCGTTTAAAATGGGTCTTTTCAGCTTGGTTACGAACATATTACCTGCAGCTGTTGGCTTTGGTCTCTGGGGTGTTTTGAATGGTGAAGTTCATATGGGTTTGTCAGTGGTTGTCAGTATGACCTTAGGTATTGTAGTTGATGATTCAGTCCATTTTTTAAGTAAATACTTACGCGCCAAGCGTGAGAAAGGCTATTCAACAGAAGACTCCATTACTTATGCGTTTACCCATGTAGGTAAAGCTTTGGGTATCAGCACGCTAGTGTTAATAGGGGGGTTTGGTGTACTCATGGCCTCGCATTTTGCAATGACCACAGATATGGCTTTGCTGACGGTATGGATTATTTTAGCAGCCTTAGCTGCTAACTTTTTATTCTTGCCCGGTTTGTTGCTCGTATTTGATAAAGAAAAAATTGTAAATAACGCCGTTAAAGTGAGTGAATAATGATTCAGTGTAAAGAGGTTAATTAGAAGTATGGAACGTTTGGAAAGTTATTTTAGTGCTTGGGTTCTTCAATATCGGGCGTGGATTATTGCGGTGACACTAATCGTGTTAGTTGTGGCTGGCAATGGCTTGCGTTACTTGGGGTTTGATACCGATTACCGTGTTTTTTTTGCCGCCGATAACCCGGAGTTGTTGGCGTATGATGCGGTGGAAAAAACCTATACCAAGTTTGATAACGTGTTTATTCTGCTGGCACCAAAAAACGGCGATATCTTTCAGCATGACGTATTAAAATTAACAGAAGAAATAACCACAGATGCATGGCAAATCCCCTATTCTAGACGGGTCGATTCGTTACAAAACTTTCAACATACCTACGCAGAAGACGATGATTTAATCGTTGAGAGCCTGTATGAGGAGTCAACTAGCTTACAAGCCGAAGATATAAAAAAAATAAAGCAAATAGGCCTGTCTGACCCGTTGTTAGTGAAGCGCTTAGTCTCAGCTGATGGGCGCGTCACAGCGTTGAATATCACCATCGAATTTCCAAAAGTCTCACCCGATGCGGAACTAAGAGATGTTGTGGCTAAAACGCGTGAGATGGTCGCTCTTTATCAAGAAAAATACCCAACAATTGATATTTATACCACTGGGATTTCGTTATTAAATAATGCCTTTGTTGAGGCGGGAGAAAGTGACCTTGCCTTTCTTGCCCCAATCAGCTTGCTGTTAATGTTTATTATCACGCTGGTTTTGCTGCGCAGCGTAAGCGCGGTAGTTGGTATTACCTTGGTGGTGATTTTTTCTGATGTGATCGCATTAGGGTTAGGCGGTTATGCGGGGATTAAGCTTACTCCGGCATCAATCTCGTCGGCGCAAATGATTATGGTGTTAGCGGTGGCAAACAGTGTGCACTTACTGGTGACCTTTATGTATAGCATTCAGCATAAAGTAGCCAAGCGGGACGCCCTATTAGAAAGCATCAGGATTAATTTTCATCCAATATTTTTAACCAGCGCGACGACGATAATCGGGTTTTTATGTTTAAACTTTAGCGAATCGCCACCGTTTAATGATCTGGGCAATTTAGTGGCTGTGGGTGTGTTTATATCATTTTGCCTTTCACTGACATTTTTGCCTGCAATTATCAGTTATATGCCAGTGCGAGTAAAAGCAGCGAATGATATTTCGGTGGAACGTTTGGCAAGGTTCTCTCGGTTCGTTATTCGTCAGCAGAATGTTATTTTAGTGCTTTCTGTGCTGGTGGTGGCTGCGGCGGCCTATGCGGCTAGTTTCAATAAACCAGAAGAACAATTTTTAAAATACTTTGATGAATCTGTGCAATTTAGAGTGGATTCGGATTTTGCCAATCAATCGGTTGGTGGTTTGTTCCAGCTGTCGTATTCTCTGCCGGCTAAAGGCAAGGGCGGGATAAGTGACCCGCAATACCTTAAGAACCTAGACGCTTTTGCGCAGTGGTTAAAATCACAGCCAGAAACGATTAATACCTATGTGCTTAGCGACACCATGCGCCGTCTTAATATGAACATGCATGGCGATGATCCTGCTTGGTATAAGCTGCCAGACAGTAGGGAGCTAGCGGCACAGTACTTATTGCTGTATGAAATGTCGTTGCCGTATGGCTTAGACTTGAATAATCAAGTAAATATTGATAAATCCGCGACACTCTTGGTGGTTGGGGTTAAGGAAATGAGTAATGTCGAACTGCTCAATTTTGAACAGCGAGCAGAGGCTTGGATGCAGGCCAACTTGCCAGCGAGCATGCAAACAGTTGGTACGGGATCCATGCTGATTTTTTCTCACTTAACAGAGAAAAACATAAAAAGCATGTTGAGTGGGTCGCTGTTAGCCTTACTGCTTATTTCGCTTATTCTTGTTTTTGCACTGCGCTCAATTAAGATCGGTCTTTTAAGCTTAATACCCAATTTAGTGCCGGTTGTTATTGGTTTTGGCCTGTGGGGATGGCTTTACCAAGACGTTAATATGGCACTAGCATCCGTGGTCAGTATGACGCTGGGTATTGTGGTCGATTATACGGTACATTTCCTTAGTAAATATTTACGTGCTAAGCGTGAAAAGGGCTATAGCACAGAGGATTCCATTGCCTACGCGTTTACCCATGTGGGGAAAGCCTTAACCATCAGCACACTGATACTGAGTGCAGGATTTGGTGTCTTAATGCTGTCACCGTTTGCGTTAAATTCCGACATGGCGACGTTAACTACTTGGATCATCATGATTGCCTTGGTCGTTGATTTATTGCTACTGCCTATTTTATTACTCAAATTAGATAAGGATAAAAAATGAACAAATTTATTGGTTTATTGTTACTTTTACTACCACTGGTACTGTGCGCGCAAACGCCGGAAGAAAGAGGGCTAGAAATAGCGCTAGAAGCTGATAAGCGAGATGCTGGCTTTGGTGATCTGTCATCAAACATGGTGATGACGCTTAAAAATGCCAATGGTGATACCAGTATTCGTAAAATGCGCTCAAAAGCACTTGAAGTGGTTGGCGATGGTGATAAGAGCTTAACCATTTTTGATAAACCGGCGGATGTTAAAGGTACTGCGTTTTTATCGTTTACGCATATTTTAGAAGCCGATGATCAATGGCTGTACTTACCGGCTTTAAAACGCGTTAAGCGTATTTCGTCAAAAAATAAATCAGGCCCGTTTATGGGCAGTGAGTTTGCCTTTGAAGATTTATCCTCGGTTGAGGTGGCAAAGTACGCGTACCGTTACCTGAAAGATGAGGTGCTCGATGGCGAAGACTGTTTTGTTATTGAAACCACGCCAAAGTACCAATATTCGGGTTATACGCGCTCGGTAGTGTGGATGAGTAAAGAAAAATACCAACCATTAAAGGTTGAGTTTTATGATCGCAAAAAGTCGCTATTAAAAACGTTGATGGTATCGGGGTATAAGCAATATTTAGGAAAATATTGGCGGCCAGATGTCTTGACCATGGTGAATCACCAAACCAAAAAAGAAACCGTATTGACGTTCTCAGATTATGCCTTTCAAACGGGCTTAACTGATCGGGATTTTAATAAGGCGAGTTTAAAAAGAATTAAGTAATACTTGGACTGGTTAAAAAATTAATGAATAAACAGCATCTATTTGCGATAACGGTATTGATGGCCCTCGGGGGCTTTGGGACGCATGCATCTGCTAGTGAATGGTCGGGTTTTGTGGCGGGCGAATACGCCTATTTCCCCCAGTCGGCGTTAGATGAGCAACAGTTTGATCAGCACAATCTATCGTTTTTTGCGGAACCGGAGTTTTACCATAGCTGGGGTAATGAACACAGCCTCACCTTTGTGCCTTTTATTAGATGGGATCAACACGATTCACAACGTAGCCACCTTGATGTCAGAGAACTTATTTGGACACACGCGGCGGAGCAATGGGATATTCGTGCAGGCATCGGCAAAGTGTTTTGGGGGGTCACTGAATCGCAGCATTTGGTTGATATAATTAACCAAAGTGATTTGGTTGAAAATATTGACGGTGAAGATAAGCTAGGTCAACCGATGATCAATCTAACCTTATTGCAAGACTGGGGTATGCTTGATTTGTTCGTATTACCCGGATTTAGAGAAAGAAGCTTTGCAGGAAAGGATGGCCGCTTTCGCTCTAGCCCTGAAATTGACGACCATACTGTGTATGAGTCCGGTGCTAAGCAAAAACACGTTGATTATGCCCTGCGTTGGAGTCAAACGTTCGATGATTGGGATGTAGGCTTATCGCACTTTTATGGTACCAGCAGAGAACCCAGGATCATTCCAACGGTAACGCCAAATGGCCTGGTTTTGGTTCCATTTTACGACATTATTAACCAGACTGGCATTGATGTTCAGGCCACGCTGGATGCATGGTTGTGGAAAGTTGAAGTGATCCATCGCAGTGGCCAAGGCGAAACCTTTAATGCGTTTACCGGTGGGTTTGAGTACAGTTTTGTGGGTGTTTTCGACTCCTCAGCAGACCTTGGCGTTATCGCAGAATATTTGTATGATGACCGCGGATCGAGTGCTGCAACGCCGTTTGAGAATGATATTTTCATCGGCGCAAGACTGGGCATGAATGATGCGGCGTCCAGTGAACTGTTATTGGGTGTTATCAGTGACTTGAATCAAAATACGCGTTTTTACAGTCTAGAAGCTAGTCGTCGTATTGCACGTTCATGGGTTATCAGTGTTGAAGCGAGATTCATATCGGCAGAGGATAATAATGACCCACTGTTTTATATACGGCAGGATGACTCGATAAAATTAGAGTTGGCGCGCCACTTTTAAGTCAAGGCTGTGGGTTATCAAGTTATTTTCTGATGTGTTGTTCACGCCGTTCGGCTGGAATGCACCAAATGGGTTGATACGTGCACTTATTTGATGCAAAATCTGTCTTTCTAAAAATAACAAAGGCACGTTATGAAACTAATTACAGCAATTATTAAACCGTTTAAGTTAGACGATGTCCGTGAGGCGCTCGGTGACACGGGTGTGGCGGGCGTTACGGTAACTGAAGTTAAAGGCTTTGGCCGTCAACGTGGTCATACGGAGTTATACCGTGGGGCCGAGTATGTGGTGGATTTTTTGCCAAAGGTTAAGTTGGAAATAGCAGTTTCAGAAGAGCAATTGGATGCCGCGATCGACGCGATTGTAAAGTCGGCAAATACTGGAAAAATTGGCGACGGTAAAATATTCGTTACTAATTTAGAAAAAGTCATCAGAATTCGTACAGGAGAAACCGGTAACGAGGCCTTGTAAAATGAAAATAACAAATTTAAAAAAGTTCAGTCTATTGCTAAGTCTTTTAACGTTTCCTTGCTGGGCTCTTGCTGATGAATTAAATGGTTCGAACACGGCTTGGATCCTAACGTCAACGGCCTTGGTGTTATTTATGACCATACCAGGCTTATCCATGTTTTACGCTGGCTTAGTCAGAAGTAAAAACGTGCTTTCTGTCTTTATGCAGTGTTTTGCGATTACCTGTGTGGCGTCTATTATATGGTTTGTTGCAGGTTATAGCCTTGCCTTCGGTGAAGGTAACGCGTGGATTGGTGATTTCTCTAAAGTGCTATTTTCGGGCATTGATCGCGATACCTTATCGGGCGATATTCCTGAGTCCTTGTTCGCGATGTTTCAAATGACCTTTGCAATTATAACGCCGGCGCTAATCGTAGGTGGTTTTGCCGAGCGGATGAAGTTTTCAGCCATGCTGCTTTTTAGTGCCATTTGGCTACTGGTTGTTTACTCGCCAGTGACCCACTGGGTTTGGGGTGGTGGTTGGTTGGGCTCAATGGGTGTCTATGACTTTGCCGGTGGTTTGGTTGTTCATATTACAGCGGGTGTAGCGGCACTTGTTGCGGCTTTAGTATTGGGTCCTAGAAAAGGGTTTCCCGTAACGGCAATGCCACCACATAATTTAACCATGACAATTGCCGGTGCCGGCATGTTGTGGGTGGGTTGGTTTGGCTTTAACGGGGGTAGTGCGTTAGCCGCTAATGGTGATGCTGCGATGGCGATACTCGTCACCCATTTATCTGCTTCAATGGGAGCATTTACATGGATGGTAATCGAATGGAAAAAATTTGGTAAGCCAAGCGCCTTGGGTGCGGTGACCGGTATGGTTGCCGGTTTGGGTACGATTACTCCGGCTTCTGGGTTTGTTGGACCGGGTGGTGCGTTAGTTATTGGTCTGTTGGCCGGTTTTGTTTGCTTTAATGCGACGCAATACATCAAACGGGTATTAAAAATTGATGACTCTTTAGATGTGTTCCCTGTACATGGTGTGGGGGGTATCCTAGGGAGTCTAGTCGTCGCCGTATTTGCTTCAACCGAGTTGGGTTTGTTTAGCGGTTATGGCTTTGCTGATGGTATCGCAACAATACCTGAGCAGTTAAAAGTACAGGCGATTGGTGTTGCTGCTACCATTGGCTATACAGCGATTGCCAGCTACATTATCCTAAAAGTGGTTGCTCTTTTAACTGGTGGGCTACGCGTTACAGAAGAATCTGAAATGCAAGGGCTTGATCTGGTGTCTCATGAAGAGACGGGCTACAACTTGTAAATCATCTTACTAAGGCTAAAAAAACCCGGTTAAACCGGGTTTTTTTAGCGCTGAAATGTATAGTCAAAATGTGTTACAAATAACGGTGTTGTTTTTATCATAACAGGGAGAACGAAATGATCAAATTATATGCTTACCCCAGATCCAGGAGTACACGGGTTGTTTGGATGCTTGAAGAAATTGGTGTCGATTACGAGTTTATTAAAATTGAATTATTGCAAGGTGCAGGTCAAGCTGAAGCGTATTTAAAAATACACGCGGATGGCAAGGTGCCAGCGATTGACGATGATGGCTTTGTATTGACCGAATCAGCTGCGATCATGAGCTACTTGGGCGATAAATATTCAGCCTGTAATTTGCTACCAGAACCTAAAACGCAAGACCGTGCGCGTTATGATGAATGGTGTTTTTTTGTACTCACTGAATTAGAGCAGCCCTTATGGACGGTGGGGAAACATACCTTCGTGTTGCCTGAAGAGAAGCGGGTACCAGAAATTTTGGACGTTGCACATTGGGAGTTTTTAAAGGCCTGTAACGTATTGGAAAAGCGTTTACAGGGTAAAGAGTACGCCTTAGGCGATTCATTTAGCGCAGTTGATATCCTTGTCGCACACACCTTGCGTTGGGCGCATGGCTTTGGTGTTCCATCGGGTTCAGCATTACTGGACGCGTACCGAGAAAAGATGAGCGCAAGGCCTGCTTTCGAGCGCGTAATGGCTAAAGAATCAGAAGCCTCTTAATAAGTAAGAGCCATCTGTTCATTGAGCTATGATAAATGATATAATAACGAGTTGATCCAAACAATTTTTAATCGTGCCGCGGGCTTGTGCGTGATTGTTTAGCCAAAATCCTTATTAACCTAACAAATGTAGACTTATGACTGACATAACCAAATATAGAAACATCGGTATTTTTGCCCACGTGGACGCAGGCAAAACCACTACCACAGAGCGTATCTTAAAATTAACCGGAAAGATTCATAAGACAGGTGAGGTTCACGATGGTGAGGCGACAACCGACTTTATGGAACAGGAAGCAGAGCGCGGAATTACGATTCAGTCTGCAGCGACTTCGTGTCAGTGGAATGGTCATCGTATGAATATCATCGACACACCAGGCCACGTTGACTTCACGATTGAAGTTTACCGCTCGTTAAAAGTACTCGACGGCGGCGTAGGGGTATTTTGTGGCTCAGGCGGCGTAGAACCTCAATCAGAAACCAACTGGCGCTACGCCAATGATTCTGAAGTGGCGCGGGTTATTTTTGTTAATAAACTCGATCGGATGGGCGCTGATTTTTACCGTGTAGTCGATCAAGTTGAAAACGTGCTTGATGCGAACCCGTTGGTAATGGTTTTGCCAATAGGTATCGAAGAAGACTTTAGTGGTGTAGTTGATCTGCTAACTCGTAAGGCCTACATCTGGGATGACTCTGGTTTGCCTGAAAACTTTTCTATTGAAGAGCCTCCTGCGGACATGCTGGATAAGATGGAAGAGTACCGTGAAAAACTAATCGAGATGGCTGTCGAGCAAGATGACGTTTTGATGGAGAGTTACCTTGAAGGTGAAGAGCCTTCACTCGATGATATTAAGCGTTGTATCCGTAAAGGTACCATCGCACTGGATTTCTTCCCGACTTACTGTGGTTCTGCGTTTAAAAACAAAGGCATTCAATTAGTACTGGATGCGGTGGTTGATTACTTGCCAAACCCAACAGAAGTTAAGCCACAGCCAGAAACTGATGAAGAAGGTAATGAAACAGGTGAGTTTGCGATCGTTGATGCAGCTAAACCACTACGTGCCTTGGCGTTTAAAATCATGGATGACCGTTTTGGCGCATTAACCTTTATCCGTATCTACTCTGGTGTAATGAACAAAGGGGATACGGTGCTTAATACGTTTACAGGTAAAACTGAACGGATTGGTCGTTTAGTAGAGATGCATGCGAACGATCGTATTGAATTAAACGGTGCTTCAGCCGGTGATATTGTCGCAGTTGTCGGCATGAAAGATGTACAAACAGGCCACACCTTATGTGACCCTAAACACCCAGCGACATTAGAGCCAATGGTTTTCCCCGATCCTGTTATTTCTATTGCGGTATCGCCTAAAGATAAAGGTGGGTCAGAAAAAATGGGTATTGCGATCGGTAAAATGATCAAAGAAGACCCTTCTTTCCGCGTTGAAACAGATGAAGACAGTGGTGAAACTATTCTTAAAGGGATGGGTGAGCTTCACCTGGATATTAAAATTGATATCCTTAAGCGCACACACGGTGTAGATGTCAGCGTCGGTAAACCGCAAGTGGCGTACCGTGAAACGATCACGCAACGCTTAGAAGACAGCTATACGCATAAAAAGCAATCGGGTGGTTCAGGTCAGTTTGGTAAAATTGATTATATTATTGAACCAGCTGAAACAGGCGAAGGCTATAGCTTTGAATCTAAAGTAACCGGCGGTAACGTTCCTCGCGAATACTGGCCAGCTGTTGAAAAAGGTTTTAAAAAGCAAATGGATAAAGGCGTTTTGGCGGGTTACCCATGTGTAGACGTAAAAGTCACCTTGATGGATGGTGGTTTCCACGCAGTTGACTCATCAGCGGTTGCTTTTGAATTGGCCGCTAATGGCGCCTACCGTCAATCAATGCCGAAAGCTGGTCCACAATTGATGGAGCCGATCATGAAAGTGGACGTGTTTTCACCAGATGACAACGTAGGTGACGTGATTGGTGACCTTAACCGTCGCCGTGGCATGATCAAATCACAAGATGCTGGCTCAACGGGCGTACGTATTAAAGCCCAAGTGCCGCTGAGTGAAATGTTTGGCTACATTGGTGATCTACGTACGATGACCTCAGGCCGTGGTCAGTTCTCAATGGAGTTTGAGCACTATATGCCGTGCCCAAGAAACATTGCCGAAGAAGTGATTAAAGAAGCTAAAGAACGTGATGCAAAAAAATAAGCGGATCGTCTAAGCTAACTTAGCTTTAAATAGATAAAAGGGCTGGTTTTACCGGCCCTTTTTAATGCCTGAGATAAAATTTTAGATACACTAGTCGTATGAATGTACTTATTATTGCTGCAATCTGGCCAGAGCCAACGTCATCCGCTGCTGGACGGCGTATGGTCGGCTTATTGGCGCTGTTTCACGCCCAAGGTTGGTCATTAACCTATGCTTGTACAGCCGCAGAGTCTGAGCACTGCTACCCGTTTGAAGAGTTATCGATTAAGGCAAAAAAAATAGCTGTCAACAATAGCGCATTTGATCAAATGATTACTGAATTAGCACCCGATATCGTGTTGTATGACCGTTTTATGGTCGAAGAACAGTTTTCTTGGCGGGTAGAAATGCAATGCCCGACGGCCGTAACTGTATTAGAAACATCGGACCTGCATTGTTTAAGAGCTGCGCGTCAACGTGCGTTAAAGCTTGGGCGTGATTATTGCGAATCAGACTTGGTTAACGACATCGCGTATAGGGAAATCGCGAGCATTCAACGCACGGATTTAACGCTAATTATTTCAAGTTATGAAATACAGTTATTAACCTCATTCTTTAAAATTGATAGGTCTTTGATGCACTATTTCCCCTTTATTGTCGCCCCAGAAAAAAGCAAGCAGCATAGGTCGGCATGGCCCTGCTATGAGCAACGCCAGGGGTTTATGAGTATAGGCAACTTTAAGCACGCGCCTAATTGGGATTGTGTGCAATATTTAAAGCAAACGATTTGGCCCTTGATTAGGCAGCGGCTCCCTTCAGCTGAGTTGTTTGTGTATGGCGCTTATTCGCCAGCAAAGGCGATGCAGCTTAATAAACCAGCGGACGGATTCTATATCAAAGGGCGGGCAGACGATGCCAAACAGGTGATGCAAGCAGCCAGGGTGTGTTTAGCACCGTTACGCTTTGGCGCAGGATTAAAAGGTAAACTATTAGAGGCTATGGAGTATGGTACACCCAGCGTAACAAGTACCATCGGCGCAGAAGGTATGTGCGGCGAATTGCCCTGGAATGGTGTAATCACGGATGACCCTGACGCGTTTGCAAAAGCCGCCGTTAGCTTGCACGAAGATAAATCGAGTTGGCTAGAGGCCCAAACAAAAGGCAGTGATATCTTGCAACAATGCTATGCCCCCGATGATTTTGAGCCGCAATTGATAGAAAAAATCATCAGATTGAAAGAAAACTTAACGGCGCATCGAATACAAAACTTTCAAGGCGGCATGTTGAAACATCATTTAATGAAAAGCACCAAATACATGTCCTTATGGATAGAAGAAAAGAGCAAACCGAACGGGTAAATTAATGGCAAAAATTCTTATTATTGGTTATGGCGATATCGGCAGTACATTAGCCCAAAATTTGCTGAATGACGGACATCAAGTATCCGCAATAAAACGAACTGAGCAAACTAACGACACATCAGTCAAGATCATTCAGTTAGACGTAAGCAAAGCAGAGGAGGTTGAGGCGTTCAAATTTAATGTTGATCAAATTGTCTATATCCTCTCGCCCAACGGTCGCGATATATCAGGCTATCAGGCGGTATTTGAACAAGGGGTAGATCATGTATTGAGCGCCTGTAAAAAACAATGTCCAGAGGTATCGATTACCTTCGTCTCATCGACGCGCGTGTATGGGCAACAGCAGGGCGAATGGTTGGATGAAACGTCGCCGACTGAGCCAACAGACCAACGGGGAAAAATCTTGTTGGCGGCAGAAAATAAATTTTTAGCGTTTAACGATCAGACAAGCCTTGTTAGGTTTTCGGGTATTTATGGCCGCTCAAACTACTTTTTAAATCAACTGAAAGCAGGGGAAGCGATTCAAAAAGAACCGCCTTATTACACTAACCGCATCCATCGAGATGATTGCATCGCTGTGTTGTGCTTTATCATTAATAAAAAAATAAACGGTGAGGCGATGGTGGGCGTTTATCTGGCGACAGACCACGAGCCAGCGACAAGATGGCAGGTCGCCTGTTACTTAGCTGAGATCTACGGTATGGATGGGCCTAAGCCGCTGACCTTAGATGAAATGGCGAAGGCGAATAAACGCTTACAAAATAAACGATTAACCGCAGCCGGTTACGTATTTAAATATAAGACGTACCAACAGGGTTATAAAGCAACAATAGATGAGCAAGCTTAAGTCCATTGTCGTGTTGACCGGCGCAGGTATTTCCGCAGAGTCGGGGATAAAAACCTTTAGAGCCAGCGATGGGCTGTGGGAAAGCCACCGCGTTGAAGACGTAGCAACGCCCGAAGGTTTTGCACGTAACCCAAAGTTAGTGCAAGACTTCTATAATTTGCGTCGACAACAATTACTGAGTGAAAGCGTTCAGCCGAATGCGGCCCATTTGGCGCTAGCCAAGCTCGAACAAAATGAAAAGGTACAGTTGCTGGTGGTGACGCAAAATATTGATGATTTACATGAACAAGCCGGCACAAAAAAAATTATTCATATGCACGGTGAACTGCTAAAAATGTTTTGTAGCCAAAGCGGGCAACGCTTTTCGATTAGGCAAGATATAACGCCCGAGTTAGTTTGCGACTGCTGCCATTTAAGTAATAGCCTACGCCCTGATATTGTCTGGTTCGGTGAAATGCCGTATCAGATGGATGCAATTTATAAGGCCATTAGTCAGTGCGATATGTTTATATCGATTGGTACATCGGGCAATGTCTACCCGGCTGCTGGGTTTGTTGAAATGGCTAATCAGAGCGGTGCGCATACGGTAGAGCTGAACCTCGAACCCTCTTTAATGGAGTCCGCATTTAAAGAAAAACGGTACGGTAAGGCAACACAGCTAGTGCCTGACTACCTCGCTGGATTGGCTATAGGGTAAGGCTGCAAATCAACCATTGGAATAGACAGGCCATTGTAGGAGACAACCCTAGCATGCTGACGTTTTAATCGTCTTGGCCCAGCAACGCCGCAGGAATGTGCAATCGTAGTGACTTCTTTTACTAGGTTTCTATGATAATTGGCGACACGTATGGCTTTATTGCTAGGATCTAAGCCGCGCTGCAGGTCTTTGTTGTGCGTGGTGATGCCAGTTGGGCACGTGTTTTTATTGCACTGTAAGGCTTGGATGCAACCGAGGGCAAACATAAAACCGCGTGCAGAGGTAACGACATCCGCACCTGCGCAAAAAGCCCAGGCAGCTTCGCTTGGGTTGATGCGTTTACCGGAGGCGATCAGGCGGATACGTTGACGTAATTGATAGGTAATTAGAATGTTTTCTACTGCCGGCAGCGCTTCATTTAGGGTGAGGCCTACGTTATCCATCAAAGACATCGGTGCTGCACCAGTGCCGCCATCACCACCATCAAGGGTAATAAAGTCTGGTGCGGACTCTTCGCCGCGTTCATTAATTAATGCACAAAGCTCTTCCAGCCAGCCGCATGAGCTGACGACAGTTTTAAAACCGACGGGTTTGCCGGTCACTTGCCTGACATGGTTGATCATATCAAGTAATTCAGCGATGTTAGATACGTCAGGGTGGCGGTTGGGGCTAATGGAATTGAGCCCCGCTGTAATGCCTCGAATGACAGCAATTTCGTCGGTCACTTTAATTCCGGGTAGGATGCCGCCCTTGCCTGGCTTGGCGCCCTGACTCAGTTTGATCTCGAACATTTTTACCTGATGGTGGCTGGCGATTTTTTGCAGTTGGGTGTCAGATAAGGCCCCGTGTTTATCACGCACACCGTATTTGGCGGTGCCTATTTGAAAAACGAGATCGCAGCCACCCTCAAGGTGATACGGTGATAAACCGCCTTCGCCAGTATTAAGCCAACAACCTGCTTTTTTTGCGCCGTGCGAAAGCGCTAAGACGGCGGGTTTAGAAATAGCGCCATAGCTCATCCCGGAGACATTAAAAACCGAAGAGGTCGAATAGGGTTTATCGCAATAAGGCCCAATCATCATCGGACCTAAATGTGCTTCTTCACTGTCCAGTTTAGGGAAAGGGCAGTTAATAAAAATAATCGTGCCCGCTTGGCGTAGGTCATTAGTTGAACCAAAAGCAACGGTTGAATCGATGTCTTTTGCTGCGCGATAAACCCAACTGCGTTGCGATCGATTAAAAGGCAGCTCTTCACGGTCCATAGCAAAAAAATACTGGCGGAAAAACTCGCCAATCTTTTCAAATATAAAGCGGAAGCGCCCAAGCAAAGGGTAATTTCGTAGAATGGTTGATTCTTTCTGTGAACGATCTTTGATATATAAAGTGACGGCGATCAGGATAAATAAGCCGACGGCAAAAACAAAAATCGCACTCAGCAGTTCGATAGAACGTGAAAGGTAGCTCGCAATTTCTATTGAAAATAGACTGTCCATAGGGGGCTTAGTGTTTGAGTTGTTTGGCGAGCCAAAAATCTACGCTAAGGTAATTGCCAGCGCCGATAAAAAATAAACTAAGTAACATGATGAAATAGGTCGCGGAAAACTCGATGCCGTTATTCAATATAACGAAGCTGCCGTTTTCAGTTAACCAAGCGTAGTTACCGTGTTCGCGCAAAATATCTTTAGCAATAGTAAGTCGATCAATCGCACCACTGGTGCGCTCACTCGCAAAGATGCCGCTGCCTTCGGCAATCGCCAGCCAGCCATGTTGTAAGTGAACGGTAACCGCAGCCACGGCCATGGTTACCATTAGGGGGATAGAGACCCATCGAACGGCAAGGCCCAAAAGCAAACAGATAGCGCCAAGCAGTTCGATCCAGGTCGCCAAGCCTGCCATGAGGTAAGGGAAAGGGAGGCTTAGGCCATAATCAGCATTGCCAAACCAATCGACCGTGCTGTCAAAGGCGCCGATCTTTTGTGTGCCGGCCATCCAGAATATAGGTGCCAGATAAAGACGGAGTGCTAAAGGTGCTAAAAAATCAATCTGCCGAGTACTATCCAATTTGGATTGCAGCTTATTCATGAATTTAATCATAACCATCCCTTGTTGTTTTGTTAGTCTCGAGGCATTAGACCTAGCTAGGGGGTAAATTCTTGCGAACTCTGTTGAGTGGCTTGCTTACGTTTTAAATAGGCGCTAGCGCCTGCACCGGTCAAAATACACCATACCGCGAAAAGAGCACCGGGCAAGGCGGTTTCTGCTGAAAAGTGTTTTAATGCCAGTGCGACGCCGAGGCCAGCGTTTTGCATGCCGATTTCTATCGCTAAGGTTAAACGGTAAGCGGCGTTAAATTGAAAAAGTCTAGCGACAAGCCAACCGCATAAATAGCCGAGGGCATTCACAGTAACGATAACAAAAAATAGATTAGCGCTGACACTCATTAAACGCTCATGGTTAGCGGCAACGGCGTAGGCGCAAATAATGATAATCGCCAATGACGCGATTGTGGGTGCGAATGCTATCAACGGTCTAGCGTGTGGCCCCAACGCCTTGCGACAGGCCATGCCAAGCAATAAGGGTGTAAGCACGGTTAGTAGTATGGTTTGCATCATCGGCCAAAAGGGAATCGGTAGGTAAGCGCCGCCCAGCCATTCGACGAGCAGTGGGGTTAACACAGGGGATAAAAACGTGGCCACGGTAGTCAGTGCGACCGAAAAAGCGACTGCGCCACCCGCCAGAAAAACAATCACGTTACTGGCCATAGCGCCCGGTGCGCAGCCAACGATGATCACCCCAAGTGCTAGTTCAGCAGGCAGTCCAGCAAGCCAAGCAGCGGTAGCGCCAAGCAGGGGCATAATGCTGTATTGACTTAATACACCAATAAAAATAGATCGCGGTGTTTTTAGTGTTGTTTTAAGGTCAGTAGGTTCTAGTACAACGCCCAAGGCAAACATCGAGGCCGAGAATAACCATAAAAAGTACGGTTTAAAAACAATAAAAACGGCCGGTTGATAAAAGGCAATAAGCGCGCAAAGCAGTGTTAGCGGCGCCATACCACGGGAAATAAAATGGCTGAAATAAGCGAGTAGTTTCATGCCTTAAAGCATAAAGTGATTGGTCTTAAAATACACCCTTTAGATTGAATAAATAAGTGCTTAATGATCAGATGATTGCTTAAGTTGAATGGAAGGGCAAGGTACCGTGCCAAAAGAACAAAAGACGCAACAATCTGTGCCAGTGGGCTTAAGTAGCTGACTGCAACCTTTGCATTCATACAACCACTGACAAGCATCTGTTGGCATCGTTTCAAGCGCTTGATGTTGACAAATAGGGCAGGTAATAGTGGATTTTAAGATGATGTCGTTACGCACTTTTACCTCACACTGTTTGCTGCAAGGTTCGATAATACCTGAAAGCGAGTTGCTAATCAGCGGTGGGTTTTGGCTAAGCCCCAATAATCAGTTAAATGATTATTGCCCTATAAGTCAAACGGCTGGTTGAGGATTTTTGCAACGGCTACGTTTTTTAAACGAACGTATTGAGGGAGTCCGTTAACGTACGGTGGGTAGTCCTCGCCCATAATCAGTGGCCGCAAGTACGCTTCGCATTCAGGGGTAATGCCGAAACCATCATTACTAATATAATGCGGGGGTAACATTTGCTCAACATTTGCAATGTCTTTTAATTCCCCGACACCAATTTCCCATTGATAAGGCTGGTTGCTGGTGCGAACGATGGTTGGCATTACGGCAGTTTTACCCGCTAGGGCCAGCTCGACCGCAGCTTTACCCATCGCATAGGCTTGCTCTACATCGGTTTTAGAGGCGATATGGCGCGCCGCACGTTGTAAATAATCCGCCACCGCCCAATGGTATTTATAACCATGCGCGGTCTTAATCATTTCAGCCACAACGGGGGCAACGCCGCCGAGTTGAGCGTGGCCAAAGGCATCGCGGGTACCAGCTTCGGCTAAAAACTTCCCATCGGGGTTTTTGACGCCCTCAGAAACCACGATACAACAAAAACCATACTGTTCGACAGTGGCTTTAACTTTCGCTAAAAATTTTTGCTGATCGAAGACCACTTCAGGAAAAAGAATAATATGCGGTGAGTCACCGTCTTTTTCAGCGGCTAAACCACCGGCTGCGGCAATCCAGCCAGCATGCCGTCCCATTACTTCTAGCACGAAAACTTTGGTAGATGTACGCGCCATCGACGCAACGTCAAAACCGGCCTCACGAATTGAAACGGCAACGTATTTTGCTACCGAGCCAAAGCCAGGGCAATTATCAGTGAGGGGTAAGTCGTTATCGACCGTTTTGGGTATGCCGATACAGCGTAAGTCATGCCCTAATGATTCGCTTAACTGAGAAAGTTTATGCGTGGTATCTTGTGAATCACCGCCCCCATTATAAAAAAAGTAGCCAATGTTATGGGCCTTGAAAACAGCAATTAATCGTTCATATTCGGCGCGGTTTTCTTCAAAGCTTTTAAGTTTATAACGGCATGAACCAAATGCCCCTGAGGGGGTGTAGCGTAAGGCAGCAATATCGTCGGCGGTTTCAAGACTGGTATCAATCAGGTCTTCGCTCAATGCGCCAATAATACCGTTGCGTCCGGCGTAGACCCTGGCTATTTTGTCAGTGTGCTGACGCGCTGTTTCAATAAGCCCGCAGGCACTGGCATTAATAACAGCGGTGACACCACCTGATTGAGCGTAAAAGGCGTTTTTGATGGACATAGTTAAGTCAATTAATTTGTAAGGTGGGCGTATTATAATAGCTGAGCCGGTAAATTACTGTCGCTTGTTAGGCTTAGTTCACAAAATAGTGTATCTGTAGCATCCGTGCTTGTTTAAATAAGCTATAGTTTGATTTGTGTAGCGGTTTAACAAGGGTTTATGCTCAATGCGTGTATAGCCGAATGATCGATCATTATTATCCTTAACTAAGGTGCCAGATATGTCTTTATCGAAACAATTATTATTATTAATTTCAGCCTTATTTCTAATGATTTTTAGCCTGAATTTTGTACTCAGTGTGGAAAACATTAGAAGTTACCTCGAGGGCGAATCTCAGGTTCACGCGCAAGATACGGCAACCTCTTTGGGTTTGTCGCTCAGTCCTCATATGAGTGACGAAAAAGATCCGGTGCTTGAAACCATGATAAGCGCGATCTTTGATCGCGGGTATTATAAGCAAATTAAGTTACTCAATGTCGAGGGTGAGCCCTTGGTTATCTTAAGTAATGAAAAAGCCATTGATGGTGTGCCAGCTTGGTTTATTAGTCAATTGCCCATGCAAGCTGCTGTAGCCGAGAGCGAGATCAGTTCGGGTTGGAATATAAGTGGCATCGTACTGGTTGAAATTAACCCAAATTACGCGTACCTCAAGTTATACGAGCAAGTAAAAAGGAGCTTTTACTATTCGTTACTAACCTTTGCATTATCGGTTTTTTTACTGCTTGTGGTCTTGCAAATAACGCTTTCTTCGTTAAAAAGAATTGGAAAAATGGCCGAGACCATCTCGCAAGGCAGCTTTGATGTCATTGAGCGCTTACCGTGGACCCTAGAAGTTAGGCGAGTGGCTACCTCGATGAATGTTATGTCGAAAAAACTAGAAAGGGTCATCGCCAACCTCAACACAAGGTTAGAAAGTATTGGCAAAAAGTTACAACTCGACGATTTAACAGGCCTGAGTAAAAGAACGGGTTTTGATATGGATACAAAAGAGCTGCTCACCTCACACGTCGAAACGTATGTGATGATGATTAAGATCGATGCTTTAAGCAGCTTGGTTAAAGAGCTAGGGAGTGATGCGATAGATCAGTTTTTGAAAGATTTTGCCGATATATTAAGTACAGTTTCTGAGGAAAAAGATCATCAAAACATCAAAGCCTACCGGTTTTTTGGTTCTGAATTTGTTATCTTAACGCAAGGCTTGAGTGCCGAGCAGGTTGAGGGTTTAGCGACATCCTTGAGTGTGGCATTCGGTGAATTGGGTAAAAAATATCAAAAAACCGATATTGCTCATATCGGGGTCGCCGTATTTGACCCATTTAGTAGCAAAAACACCATCTTATTGGCGGCTAATGAAGCGTATGAGCAGGCACAATTGATTGGTGCCAACAGTTATTATCTTCGTCAAGGCGAGGATAGGGCCAAGGATATGGCGGAATGGAAAGAACTGGTATTTGATACGATCGACAGAAATAACTATAAAGTATCTTACTTGGGTGCAGTTGAAAATATGCAAACAGGCGAGGTGATGATGGAAGAGGCTTTTTCCGAGGCATTCGATAAAAGTGGGCAGCCTGTTTCTATTGCAACCTTTGTCTCTATTGCAGAAAAGTTCGTGAAAATCGTAGACTTAGACGAAGGCGTTATTACACGTACCGTTGAGCATATTAAGGCGAATAAAACACCGCATCTAGTGGCTATTAATTTATCGAGTAGAACGGTTAAAAACAGTGACTTTAGAGCACGCTTAGGCGGCCTGATAGCTAATAACAAAGCTGTGGCTAAACACATAGTTTTTAGCTTGTCGGCGTATGCGGTGGCAAAGGAAATTAACGTTTATAAGGAGTTTATAAGCTTTGCTCATTCGCTCAATATGAAGGTCATCATCAAACGATTTGAAACGCAATCAATGGCGCCGGATTTAATAAAAGAGTTACGCCCCGACTTTGTTCGTCTAGCACGGGATATTGGTAATGGCATCAGCCGTGATGAGCACAAAAAAGAATTCACAAGAACAATGATAGAAGTATGCGAATTGCTGGATATTCAAGTATTGGCTGAGAACGTCAAGTCAGAGACTGACTTTAACTGCCTGAAGGACATAGGTGTAACAGGCGCGAGTCACTAAGTTAACGACCGTTATTATTGTGCGATTGCGGTTATGACACTCAGTGCTTCAAAAAAGCTTGGACTGAGCCTCTGCAAAAGAGGTGTCAGTGCTTCAATTGGCATACTTAGTCTTTTGATGGTGCTGACTGCGTCTGCAACCTTAGAGGTTAACGAGCAATTGCTATTAAAAGTTAAAGCCAAGTATGGCGCTGCAGCGTCAAGCCGGGTGCTTGAATGGCAGGCGCTTATTAAATCAAGTGGCGGCTTATCAGAAAAAGCAAAGCTGAAACGGGTTAATGACTTTTTTAATCAACACATCGAATTCGTGGATGATTATTTTTTATGGGGTTTGAATGATTACTGGGCAACACCATTAGAAATGTTGGCGAAAGGCGCGGGTGATTGTGAGGACTACTCCATTGCCAAATATTTTACCCTAAGAGAATTGGGTGTTGACGATAGTAAGATGCGGATTACCTATGTTAAAGCGTTAGAATTGAATCAAGCGCATATGGTGTTGACCTACTTTGAAACCCCTCGTTCAGTACCAGTGGTGCTTGATAATCTAATTCCGGGTATTAAATCAGCTTCAAAGCGGCTCGACCTACTGCCAGTGTATAGTTTTAATGGTTCTGGTCTGTGGTTGGCCAAGGTGCGTGGAACGGGCAAACGGATTGGTGGGTCCAGTCGTTTAAGTATGTGGGAAAAACTAAAAGTAAGAATGCTAAATAATGAACTTTAATGAAAGCTTAAGATAAAAAAAAGGCCATCATTATGACGGCCTTTTTTTAATGGATAATCGTTATTGTTTACTATCATCAGGCGTTTTTGCGTATGTCGGTGTAACGCGCATTTTTTGTGATTCGCCAATCCAAGCCTCATTAACCGGTAAGACATTGGTTTCTTCAGGCATACTAATATTTAAATACTGGTTGATAGCACCACCACTCGCTAAGATACGAAATTGCGAATAAAGCTCGTCGTATTTAGCATTTGTGTAGGCACTTTTTGCTACGTACATTTCATTAGCGGAGTCGAGCAAATCGAGTAGTGAGCGGCGACCAATATTAAATTGTTTTTGGTACGCTTCATTACTATTGATACTCGCGTTTCTATGGCTTTCAAAAAAGGCCATTTGGCTCTTAACCGTTTGATGAGCGACCCAAGATAAACGCATGCTTTCTACCGCTTGTCTGTAGGTGTTGTCGCGGATGCTTTTAGCTTGGTTAATCAACTGAGCTGTTTCTCTGCGACGCGCCATGTCTTTGCCGCCGTTATATAAGTTATAACGTAAGCGAACCATTGCTAAGGCGTCTTCGTTCACACCTTCAATACCGTCGATGTCTTTGTTATGCGAGGCGCTTAACTCTAGATCAACACGTGGCATAAAGGCTGCTTTAGCCGTGGCGTGTTGTGCTATAGCGGACTCAATATCGACGTTAGCCGACTTAAGAATTGGGTGGTTATTAATCGCTAAATCAATGGCTTGATCAAAACTAGCAGGTAAGGCTTTTTCTGGTGAGGCAATGGGTTGTAAATCATAGGGAAGCTTTCCAACCACTCTTAAATAGGCGGTTTGTGCATCTTTTAGGTTGCCGATTTCAGATAACACATTTTTTTGCGCCAGTGCTAAACGACCAGTCGATTGCTCTACGTCAGCTTTTCGACCAACACCTCGATCACTTCTGGATTTAATTTGATCATTGGTGCTTTGATGAACGGCTAAGTTTTCTTCGGCCAGCGTTAGCAGTTGCTCACGGCGTAATACGTTGATGTATGCTTCAACAGCACGTATAGCGATGAATTCAGCTTCGCCATAGACATTATAAGCCTTTGCATTTGTTCTAGCGGTTTGGCGGTTAACCTCACTGGAGGTAGCAAAGCCATCGTAAAGCATTTGGTTAATCTGTATCGAAGCCTCGTCTCTACCCAGAGATTTAGAACCTTCACCTGCGCCCTCTGTCGTTGGGTTTAACGTGCGTTCCCAGCCAGCACCAACGGCGATATCAATGGTTGGAAAAAACCGCGCTTTGGCTTGCCCGATTTCTTCTTCAACAGCCGAACGTTCAGCAGCGGCAGATCGTATCTCGGGATTTTCATTAACGGTATATTGGATTGCTTCCTGCAAAGTATCTGCATAGGCTGTGCTTAGGCTTAAAGCCATCAGGCTACCCACTACAAATTTAGTTTTAACGTTCATCGTTCCCTCTCATTATTTATTATTAATCGTAATAAAATCATAAATTAAACCACGGTACTTCAAATCTAACCTAAGACGTTGCTTTGGTCAACTGTATTCCTTCATATATAAGGCAAGGTGCAAGCGATCAGGCACCTCAAGTTTTTTAAAAATAGACGTTAAGTGAGCCTTAACGGTTCGTTCAGATATATCCAAGGTATCGGCAATGGCTTTGTTGTTTTCACCGACGCGAATCATATTCGCCACATCCAGTTCGCGGCTCGATAAGGTTGTCAGTAAAGCAGATGATTCGATCGATTGTGTCGCATCAACTGGCTCAGCTGTATCAGGTTTCATTTTTACCAAGGTGCCGATGATGCGCGGTACCAAATGGCGTTGAATCCAAATGTCGCCTTTCAATACGCTATCGACTGCCTGCAATAATAATTTAGGCGGCTCAGATTCACCACAATAACCGGCGGCACCTTGAACTAAGGCGTTTATCTGTTTGCTCTCAGACCAATCTTTACCAACAATAAGAAAGCGGATGGATCGGTTATTAAATAAAAGCGTTAAGCTGGGGTCGTTATCAACTTTCAATGCATCTAAAATAACGACAGAGGCAGCCTCACAATCGCTTTTACTGCTCGTTGTAAGGATGTCATAGTGACGTATTAAAGCGTGTGACCACGCCTTAATTAAGGTTTGATTATCAGATAAAATAACGACCAGACTCATGTGTTTAATTGTACTTGTTTAGTAATGTAGAGTTTCGCCGATCGAGTGGGTTGGAGCGTTGCTGTTTTGACATAAATAACCCGTTAACGTTCTTTTAAAGCACGTTCTTTAGCTTTTAGAATCGGTTTAAGTATATAGTCCAAGACAGACTTTTTACCAGTCAAGATATCAACATCGGCTGTCATTCCGGCGATAATATTCAGCTTAGCACCATTTTTTTCTAAATAATTCTTGTTGGTCCGAAGGCGAATAATGTAATAACTTTCACCGTCTTCTTCATTGGTAATGGTATCGGCGCTGATATGTTCAAGTTCCGCCTCAAGCCCGCCGTAGATAGAAAAGTCGTAGGCAGTTAATTTAACCATGGCTTTTTGGCCTGGGTGCAAAAACACAATATCGGCAGGTCTTACTTCTGCTTCGATCAGTAATTTATCTTCAAGCGGCACAATTTCAACCAGGTCCATACCGGGTTGTACCACACCGCCAACCGTGGTGACCTTTAGTTGTTTTATGATGCCTTTAACAGGAGACAATACGCGGGTTCGAGTTACCCGGTCTTCAAGCGCCAAAGTAGACTCGCCAGTTCGATCTAGTTCGGCCTTGGTTTGGTTTAGCTCTTCAAGTGCCTTGGTTTGAAAGCGTATTTTAGTTTCTGCCAGTTTATTTTTGCCTTCGTCAAGGAACGATTGGATCCTTGGTATAGACAGTCTGGCGGCAGTTAACTGGCCTTTTAAATCATTGGCTTCGCGTTGAATACGCAATAACTCCACTTTTGACATAGCGCCTTCCTCAACCAGCGGGGCGGACATGTCGACTTCCTCTTTTAATAATTGATAGCTACGGGCTATTTGTTTGGTCTTGGCCGATAACTCTATTAATTCTTGTTCTTGTTGGATAATTTGTTGGTCTAAGATTTTTGTGCTGGCGTTTAGCTCTTTACGACGAGACTCAAAGAGTTGTTTAGCATTTTCGGCAATTTCGGGTGCAACTTTTAACACAATGTCTGGAATAACCAGCGGCGTGTTGTCTACCTCGGCAGACAGGCGTGCAGTAGCGGCCAGTAATTCGTAGTACTTTAGTTTGTTCTCATTGAGTGATGAGGCAAACCTAACCGCGTCAAGCTGTAATAATGGTTGGTTCTTTTCAACTATTTGGCCTTCACGAACTAATATTTCGGCCAAAATCCCACCTTCTAAGTTTTGAATTACTTGAATGTGACTGGATGGAATGGTTTTGCCCGAGCCGCGTGTGACTTCGTCAAGCTCGGCAAAATCGGCCCAGATAATGGCGATGATGACAAAACTAAAAGCCATCCATAAAATAATGTGGCTTTGAATCGAAGCGCCGTACATGCTGGCTGCATTAACGTCGGTTATATACGTTTGATCTTCCGCCTGCTGCTCGTACTTTTTTTTCAGTGAGAATAGTTTATTTAACATCGTTAGTTAGAGACCTTTATTTGTCCTTTTTTCAGGGCTTCGAGTACATTATCTTTAGGGCCGTCAGCTACAATTTTTGCACCATCTAATACGATTAAACGGTCGACTAAGCTTAATAAGGAGGCGCGATGGGTCACCAATATAAGTGTTTGCACCCCGAGCTGCTGGGAAAACTTATCCTTAAACATCGCCTCGGTACTGTTATCCATAGAGTTGCTGGGTTCATCCATGATGAAAATACTAGGCGATAATAATAAAGAGCGCGCTACGGCGACACTTTGGCGTTGACCACCTGAGAGAGAAGAGCCCCGCTCGCCAACGGCCATATCAAAGCCTTCGGGATGTCTGTTGACAAATTGAGTTACGCCAGCAACCTCTGCCGCATGCAAAATGGACGCGTCATCGGCATAGCGTGACCCCATGGTGATATTGTCTTTAATGGTACCAAACATCAATGATATGTCTTGTGGTACATAACCGATTTGACGACGTAAATCAGAGGGGTCAATTTGTCGAATATCTGTGCCGTCAATTAAGATCGAGCCTTCTTGAGGCGCATACAAGCCCATCATCAGTTTTTCAATGGTGCTTTTGCCCGAGCCAATTCGGCCGATAAAGGCAAGCCGTTCGCCGGGTTTAATCTTAAATGAGATGTTGTCTAGGGCCTTTATCGCTTGCTCAGGGTAGCTAAAGGTGACGTTTTTAAATTCAATCGCACCCTTAAAAGTTGGGCGGTGCAAGTACTTTTTGCCGGGTTCACGCTCAACCGGTAGCGACATCATATTGGTTAAGGTGTCCAGTGACGTACGCGCTTGATGGTAGCGGGTTAGTAATGAGGCGACTTGAGCAATAGGCGCCAGTGCGCGGCCAGTTAAGATGGTACAGGCGATTAAACCACCGGTGGTGAGGTCGCCTTCAGAAATTTTGTACACACCAAAGATAACCACTGCAATAGAAGCCATCTGGGTTAGGAAGGCCGTTAAATTGACCGCAATTGATGAATAGAAGCGTGACTTAAGGCCGAGGCGGGCAATATGGCCTACATTTTTTTCCCAACGACTTTGCATTTGGCCTTCGGCGCCGTTTTGTTTGATTGAATCGAGGTTGGTTAGTGATTCGATAAGGGTGGCGCCCTTTTGTGCGGAATACTTGAATAGCTCGTTGATGGTGTTTTTTAACGGTTTTTGAACCGCAATACCGCCGATAATCGCGAGGGGTAGAACAATTAACGGGATAACGGCCAAGTTGCCACCGATCATATAAATGACCGCCAGGAAAATAAATAAGAAGGGTAGATCGATTAACGTCGTAAGCGTAGCGGAGGTTAAAAAATCACGAAACGATTCAAACTCACTTAAATTATTGGCGAAGGCACCGACAGATTTAGGCCGGTTTTCCATCTTAATACCCATCACTTTTTCAAAAATAGTCGCGGATAAAATAATGTCCGAACGCTTACCAGCCACATCAATAAAATAACCGCGCAGGCCTTTCATTAAAAAATCAAAAGTAAAAACAATGGTTACGCCAAGTGCTAGCACCCAAAGGGTTTCTAAAGCGTGATTAGGCACCACTCGATCATACACATTCATGATAAACAGCGGGGATGCGAGGGCAAATAAGTTAATCAGCAAGGATGCCGCGAGGGCTTCGCCATAAATAGGCCAAGACTTGTAAATCACGTCCCAAAACCAATGGGTAGCCTTGGGAATGGCCGAATCAGCGGTTCTATCGTCAAAGCTATGGTTTACCTGAATAAAGAAAGCGGCACCGCTGTATATTTCTTCAAGTAAGGCCAGGCTGACAGTTTTTTCGCCACTATCGGTTTCTGGCAAAATAAGCGTGCAGGTGTCGTCACTTTTGGCAATCAAAACACAGGTTTTGTTGTCCTTTAATAACAGTACGGCGGGTAAGACCAAGTTAGAAATCTCGGCCAATGGGCGACGCACCAGGCCGGTAGAAAAGCCGGCCCGTTGAGCAGCCCTTACAAAAAGGGAAGGTGTCAGTTTTTGATCAATTAGCGGTAGTCCAGAGGTTAAGGACTCAACTGTGTGTGGCATATGCAAGACTTTGCATACCGATAAAAGTGCTAATAACAGTGGATCGTCCTGATTCACCATATGAGCTAAACTGTCCTTAGGGTCGGGTAATGTAGTTTCCGTCATTTTTATCCATAAATTACTGATGCGCCATAAAAAACGTTCAGAGTGTGCAGTAAGTTTGATTATTGGTTTTTATTTAGTGATACTAGAACAAATTTGAGAAAAAGCAACTGGAGCCAGCAATATGCCTTACGTTAATCGCAATCAAGCAGGTGAAATTACCCAGCTTCTTGACAAGCCTTCCAATAGCGATAGCCAATGGTTGGAAATGGAAAACCCCGAGGTTAGCCAGTTTTTGCAAGACCCTAATCGGACTGAAGCGTTAAAAAAGTCCTTACTTAGCTCCGACGTTGAAATGGCGAGGGTTGTTGAGGATTTAGTCGAGGTGCTAATGGAAAAGCAAGTATTTGTGTTTACTGAACTGCCCGAGGTGGCGCAACAAAAGCTAAATGCACGTAAAAAACTCAGAGAAGACGTCGGTTCGTTAAATAACTTAATCGGTGACGAAGATGATATTTTATAAAAAAACCGATTTAAACCTAAAAAAGTCTATTTTTTAGTACCTTAGTACAATAGTCAAAGTGCTAAGCCCTTCCTATACTAAACTCAACTAATAGCCATTACAGTGTTTAAAAAGCCATGGACGTGCTAATAATTGACAGGTCTGATCAAATAAAGCCCGTCTTAATGCAGTTAGATGCCAATGTTGTAACGCTTAGTGATGAGGTGAAGGCGCTAAGTTTGGTGGAAAACAAATGGCCAGCGGTTGTTTTGCTTAATTACGACATGATGCAAGAGCAAACAAGCGACTATGTAAAAGTATTATTAAAATTGAGCTCAAGTTGCAAGGTCATCGTGATAGCAAATGAACTCAGTGAAAATGAAATTTTAAACTGCTTGTTAGCCGGTGCCAAAGGATACCAAGCTCTAAAACAACTAAGTGAGTACGGTCAAAAGTTGATAACAGTGGTAGCAGCGGGCGAGGCGTGGATAACACGGCGAATGACGGCAATAGTGTTAGATACATTACGAACAAGCTAGAGGATACGTAAATGGCAAAAGATCATTTAAATGACGAACAAGCAACATTAAATTTACAAGACCTATTGGTCGATGAAAGTAATGATGTGGTCAGTGAGTACTTATCTATTTCTATAGAAAACCTGGGTGAAGGCGCAAAAGTTAGCGTCACCACAGTAGAAGCAGAACCAGCGACCTATTCATCAACCCTAACGGGGATCACGTTAACGGATCTGCATTGTTTAGTAGACGTACCAACCGACGTGTAAACAGAGCTTTAAATAGATATTCATAATAAAAATAATAATGGCAAAAGGGCGATATAAAAGTTAAATAAATTAGACAGATAATGTCTCAACGGAACGGAGATTTAAGATGGCAAATATTGGAACTGTGAAATCAGTAACGGGCGTAGTAAAAGCAATCGCCGCAAATGGCTCTGAGCGCATATTAAGCGCAGGTGATAGCATAGCCGAAAACGAAACAATCATTACCGGTGACGGACTAATTGTCGCCGAACTCGCAAACGGCAAAGAAATGGATTTGGGGCGTAACTCAAGCCTCGTCATCGACCAAGATATACTAGGTCAAGACGATGAGCAGCCCGCTCAAGACCCTCAATCAGCCGAAGACGAAGTAGCCGCCTTGCAACAAGCCTTGGCCGACAACCCCAATTTAGACCCTTCTGCCTTACCAGCAACTGCTGCTGGTGCAGGTGCTGCGGGTGCTGAAAATAATGGGCATAGTTTTATCAGTGTCGATTACCTTAATCCAAAAATGGACCCCTTCTCAGGCTTTGAAACAGCCGGAAGAAACCCTGAATTCCCATCCTCTGAAATTGATCCGGGGGAGTTATTGCTAGCGCAAGAAGTAAATGGGCTGCCTTCAGCAGGTGGTGTAGTCGCATCTGTAGATGATGAGGGGCTTAAAGGGGGTATCGAAGGTGGAACAGGTGATTTGGTGGTGCCAAATACGGATGGTGACAATAATGAATCCACTTTTAGCGGTCAATTAATTTATAGCTTTGGCCCAGATGGCGCCGGTAATGTCAGCTTTGCTTTTTTACACGGCACACCCGTGCAAGCAAGTGGTGATAACGGCTTGCAAAACCTCACATCAGGCGGAGACCCCATTACATTCGTATGGGCAGCGGGATCGCACACACTAACAGGTGTAGCAAACGAAGGCAGCCAAGGTGGCTATGACGTTTTTACCCTGCAAATAACAGATATTAGTACCGGCGACTATACCTTTACCTTGTTGCAAGCAGTCGATCATCCCACAGCAGATACCGAAGATGATCTAGTATTGAACTTACCCTTTACGGTTACCGATAGTAATGGCGATGAGGCTGTTGGGTCGATAGCAGTTACTATCGATGATGACGTACCGGTCAATAACGAGACAGAAACTACCGTTGGTGCGGTCCATGAAGATGCGTTAACACCGGATGGTAACAGTGAAGGTGGACAAACCACGACGACCGCGATCACAGCGGCCGAGATTGCAGCGCTGGTGAGTGCTGGCGCCGATGAGCCGGTAGTGATCAGTTTGAACCTGGCAGCCAGTGGTGTTGGTTCACTGGATGGTACGGCGACGGGTCTGACACAAGAGGGCGTATCGATTGATTGGAATGTCAATGGATCGACGTTAGAAGGTGTTGTTGCTAGTGGCGTTAATGCTGGCGACGTTGTCTTCACCTTAGCCAAAGACGTCAGTGGAGACGACTTCACCTTTACCTTATTAGACAACATTGACCACGATGATGACGCTGATCTAACGACGGGCGAAGGCGATGCTGACACAGAGAGCTTGAGTCTAGCTGGCGCGTTTATCGCGACTGATACCGATGGTGATGAGGTGATTGTTGATGCGGGTGCGAGCGTGACGATAGAGAATGACGTGCCGCTTTGGATTAATCCAACCACATCGCATCTTAAAGATGTTGCTACATCGCCTGATGTTGTTCAATTCCTTAACTTTGATACGGGTGCTGATGGTGTTGGTTCTGTCGTATTTGACACGAGTTTAGAGGGAACTGCTGCTAAGGACGCGCTTGGCAATGAGCTGACCTTTAATGGTACGGGTGAACCCTTATTTGTTCATTTTTCCGACGATGGTTCGCAACTTCAATTTGTAACCAAAAACCTAGACAATACGTTAAATACTGCTGACGTTAAGTTCTTTATTGAACTTAATGCTAATGGTGAAACGTATACCGTTCATTCTGAAGGTATCATCGTGAATGGTACGGCTATTACTGCGACAAACTTATCGAGTGTTGGTGGCGGTAACGTGGTATCAAAAGTTATCTCTAATCTTGATGGTACAACTCAAGATGTTGTGATGACGACAGCTACCGGTCAAACAGTCAATACTAATAACTCAGCAATCGGTATCGGTACACAAAATGCCATTACTGTTGGCGAGGCGATTCGTTTTGACTTTACAAATGGTGATGTGACCGGTAATGGCGGTAATGCCGCTTATACATACGATGGCACGCATAATCTAACGACTGCCTTTACGCAACAAATTCAGAAGACCACGGCGGGTACCACTTTAGCTACCATTACGCTCTCTGCGATATTAGCGGATGCCGATAATATTTTCTTTGGTGATCTTGCTGGTGAAACACCTATCGGTATCACTAGCGTCAAAGTCTTTTCTGGAACGCTTGCTCAAGTTCAAAACGGGACAGCAACCGATGTAACAGGGAGTGTGGTAATCGCCTTAAATGTTGGTGGCACTGCAACAATCGCAGGCCTACAAGATGGGTGGATTTATCAAATCCAAACTACGGACGAGTTTAGTGCTGTAAATGTTGCAGTTGATGCAGGGAATATTAAGCTGGGTGTATTTAGCTATGGCTTGCAAAGCGATGGACTACCCATAGAACTGGATTACGACATTATCGGCACAGATGGTGATGGTGACAGCGTAACAGGCTCGCTTGGTGTTAATCTTTATCCAGATGGATCTACATTTGAGGGTACGGATGTTGCTGAAACGCTTACCGGTACGGCCAATAATGATTACCTGCTTGGCCGTGGGGAAGATGATTTCCTCTTTGGCTTAGGCGGGGATGACTTGCTGATTGGTGGTTATGGTGATGATGAAATGACCGGTGGCTTAGGTAAAGATTCTTTTGTTTTCAGCCTGGCGGCTAATTCGGGTGATGACATTATTAAAGACTTTGATGTTGGTACGGATGCATTGAACTTTATTGATGTGCTAGATTTAGATAATTCAAACACATTCAATCTTGCTGATGCGATTAACAACGTTAGTGATGCCGGTGATGGTGATGCTATTACGCTCAGTTTAACGAACGGAGGCAGTGTCACACTTGAAGGCATTGGTACAGGGTTGATAAACGATATTACTTCACTACAGGGCTATCTTGGCGCTACTAATATTACGGTTGACGAAAGTTAATTACTTAGCAGTTGATAAAAAAGGCCGGCTAATTGCCGGCCTTTTTTATAATGAGTATCTATACTACAGAAGTTATTCCATCGTTATTAGTTGCGGTTAAAAGGCAACCGATCAGCATATGTCTTACACAATCAAACATAAAACAACCCTACTTGAACTAAAAGTGTGACCCAGTTCATAAAACGGGAGAAAAAAGAAACACTAGTACCTTAGTACAATAGCAAACTTTTTTTTATTAACCATACTTGCGCCAACTCTAAAAAATCCTACAACAACGGAGGGTGGTAGCTTGGCGACTAATAACACAGAAAGTACAGTATCGGGTATCGTAAATGCAAACGTGCAAGACGGGACAGAGCGTGCGTTAACTAGTATTGATGGTGCAATACAAAATCAAAACGCTCAAATGGGTGATGGCCTTTTGGCGCTTGCAGATACTGCAGCGTTTGGCGTAGAGGGCCCTGCAGGCAACGCGCTTAATAACGCGGCAGCTAAAAAAGACGCAGGCCAGTCTACGGCACAAAGCCAACAAAGTGCTGAAGCCGAAGTGGCTGCAATTCAAGCAGCATTGGCCAATACCGACCTAGACCCATCAGACTTACCAGCGACTGCTGCGGGCAACCCAGCTGCGGGTGGCGATGAAAACGAAGGGCATAGCGTTATTAGTGTTGATTATTTAAACCCTAGCATGGACCCTTTTTCAGGCTTTGAAACGGCAGGGAAAAACCCTAAATTCTTAAAACCTGAACTAGAGTCAGGCGATGAATTATTGTTAAGCCCAACCGTCACTATTAGTACCAATGGCTTGCCAGGTGCCGGTTCTACCACGGCTTTTGTAGATGAAGACGACCTTGTTAGCGTACGTGGAAACGCTCCAATTGTACCCACAGAGTTTGGTGCGTACAGCCTTGCGAGCGTTAGCGGTAATAGCGATGTGGTGGATGCCAGTGATGATTTAAGCGATCCAAATGCAACAACTGCAAGTGGGTTTTTAAACGCCAGCTTTGGCAGCGATGGTGCAGGTGATATCGCGTTTAACGCAGCGACTACGCAGCCCAGTGGTATTACTTCTGGTGGTGAGCCGCTGCAGTATTGGGTGTCTGAAGATGGCCACAGTTTAGTGGCATTTATTAACAATGGTGAAGCGCGTGAAGTTATTTTTACTGCAGAAATTACTGATGCAGCGACGGGTGCTTATAGTATTACCTTATATGGCAAAGTCGATCACGCCGAAGCAGATACAGAAGACAACCTTATCATAAACCTTGGTTTCACCATTACAGATGGCAATGGTGACACAGCTGAAGGTGTGCTGGCGTATGATATTGACGACGACAGCCCTTTGGCTGTAGACAGGTCAGCGGGTGATTTTGTAGAAGGCACCACCATTACTATTTCTGACAACGCAGCAGAATACTTAGGCATTGAAGGCGGAGCTGATGGCCTACAAAGCATTAGCGCTTTTAGCGGCGGCCTCGGTAGCTTATTTATTGAAGATGGCGCGTTAAAATACACCGCACCGGCGAGTATCGATAACAATGACGCAGCGGTAGCGACTAGCTTTAATTACACCGTGACCGATGGTGATGGCGATACCGTCACCCGTACCGTCGATCTTCGTATTACTGATACGGGTGTAAGCGCAGTGTCAGCCACCGGCGAAACGGTTGATGAAGACGATATTGTTGGTGCTGGCGGTAATGCCGCAGGACCGGGCGATGATGATGCAACCACCAGTGGCAGCATCAGTTATACCGTTGGTGCAGATGGGCTGGGTGGGGTTGCTTTATCCACTAGTAGTGCATTAACGACCGTTGGTGGTGATCCAGTCAATACCGTGTTTAATGCAGATGGTACGGGTGGTACGCTACTTGGTTACACCGGCACCGATGCAACGATAGAAGCAAATTGGGTGTTTACCGTTGTCTTAAACGATGTGGATGCAACAGGTGCCGATTACACCACAACGCTATTGCAAGCGATACGCCACGCAGTGACAGATGATCCAAGTACAGAAACCGTTGAAACAGCTTTTGAAGACAACGTGGATTTGGTAGTTAACGTAACGGTAACCGATGGTGATGGTAGCGTTGATACTAGTAACGCCAGTTTCACCATCTCAATCGACGACGATACCCCCGTTTTTGGCGCAGCAAACGATGGGTTTATGTCTAACACCGATGTGGGGCCTATTTACTTAACCGGCGATCTGGCGTTAAGTGCCGGTGCTGATGGGCTCGCCTCACTCACCATTTCTGGGCGTGAGGGTACTATTGGTGATGTCACTGGCATACTAGGTAAAAATGGCTCAGGTGAGCCGATTATTCTTACCTCAGGTGGTGAGCCTTTGCATTATAAGGCCAATAGCGATGGCTCTATCAGCGCTGTTGTGGTCATAGATGAGACTGAAAGCGTTGTATTTAACGTGTCTGTAGATGCAGAAACGGGTAGTTATGAGGTTGAGTTTTTTGGCATCGTTGATGAAGCCAGCAGCACAGCAAGCGTTGATCTTAGTTCAGGTAATAGTGGCGTTTCTGGTGGTAGTAATGGCGAAATACTCGTGCTTGCTAATGCACTAGACGGGGTAACGGTTACCGCAACAGCGGTGGGTCATTATGGTAATGCTGCTAATGTTAATGCCTCAGGACAAGGTATGGGTGTTGCTCAGGCGGCTGAAATTAATGGTATTCGAACAAAAGATCAAGACTCAGACTCGCAACAAAGTGAAGTATTAAGTCTTAAGTTTACTGATAGTGACACTGATGCGGCTAAAACCTTAACAGAGATAGGCTTTGTTGCGGACCAATTGGGCGTCACGGAGACTGTGGTTGTAGATTTGTACTTAAATGGCGTTAAGGTAGGTACGACACTGACCTTTCTTGGGGAAAATGCCAAGGGTTCCAGCAATGCAGGCGATGATTTTTTTGTTATTAAAGCGTCTGATGCAGGAGCAACTACGTTTGATGAAATTCAATTTTCAGCCTTGCCCGGTTCAAATCAGGGTGAAAGTTATCGTATAGACTCATTAATATTGGATACTAACCCAGATGTTTTCGACGTTACCACCAGCTTTGACGTTGTAGCGACGGATGGCGATGGTGATGTGGTAACAACCAGCTTTGATTTAACGCTTGATGCTAATGATGTTATTGAAGGCAGCGATGGTGACGACGTTTTAGTGGGTAACGGCGGTCTTGAGACATTAATCGGTGGAGAGGGAGACGATATCTTGACTGGCAATGGAAGCGAGTCTGGCGGAGTGGAAGCCGATATATTTGAATTTAGCCTAGCTACAAACTCGGGTCATGATGTGATTACCGATTTTGCTGCGGGTACGGATAGCTTGCATTTTACTGACGTGATTGATATCAACGCTTCAGCTGGGATTGACGCGTTAGACGCCATTACAAGTGTGGCTGATAATGGTACAGATGTGGTGATTGGCCTTAGCAATGGCGGTAGCATCACATTGGCTGATTTAGGCAGCAATACAATCAACAGTATTGGCGCCCTAGATACGCTGCTGACGGCTGGTCATATCGACGTTAATTAAACGTTTTTTGCTAGACAATAAAAAGCCTCGTTCTATCGAGGCTTTTTATTTTGCGCGTAAAGTAAATTGGCTAAGTGCGAACAGTTATACACCATCAAACCCTCAGGCAAATAAGGATGATGCGATTTGATGACCAGCGGAGGACATCAAGTGAAGATGGCGCGCCCGACAGGAGTCGAACCTGTGACCCCCACCTTCGGAGGGTGGTACTCTATCCAGCTGAGCTACGGGCGCATTAAATTTTAGGCAGTTATTATAACGTGATAAGTCTGAAGGTATATTATTAACTGCTGGCAAAAAGAATAATGCGCGGTTTTTATTTCGGCATTGTAATCTAGGGTTTATAATGCCCATCAAATATCACAAATAGGGAGTCAGTGCGTGAGCGAAGACAAAAAGATTTTTAGTAATATTGGTATTGTAGTAGCCGTTTTAGCGGGTATTGCAATATTGATTGGTATTGTTGCTACGGGGCTTATTGACGGTGAATCATCGGATAGAACCGCTTGGCAAGAAAAGAAAGTGCTCGATAGAATTAAGCCGTTGGGTGTGGTTGCAACCACTGCTGAGGAAGCGCAAAAAGCCAGCCCCAAGTTAGCAGAACCAGCGCCTGTTGTTGCTTCTGGTCCGATGTCGGCGGAACAAGTGTATAACACGGCGTGTTTAGCCTGCCATTCAACCGGTGTGGCCGGTGCGCCAAAAACGGGTGATGTTGCCGCCTGGGCCCCACGTATTGCACAGGGCGAAGACGTCTTATTTGAACATGCAACCAAAGGCTTTAAAGGCATGCCGCCACGTGGTGGTTCATCGCAGTTGACTGATGAAGAGGTGAAAGCAGCGATTGACTTTATGTTGGCTAAAAGCCAATAAGCTAGCTGAGTAAACTTTTCATAAGGGCCAAGCTATCTTGGCCCTTTTTCTTTTGTTCTTTAGGGTCTTGTTTATTAACAGCGGCCCAATCTAAATCGTCTGCTGGTAGCTCGGTTAAAAAACGGCTCGGTTCGGTAGATGACACATCGCCGTATTTTTTACGTTGCGAGCAGTAGCTAAAGGTGAGTTGTTTTTGTGCGCGGGTAATCCCCACGTAGGCCAGTCGTCGCTCTTCTTCAACTTGTTCAGAGTCGATGCTGTTTTGGTGCGGTAAGATGCCTTCTTCCATGCCGATTAAATACACATAGGGGAATTCTAAGCCCTTTGCGGCGTGCAAGGTCATTAGTTTGATTTGGTCGTTTTTTTCTTCTTCATTACGTTCTAGGCTGTCTAGTAGCATCATGCGCGAGACGATGTCGCCAAGGCTGCGTTCTTCAGTTGATTTTTTTGCGCTATTATCAATCCATTTGATCAGTTCTAGTACATTGTCGATTCGTCGTTCGGCTTGTTTGTCACTATTGGCGTGCGCCTTAATCCAGTCGTAATAATCGATGTGTTGAATCATTTCGTGCAAGATGGCAATCGGGTCTTCTTGCCGGGTCCGGTCAGACAGTTGCACAATCCAATCACAAAAAGCGCTCAGTTTTTTGTAACTGCGTTCACTTAAGTGCTGCTCTAGGCCTATTTCAAAGCAGGCATCAAATAAGCTGCAGTGGCGTTGGTTGGCGTAGAGGGCTAATTTTTCTATGGTAGAGGTGCCTATTTCGCGTCGCGGGGTATTGATGACACGTAAAAAAGCACTGTTATCGTCGGGATTTATCAGCAACTTAATGTAACTTAAGATGTCTTTAATTTCGGTGTGCGCAAAAAATGAGGTGCCACCACTAATGGCATAGGGCAGCGATAGCTCGCGCAAGCTTTTTTCTAACATTCTGGCTTGGTGGTTGCTGCGATAGAGAATGGCAAAATCACTGTTGTTTGCGCGTAGTTTAAATTTGCTGCGTGATATTTCTGCGGCAACTTGTTGTGCTTCAGAAAACTCATCCTTGCATTTAATGACGTTTATTTTTTCATCACCTTGAATGCTGCTCCATAGGTTTTTTTCATACAAATGCGGGTTATTGCTAATCAGCTGGTTAGCCGACTTTAAAATACGCTGGGTTGAGCGGTAATTTTGTTCCAGTTTAATAATTTCTAGCCGTGGAAAGTTGGTTTTTAATTGAAACAGGTTTTCTGGGTTGGCGCCGCGCCACGCATAAATGGACTGGTCGTCGTCGCCTACTACAGTAAATTGCCCGAGCGGCCCGACAAGGTATTTAAATAACTCATATTGGGTGCCGTTGGTATCTTGATACTCGTCTAAAAGTAGGTAGCGGGTGGTGTTGCGCCATTTTTCTAGTACCTCGGGGTGTTCTTTAAACAGGGTGAGTGGAGCAAGGATTAAGTCGTCAAAATCTACTGAGTTGCACACCAGATTGTACTGCTGGTATTGCTCGTATAACGCGGCAGCAAATTGCTGCTGTTGATCTTCTGCCATAGACATGGCTTGCGCAGGGAGTATGGCCTGATTTTTCCAGCCGGATATTTGCCAAGCCAAGGGCTTAATTTGCGCTTTATCGAGCTGATGTTTGCCGTTTTCTAAAATGTCCTGCAATACCTTTTGTTTATCTAACTCGTCTAGAATGCTGATATTTTTTTTCAACGATAAAGACAGGTGCTCACGCCGAATAATATCGAGGCCGAGTGAGTGAAAGGTCGAAATCCGTACTTGATTCGCCGTTTTAGCCGGGCAAATTTTTTCTACCCGTGAGCGCATCTCTTTGGCGGCCTTATTGGTAAAGGTAACGGCGGTAATGTGCTTTGCCTCAATGCCGTTTTTTAACAGGTGTGAAATTTTTTCGGTAATAACGCGGGTTTTACCGCTGCCCGCGCCAGCAATAACCAATAGCGGTTTGTCCGTGGTAATAACGGCTTTATGTTGTTCGGGATTTAGTTTGGACACAACGGGACAAAGGGGTAACTGCAAAGGTAAATTTTAACTGTTTTTTATACAGGGGTTCACACCTTTTTACGTTTTATATACAGATTAAACAGCAGGCTTTTTTTAATGGATAGACTTATCCAATTTACGGTAACTGAGTGCCTCGGTCAGGTGTTGGCGTTGAATATTGGCTTGTTGGTTCATATCGGCAATGCTTCTGGCGACGCGCAAAATGCGGTGGTAGGCACGGTGCGATAGGCCCAATTTCTCGATGGCGTGTTCCAGTAAGGCATGATCGCTGTCGCAAATTTGGCAATGCGCTTTAATGTCCCTGGTGCTCATCATGTGGTTGGTTTTGCCCTGTCTTTGGATGCTGTATTGTTGCGATTGACGTACTCGATCAGCGATACAGGCACTCGTTTCTTCACCGCCGTGGCTACCTTTGCGCAACAGCTCACTCGATACGCGTGGCACTTCAATGTGCATATCAATTCTATCTAATAGTGGGCCAGATATTTTATGGCGGTATCGTAAAATTTGCAGCGGGCTACAGCGGCAGCGCTGTGAAGCATCACCTAAGTAACCACAGGGACAGGGGTTCATCGCGGCGATTAGTTGGAAACGGGCGGGAAACTCGGTTTGATGATTGGCACGAGAGATGGATATGGAGCCATTTTCTAGCGGTTCACGCAAAACCTCTAAGACCTTGCGGTCAAATTCGGGTAGCTCATCTAAAAATAACACGCCGTTATGCGCCAGTGACACTTCGCCTGGTTTTGGGTGGCTGCCACCACCGACTAAGGCTACGGCCGATGCGCTATGGTGGGGTGACCTGAAGGGCGGTATTTGCCAGTGGGCAATATCAACAGGGTGCTGGCTGATAGAATAAATTGACGCAGACTCAACGGCCTCTTTTTCTTGCAGCTTAGGTAATATGCTGGGTAAACGAGATGCCAGCATGGATTTGCCAGTGCCCGGTGGCCCCAGCATTAATAGGCTATGCCTGCCGACGGCTGCAATTTCTAGCGCACGCTTAATGTGTTGCTGGCCGTGCACATCGGCAAAGTCGGCTAACGATGGTGTGATTGCTTGATGGTTGGTAGGGCGGGTAAATGCGGCGATAGCTTGTTGTCCATTGAGGTGTGCGCACAGCTCTAATAAATGTCTGCAACCCAATACATCCAGTTTTGAAATGAGTGCCGCCTCTGCCTGATTTTGCAGAGGGACACAAAGTTTTCGTTTGTAGGAACGGCAGGCGATAGCAGCAGGTAAAGCGCCTTGAATAGATCTGAGTTCACCACCTAAAGACAGTTCACCTAAAAACTCGTAGTCTTTTAAAATAGAATTCGGCAGCTGTTTTGACGCCACAAGAATACTGAGTGCAATGGGTAAATCGAAACGACCGCCTTCTTTAGGTAGATCGGCGGGTGCAAGATTAATGGTAATACGTTTAGCGGGGAACTCAAATTGGCAATTAATGATGGCGCTACGGACCCGATCCTTGCTTTCTTTTACTGCGGCTTCTGGCAGCCCGACAATAGACAAGCTGGGTAATCCGTTAGCTAGGTGTGCTTCAACGGTGACTAAGGGGGCATTAATCCCGCTTGAGCTACGACTGTATACAGTTGCTAACGACATGGAATCCTTTCCTTGCGCCGGTTAGGGCTGAGTTAGGTGTTATTTATCGGCAGATAGCGCGCTAATGGTTTTTTCTAAGCGTTCTAGTTTTTCGCGTGTTTTTGCGAGTACTGCTGACTGCGTATCAAATTCTTCTCGTGTCACTAAGTCTAAGGCAGAAAATTGTTGCTGCAAAATGGTTTTAAGGTTTTTTTCGGTGTCGTTTTTGAACTCGATTAAACCAGCCGGTAATTGCTCGCTTAAGGAGGAGGCGATTTTTTCAATGGTTTTTATGTCGATCATAGTGTGGCGGTTGGGGTTATTAAAAATACATAAATGACAAGGTTATTAGCCAGAGCACCATAACGGTGCAAAATTAAGTAAAAATGATTACAAACAGTGCGTTTATTGTTGTTTTTTGTGAAATAGTTCCGCTGAAATCACTAATATTGTGTTAATCTAACAACATGAATATTACAGTTACGTGACGCTATATTTTGCAGCGTAACGCATATCATAACTTAACTATAAATACTAATGGAGCTAAAAATGAAAACTTTAAAAACAACAGCAATTATCGGCTTATTGGCTGCTTCTGGCGCAGCAAGTGCGATTGAATTAAGCGGAAACGTTGCTTTAACAACTGATTACGTATGGCGTGGCGTTTCTCAAACAGACGGTTCACCAGCTATTCAAGGTGGCTTTGATGCGGACTTAGGCAACGGCGTATATGCGGGTGTTTGGGGTTCAAATGTAGATTTCGGCGGCGATGAAAGCATGGAGCTGGATGTTTACGCAGGTTGGGCTGGCGAATTTAACGGCGTTGGCGTTGATGTGGGTTTTATTCATTATGCATACCCTACTTCTGATACAGAAACAGACTTTAATGAAATTTATGTTGGCCTTTCAATGGGTCCAGCTTCGTTGACTCAGTATTTTGGTGTTGATCTAGGTTCTGATGACCTTGGTGACTATAGACTTGGTAACTACACAGATTTAGGTCTTGATCTGGGTGCCTACAATGGCGTTGCTTTCTCTGCACACCTTGGCTACTACGATCTACAAAAAGCTAACGATTACTGGGATTGGAAATTAGCCGCTTCAACCAGCTACTTAGGTGCTGATTGGGAATTAGCTTACACAGACCTTGATACTAATTCTAACGATAGTGGTAGTGAGCTTGGCTCAAGCGATGACGGTACAGTTACATTGACTGTTTCTAAGTCTCTATAAGTTGTATTAAAGAACACAATACGTTCTAGGAAACGCCCCTCATTGAGGGGCGTTTTTTTGCGCGCGTGAAAACCATAGTGATTACTCGATAATCAAAAAAATCGCACCGTAGTGGTGCGTTTTGGTTGTTTTTATCTTTAGTTAATTAGCTTAATTGATTATAAGTAATTGTTTTTAATATAGTTATAAAAGATGGCATGCCCTGTGCTTTATAAGTGCTTGTCAATAAGACACTTTAAAGAAACGAGGAATAATAATGAAACTAGTAACAGCAATATTAAAGCCTTTTAAATTAGACGATGTGCGTGAAGCACTGTCTGATATGGGCGTCTCTGGTATTACCGTGACTGAAGTCAAAGGGTTTGGTCGTCAAAAAGGTCACACCGAGCTTTACCGTGGTTCTGAATATGTTGTCGACTTTTTACCAAAAGTAAAAGTAGAAATCGCTTTGTCTGATGATCAAGTTGAGCAAGCGGTAGATGCGATTATTAAAGCAGCGAATACAGGAAAAATAGGTGACGGTAAGATTTTTGTTACCGAATTGGAAAAAGTTGTCCGTATCCGTACGGGTGAAACGGGCGCTGAAGCGCTGTAAATAATTTATATACTTGGAGGATCTAAACGTGGATCAAATTCTAGAATTACAATACGCGCTCGATACATTTTATTTTTTAATGTGTGGCGCACTGGTTATGTGGATGGCAGCTGGTTTTTCGATGTTGGAAGCGGGGCTTGTTCGCTCAAAAAATACAGCTGAAATCTTAACGAAGAACGTCGCTCTATACGCTATTTCCTGCATCATGTATTTGATGTATGGCTACGAAGTGATGTACGGCGGTGGTGTTATGCTAAGCGGCATTGAACTTGATGGTGCAGCAACGGCTGACGCATTAACAGCAACAGTGCTAGCAGAATCAAGAGAAGCAGGCTTTGATGGCGGTGCAGTTTATTCAAATGCGTCTGACTTTTTCTTTCAGGTGGTGTTTGTTGCAACCGCGATGTCTATCGTATCTGGTGCAGTAGCTGAACGTATGAAGTTGTGGGCTTTCTTAGCATTTGCTGTGGTAATGACAGGCTTTATCTATCCAATGGAAGGCGCGTGGACGTGGAATGGTGCCGATGTTTTTGGCCTGTACAACCTAGGTGATCTTGGGTTTTCAGACTTTGCTGGTTCAGGCATTGTACACATGGCAGGGGCCGCAGCCGCTTTGGCGGGTGTTTTATTGCTAGGCGCACGTAAAGGAAAATATGGCGCTAATGGTGCAATACACCCAATCGTCGGTGCAAACTTACCCTTAGCAACCTTAGGTACGTTTATCCTTTGGATGGGCTGGTTTGGTTTTAATGGCGGCTCAGTGCTTAAATTAGGTGATATTGCCAGTGCAAACTCAGTCGCTATGGTGTTTTTAAACACGAATGCTGCTGCTGCAGGTGGTGCAATGGCTGCCTTGATCGTTGCCCGTTTATTGTTTGGCAAAGCTGATTTAACCATGTTACTAAATGGTGCATTAGCCGGTTTGGTGGCAATTACTGCAGAACCTTCAACACCAACCGCGATTGAAGCGACCTTGTTTGGTGCCGCTGGTGGTGTATTGGTTGTCCTGTCAATTGTTGCCTTGGATAAAATGAGAATTGATGATCCAGTAGGTGCCATATCAGTACACGGTACTTGTGGTTTATTAGGTTTGTTATTGGTTCCGTTAACCAATGATGGGGTCAGCTTTTCTGGTCAATTAATTGGTGCGGCAACAATTTTTGGCTGGGTGTTTGTCGTTAGCCTAGTTGTTTGGAGTATTCTGAAAATGATCATGGGTATCCGTGTATCAGCAGAAGAAGAATACGAAGGTGTTGATCTTAGTGAGTGTGGCTTGGAAGCCTATCCTGAGTTTACCAACAAGTAATTATTGTTAGTAAGTAGAACTAAAAAGGGCGCCTCGGCGCCCTTTTTTAGTAGGGTATAAACAGGTTTATTGGGTGAGTAAGGCTTGAGCCTCACGGTATTTTGCAGCCGTTTTTAAAGCCACTTCTTCACTTAGTGAAGGGCCTGGTGCAGTTTTATCCCAGTCTAAGGTTTCTAGGTAATCTCTCACAATTTGTTTGTCGAAACTGGCTGGACTGGTGCCAACCTTGTATTCTTTAGCATCCCAAAAGCGTGATGAGTCCGGCGTTAATACTTCATCAATCAGGTGCAATACGCCGTTATCATCCAAACCAAATTCAAATTTAGTATCGGCGATGATGATGCCTCGCTGTAAGGCGTATTCAGCGGCAGTTGTGTATAAATTCAAACTGATATCGCGAACTTGTTGAGCCAAGTCTTCGCCAAGCAATTCAATTGTCTGCTGGTAGGAAATGTTTTCGTCGTGGGCGCCAACGGCGGCTTTAGTCGATGGGGTGAATATCGCCTCAGGTAGTTGCGAAGCTTGTTGTAAGCCGTTTGGTAATTGAATGCCGCAGACCTGACCGCTTTTTTGGTAATCTTTCCAGCCAGAACCAATAAGGTAACCACGCACAATCGCTTCGATGGGGAGCGGCTTTAACTTTTTAACCACGATGCCGCGTTTTTCAAGGCGTTGACAGTCAGCTGGATTATTAAGGACTTGATCAAGCGTTATGTCGGATAGTTGATTGGGAATCAGGTGTGTTAATTTTTTAAACCAAAACTCTGACACTTCGTTAAGCACAATGCCCTTACCTGGAATCGGATCGGGTAGAATAACGTCAAAAGCAGATAGACGGTCGGTGGTAACGATGAGCATGTGTTGATCATCAATGTCGTAGATATCGCGCACTTTGCCTTTATGAATCAGTGGTAGGCTGGTGAGGTTGGTGTCGTGTAAAGAAGCTGGAATGGTCATGGTATTAAGTGTCTATTGATGAAAAAAGCTGCTAATGATCTAATTTTATTAATAATTTTGCAAGCAAAAGGTATAAAAAATGAGATGGACGGGAAAAATACTGGGCGGGATATTTGGCTATATGACCTTCGGTGCCTTAGGTGCGTTACTCGGTGTCTATATCGGGCATAAATTTGATACGGGGCTTGCAAGCAATCCATTTGATCCAGAACACCAGCAAAAAATAAAAAATACGTTTTTTAAAGCCTCGTTTGCCGTAATGGGGCACATTGCAAAAGCCGATGGGCAAGTGTCAAAAGAAGAAATCCAAATGGCCGAGCGGGTCATGGCGCAAATGGAGCTAAGCCCGGCGATGAAACAGCAAGCGATGGCTGAGTTTAATCGTGGCAAGCAAACGGATTTTGACTTAGATGCAGAGATCAATGACTTTAAGCAAAGCTGCCAGCGGCAAAAAAACTTAGTCCGTATGTTTATTGAAATTCAGTTACAAGCCGCGTTTGCTGACGGTAAACTGGATGACAGCGAAGATGTTATTTTATTGCATATCTGTGGCAAGTTAGGTATTCCGCAATTTGCCTATGAACAATTAAAGCGTATGTTGGGGGCCAGTCAACGCCGTGGTTCACACCAGCAAACGCGTACCACCCCAGAAGAGAGCTATGCGATATTAGGCGTGGAAGAAACAGCGACCGATGCAGAAGTTAAAAAAGCGTATCGGCGTCTGATTAGTCAGCACCATCCGGATAAACTGGTGTCAAAAGGCTTGCCGGATGAGATGATGAAAATTGCCAAGGAAAAAACCCAACAACTCACCGAGGCTTACGACACGATTCGTGAGTTACGAAAAAATTAAACAAATAGTATAAGGAGACGTTATGCCATCATTTGACGTGGTTTCTGAGGTAGACAAACACGAATTAACCAATGCCGTGGACCAAGCCAATAAAGAGGTAACGACACGCTTTGACTTTAAAGGGACAGATGCCAGGTTTGAACAGGCAGGTAACGATATCACCTTAGTCGGAGACTCTAAATTTCAACTGGGACAAATGCTGGATATTTTTCGCGTTAAGTTATCGAGGCGTGGTGTTGATGTTGATTGTATGGACGTGCAAGCCGCTGAGGAAAGCGGAATGAAAGTTAAGCAAAAAGTGATTATAAAAGAAGGCTTAGACAGTGAGTCGGCAAAAAAAATCACCAAACTGATAAAAGAAAAAAAGTTAAAGGTTCAGGCGCAAATTCAAAGCGAACAAGTGCGCGTAACGGGCAAAAAACGGGATGATTTGCAGGCCGTGATGGCGATGCTTAAAGCAGAGCAAACCGGCCTTCCGCTGCAGTATAAAAACTTTCGCGATTAATAAGGCGCTGATTATCAAGGCAAGGGATTGCCTCTGTACATTAAAAAAGCGGCAATGGGGCGTTCTTGCGTTTGGTTAAATTTATTCAATGCCTTGTTTTTAAAGGATAAAACTTTTTCGGCACATCAATTGCTTTGTAGTCAGCGTCATCTTTTATTTAGGGAGCGCATGATGCGACTGTTCACACTGTTTAATTTAACCTTATTGATGCTGCTGGTTTCAGTGGTAACGCTTATCTCACCGAGTCATTTGTTTTCTCTGCTCAATATCCCTGGCTTGTTGATTGTTGTAGGCGGCTCACTCTGCGCTTTGATGTTGAGTAAACCACATCATAAAGTATTACAACTGTTACGTGAGCTACCTAAGTTAGCAAGAGGGCATCAGCTACCCAACTTTTATGCGCGTGCCGAGTTTAAACAGCTGCTTCGATGCGCTCACTTATATCGCTCAGCCCAAATTAGGTTGTTGGAACAAGAGCTTGAATTGGTGCGTCAGCCGATTCTTCGTAAAGGCGTACAGCTAATTTTGGATCGTTATTCGCTCAGTGATGTGAGCCAAATTCTATCTAAAGATCGCACGCGTTTATTACAAAACAACCAAGAAAAATCACAAATGTTACGGCTGATGTCCAGTTACGCACCAGCATTTGGCATGCTGGGTACTTTGTTAGGCATGATCCATATGCTTTATGGACTAGGCGATGTTGGCCTTGAACAAGTGGGCGCTACCATGGGATTTGCCTTGTTGACCACATTGTATGGCCTAGTGCTAGCGAATTTGGTGTGCAAACCGTTGGCGATTAGGTTGGAACGTCGAACAAGCCAACACGCGGCACACCTCGATACCTTAATAGAAGGCTTGGTGATGTTATACGAGCGTAAACACCCGATGTTGATACGCGACATGTTAGAAGCCCATGGCATACCCGCTGATACAATAGAGCGCGCTAAACCGAGCTTACGTCAATGGCCGTCTAAGCCGTCTTTAGTGGCAAGCCATGCCGAGTGAGATACGATCAAGCTCGATGAATGAGCCCGAATCGATGCGGCTCGATGAAGGTCATGAAGCGTGGGCTATTAGTTATATTGACCTATTATTGTTAATGGTCACCTTGTTTGTTTTATTGCTCAGCTATCAACAAAAAGACCTAAAGCAACAAGCGCTTGAAACGCAGCAGCCACCTGCGGTAGTAGCGGAGCCAAGCGCGATGGCCTTTTTAGATCAAAGTTACCTGCACCATTTAAAAGATCGGGTTAAGGTGGTTGAAGAGAATAATCAAATTAAATTGGCGATGAGCGACAGTATTTTGTTTTTTCCAGCCGATGCCACCTTAAGTTTGTCGGGTGAGCGCTTGTTGGATGAAATAGCGGTCATGTTAAAACAGAGGCCTTGGAAAATTTTAGTCGAGGGGCATACGGATAATCGCGCCATTTCTACACCACGGTATTTGTCTAATTGGGAACTGTCTTCTGCTAGAGCGTCGAGTGTGACGCGTTACTTAATAGGACAAGGCATTTCGCCACAACGTTTAAGCGCTATTGGCTACGCCGATACGCGGCCGATGGTGAGTAATAGCGACGAGCAAGGCCGTAAGAAAAACAGGCGAGTTGCCTTGGTGTTGCGAGTGCCAGAAGGCGTCGAATCGAGCGATTAAGTTAGTGAAGGCGGGCTAAGACACTAGCGTAACGCAGATGTTTCTTGTATGCCCCGACAGGCGGTGTTCCCAAAGAAAAACGCCTTGCCAGGTGCCTAAGGCCAACTGCCCCTTGCTGATGGGGATAGATAAGTTTGGGTTACTAAGAATGGTCCGAATATGCGCGGGCATGTCATCTTTGCCTTCCATGGTATGAATAAAGCGTGGGTCGCCATCCGGTACGAGCTGTTGCATAAAAACCCCTAAGTCACGTTGTACATCGGGGTCGGCATTTTCACATAACACCAGTGATGCACTGGTGTGCTGACAAAATACTTGACACAAGCCCTTGTCGATTGCACTAGCTTGCACGATTTGATTGATGTCATGGGTTATTTCTTGGGTGCCACGGCCGCTGGTAGTGATAACAAAAGAACGTTGAAAAACCATGCTTAGATTAGGCTAAAACCCAAACCGATCAAGCCGCCGAATACGCCGCCCCATACCACCAACCAACCCAAATGCGCCTTAATCATGCGTTGAATGATTTGCTTGACCATCTCAGGGGTCAATTCGTCTAATCTTTTTTCAACAATGGCCTCGATATTGTCGACCAAGTCACCGCTGATTTGACGTGCATTGATGCCTTCGTGAAGGGCTTCAATAAAGTCCTTGCTTTGGGTCATTTCGGTGAGTGTCAAGCGAATTTTTTCGCAGAACGGTTGTTTTAACGGCATCAAGGCATCGGTGCCGCCGACCATCGCCAACATGCTACCAAATGACGACTCTGTAATGGCGTCGAGTAAACCTTGGAATAATTTGTCATAATCCAGTCGATCTAATAAGGGATCAATGTTAAATAGCTGTTGGGCAGAATCTTCCTCACGCTGTAAAAAACGCTCAATATTTTGTTGGGTAAAGAATTGATCCATGATCAACCGTCGAATGCCCTGTTTAAACTCTTCAAAATGCGCCGGAATAACGCCAGAGCCGTAAAGCAAAGGTACTTTTTCGAATAGCATATGGATCGCAAGCCAATTAGTAATGGCACCTGACAGTGCAAAAATACCAACGGCTTTAATGTTATCAGCGTAGTGGGGGCTATAAAAGCTAGCGATAATAATGCCTAAGGCCACTAAATTAGTCAGCAGGCTTTTGTCGACAGTGTCGTTTACTTGTTCGTTGTTCATAGGTTGTTATAGCTTAGGTTAAAATTTAAAATCCTTTGCGTAGTGGGTATCCAATAGCTAGGAAACTAGTGGTTAGCCAACTGACAGTGGGGAAAATGTGTAAGTTTAAGGTAAGAGTGATCATTAGTTGGTTGTTTTTTTGATCTGAGTGTCAGGCTCTATTATCTGACTGAGCCAACTGTGAATGGCGCGAATAAGAACCTCATCTAAGCCGGTAAAGCTGTGGTCGGCACCGATTATTTCAACTTGGCGACTGAGAGGGTTGCTTTCCATTATTGTTGCCGCCCTTGATGAAGCCGTTTTTTGTACACTGGCTAAATCTTGACTGCCATAGATATCCAATACAGGTAGCTGGATTTTTTCCAATAAACTAAGCGATTGAGCCTCCGGCAAATCTGAAGCCAAGGTTGGTAAGCCAATCATCACAGCAGCTTGGCACTTGGACTCTTGTTGTGTCGATAAATATTGTGTCGCCATCACCGCGCCCAAGCTGTGTGCCACGATAAAACAGGGCAAGCTCGGGTACGTGTTGCGTGAGTAGTCGACAGCAGCTTGAATGCGTGGGGAGGCTTCGTTAATCAAGGCTAAGTAGTCATCGATAGAGGCCCCTGTGGGTGCTAACGGTAATTGGATTGCAAGGCTGATCCAGCCGAGTTCGGCCAGTTGGTCACGAAGGGGGGCGATGATTTGTGGTGCATTAGGATTTGAGCCCATGCCGTGCAATACAATGACAAGGCCTCGATTTGTATTGCTGTGGTCAAGATTCACTAAACCAATAAATTCAGCGCCATTTGATTGCAACATAAGCACATCCCCCACCACGATACTGTCTTTGATGCTCTCGGCGACATGTTTTTCACGATCAAGATCAGCGGCAAAGGCGCAGCCAAGCTGCGAGGTTAAAAAAAACAACAGCGGTAAAAGTAGTCGTTTTTTAAGCATGATAAGGGTCTGTTTTTTATTTGGATGAGCGAGTTGTTCATGTTGCATTAGACGGCTGAAAAAATCCAGTCGCATTATCTATGTTGGCTAGTTAAAATCAATGCAGCGCAAAAGGCCTAAACGGCTTTTAGTGTTTCAGGGTGGGTCTTTTTGAGGTTAAAATTACGTTATGAATAATCAGTCACTGGTTTTTAAATTGGCAATACCAGCCGAGAAGTATTTGTCGGTGTATAAAGGTCTCGCCAAGACCATTTCTACTCTAACGTATGATGGGCGACGGGTGGAGTTTTCAGCAGAGAAGGTGCGGCCTTTTCTAACCCACGACGGCGTATACGGCACCTTCGAAATGCACATTACGGCAGAAAAGAAATTTTTATCGATCAAAAAGTTGGCCTAAGCTTAAAACAGGCCCAAAAACTCACCTCTAACGAGTATTCAGGTGAAATAAATCCCAATTTCGGGTACGCTTGTTTTTTTATTAAATAGACATCAATCAGATGAATACTCCGCTAATTGCCCCCTCTATTTTATCCGCTGATTTTGCTCGCCTTGGCGAGGAAGTTGACACTGTTTTAGCCGCAGGGGCTGACGTGGTGCATTTTGACGTGATGGATAACCATTATGTGCCCAATTTAACGATAGGCCCGTTAGTGTGTGAAGCGCTACGCAATCACGGTGTAACAGCGCCGATTGATGTGCATTTGATGGTTAAACCGGTCGATAGAATCATCCCAGATTTTGCGAAGGCCGGCGCGAGCATCATTACCTTTCACCCAGAAGCATCTGAACATATCGACCGCAGTTTGGCTTTGATTAAGGAGCAAGGTTGTCAGTCGGGCTTGGTGTTTAATCCGGCGACCCCACTGAGTTATCTAGACTATGTTATGGATAAGATTGACGTTATTTTATTGATGTCAGTGAACCCTGGTTTTGGCGGCCAGCAATTTATTCCTGCGACACTCGAAAAGCTGCGTCAAGTGAGGCAGTTGATAGATACGAGTGGTTTTGATATTCGCCTAGAGGTGGACGGCGGTGTTAAGGTCGATAATATTGGAGCAATTGCTGCGTCAGGCGCCGATATGTTTGTGGCCGGCTCGGCTATTTTTAATACCGAGGATTACGCAAAAACAATCACGGCTATGCGGGCTGAAATAGACAAGGCCGTTAATTGAATAGGCTGCTGACTAACGCTGACGCTCGACTGATAGCCTTTGACTTAGACGGTACGCTAATAGACAGCGTACCTGATCTGTCAAAAGCAATACAAAAGACCTTGGGCGAATTAGACTTACCCGAACAGTCGCAACAACAGGTTCGGTCTTGGGTGGGCGACGGTGCGCGTATGTTGGTGAAACGCGCTTTATCGGGTGATATTAGGGCGCAGGTACCAGAGGCCTTATTTAACAAAGCATACCCGCTTTTTTTGCGCCACTATGCCAAACATTTAAACTGCGAAAGTACCTTATATGATGGCGTTGGGCAGACCTTGCAAGGTTTAAAAGAAGCCGGCATTAAATTGGCCTGCATAACCAATAAGCCAACCCAGTTTACCTTGCCCTTATTGGAACAATTCGGCCTTAGCGATTTTTTTGAAAAAGTGGTGTGTGGGGACACGTTTGAACAACGTAAGCCGCACCCTCAACCCTTATTAGAGGTGGCGGACTTTTTTAAGACCACGCCGCAGCAGGCGATTATGGTGGGTGACTCGATTAATGATATACAGGCCGCACAAGCGGCTGGTTTCTATTCCATTTGTGTTGACTACGGTTATCACGGTGATCATGACGTGAACGACTTAGGGGCTGACCTAGTTATCAGTCATTTTTCACAAATAAACCGCGTGATAACGCGAGCTGCTTAGCAAATACGGTTAAAATGGGCGTTATGAACAGTAATGTAATTAAAAAACGATGGCGGTTGGCTGATTAGCGCTAACCCACTAGACAAGCCATTGAATTTTTAAAGAGACCACGTCATGACCCCCGAACAATTTAAACACTACGCCGATCAGGGCTATACCAAAATCCCCTTGATGAAGACCGTTTTGGCAGATTTAGAAACGCCGCTCAGCGCGTATATGAAACTGGCCAATGCACCCTACAGTTATTTATTCGAATCGGTGCAAGGCGGGGAAAATTGGGGTCGTTACTCGATTATTGGCTTACCATGCAATGATGTTATTAAAATCTCTGGGCAGACGATCAGTGTGCAATCTAATGGCCGCACTATTGAAACGGTACAAAGTTCAGAGCCGTTAGCCTGGGTGCGTGAGTATGCGGCGCGGTTTAAAATCGCAGAAGTGGCCGGTTTGCCGCGGTTTAGTGGCGGCTTGGTCGGTTATTTCGGCTATGAAACGATTCATTATATTGAGCCAAAGGTCGCTCAACAAGCAGCAAAAAAACCAGACCCGATCGGTTCGGAGGACATTGTACTGATGGTGTCCGAAGAGGTATTGGTGTTTGATAACGTACTTAATCAGTTGATGCTAATAACCCATGTGGACCCCTCTCAACCTAACGCCTATCAAGACGGTATAACGCGTTTAGATGATTTGGTCTTAACCTTGGAACAAACGCATATCAATAGCTCGTTTGGGCGCACTCATAACACGGCGGTGGCTGAGGTAGACTTTGTCTCCGGGTTTACCCAAGAGGGCTTTCAAGCAGCGGTTAGAAAAGTTAAAGACTATATTGTTGAAGGTGATGTGATGCAGGTGGTGTTGTCGCAACGCATGACCATACCGTATACCGAGCCGGCGATTGATTTGTACCGGGCCTTGCGTTGTATTAACCCGTCGCCTTATATGTACCATTTGAATTTGGGTGAGACTCACGTGGTTGGCTCATCACCGGAAATATTAACCCGTTTAGAAGACGACAAAGTGACGGTCAGGCCGATAGCCGGCACACGCCCAAGAGGTGCTACGCGGGCAGAAGATTTAGCGTTAGAAAAAGAGCTGTTGGCCGATCCAAAAGAATGTGCCGAACACCTTATGCTGATCGACCTAGGCCGTAATGACGCGGGGCGAGTATCAAAAACAGGCAGTGTGGAATTGACCGACAATATGGTTATTGAACGTTATTCGCATGTGATGCATATTGTGTCGAATGTGACCGGCGACCTAAAGCCAGGTTTAGATGCCATTGATGTATTGGCAGCAACATTTCCTGCCGGTACAGTCAGTGGTGCGCCAAAAATCAGAGCGATGCAGATTATTGATGAGCTGGAACCGGTTAAACGCGGTATCTATTCAGGTGCTGTGGGCTACCTCTCATGGACCGGTAATTTAGACACTGCTATTGCTATTCGAACGGCGGTGATTAAAGACGGGCAGCTGAATATTCAAGCCGGGGCAGGCATTGTGCATGACTCGGTGCCAGAAAACGAGTGGGCAGAAACAATGAATAAAGGTCGCGCGATATTTAAAGCGGTGGCGATGGCGCAAGGTGGTTTAACGGAAGGTGAGCACTAATGGCTGCAAATAAATTGGTGATGATCGATAACTACGACTCGTTTACCTACAACTTGGTGCAATACTTTGCTGAGCTGGGTGCCGATGTGCACGTGGTGCGTAACGATCAGATGAGTGTGGATGAGGTTATTCGCTTACAAGCCGATAAATTGGTGATTTCTCCCGGCCCCTGCACCCCAAAACAAGCGGGTATTTCGATGCAACTGATTAAGCAGTTGGCCGGCCAAATTCCGATTTTAGGGGTCTGCCTTGGACATCAAAGTATCGGTGAAGTATTTGGTGGAAAGGTGGTGCACGCAAAACAAATTATGCACGGTAAGACCTCGGATATGCACCACAGTGAACAAGGGGTCTTTAAAGGCTTAAGCAACCCGTTTAAAGCAACCCGTTATCATTCATTAGTGGTGGAAAATAAAACCTTACCCGATTGTTTGGAAATAACCGCCTGGACGCAAACTGCAGACGGTCAGATGGACGAAATTATGGGTCTGCGCCACCGTGAGTTAGATATCGAAGGGGTGCAGTTTCACCCCGAGTCAATTTTGACCGAGCACGGGCACGATTTGCTCAAAAACTTTTTAAATAAGGCTTAAGCATGGACATTAAACAAGCGCTTGAGGTGAGCATTAATCATCAAGACCTCAGTACGGATGAGATGATTGAGGTGATGCGACAAATCATGTCGGGTGAGGCAACGCAGGCACAAATAGGGGGCTTTTTAGTCGCACTTAGAATGAAAGGCGAATCGCTCGATGAAATTGAAGGCGCGGCGATTGTGATGCGCGAATTGGCTAGCAAAGTTAGCATCAGCGGTGACTTTTTAGTGGATACCTGCGGCACTGGTGGCGACGGTTCGGATTTGTTTAACGTTTCAACCGCCAGCGCGTTTATTGTAGCAGCAGCAGGTGGGCGGGTAGCAAAGCACGGTAATCGTTCGGTCTCTAGTTCAACCGGTAGCGCCGATGTGCTAGAAGAGGCAGGCATTAATTTAAATTTAACCCCGCAACAAGTAGCCGACTGCATTAATGACGTAGGTATAGGCTTTATGTTTGCACCGGCGCACCACAGCGCGATGAAGCACGCAATTGGCCCGCGCAAAGAATTGGCGCAACGAACGATTTTCAATATGCTTGGGCCGATGACCAACCCGGCCAATGTTAAAGCGCAAGTGATCGGTGTTTTTAACGCAGCCTTATGCCAACCGATTGCCAAGGTTATGCAGCGACTCGGTAGCGAGCGCGTGTTGGTCGTCCACGCGCAAGACGGTTTAGATGAAATAAGTTTAGCAACGCCGACGCGCATTGCTGAATTAAAACAAGGTGTCGTCAGTGAATACACTATTAGCCCTGAAGAGCTGGGTGTCGCCAGTCAAAGTCTTATTGGCTTAACGGTTGATAGCGCAGCTGAATCATTCGAGTTAATTAAAGATGCCCTCGGCAGCCAGCTAACACCAGCAGCTAAAAAGGCGGCGGATATCTTGGCCTTAAACGCAGGCGCGGCGCTGTACGTGTGTGGTGTGGCTGACAGTATAAAAGCGGGTGTGGCATTAGCGCAGTCGACGATCAAATCAGGCGCAGCACTGACTAAAATTAACGCGCTAAAAGAAAAAACGCAAACTTATAATAATGACTAATTCCAGCACGCCGGACGTATTAACTAAAATCTTAGCGAGAAAACGGCAAGAAATAGCGCAGCGCTCGGCGCTTGTATCAATCGACGCGTTAAAACAACGTATTACAACAGCCTCGCCAGTACGTGGTTTTGTAAAAGCGATCCAAAAAACACTGGCGTCTGGTGGTACGGCCGTAATCGCTGAGGTCAAAAAAGCCTCCCCTAGTAAGGGCTTGTTGCGAGAAAATTTTTTACCTGCAGAGATTGCCATCAGTTACCAAGCCGGTGGCGCAAGTTGTTTATCGGTACTCACCGACAAAGATTTTTTTCAAGGCTGCGAAGAGTACCTGCAGCAAGCCAGGGCAGCGTGCACATTGCCGGTTATTCGTAAGGACTTTATTATCGACCCTTATCAGGTTTATGAGGCCCGAGCGATCGACGCGGACTGTATTTTATTGATCGTTGCGGCCTTAGATGATGTTCAGCTAACTAGCTTGTACCAACTGGCGACCGATTTAGGCATGGATGTGCTGGTTGAGGTGCACGATGCGCAAGAGTTGCAACGCGCTTTACGATTAAATTTAACGCTGGTGGGTATTAATAATAGAAACCTACGAACCTTTGAAACCTCGTTACAGACAACGATCGATTTATTAGAGCTGATTCCAAATGACATTATTGTTGTCAGTGAAAGTGGCTTGCATCAGGCTGAAGATATTGCGATGTTAAAACGCCATCAGGTACATACGTTCTTAATTGGTGAAGCGTTTATGCGTTGCGAAGACCCAGGTGAGGCATTAAAGAATTTGATTGTTTGATACCGCATGTTTGATCAAAATGGTTTTACCCGTGACCTTGATCAAGCCCTCTTCCCCCATCGCTTTTAACACACGCCCAGCCATTTCACGCGAACAACCGACCATGCGACCGATGTCTTGACGGGTTACTCTAATTTGCATGCCGTCGGGGTGGGTCATTGCTTCGGGGGTTTCGCTTAAGTCTATTAAGGTTCTTGCAACACGTCCACTAACGTCTAAAAACGCCAAATGGCCGGCTTTTCGACTGGTTTGTAAGAGTCGCTTAGCCAACTGACGGCCTAAGGCAATGATGATCTCGTTACTGTCGTCTTTCAGTTCATTTTTAAGCAACGAGCTTAGCTTGCTGTAACTGATACCAGCAAGTCGGCAGCTTGAGCAGGTTTGTACAAAAACGTCGCGTTTGTCGCGTTTTTCTTCGGGTTCAAAAAAAACCTGCTTCACCGATAAAATCACCACGGCTGAGGCTGGCTAAAATAAATTCATGGCCGTCGACTTCGTCAACACGGACATAAGCCGAACCTTCAATAAAATAGTACAAGGTGTCAGCATTATCACCCGGTTGGATGATGTCCGTTTTATTGGGGTACTCGCGTTGGTGGCAAAAACTAATGAACCGACTGAAGGTTTCATCAGACATGCCAGACAGGTTGAGAATGGGCCGTTGTTTGCTCATGGGTCTTAGTGTAGCAGACATTTTAGAAATTACGTCGTGGTTTAAAAAAGCCTGTTTGTTGATTTGTGATATTCTTTGCCACTGCAAACTAACAGCTTAGGTAGTGATAATGAATGTACGAATAAAATGGGTTGATAATGCCATGTTTTTGGGCGAATCAGGTTCCGGCCATACGGTGGTAATGGACGGTGCGCCAGAAAATGGCGGTAGAAATTTAGGCCCCCGTCCGATGGAAATGTTATTGATTGGCATGGGTGGTTGCACCGCGTTTGATGTAAAGATGATTTTAGATAAGGCGCGTCAAAATGTGAGCGACTGTGTGGCCGAAATATCGGCTGAACGCGCGGATGCAGTGCCAGCGGTGTTTACTAAAATTCATGTGCACTTTATCGTTAGCGGTAAAGGCTTAACTGATAAGGCTGTGGCACGAGCGGTTAATTTATCGGCAGAGAAGTATTGCTCGGCTTCAATTATGTTGAGCAAGGCGGTGGACATCAGCCACGATTATGAGATCGTCAATTTAGGTGACGAGTGAAGCGGCCTAACCCAACCACTGGTTTAAGACACGTTGCGTTGAATGTGCAAGATTTAGCGGCAGCTGAACATTTTTATGTTGAGTTAATGGGCATGGCCGTTGAATGGCGGCCCGATGCAGAAAATGTGTACCTGACCTCAGGTAACGATAATCTAGCATTGCACGTAGTAACAGGAGAGCAAACAGGCACGCCTAAGCTAGACCATATCGGCTTTTTCTTAGATACCGATGACGACGTAGATGACTGGTACGCCTTTTTACAGCAGCATAAAATTAAGATGAAAACCGCCCCAAGAAAACACCGCGATGGCGCAAAAAGCTTTTATTGTTATGACCCTAATGGAGTAACAGTGCAAATTATTTGTCACCCGCCGTTGGTGGGTAAGTAGCCTTGCTAATTTAAAAAGGCAGCGACGACTATTGGCTTGTTAGGTTGTTAGTGGGTGCAAAAGGCGGTGTAATGGCAATGCCTAGGGATCTTCCATTCGAGCGCAGCTCTGTCCCTACGTGAATGGCGATAAGCTGAAACTGCCCCTTTATTTTTATCAATAACGGTGAACCTGAATCCCCTTTGGTGGCGTCACAATCATGACCAATCAGTGGCTGATCAGCATATTGTTTTGTTAGCTTGCATCGCTTGTTGGCCGTGAGTATGTAAGGCCTGTCGCCACTGTATCCCGCTTGAATAACAGCAAGGTTTTGTTTGCTCGGCATTAACTCTTGCATTGTTAGTGCGCTTAATGGGATAGGGGTGACGTTGTTAATGTCTGACCCAAGCTCTAAGATCGCCCAATCTGATGCAAGGCTGTGCAGGGATGCGCTTGAATTTTGGTCTGATGTATAGCGAGGCGAGTGATGGACGCGTTTGACGGAGCGTTCAGCTAAAAAGCGTTCACGGTGATAGCCAGTCACAAACTCAAGGTGCTGATTTTCGATGGCCTTGTTGGTGTTTTTGTTCCAAATGCAATGCGCTGCGGTTAATACCTGGCTCGGTGTGATCAGCACGCCGGTGCATAGCGCCAGACCTGCCGTGTAAATTTTTCCAATCGCCTGCCAGGGTTTATGGGCACCATTCACCAAAACCCTGTCGTCGATGCCTTTAATGCCAGATAGTCTGTCGCCGTCCAATATGCGTTCTGCATGCACGAAAGGTATACTTATGCAGAAGGCAAAAACAATAGCTAGTAACTTTATGACTAGCGAGATTTTTTTAGTAAATATGAGTTGTAAAGTGAGCATCTTTTTATGCTCACTCATGTGTCGATTTCAGACACCACTTGATAAATAGCAGACGTGAGTGTCGATAAATCAGTTGCTTCAATAACATAGGGCGGCATCACATAGACGAGGTTTGAAAAGGGTCGCACCCATACACCTAATGCCACAAATCGCGGCTGCATCCAGTGAATATCAATCGGCTGATGCAATTCAATAACCCCAATAGCGCCTTTAACGCGCACGTCTTTTACCGCACTTAGTTGCGAACAAGGGCCTAGCTCTGCTTGTAATTGCGTTTCAATAGCGTGTACCGCAGTTTGCCAAGGCGAGTTTAGTAAAAGTTTTAAACTGGCATTTGCCACGGCGCAGGCCAACGGGTTTGCCATAAAGGTAGGGCCGTGCATTAAGGTGGGGTGTTGGCCGCTGCCAATACCCTCGGCCACTTTGCTTGAACATAAGGTTGCGGCCAAACTCATATAGCCGCCGGTTAAGGCCTTGCCAACACACAAAATATCTGGCGCGATGTCCGCTTGTTCATAGGCGAACAAGCTGCCGGTGCGGCCAAATCCGGTGGCTATTTCATCCAGAATCAGCAACACATCATAGTGATCGCATAATTCGCGTACCCGTTTTAAGTAAGCGGTACTGTAAAAACGCATGCCGCCTGCACCCTGTACCAAGGGCTCAAGAATCACCGCGGCGATGCTGCTGAGGTTGCTTGTTAATAGTTGTTCAAAATCGTCAATGGCCGTTTGATCCGCTTGTTGTTGGCCGTGGCAATGGGGGCTTTTAGCGAACAGGTGTTGGGCGAGCACGCTTTTAAACAGGTGGTGCATGCCATTGTCGGGGTCACAAGTCGCCATCGCGCCAAAGGTGTCGCCGTGGTAGCCGTTTTTTATCGTCAATAGGCGTTGTTTTTGTGGCTGTCCATTAGACGCCCAGTACTGGATCGCCATTTTAATCGCCACTTCAACGGCGACTGAACCGGAGTCGGCAAAAAACACATGCTGTAAATCATCGTGGCTGATGTCGATCAAGGTTTTTGCTAAGTCAATTGCGGGTTGGTGGGTGAGTCCGCCAAACATCACGTGTGACATGGATTTGAGTTGGTTCTCAATTGCGGCATTTAAAACCGGGTGGTTATAGCCGTGTACTGCCGCCCACCAGGATGACATGCCGTCGATCAACTCGCGGCCGTCGGCGAGCGTTAGTCTAACGCCAGCAGCAGAGACCACCGGAAAAATGGGGCTGGGGTGGCTTAGGCTGGTATACGGGTGCCAGATATGACGTTTGTCAAACTCGACAAGCGCTTGCCATTGTTCATCCATAGTGGGTTAAAGCCAAAAAGAGCTTTTGGTCATCAGACGCGAAACAAGCCGCATGCCCTGCTTAATCGGTTCGGGCAATGCAACGCCGCCGTGTTCGATGGCAGTGGTGGCGTGTTGGGTTTCATCGGTGTGCATTTGTTGCAGAATGGCGCGTGTTTTCTGGTCGTTATCGGGCAGCGAGTCGAGGTGATGTTCGATGTGTTCGGCGACCTGTTTTTCGGTTTCGGCCAAAAAACCAAGGCTCCATTTATCACCCGCCAGACCAGCGGTGGCACCTATCGCCAAGGAGCCCGCGTACCAGAGGGGGTCCAAATAACTGGTTTGTTCGCCTAGTTCGTGCACCCGTTGTCGGCACCAAGCGAGGTGGTCGTTTTCTTCTTCAGCCGCTTGGCTTAGTTTGTCTTCAACTGCCTTGTTACGCGCAGTTAAGGCTTGGCCTTGATACAGCGCTTGTGCAGCAACCTCGCCGGCGTGGTTAACACGCATCAAACGGGCGGATAGTTTGGCTTCTTCTTCGCTTAACTCGGTATCGGGGGCTGCGTCTGCTGGGTTATCTCTGCCAGTGGTTTTTGCTTGGCCAGACAAGGTGCGTAAAACACGGTCGGCGTGTTCGATAAAAATATCTGCAGGAGAATACTGTCTTTGCATGGCTAGGCCTTCAGTTGTTGTGCTAGTAATGATACCGGATGTAGCACCTCGGTGTTAAGTCCCGATTGTTTAATGCCGGCGCGTAAGTGCAGAGCACAACCGATATTGCTGGTTAGTAAGTAATCTGTGGGTGTTTGTTTTAGCGGCTGCAGTATCTTTTCCCGTAGTGCATCGGCGGTTTCTTTATACTGGAGCATATAACTACCGGCCGCACCGCAGCAATGCTGTTTATCGTCAAAGGTATTAATTTCAAGCCCGTCGATCGCGGCGAGTGTTGCCGCTACCTTGGGCTTTTTGCTGAGTGAATTTTTTAACGTACACGGGGTATGTAGCCAGCTGCTTGCGGCCAAGGGCTGCAGTGTTAACGTGGGTATAAACGGTGCAATAAATTCATTAATATCAACAATAATATTCGCCAAATCATTAGGGTATTCCGCCAAGGTAGAGCCACAGCCACTGGCCACGGTGATCACCGCGTCAAATTGTTGGCCGGCAAAGGCGGCTTGGTTTTGTTCGGCGAACTGCTGTGCTTTTTTAGCTTGACCAGCGTGTAAGTCAATCGCCCCACAACAGACCTGTGCCTTAGGCACGCTGACTTGAAAGCCGCAGTGTTGTAAGACATAAATGGCATCATGCAAGGTTTTTGAATCCAGCACCTCGCTCGCGCAACCGCTAAAAAGCGCAACATGCCCGCGCTCGGTCGGTGTGAGTGCTGGGTAACTGTCCTGAAAATTATTTTTCTCAATCGTGTCGGTTAACTTATGGTTGATGCCAGCAAATAAAGTACATTTATCCAAACGCAACTTTTTATACACTCGCAGTAGCTTGTTGAGCACCTGGCGATACTGCCCAGTTAAAGTGTTGATGCCGATACGTTCCATCGTGCTTAGCTTGTTGTCGCTTGATGCGGGTGCTTGTGCGCGAAAGTCGTTAACTAAACGCGCGTAGGGGACTTGAGCGGGGCACATGCTCTCGCAAGCGCGGCAGGTTAAGCAACTGTCAATGTGTGCAGTTAAAGTATCGGATAAGCTGAGTGCACCCTCTGACCAACCTTGGATTAGTGCTAACCGCCCACGAGGCGATTCGCTCTCGTTTTTGCTCAGCGTATAGGTCGGGCAATGTGGCAAGCACAGGCCGCATTTAACGCATAGATCGGTGTCAGCAAAGGCAGCTTTTGTGTTCAAATAGGGATCAGATTTATTAAATTGATTGCATTATAATGCCTTATCTAAACCATCTATCACAATAATCTTAATTATGGCTTTAAGCAGAATGAAATTAACCCACTTGCAACGGCTGGAGGCTGAAGCAATCCATATTATGCGTGAAGTGGTGGCGGAGTTTGATAATCCGGCGATGTTATATAGTGTAGGGAAAGACTCGTCGGTGATGCTGCACTTGGCGCAGAAAGCATTTAACCCGGCCAAGCCGCCTTTCCCCTTGGTGCACGTTGATACGACGTGGAAGTTTAAAGAAATGATCGAGTTTCGTGAACGTAGAGCGAAAGAAGTGGGCATGGAACTGATCGTTTACATTAACCCAAAGGGCAAAGAGCTAAATATTTCTCCCTTTGAGCACGGCTCTTCCATGCACACCGATATTATGAAGACCGAAGGCCTGCGTCAAATGTTAGACCAATACCAGTTTGATGCGGTATTTGGCGGCGCACGACGCGATGAAGAAAAATCCAGAGCCAAGGAACGCATTTATTCGTTTCGAGATAAAAACCACCGTTGGGACCCTAAAGCGCAACGTCCTGAGTTATGGGATATTTATAATGGCCGTCACCAAAAAGGGGAGTCGATTCGGGTGTTTCCTTTATCTAATTGGACAGAGCTGGATATTTGGCAATATATTTACTTAGAAAACATCCCAATACCGGATTTGTATTTTGCAAAAGAGCGCCCGGTGGTTGAGTATGGCGGTACAAAAATTATGGTTGATGACGAGCGCATGCCAGAAGAGTTAAGAAATCAAGCGAAAATGGAAAAGGTGCGCTTCAGAACCTTGGGTTGTTACCCTTTAACGGGTGCAGTGGCGTCGAACGCCGAAACATTGCCAGACATTATTCAAGAAATGTTATTAACAAAGGTATCTGAGCGGCAAGGTCGTTTGATTGATCACGATGAGTCGGGCTCGATGGAAAAGAAAAAAATAGAAGGGTATTTTTAATGTCGATTGAACAAAACACGTTGATTGAATCGGACATTGAGGCCTACCTTCATCAGCACGAAAACAAAGAGCTTTTGCGTTTTATTACCTGCGGTAGTGTGGATGACGGTAAAAGTACCTTAATAGGCCGTTTGCTCCACGACAGCAAGATGATCTTTGAAGATCAGCTTGCCGCCATGAGTAGCGACTCTAAAAAGCATGGAACCACGGGCGAAAACATCGATATGGCCTTGCTCGTTGACGGCCTGCAATCGGAAAGAGAGCAAGGCATTACGATTGACGTAGCGTATCGTTTTTTTGCTACTGATAAGAGGAAATTTATTATTGCCGACACGCCTGGGCACGAGCAATACACGCGCAATATGGCAACCGGCGCGTCAACCGCTGACTTGGCGATTATTTTGATAGATGCGCGCCATGGCGTGCAGACACAAACCCGTCGTCACACTTATATCACCAGCCTACTGGGCATTAAACACATGGTGGTGGCGGTGAATAAAATGGACTTGGTCGATTTTAGCGAACAGCGCTTTAATGAGATTAAATCGGCCTATTTAGCCTTCGCCAAAGAGATTGGTATTGATGCGCCTGTGTTTGTGCCGGTCTCAGCACTCACCGGGGATAACGTGGTGAACCCCAGTGAACAAATGGCTTGGTATAAAGAACTCCCCTTGATGGCGCAGTTGGACTCTATTCCGCTTGAAGATGTAATTAATCTGGAGCACTTTCGTTTACCCGTGCAATATGTCAATCGGCCGCATTTGGACTTTAGGGGCTTTTGCGGCACGATAGCGGCGGGCAGCATCAAAACAGGTGATCGGATTACCGTGTTGCCATCCAAAACAACCTCTACCGTCAAACAAGTGATCCAACCGGCCATGGGCGAACAGCAGATGGTTGTTGATGAGGCGTTTGCGCCGATGGCGGTGACCTTAACATTAGACGATGAAGTTGATGTTAGCCGCGGCTGCATGATTGTAAAAAGCGACGATGTGCCGCTGATGTCGGATAAGCTTGAAGTGATGTTGGTGTGGATGGGCGAAACGCCTATGAAGGTCAATGCCGATTACTTAATCAAGCGGGCAAGTAATGTTGTACCCGGACGATTTACCCACATAGATCACCTCGTAGACGTCAATTCATTGGAGAAAAATGCAGCTAAGGCGCTTAAACTGAATGAGATAGGTCAGTGCCAGCTGTCGTTAAGCAACGTGATTTCTTTCGACCCGTATTCAGAAATAAAGGGTACGGGAAGCTTTATAGTGATAGACAGGTATACCCACGCTACCTTGGCAGCAGGGATGATTAAAGCCGCGTCGAGCGAGTTAAGCAACTCGGCGCCAGTACGTGAATACAATGCGTTGGAAAAAGAGTTGAATGCCTTGGTCAGGCGAAATTTCCCAGAGTGGGGTTGCCGATCAATCGATGATTTGAAGTCCTAAAATGTGTGTTGGTGATGAGAGTGTTTAGCTTATTCCGTAGGTTGGTGCTGAATTCTTATGAAGCCCAACAGGTTTTTGATTGGAGAGGCTGGTTGGTGTTAAATTTATAAAACCCAACAAGCCAAACGCTATAAAATAAATGTTGAAAAAAATAGTGACATAAACATACGCCAGAAAAACACTAATAATAAAAAGTAGTATAAACGGATGTATAAAGAAACCAATAAACGCTCTATTGTAAAAGGGGTCACATGGCGAGTTGTTGCTACAACAACCACCATGATTATTGTCTATGTCTTTTTTGGCCGGCTTGACCTTGCGATTGCAACAGGCTTAATTGAAAGTGTTTTAAAGGTTGGGCTTTTTTGGCTGCATGAAAAAGCGTGGTTTAAAGTGCGCTGGGGTAAAAAAAGAATAGAGCCCTTTAACTTATGGTTTACCGGTCTGCCGCTGAGTGGAAAAACAACTATTGCTGACAAGGTATTTGAAGCCCTAGAGCACCTGCAAATTCCTATCGAGCGCATTGATTCTAAGGATGTTCGCGAACTGATTCCAAATATTGGCTACAGCCGAGAAGATCGTAACCGCCATATGCACCGCATCGGCAATCTTATTTGCACCTTGCAGAAAAATTCTATTTCTACCGTCGCCTCGTTTGTCTCTCCCTATAAAGTGTCACGCCAAGCCATCCGTGAGATGGTAAAAAACAACATTGTGGTTTATGTTAAGGCCGATGTTGAAACCTGCAAAAGCCGTGATTACAAAGGCGCTTATGCAAAAGCCTTAAGCGGTGAGTTTAAAAATTTCCCCGGTGTTAATGAGGTGTATGAAGAGCCGCAGCACGCCGAAATTATTATCGATACGGACACGCAAAGCGCTGATGAAGCTGCAATCATTATTGTTAAATACGTAAAAAAACACTACATCCGATAGCCTGTATTGGCATCGTTAAATTTGAAAAGAGAGCTTAATAATGACGAATAACACCGTTTGGCATGAGCACCACGTTAGCCAGCAAAAAAGGGCGATTCTAAAGCAACAAAACCCCTGTATTTTATGGTTTACCGGCTTAAGTGGCAGCGGTAAATCGACCGTGGCCAATGCAGTTGAAAACCAATTGTTCGCAATGAATAAGCACACATATTTATTGGATGGCGATAACGTGCGTCAAGGCCTAAATAAAGGCCTAGGCTTTAGTGAAGAGGATCGGGTGGAAAATATTCGTCGGGTAGGCGAGGTGGCTAATCTATTTTGTGACGCGGGCTTAGTGGTTATCACGGCCTTTATTTCACCGTTTGAAAAAGATCGCGAGATGGTCCGTCAGTTGGCTATGTCAGGGCAGTTTGTTGAAGTGTTTATAGACGCGCCACTGAGTGTTTGTGAGCAAAGAGACCCCAAAGGGCTCTACAAGAAAGCGAGGGCGGGAGAGATTAAAGACTTTACCGGTATCGATTCGCCTTATGAGGCGCCGGTTAACCCTGAGTTACACATTATTAATGACGGTATCAGCATTGAAGAAGCGGCGACTCAAGTTGTGGATTATCTAAAGAAACACGCATACGTCTAAGATGCTGAATAAAATAGACGTTCAAGACCTTGTGCTGCTGGCAAAAAAAGCCGGTGAAGCCATTATGGCAATTTATCAAAAAGATTTCGACGTGGCGTTTAAGGCGGATCAATCGCCCTTAACCGAAGCGGATAAAGCCGCGCATAATATTATCGAGCAAGGCCTAAAAGAGTTAGACCAAAAGAACGGTACGGCAATACCCATCTTGTCAGAAGAAGGAAAAAATATTCCTTATGAGAACAGAAAAAACTGGGATTACTTTTGGCTGGTCGACCCAGTAGACGGTACCAAAGAATTCATCAAAAAAAATGGTGAATTTACCGTCAATATTGCACTAATTCACAATGGGTTGCCGGTATTGGGAGTGGTGTACGCACCCGCGCTTGGCCAAATGTATTGGGCTAAACAAGGTGACGGTGCTTTTAAAGACGGTCAGCGCCTACCGTTAAAGCAAGCCGAGCAACGTGACAGCTATAAAATAGTCGCCAGTCGCTCGCATATGTCAGATCAAACCCAGCAATTTATAGATGCAATAAAAACAGATAAAACAAAAGAACTGGTCGCAATCGGCAGTTCATTAAAGATTTGTTTAGTCGCAGAAGGTGAGGCGGATGTATACCCAAGGCTTGGCCCTACCATGGAATGGGATACAGCAGCGGCACACGCGGTGGTATTAGAAGCGGGCATGGGGGTTAAAATATCCCCCGCCAATAACGCCCAGCTTGTATACAATAAAGAAAACTTATTAAACCCATTTTTTATCGTCAGCTGACCTAAACACATGGCCTACTATAAACAACATATCTTTTTTTGTACCAATCAACGTACCGATGGACGCGCTAGCTGCCAAGACCATAATGCCCAAGAACTGCGTGATTATTTAAAAAAGCGCGTTAAAGAAGCAGGCTTGGCTGGCCCCAGGGGCATTCGAATCAATAATGCAGGCTGTTTGGATCGGTGTGGACAAGGCCCGGTGTTGGTTATTTACCCTGAAGAAACGTGGTATCAATACAAAACCAAAGAAGACCTTGATGAGATTTTTGAGAAGCATGTTAAGAACAATGACGTGGTAGATAAACACCGAATTTGATTCTTTTAGCTTGGCTTTGAGCGGACGTGCGACGGGTGTGGCAGGGTTGAATGACGGCTCTTCCTTACGCATTAATGTAATTTTTAAACTGAATGGGGCAAGGATGTTGAAGGTACGAAAAGTGGTTATTCCTGTAGCGGGTTTAGGTACGCGTTTATTACCCGCGAGTAAGGCGATACCCAAAGAAATGATGCCAGTGGTCGATAAGCCGGTCATTCAGTACGTGATTGAAGAATCGATAGCCGCTGGGATAAAAGAAATTATTCTGGTGACGCGCAGTGGTAAGTCGGCCATAGAAGATCATTTTGATTCAAATTATGAATTAGAAAAAGAGCTGGCACGCAAAAATAAACTAGACGTGCTCGCAATGATTCAACATATCGTGCCGTTCGACGTGTCTATCGTGTCCGTTCGGCAACACGAGGCAAAGGGTTTGGGTCATGCGGTTAGCTGTGCGGCCAGTTTGATTGGTGATGAGCCTTTTGCCGTTATTTTGCCAGACGTGCTTATTAACAATAGTGGTCAACAGGGCGTCGACTTGGCGCGTATGGTGGCGGCATTTGAATGTGATCTCGCGCCTCAGATTATGGTGGGTGACGTGCCGTTAGAAGATGTTCAGTTGTACGGTATTGTCGATTGTGGCGGGGTTCAACCAAAATCAGGCAGTTCTGTCGCGATTAAACGGTTGGTTGAAAAACCGTCACAAGAGCAAGCGCCGTCTACTATGGCGGTCATTGGCCGTTATATTTTGCCAGCACGAATAATGGCGCTGTTGGCCGAGGGTAAAGCGGGTGCAGGTGGTGAGATTCAGCTCACCGACGCCATTGATGCTCTGTTATTAGAGCAACAAGTGCAAGCTTATAGGATGCAAGGTGCTAGTTATGATTGTGGTGATAAATTGGGCTATGTAAAGGCCAATATAGCCTATGGCTTGCAACACGATGAAATAGGCGCTGATTTAAACCTTTTCCTAAAAACCTTGGGCTGAGTAATGGTTAGTAGCATAAAGGCCTGGGTTGGTTTGCAAAGCCACGCTGAGGAGATGCAATCCATCCACTTAAAAAACTTATTTCACCCTAGTGAAGACAGGTTTGGCGCCTTTAGTTTTTCATTTGACCATTACTTATTAGATTTATCAAAGCAGCGTATTACCGAGGAAACGTTAAGTAAACTACTGTTGTTGGCGGAGCAGCAGGGACTGGCTGGTTGGATCAGCAAGCTGTTTAATGGCGAAAAGGTGAATGATTCAGAACGACGCGCTGCATTACATTCGGCGTTGCGACTCCCAGAAAATGCAACCCTGTGTGTTGATGAGCAAGATGTAGCGCAAGATGTACAGGCATCCTTGTTAAAAATGCATGGTTTGGTTGAGCAAATTCAGCAAGCACAATGGCGTGGTTTTGATGGCAGTCCGATCAGGTGTGTTGTAAGTATAGGCGTGGGGGGCTCAAGCCTTGGGCCATTAATGGCGTGTACAGCGCTAGAGCAATACACAGGTGCCGACATACGCCATCTGGATGTGCATTTCGTCTCCTCCATGGATGGTAGCGAGCTTGAAAAGCTGTTGCCGAATCTAGACCCTGCGACGACCTTATTTATTGTCGCATCCAAATCATTCACTACGGTAGATACGCTAGCGAATGCAAATACGGCGAGGCAATGGTTGCTGTCTGCCAGTCATCAGTCGATAGACCTTATTAATCAACACCATTTTATCGCTGTAACGGCAAGGCCTGATCAGGCCCTCACATGGGGGGTGCCTGAAAAAAACCAGTTACTACTCTGGGATTGGGTGGGTGGCCGATATTCTTTATGGTCAGTGGTTGGTCTGCCGATTGCGTTAAAAATTGGCATGCAAAATTTTCGTGAGATGCTAGCAGGTGCCCATGCTATGGATGAGCATTTTAGAGATACGCCGTTTGAAAAAAACTTACCCGTTTTGCTGGCACTCGTAAGCGTTTGGAATATAAATTTTTTGAATATTCATGCGCACGCTATTTTACCTTACGATGGTCGTTTGTCTCAGCTACCTGCTTATCTTGAGCAGCTTGAAATGGAAAGCAACGGTAAAAGTATTAACCGTCAAGGTGAACGAATTGAATACCGTACGTGTCCTGTTTTATGGGGGCAGGTGGGCTCTAGTGCACAACACGCTTTTTACCAATTATTACACCAGGGTACCGAGCCGGTTATGTGTGACTTCATAATGGCGGCAATGCGCTATGAAAGTGAAGGCGAGGAATTAAAAGAACAGCACCAGTTGTCGCTGGCTAACTGTTTAGCGCAATCGAGATTATTGGCTATAGGCGAGAGTGTGTCGGACAGTGAAGAGCAACAGTCAAACTATAAACACTACGATGGTAATCAATCAAGTACAACCATCATGCTTGATACCCTAACGCCTGAAACATTTGGTGGTTTAATTGCCATGTATGAGCATAAGGTATTTGTACAGTCGGTTATATGGGACATAAACCCATTTGACCAATGGGGCGTGGAGCAAGGCAAGAAAGTGGCTTCATCGCTATTAGCGGAACTTAGAAATGGAAGGAATGAGGTCTTAGACTCTTCAACTAATGGCTTGCTTCGTTATGTTAAAAGCCGACAACAGAGGGGTGTTAGTTGAATATTTGCATCTATGGATCCAGTCTATCTGCTTGGGTCGCTGCAACGTGCTTAGCTAAAGTTGGCCATGCTGTGGTGATCGATGAAGTGATGGGTGATAGCAAGCAGGCAATAACTGATGTCTCTGTCATCCGTGATGAGCCGGGGCTGCTGACGGAGGTGCTCTGTCAAATAAAGGAAGGACGACTTAGCCGCCGTCAGCAGCACTCAAAAGTTACGGCAGATGTCCACTGGTTGGCCTTACAACCGAATGAGCAACAACTAGCCGAACGAGTCATGGATGATTTACGCTTAAATGGCGCCAGGGTTTTGGTAGTTAATCAATGTAATTTTAAGGTGGGTGCTACCGAGGGTTTGCAGTTAAGTTTAGGTGGGGGTGGTGACGTCGTTTATATGCCTGATAATTTACAAGAAGGCTTGGCTTTACAGGGTTTTATGCAGCCCAGCCGAATTATTTTGGGTATTGATAAGAAGGCTGCCGTAGATAAAACAAAGGCAGTGTTACAAGCATTCACTAGTGACCTTGATTGTTTGCAGTTGATGAGTTCTCGCGAAGCCGAGTTTACCAAGTTTGCCATCACAGGTATGTTGGCCCTTCGTATAGGTTACATCAATGAGCTAGCTAATTTAGCTGACCTATTACAGGTGGATATTAATATCGTGCAAGAAAGCATGGGTGCGGATCCGCGCATTGGGAGTCATTACCTTTCTCCAGGCTGTGGTTTTGGTGGGCAAAACTTTGATGCCTACGTGCAAAAATTTTCAGGTATCTTACAAAAAGAGCGGCAGCAGTCATTATTAAAAACAGTGATCGAAGAAAATGAGGTGCAAAAGGAGCTGTTGTTTAGAAAACTGTGGCAGCATTATCAGGGCAAGCTTACGGGTAAAGTCGTTGCTTTGTGGGGGGCGTCGTTTAAACCAGGAACAGGGAGTATTGATAATGCGCCCAGTATAAAAATTATTGACGCGCTCATTTCCCAAGGCGTGCAAGTCAATGTTCATGACCCAGAAGCGTTAGGGCATTTAATAAACCATTACGGCCAGCACCCATTGATTAACTATTCTGAAAACCACTTAACGGCCGTCGAAGGGACAGATGCTGTATTGCTAGTCACTGAATGGCCCATATATAAATCACCAGATTACAAGCGGCTAGTGGCGCTTATGCGCGTGCCTTTGCTGATTGATGGTCGAAATATGTTGGATAAAAGACAGGCAAAAAAAAACGGGTTTACCTACTTGGGTGTGGGGCGCTAAAGAGAAGTCTAACAAAGACTGTAATCTATAAACCATTTCATATATTTTAAGTATCAAAATACTGAGTTGACATAATCTTAACGGTTTTCACCCAAAAAATGCCAATCAAGTCTAAAGAAATGTAACTTTGCATTGTGGTTGGCTAAAAAAATAGATAGAATGTGCGGCTCTTTGATAGACCCACATCCCTAGTGAGGGGATTTAAGAAATGAAAACATTTAGTGCAAAAGCAGAAGAAGTAGAACACGATTGGTACGTTGTTGATGCGGAAGGTAAAGCCTTAGGTAGATTGGCTTCTGAGATCGCGTTTAGATTACGTGGCAAACATAAGCCAGAATACACACCGCATGTCGACACAGGTGATTACATCGTTGTCATTAATGCCGAAAAAATTGGTGTCACTGGTAATAAAGAAAAAGATAAAATGTACCATCACCATACAGGCTATATTGGTAGCTTGAAGTCTATCCCTTTAGGGAAGCTTCGTGAGACACACCCTGACCGTATTATCAAAACAGCTGTGAAAGGCATGTTACCTAAAAACACGTTGGGTAGAAATATGTTCAAAAAAATGAAAGTATTTGTTGGTCCTGAGCATACGCATCAGGCACAACAACCTAAAACATTAGATATTTAACAAGAGTTTATTATCATGGCACAAACCCAATATTACGGAACCGGTCGTCGTAAAAGTTCAGTCGCACGTGTTTTTGCACGTCCTGGAAAAGGCGCTATTAAAGTCAACAACCTTAGCTTAGATGCATACTTTGGTCGTGAAACAGATCGAATGATCGTACGTCAGCCGTTAGAAACAGCAGAAGCAAACGACAAATTTGATTTTTTGATCACCGTTAAAGGTGGCGGAACATCAGGCCAAGCGGGCGCCATTAGATTGGGTATCACACGTGCCTTGATGGAGTTTGATGGAGAATTGCGCCCGGCATTACGTAAAGCGGGTTTTGTTACGCGTGACGCACGTGAGGTTGAACGTAAGAAAGTGGGTCTGCATAAAGCGAGAAAGCGTCCTCAGTACTCAAAACGTTAATACTGAGACGAGTAGGAACAGACGGAGGCATTGGCTTTCGACAATTAAAAAGCCCATTTTGAAATGGGCTTTTTTTGTGCTATAAAAAAATTCGTGCTTTACTGCCTGTTCCAAAGGATGAATGGCTGTTAGTTTGTGATTAATTACAATAATAAGGTGTGAGCTAATGACGACCGATTATAAAGAAAAATATTTGCGCGCAGTTAAGGCGCTTGATGAGGTTGAGCAAGAAGGCACGGATAATATTAAAAGCCTGTATGACGCATTAATAGGGGTTTTACGTGAGTTAAGAGGCCACCATAAAGAAATTGATAAGGCCATTGCCTCATTGCCGAAGAAGATAGCGCGGGGCGCTTTACCACCAATTAGTGATTTAGATAGGGTTAAGGACCTTGTCGTCAGTTACATAGACAAGAATCCGGTTGAGAACATGGCGCCAGCGGTTCTTGATGCGCTGTTATCTAGCTTGCTTGTGCTAGACGATATACGCAATGACATTGTGTCTTTACAGCAAAAGTTAGTGCAAGCCAATAGCCCGAAAGACTTTATGGCGCTGGCCTCTAAAATTTCGCGCTTAATTCTAAAGAAAAATAAAATTCAAAGTGGCTCAATTGCTGAGGGTGATTCAATTGACGATATCAAGCAGAGCATCTCGACCCAGCTTGATCAATTAGGTCAGTCAGATGCTGAGTTAGCTAAATCAATTGATATCGTTGGTTTAAAGAAAAGTCTGAAAAAAGTGGGAAGTTTAAGAGACCTAGAGTTTTTCTATCGGCAGGTATTTGAAGGCTTAGGCCAGCGTCTGAGTAAAAAAGACGAGTTTATTGTTGAGCTTTCTGGGTTAATCGAAACGGTTATGCACCAGTTAACCGAATTGTCTCAAGACTTGAAGAAGGAAGGTGTAAGTAATCAGCAGGCTAAAAAAGACCGTTGGCGTTTGACTGAGTTGATGGGAGGCCAAATAAAAACCATCCGTACGGCAGTTTTGCAGGCGGATAGTTTAGTGACGTTAAAATCTATGATGTCTGAGCGCATAGTAGATTTGAATAAAACAGTATCCGAATTTGTTGAGTTGGAATCTGAGCGCTCAAAGCAAGCAGAGGCGTACGCTAAAAGTGTAACAACTAAACTTAATAAGGTTGAATCAGAAGTCTCTGAGCTTAAATCCTCTCTATACCACGCACATGAGCAAGCGTTTATTGATGTCTTGACGGGTGTTGCCAACAGGCGGGCTTACGAGGAACGAATTAAGCTTGAGTACAAGCGTTGGCAGCGAAATAAAGAACCCTTAGCGCTTGCAGTGTTGGATATTGATCACTTTAAAAGTATTAATGACACCTATGGCCACTCAGTGGGTGACAAAGTGTTGCGAACTATCAGTCAATTAATTGATAAAAAAGTACGTGAAAGTGACTTTTTTGGACGTGTGGGTGGCGAAGAGTTCGTGGTTGTTTTTATCGGCAGTGACTTAGAAAATGCCATGAAACGGCTTGAGCAATTCCGGGAAAGTGTAGAAAACTGTAAGTTTGGCCTCAAGGGAAAACGCGTTGTGATTACCATGTCGGTCGGTTGCGCGCTATTTCATGAAGATGAAACGCCTGACGCTGTGTATGAACGAGCCGACACTGCATTATACCAAGCGAAAAAGACAGGGCGAAACAAGTGCCTTAGTGAGTTGGATATATAAACACGGGTGTATGTACTTAGTCTAGCTCAACTTTTGCAAGTGTTGTATCGCTTGATGGGTACTAAGAAAAACATTGTCGAGACCGACTTTTTGCAAAAAAGCGGTGTGTCTCAGTTTATCCATAACAGGGCCTTTTATTTCAGCCAGGCTCAGTGTTAAGCCGGCTTTTTCTAAACCGTATAAGATGTCGTCAAGGGACTTTAAAGCACTCGAATCTATCACGCTGATGGAGCTACAGATCAAAACGACGTGGTTAATTTTTTTATTATCGGCAACCAGTTGCATGATGGTGTCTTCCAAATAATTCGTATTCGCAAAATAGAGGTTTTCATCTACGCGGAGTGCAAGAATGTGCTCGTCTGTTCTAACCTGATGCCGATCAATATTTCTGTAATGTTCGGTATTGTCAACGCGTCCCACAATGGCGATGTGTGGCTGGCTGCTGCGATGCAAATAAAGGCCAATAGACAGTACCATGCCAGCAACAATACCCGTTTCTACGTCGACAATCAGCACGGTAAAAAAAGTCACCATCATTGCCGCTGCGTCAGTTTTGTCATAATCCCAAGCGTGTTTTAGCGTATGCAAGTCAATAAGGGGAATAACGGCCATAACGATGATGGCGCCGAGGGCAGCTTTAGGTAGAAAAAAGAATAAGGGTGTCAAAGAAAGTAGTGTTAAACCAACCAGGCCCGCGGTTATGACCGATGCTAGTGGGGTGTTTGCGCCGGATGAAAAATTAACCATTGAGCGACCAAACCCGCCTGCAACGGGGTAGCCGCCACTGACCGCTGAAGCGATATTCGCGGCGCCCAGACCCAGTAATTCCTTATCAGAATTAATTTTTTGCCGTTTCTGATTGGCCATGGATTTAGCAATGGATACGCTCTCTAAATAGCCGATTAGCGCGATCAGTAAAGCGTTAGGCAATAACTGTTTGATCAGTGTTGGGTCGAGGTTAGGGACTATTAGGCTAGGCAATCCCGCAGGGATGTTGCCGATAATGCTGACTTGTTGTAGCTCATTAAGCTGCCAGTAAGAAACACTAAACGTGCTGATGGCGACAGCGGCGAGAGGGCCTGACTTAGAAACAAATTGGACAAGGCCCAAGGGAAGATTGTTGCGTTCGAGTAATGTAACGACAGGGACTTTAAAGCACCAAAGTAGTAGTAAGCTAATAACAGCAAGCATGGATGTAATTAGATCACTCTGGCTAAACTGTGTAGTTAAATAATAAAGGGTATCGTGAACAGGCAGCCCCCTCGGTATGTCGACGCCTAGCATATGTTTTAATTGGCTGAGCGCAATAATAATGGCCGACGCGCTGACAAAGCCAGAAATGACAGGGTGGCTTAGAAAATTGGTAACAGCGCCTAATTTTGCGAACCGCATAGTGATTAAAATTAAACCGACCAGCAATGCTAGGGTGTGGGCTGTGCTAACCATGTCATTAATATTGCTAATTTCAAGTTCAACGAGCGTTGCTCCCGTCATTAACGACATTAAGCCAACAGGGCCAACTGCTAATGCCCGGCTGCTGCCAAACAAGGCGTATAAGAGTAGCGGAAGCACAGACGAGTAGAGAGCTACTTCGGGCGGTAATCCAGCCAATAAGCCATAAGCCATTGATTGGGGGACAAGAACAACAGCTACAATTATGCCGGCAATTAGGTCGCCGCCTAATTGGTCTTTCTTGTAGTTCTTTAACCAGTCTGGAAGTAGCATAATTAGCGGTTTGTTGTCGTTATCATTTTATAAGGCGGCAGAACATATTACCTGAGTTTTTAGCCGATACTATTTGTTGGTCGCATCTTAAAGCTACATTCAGTGAAAGGATTAATATAGCAAATAATTATATGTATATAAACAAATTTTAAAAAATTCAGCAAAACCCTTGGTGTTGCTAATAAGGTGCTGCTTTGTTGCGCCGCAACAAATAACCATATAAATCAATTAGTTAATGATTTTTTTTGTTGCATTTATGCAAAAACTAAGTATTATGGTTGTCAGCAATAAGGAGAGGGGAAGGCAGATACTTTCGAATAGTAAAAATAAAGATCTGCATATTTAAAAATAAAAATAAAAAAACTTGGGGACCTTAGGTCCCTTTTTTTTATCTGTTCAAAAAGCCCGGCAATATTCTGGCTATTCCAGTTCCATTGATAATGTTTGAGTACCATCTTTGCTGGCTAATAAAACGATATCAGCGGGTCGTTGTGCAAACAACCCGGTGGTGACCACACCGGTTAAATTATTGATGGCGCTTTCAAGCTGGCAGGGTTCAACGATCTCTAAACGGTGAGTGTCTAAGATAATATTGCCGTTATCAGTGATAAAATTTTCTCGCCAAACAGGGTGGCCTCCAAGTTTAACCAATTCCCGGGCTACATAGCTCCGCGCCATGGGGATGACTTCAATGGGTAATGGAAAGTTACCTAAATAAGGAACTAATTTACTGTGGTCGGCTATGCAAACAAAAGATTTGCTGGCGGCGGCGATAATTTTTTCGCGGGTGAGCGCGCCACCACCACCTTTGATTAATTGTAGATTAGAGTTAATTTCATCAGCGCCATCAACGTATACGTCAAGTGTTCCAACCGTATTAAGATCCAACACAGGAATGCCTAGGGCTAATAATTTTTTAGTGCTAGCCTCTGAGCTTGAAACAGCACCATCAAACTGATGCTTTATTGGTGCCAATAGATCGATAAAATAATTAACCGTAGAGCCGGTTCCGATGCCAATAATACGACAACCCTTTAAATAAGGGATAGCAGCGCTAGCGGCTTGTTTTTTTAGATTTTCTTGCATTGTGTGGTCGGTAACGTTGTTAGTAAGAGGTTATGATATAGGGCTAATGACCCGCTGCAAACTGGTTTGATTGTTAATAGCGCGTTGTCGGTCTTAATAAGCTTTGCGATTTAATGGAAAAGCATTGCAGCCCTTGTTCAGTCATTACAGCGTCTAAGGGAATGTCCCAAGCTTGTTTGTGCAGTTTAGCCACTTTTTGCTGGCTGTAGGCAATGCCAATTAATAAGGGGCGCTTTTTACAAGAGGCACGCAAGGTGAAACGAAGTGTGCGATCATAAAAACCACCGCCCATGCCTAAACGATTGCCGTGTTCATCAAAGCCTACGAGGGGCATTAATATAATGTTGAGGTACTTAGGGCTGAAACACTGATGGCCGATAGGCTCAGGGATATTAAATTTGTTGTTCATTAATCGGTCGTTAAATCGATAGGGCTTAAAGCTTAGCTGTTGTTTTCTTAACGCGGGTAAATAAACCGCGCGGTTAGCCTTGTGCTGGCTTTGAATCATTAGGTCAATGCTAGGTTCGCCGTCATTGGCTAAATACCCGGCTATCCGTGCGTTTCTATTAAAAAGACCGCTAGCCAAAAGGTGTTGATGAATTAGACGGTTATAGCGGCGCCTTGTCGTAGGGTGTATATCGTTACGCGATTTGCGTAAGCGTAGTCTGGTTGACGAGATGGATTGTTGCATAAGGTAAAGACGTTCCCCGTTAGTGCCGCAGTCAGGTTTCTACCTTGAACCGAGAGGTTCAAGTGGGGGGCCGGAACTTTGTATTAGGCTTCTCAACTAAAGAGCATGCACACCAACAAAATAATCTGACTTCCCGAGTAGGTAATTAGGTCCAAGGGTTTTTCGCCCTATTTCGAACACCACAGGGAACGCACTGACAGTGTATACCTCTGGGACTAAATATAAAGGCTATTTATGCGACTTAAAAGAATATAGAAAGTAGGCTTTAGTCTAAACAGCTATTTACCAAAAGTATCGAGGGCAAAATCTAGTTTGTTCTGTAATGCATTAATTTTTTCATTGATATCCAATGATATCCCGCTTTTTGCTTGGTTTTCAATGAGTAAGTCGTGGGTAATGTTTAACCCCGCCATAACGGCTATCCTATCAAGACCAACGATACGGCCAGACTGTTTAATAGCTTGCATCTTATCGTCTAAAAAGCGTGCAGATTTTTCTAGTCCTGCTTTTTCTTCATCACTGCAGCTGACGCGGTATTCTTTATCTAAAATAGTAACGGCTACGGTATTGGTCGTCATCACTAGATTTCCATTAACTTGAGTCTTGAAATCATCAGCTCGACCCGTGATTTTGCTTTTTCAGTTTTTTCCATCAAAGCGCTGCGTTGTTGAATTAGGTCTGTCTGTTGTTTTTTAAGGTTCTGATTGTCTTCGTGAAGACGCTGGCAAAGCTGTACCAGAGCATCAATTTTCTGCTCAAGTTCTTGTAGCGCGATGTCCGGTTTTTGTTCTTTATTCACGACGTAGATAGTAGGTGTGATTATCGTTGAGGTCAATACTAAGGTTAATTTTAACTACTAAATTTTGGTGTTAGCACGCACAATGATAGCATAACGACTTTAATGAATAGTGTTGGAGTATAGCGTGGAACGATTAGGTGATTTTGACGAGCTGCAAGAGGTATTAGAGTCTCAAGATGCTCAGATGGGCGTGTCTGAAATACACGGTTTAGCAGCGGGCATGTTATGTGTGCAGTTAAATGCTGATTTTAATAAATGGTTAGCAGCCCTGTTCGATACAGAAGAGCAATTTAACGGATTAACCAAGGATGATATGCAAAGCCTTGCGGGTCTTTTTAACGGTACGCTTGAGTTACTTAAAAGCGACCAATTTATCTTTGATCTGCTATTGCCCCATGACGACGAACGAATTGCTGTTCGTGCTAATGCTTTAAGCGAATGGTGCCAAGGTTTTTTGTACGGTGTGGCGTATATGGGTGTGGGTGACGATAAGGACTGGACAGATGAAAGTAGGGGTGTGCTCAGAGACCTGATGGAAATTTCGCGGTTAGACTCAGATAACTCGGATGATACCGATGAACAAGCCTTTATTGAATTGCACGAATACGTGCGCATGGCCGTTCAACTACTCATGACTGAGTTGCAATTAGTACCCAGCGATAAGGCCAACGAGCCAACAGTCCACTAAGGAGGGTTAGGTGGTACAAGAAGTAAAAGGTCAAAAAGAATTTGCACGGCGTAGAAAACAGTTTTTACGTATGGTCGGAGAGGGCAATATAGCGGTGATTGCTAGCGCTAATATTGTGCATAGAAACAGTGATGTCGAATACCCGTTCCGGCAAGACAGTGATTTTTTCTATTTAAGCGGTTTTGATGAACCCGACGCGGTGCAAGTGTTTGTTCCTGGGCGCAAACAAGGGGAGTACCTGCTATTTTGTCGAGAGTTCGATAAAACAACGGCCTTATGGGTTGGGGGGAATGCAGGCCTTGAAGGGGCCATGAGTGACTATAATGCCGATGATGCGTTTCCGATGGACGATATCGACGATATCTTGCCCGGTTTAATGGAAAACAAAAACCGGTTGTATTTTCCCATGGGCGCCCACCCAAATTTTGATCAACAATTGATGGACTGGTCACAAGAAGTTCGTAACAGGGCTAGAACAGGTGTTTCTGCCCCCGCCGAGTTCATCTCCACCGACCACCTGATTCACGAAATGCGTTTAATCAAGTCATCGCAAGAAATCAGGCAGATTAAAAAGGCGGCAAAAATTTCTGTTGAAGCGCATAAAAGAGCGATGCAATGCACCCGCCCCGGCGCCTTCGAATACCAAGTAGAAGCGGAAATAAAACATTGCTTTATGACTAAGGGTGCACAATTTGAGGCTTACCCTGCGATTGTTGGCGGTGGTAAAAATGGATGTATCCTGCATTACACGCAAAATAACGCGGTGCTAAATGATGGCGACCTTCTGTTGATTGATGCCGGTTGTGAGTGGGACAAATACGCGTCTGATATCACGCGCACCTTTCCAGTCAATGGTGTGTTTAGTGAGGCGCAAAAAGCGCTGTATCAATGTGTGCTAGATGCCCAATACGCCGCTATCGAACAAGTAAAACCCGGCAACCACTGGAATGACCCGCACGAGGCGGCGGTTAAGGTGCTCACTAAGGGCTTAGTCAAATTGGGTTTACTAACGGGGCGCGTATCAACACTGATAAAAAATGAGGCGTATAAGCCGTATTATATGCATCGGACGGGTCACTGGTTAGGGATGGATGTGCACGATGTCGGTGATTATAAAATTGATAAGCAATGGCGCCTGCTCGAGCCCGGCATGGTGTTAACGGTTGAGCCGGGCCTATATATCCAGCCCGACGCCCTGGAAGTGGATGAAAAGTGGCGCGGTATCGGCATTCGTATCGAAGACGACGTATTAGTCACCAGCAAAGGTTGCGAGGTATTAACGGATACCGCACCAAAAGAAATTAAAGCGATCGAAGCACTAATGAGGCGTTCAACTATTGCCTGATTACGACGTCATTATCATAGGTGGTGGTATGGTCGGTGGCTGTCTGGCCTTAGCGTTAAGCCAATCGTCACGGCGGGTTGCCATTGTTGAGGCAGCGCCATTTGCTGAGCATGCATCCAAGGATGCATCTAAGCGAGCGATCGCGCTATCATGGGGCAGTCGAGGCTTACTCGAACAGCTTGATTTATGGGCGGTGCTTAGCGAAGCGGCGATGCCAATCAGGCAAATCCATGTATCGGATAAAGGCCATTTTGGAAAAATGCGATTATCCGCCGAAACCCAGCAAGTGGAGGCCTTGGGTTACGTGGTAGAGGCTAGCCAGATTGAAGCAGCGGTGGCTGATCGTCTCGCAAAGGCTGATGTTGACCTGTTATGTCCCGCGCAATTACTGGACTATCGCGTGACCGAAGGTAGGGCCGTTGTGAGTGTGCAGGTTGATGGCATAGAAAAATCCCTCAGTTGCAGTTTATTAGTGGGCGCGGACGGCGGCTTATCCAAGGTTCGCCAGCTTGGCGGTTTTGAGCTACGCGAACACGCTTATCAACAGCGAGCGATTACCGGCTTGCTGAAAGTCGAGTCGAGTTACCGAGACGTAGCCTTTGAACGCTTTACTGCGGAAGGCCCAATCGCAATGTTGCCACATTTTGATGATCTGTACTCATTGGTCTGGACCTTACCGAGTGAACTTGCAGAGCAACTAATTAAACAGCCTAAAGACGAATTAACCGCACGCTTGCAGTTGCAGTTTGGCCAGTGGCTGGGGGCGTTATCCTTGGTGGGTGATTGCCAATCGTTTGCGTTAAATTTGGCGTACGCACCAACTACAGTAGCGGATCGTGTCGTGCTTATTGGCAACGCCGCGCATCAATTGCACCCGGTAGCGGGCCAAGGGTTTAATTTAGGTTTACGCGATGCGGTCGGTTTGGCTGATGTGCTAATGACAACTAATAGCGACGCGGGCGAGGCCGCATCACTGCAGGTTTACGCTAAACGCCGAAAACTAGATCAAGGTATGATCACGGGGTTTACCGACCAAGTGGTCAAACTATTCTCTAACGATAGCGCTGCATTAAGCCTTATTCGCAATAATGGTTTGTTGCTACTGGATAAAGTACCGGCGTTTAAAAATCAATTTGCGCGTCAAACCATGGGTTTGGCGACGCGCTTAGCACGTTTAAAAGCAAACTAATGAGCACTAAACAGTATCAAGTTGCGATTGTAGGTGGCGGCATGGTCGGCGCGGCTTTGGCATGCCTATTGGCTGATAGTGGTGTATCGGTGGCGTTGATGGATGCAGGCGACCCTGAGCGTGTTGACATGGAAGCGGGCTATGACCTGCGTGTCTCGGCCTTAACATTAAGCTCGGTCAATCTATTTAAAACGTTAGCGGTATGGCCACAGATGAGTGAGATGGGTGTTCAATCCATCGAAAAAATGTTGGTGTGGGATCACGCCGGTAACGCTGAGTTGGAGATAGATGCTGCGGATGCAGGTGAAATGGCGATGGGTTATGTGGTCGAAAATCGCATCACAGTACGAGCTTTATGGCAAAAGCTACGGGGGTCGGAAAATTGCGATATATATAAGTCTAGCTGTTTAGAGGGGTTCAAATGCCTTGATGATAGGGTGCTGATTAACGTAGCCGCTAAAGCGCAAATTTCCGCATCGTTGCTAGTGGGCGCAGATGGCTCAAACTCAGTGCTGCGTCAGCTAAGCGGTATTGGGCACTATGGTTGGGATTATCAGCAAAAAGCCTTGGTTGCGACGGTGCGACCTGAAAAGCCGCACTTAAATACTGCTTGGCAACGGTTTTTACCCGAAGGCCCCCTGGCCTTGTTGCCCCTGCGCGACGGCCTAATCTCTATTGTGTGGACCTCAAATACCGCAACGACAGAGGGGTATTTAACTTTGTCAGAAACAGCGTTCTGCCATGCCTTAGCCGAGGCCTCTGAAAATCGCTTAGGTCGTTTTGAGTTGCTCGGCAAAACAGCCGCGTTTCCGCTCAAAATGCAGTTTTCCACCGACTATAGTGCGCAACGACGGGTCTTGATTGGCGACGCCATCCATACCGTTCATCCGTTGGCAGGCCAAGGTGCGAATCTTGGTTTGCAAGATGTCATCAGTCTAGCCGAGGTGGTTATCGAGGCGCATCATAAAGGCCGCGACATCGCGAGCCAGCAAGTGCTCAGACGCTACGAACGCCGACGTAAAGGTGACAATTTACTGATGATGGCGATCATGGATGGTTTTAAACGTTTATTTGGCGCTGATCAGGCGTTAATCCAATGGGTGCGAAGTTCGGGGCTGGGGTTAATTAATGCGTCGTCGCTATTAAAGAATCAAATTTGTCAGTATGCGATGGGCCCGCGGCGTTAAGTGAGCAAGCCAGAAATAGCCTGAACGTGTTTGGCGGTGGTAATGCCACTAGACGTTAAATAACCACCGTCTACCTTGTCGATAAGTTTTTTGTTAAATAGTCGGGCCGCAGCAGCAACCACTCGAGGGTCCGCGTCATGGTGGATTTTTATCCCTTGTTCAATGTTCGACAAGTCATACTGCAGCAAAATATTTAGCTCATCAATAATGTCTTGATTAAATTTCATTAGCGACCCTGATTGTTAATTGCTTGGTCTTCAGCATAACGCTAATAAGCATTAGGTGCAATTTGATTGTATTGAATATAACCATCCAGCTATAGGACCTGTCTGTGTTCAGCGGGTTGATAGCTAAACAGGGATTTAATCGCTTAAAAGCTCGCTTTTGTGGATGGAAAAAAATACGATATCGGGGTATAGTGTCGCCCTAATTTACCTCTTTTGGGAGAGATCGGCCGTTGCCGACGCCGAAGGCGCAATCCGTCCGGAATCGCTCAGGCAAAAGGACCATAAGAGAGATCACTGGCTGCGGCTAGGATCAGTTGGCTCTGGAGAGCGGTTTAACCAATGAGTTAAGCCCACCGAAGAGGAAAGAGGATGCGGTATATCCTTAAACTTTCAGGTTTTGGACAGAGGGGCGGCACGTGAATTGTTCGCGTGCCGCCCTTTTTTTGCGCTAAAGAGACATATGATAAAAAAAACGATATTAAATGACACCCACCGCTCACTTGGCGCGCGTATGGTTGATTTCGGCGGTTGGGATATGCCAGTCAATTATGGTTCGCAGATCGATGAGCACCATCAAGTAAGACAGGCAGTCGGTATGTTCGACGTGTCGCATATGACGGTTGTCGATGTCAGTGGTGTACAAGCCACAGCATTTTTACGTTATTTGCTGGCCAATGATGTCGCCAAACTAACGCGTCAAGGTAAGGCCTTGTATAGCTGTATGTTGAACGAGGACGCGGGGATCATCGATGACTTAATTGTCTACTACCTAGACGATAACAATTACCGTTTAGTGGTTAACGCTTCAACGCGGGACAAAGATTTGGCCTGGATGGAGCAACAAGCCGCAGACTTTGATGTGCGCGTAGATGAACGGCCAGCGCTTGCGATGATCGCGGTTCAAGGTCCCAAAGCGCGACAAAAGGTATGCCCTTTATTGCCAGACAGACTGGGTCTGTCAGCAGCAGAAATAAAGCCCTTCAGTGCGTGTTGGTTTGGCGAATGGTTTGTTGGTCGAACAGGCTATACCGGTGAAGATGGGTTTGAAATTATCCTTCCCGAGGACAAAGCAGTCGGTTTTTGGCAGCAGTTAATTGAGGCGGGGGTCAAACCCTGTGGACTTGGCGCACGAGACACCTTAAGACTTGAAGCGGGCATGAACCTGTACGGCCAAGATATGGATGAAACAAAGCACCCGTTGGAATCGGGCTTGGGGTGGACTATTGCTTGGCTGCCAGAAGAGCGCGACTTTATCGGTAAAAAAGCACTGACCGCGATTAAGCAGCAGGGAAAAACGGATAAATTTGTTGGTCTACTATTGCAAGATAAAGGTATATTAAGAGGGCATCAGCAAGTTGTCTTGCCGGATGGACAAACAGGTGAAGTGACCAGCGGTGGTTATTCACCAACCCTAGAACGGTCCATTGCTTTTGCCAGAGTGCCTGCCAGCATTGCTGATAGTTGTGATATTGATATGCGCGGTAAATTAAAAAAAGCGACCGTTGTAAAGCCCTGCTTTGTGCGACAAGGTCAAATACAAATTACGTTATAAGCCCAAGGGCTGGATCGTAGTTATAAAACGAAAGAATAAAACGCAGTACATACATTGTTTAATTAAATAGATGCCTTTTGGTGACTACACAACAGGAGACTCACATGTCCAATACGCCTGATGATAGAAAATATGCAGAATCCCATGAGTGGGCCTTATTAGAAGATGACGGTACGATACGTGTTGGTATCACCGATCACGCGCAAGAGTTACTCGGTGACTTAGTGTTTGTCGAATTACCACAGGTTGGCCAGAGTGTTGGTAAAGGCGAAGAGTGCAGCGTTGTCGAGTCGGTTAAGGCGGCCTCAGATATTTACAGCCCGATTTCAGGTGAGATTATAGCGATCAACGAATCGTTGGAAGATGAGCCAGAGATGATCAACCATGCGCCTTATGAAGACGGTTGGATTTTTATCGTTCAGCCGATCGACCCTAACGAATTAGATGAGCTATTAGATGACGAAGGCTACCAAGCTTTTATAGACGAAGACTAGAGAAACCTATGCCTTTTATTCCACACACCGAACGCGATGTTGAACAGATGCTGGCCGCCATTGGCGCAGACAGCATAGAAGACTTGTTCGATGAAATTCCGCAGCACTTACGCTGTGGTGAGCTCGAAAAAATTCCTGCGGGAATGAACGAAATGGAAATCACGCGCTTAATGCGTGAGCGCGCCGCGCAAGATGGTACGCCGCTGTGCTTTTTAGGGGCCGGTGCTTACGAGCATCATATACCGGCCGCGGTGTGGGAGATCACCACCCGCGGCGAGTTTTATAGTGCCTATACACCGTATCAAGCCGAAGCCTCGCAAGGCACCTTGCAACTGTTGTACGAATACCAGACGATGATGGCTAGTCTAATGACCATGGATGTGTCGAACGCCTCGCTTTATGATGGCGCTTCTGCTCTAGCCGAAGCCGTATTAATGGCGGTGCGGGCTAATCGTCAATCCAAGTCGCGCAAAATTTTAATGCCGCGTACTGTTAACCCAGTGTATCGCTCGGTTACCGAGGCAATAGTTAAAAATCAGGCGATTGAACTGATCGATGTACCGTTTGACCCGCTAACCGGGCAAACGGATTTATCCGCGCTAGCGCAATATGCCGGTGAAGATTATGCCGCCTTGGTTATTCCTCAGCCTAATTTCTTTGGGGTGTTGGAACAGGTTGATGAACTCACCGCCTGGGCGGCAGAAAACAAGATGTTATCGATTGCGGTGGTTAACCCATTGGCGATGAGTTTACTCAAGCCAGCAGGCGAATGGGCTGATCTGGGTGTGGATATTGTTTGTGGCGAAGGTCAGCCACTAGGGGTGCCCTTAGCCTCAGGCGGGCCGTACTTTGGTTTTATGTGTTGCAAGCAAGTACACGTTCGGCAAATGCCAGGGCGAATTATTGGTCGCACAATCGACCTAGAGGGCAAGCAAGGCTTTACCCTCACCTTGCAAGCGCGCGAACAGCATATTCGTCGCTCCAAGGCGACTTCAAATATTTGTACTAACCAAGGGTTATTGGTGACCGCGGCCACGATTCATATGTCCCTATTAGGGCCAGAGGGCTTACGGCGCGCGGCGTTAAATTCGCACCAAAATACACAGCTATTAAAGCAGCGGCTGACTAAAATTAACGGCGTTAAAGCGGTGTTTAGTTCGGCGGTATTTCATGAATGCGTGATCAGCTTAGAGGCAGACGTAGCCCCATTAATCGACCAACTAGCAAAAAACCATCATATTTTAGCGGGATTTAGCTTGCAGGAAAATTACCCAGAGCTGGGTAATGCACTACTGGTTTGTGCGACCGAAACGCGTACAGAGCAGGACATAGAAACGTATGCAGTGGTACTTGATAAATTAATAAACTCATAGGAGATTCAACATGGCGACAATTACATTACAAGGCAACGAAATTCATACCAATGGTGATCTGCCAGCTGTCGGCACCCAAGCACCAGACTTTACGCTCACCACGAAAGAATTAGCCGACGTTTCATTAGCGGACTATGCGGGTAAGAAAAAAGTCATCAGCATTGTGCCGAGTTTAGATACCCCAGTTTGCCAGTTATCAACCAAAAAATTTAATGACTACGCCAAGCAACACGCCGATACCGTTATCTTAGTCGTTGCCGCAGATTTACCGTTTGCGATGTCGCGCTTTTGTGGTGATGAAGGCTTAGACAATGTGGTTACGCTATCAATGATGCGCGACCGTAATTTCGCTAAAGACTACGGCGTGTTAATTGACGATGGCCCATTAAAAGGCATTACTTGTCGCGCTCTGTTGGTATTGGACGAAAATAACAGCGTGATTAGTTCAGAACTAGTGTCTGAAATAGCGGACGAACCAGACTACGACGCAGCGCTTGCTAGCTTAAAATAAAAAACCTAAATTAAAGAGACCCCCCTAGATGTTAATATTTGAGCACTCTCATGAAGGGCGGGCGTCTAACGCTCAGCTTTCCGCTGAGGTTCCGATGCCAGCCAGTCTGCCAGCTAGCGCCTTAAGAACCAGCAAGCCGTTGTTGCCAGAAGTATCAGAAATGCAAGTGGTTCGACACTTTACCCGATTGTCGCAAAAAAACTTTTCCATTGATACGCACTTCTACCCACTGGGTTCTTGCACCATGAAGTACAACCCACGGGCGTGCAATACCTTGGCCAGTTTGCCTGAATTTACTGGCCGGCACCCACTGGGGCCAAGCTTGCATGGACAAGGTTTTTTGGCCTGCATGTTTGAACTGCAAGAAATGCTCAAAGAAGTAACCGGTATGAAAGCCGTCTCATTATCGCCCGCTGCCGGTGCACAAGGTGAGTTCGCTGGGGTGGCGATGATTAAAGCCTACCACGACTCACGTAACGACACCGCACGTTGTGAAATATTGGTACCCGATGCCGCACATGGCACTAACCCTGCCTCAGCGGTGATGTGTGGATATAAAGTGCGTGAAATCCCCACCGGTAAAAATGGCGATGTAGACTTAGAGGCACTTAAAAAAGCTGTAGGCCCGCACACCGCAGGCATTATGCTCACCAACCCCAGTACATTAGGGGTGTTTGACCGTAAGATTAAAGACATTGCCGACACGGTACACCAGGCCGGCGGTTTACTGTATTACGATGGGGCTAATTTAAACGCGATTTTGGGTAAAGTTCGTCCCGGTGATATGGGCTTTGATGTGATTCATATGAACTTGCATAAAACCTTTTCAACCCCGCACGGCGGTGGTGGCCCTGGCGCGGGTCCAGTGGGTGTGAGTGAACGTTTAAAACCCTACTTGCCGGTGCCGATGATCGCGCAAAAAGGCGAAACGTATGTGTTAATAGATGAGCAAGATTGCCCGCAAACCATTGGCCGTATGTCAGCTTTTGCAGGCAATGCAGGGGTGTTATTACGCGCTTATATTTACGCTAAAATGCTGGGTCGTGAGGGTATGTCACGGGTTGCAGACTACGCCACGCTGAATGCCAATTATTTGCTCAAGCGTTTAATGGCAGTGGGTTATCAAGCGGCTTACCCTGATCGTCGTGCCACCCATGAGTTTATTTTAACGCTTAAAAAACAGGCTAAAGAACACAATGTTACCGCCATGGATGTCGCCAAGCGACTATTGGATTATGACTTCCACGCGCCGACTACCTACTTTCCCTTATTGATTGCTGAGTGCTTATTAATTGAGCCAACCGAAACAGAGGCAAAAGAAACCTTGGATGGTTTTATCGATACCATGGCCATTATTTTAGAAGAAGCTAAAACAGACGGGGCGATGTTAAAACAAGCCCCTTACAAACTGCCCGTTAGGCGGCTGGACGATGTAAAAGCAGTTAAGCAACTGGACGTGGTTTGGACAAACAAAGAGGAATCAGCATGACTGCTTTACACCCAAAGGGCGTAAGTTCCGTAGAAGCTGATGAAAAAAAACATCAACCTAACTCAGCTTTAGTTTGCGGTTCGATGGCGTTTGATACCATCATGGTCTTTCCCGATAAGTTCCAAAACCACATCCTGCCCGATAAAGTACATATGCTGAATGTATCCTTTTTTGTGCCCCAGTTACGGCGTGAGTTTGGTGGTTGTGCTGGCAACATCGCGTATAACTTACACCTATTAGGTGAAAACGCCTTGCCAATGGCTACCGTAGGGCAAGACTTTGGACCCTATGCTGATTGGATGGCGAAAACCGGGGTAAACCAACGCTACTTAACGGTACTGGACGATGAGTTTACTGGCCAAGCCTATATCACCACCGATATGGATGACAACCAAATTACTGCCTTTCACCCGGGTGCGATGGGACGTTCAGAAGTCAACAAAGTACCTGCCGATGCGGGTATAAAAATAGGCATTGTTTCACCCGATGGTAAAGCGGGCATGGTCGAGCACGCCGAACAATTTGTAGCCGCAGGCATCCCCTTTATTTTTGACCCCGGTCAAGGCATGCCGATGTTTGATGGTGACGAGCTTAAAGTCTTTATCAAGCAAGCGACCTGGGTGACGTTAAATGACTATGAAGCCGCCATGCTGCAAGAAAAAACAGGTCTTTCACCGCATGAAATAGCAGAGCAAGTCGAGGCCCTAATTATTACTAAAGGTGCCGAAGGCTCATTGATTTATACCGGTGGTAAACGGCTAAATATACCGGCTGCAAAGGCTGTAGCCGTTGTTGACCCAACCGGCTGTGGTGATGCCTATCGTGGTGGTTTGCTGTACGGCTTATTGAATGGTTTGGATTGGAAGGTAACTGGCCGTATCGCTGGCTTAATGGGCGCGATTAAAATTGCCCATGCCGGCACGCAAAACCATGTTGTGACCTTAGATGAGCTTAAAGCGCAATATGCGGAACAGTTTGGTGGGGCGTTTTAAGGGAGAGGTTTACATCGCCCCGTGGTCTTTAACATCCACCACGCATTACTTGAATTAGTTTTACTAAGTTTTCAGGCAGGTGGTTTCCGCGCCAGGCTATATGGTGATCTGGGCGAACGAGCAGCAATGGAACATCATAAGTGCTCACATTAGATTCGCCAGCTAAATCAATAACCGTCAGTGGAAACGCCATCGTTTTTGCTGCTTCTGTAAGGGCTGAGGTGTCAATAGACGGGTCACAGCTCAGCAAGGTATAGTCTGGCCCTAACGCGTCAAAAAGAGAACGGCCATCGTCTAACCAGATATGCGGTACTCGACAACCTGGACAGGTTGATGGCGTATAGGTGCCTATTGTGTAGGTGGGGGCTGTTCCTTCGTCGTAGGCTATGATGGGTGAGTTCTCATAAAAATAGCCGAAGTTTAAACCGATACAAGCAAACTGAGGCGCATCGGTTTGCATCATATATTGCCCTATCTTCTCACGCAGTGCCTGGCCTTCTTCGGTGGCTTCTTCAATGCTAGCAGGGATGGATAAGTTATTGTTTTTCCGAATATTCATCGCAATTGATGATACTTGATCTAGAATAGGTCGCCGTTCGGATTCAAAGGATCGAAGTATATTTTTATCGCCCCAACCGTTGATGACAGATGCTAATTTCCAGCCCAAGTTTACAGCATCGGCTATACCCGCATTCATGCCATACCCCGCCATGGGTATCCAATTATGTGCTGCGTCGCCCAAAATAAAAACATGACCAACAGAAAATTTATCGGCCAATAAGCGGCGCCCACCCCAAGGCTTTTTAGTGTGAATGGTAAAGTCGATATCGCCTCCGATACACGCTCGAACAGCTTGCTCCCAGTCAAAAGTATCTGGATCAGGTTTTTTTGAAAAAACCGAATGCACCACCCATTCGTCTTTACCGTCTAGAGCAACGATCATGCCGGGTTGGCGTGGGCTGATGACCCAATACATCCAAGCGGGCTTGCTGGGTATTTTATCCAGTAAATTGGGCGCTGTAATGGTCGCCATCATCGCGTGCATCAAATTGTCGTCGCCGTGTAATTGAATACCCAACGTTTTGCGCACCATACTGCTCGCGCCATCACAACCGGCGACATAGGTGGCATCAAAGGTCAGTGTTTCACCCGTCTTTAAATCGGTACCGCTGACGCGTGTAAAACCATCCATTTCAGTAATGCTATCGGCGTGAAAGTCAGAAATGATGGTTAATTTTTCAAAGCTTGTCGCGTGTTTAAATAAAACAGGTTCAAGGTAAAGTTGATTTATTCGATGCGGTGGTTCAGGTGTTGGCCAACCGCCATCGGCATAGCCTTTGTCATTAAAACGATTTTCACGCGATGGAATACGCACGCGGCCCAATTCATAACCAAATAAACTGGTGGTATAAGAAACATCATGTGGGTAATCAGAGGGTAAGCCGCAGGTGTCGCGGATGTTGTCGGCAACGCCAAGCCGTCTAAATACTTCCATAGAACGTGCTGCTACGTGATTGCAACGGGGGTCAGGTGCTTCAAACGCGGCCCGTTGCTCAACAATTAATGTCTCTACCCCGCGAGAAGCTAACTCCATGCCTAAGGTTAAACCCACGGGGCCGCCGCCAATTATCAGCACAGGCACCTTACGAATCAATGGATCAGGCTTATTGATACGTGTTTTCCGCTTCGTTGCTTTTATAGGGTTTATTTTTTCTCCTATCACAGTCCATCCTTGTTTTATTAATCATCTAAACCGCGAACGGTTCCTTTTTGCATTGCCAACAACCAACGGCTTAAATTTTAACAGTACTCAGTGGGCCCCTTATAAAACCAAACCGGCCTTTAAGGAACTTAAACATGCTTACCCACTTCCCAGCCCTTATCAGCTATTAACTGTTCTGCTAGATGCAGTGGCTCGTCTTCGAGTGGGGTTGCCATCGAGTCATTCCAGCGATTAAAAAAGCCAAACATACCGATAACACCGAGTATTTCGACAATATCTTCATCCGCCCAATGTTGGCTTAGTGCATCGTACATCTTATCAGTTACATCATTCGGAACAGAGGCCGCTGCCAGTGCAAAATCTAACGCAATCCGTTCCTTGTCACTAAATAAAGGGCTGGTGTTATAGCAGTAGACATCTCTGAGTTTTTCTTCGCTAATGCCGAAACGTGTGGCACTAACAGAGGTGTGTGCCTTGCAATATTGACAACCTGCCGCTTGACTAGCGACGTGGGCAATAAGGCGTTTAAAGCCAAGGTCAACGTGGCCCTTGGGTGAGAAGACGGCTTTATTCATTTGGATTACCGCTTTTGCGATGGCGGGAACACGCTGCATGGTGAGTAAACTATTGGGTACAAACCCCAGTGTTTTTACAAAGTGATTAAACTCTTCTTTTAATTCAAGGTCCTGGCAATCAGCTAGGGCTAATGGTTGCATTCTGGACATATTGACTCCCTGAGTTGAGCTTCTATTAAGCATACCAAGGGGCATACCAGATTGGTATAGCAAATGTATTTAAGCCTGCTGCGGAAAAATATGAATAGGTGTCACCCGTTGTTTAGGTAAGCAAAACGAGCTTAGCCTTGAGTGACAGAGAAGGGGGGTACATAAAGGCGTGACTTAAGTTGGGTCTGCTTTGTATGGAGTGGTCAGGTGGTTTTTAGAGAGCTTATTCGGAGTTTTTTTTAAACGATTTAGCTATCGCTGACCCGTACTCAGTTTCTTGCTCACGCCCAGCTTGTTCTTGTTGGCGCTCAATTTCACGAGCCTTAGCTCGGAGCGGATTCGACCCCATGTCCTCTTGCCCGTCGCAGCCAATCAAGGCTAAGCTCGTTATGGTTACTAATAATATGATTTTACAGTTCATGGTTTCTTGTTGTTATAAGTAAATGTCATGTTACTCAGTGTTACTTTAATTCTCGCTAGGTTTTGAGCATCTGGCAAGTAAATAATTGATTAAGCGTTAATCAGCCGTTTTATCCGCTGCCTCAAGTTTGGCGCGCTCTGCTTTGGATAGGTATTTGGGTTTGTGGTTTGGGTTGAGTTTTGCTTTGGCTTTTTTGAGCCTTTTGTTGAAAAGGTTTTGAATTTTTTTTTGTCTATTCATGTTTGGCGGTACTTATTTAACGGTGCTTATTTAAAGGTACTTAGGTTGTTAAAACGTGCTGACAATTGGGTTGTTGTTTGTAAGCGCGATTGTCAGGCACTTGACGTTGACATAACTTTAACAATAATCATAATCTACTTTAATTGCCATCTTAGATGAGCTCAAGGCCTAATATGCAGGGTCTTTGGTAGGCGCTGTAAAAACTAACATGTCGGCTCCAGCGAACAGCAGCATACCGTTCACTGAAACCGATAGTGGTTTGGCCAATTTATTGGTTCGAGACCTTCAAAGCCACTTATGTTACGTTCATGCTAAGTCGAAGCGGTCCAAATTCATCACCTTAACCCAAGCCGCGACGAAGTCTTTGAAGAATCTCTCCGTGCCGTCGGTGCTGGCGTATACCTCGGCATAGGCGCGCAACACGGAATTGGAACCGAAAATTAGGTCGTTGCGGGTACCGGTGTAACTCACCTTGCCGCTGTTTCGATCCCGGCCTTCAAACACTTCAGCCTCGCTGTTTGTTGCTGTCCATTCTGTGCCCATGTTAAGTAGGTTGACAAAAAAGTCATTGCTCAGCACGCCGACTTTGTCGGTGAACACGCCGTGTTGGCTACCGTCGTAGTTGGCGCCGAGTACACGCAGGCCGCCGACCAGTACAGTCAGTTCGGGTGCGGTCAGTGTTAGTAACTGAGCACGATCGATTAACAGGGCCTCGGTTGGCGCGCCTATCTTGCCCTTTTTGTAGTTGCGAAAGCCATCGGCTATCGGTTCGAGTGGCGCAAATGATTCAATATCAGTTTGTGCCTGTGTGGCATCCACGCGACCAGCTGCGAAAGGCACATTCACCGTTACACCAGCGGCCTTGGCGGCTTGCTCAACGCCAAAGTTACCAGTCAACACAATCATGTCGGCTAACGATACCTTGTTGGATGCCTTTTGGATATCGACCAGCTTGCGCAGCGTCTGAACAGCATTTTTGTTAACTGCCCAGTCCTTTTGCGGGGCTAAGGCCAGGCGTGCGCCGTTGGCACCCCCGCGCTTGTCGCCACCACGAAAGGTGGAGGCGGAGGCCCATGCCACACTCACAAGTTCGCCCACTGATAGGCCGGAAGCAGCAATTTTTGCCTTGGCATCAGCGATGTCTGCGGTCGTTGGTTTATGGCTAGCTGCTGGCAGTGGGTCTTGCCAGAGCAGATCTTCTTTTGGCACTTCGGGGCCAAGGTAACGCGACTTCGGACCCATATCACGGTGGGTCAGTTTGAACCAAGCGCGGGCAAAGGCTTCTGCAAAGGTTTGTGGGTCGTCGAGGAAGCGCTTGGATATTTTGCCGAATTCCGGGTCGAAGCGTAGGGTTAGGTCGGTGGTGAGCATCGTGGGTTTGTGCATTTTTCCTGGCACATGCGCATCGGGGATGATCTCCGGTGCATTCGTTGCAATCCACTGCTTGGCACCACCAGGTGATTGGGTAAGCTCCCATTCGTACTTGAACAGGTTCTCGAAGAAGTTGTTACTCCATAGTGCTGGGGTCTTGGTCCAAGTTACCTCTAAGCCGCTAGAGACGGTGTCCTTGCCGTGGCCTTGTCCAAAATTGCTATGCCAGCCCAAGCCTTGCTTCTCGATAGCGGCAGCTTCAGGTTCAGGGCCTTTGTGCGATTCGGGTGCGGCGCCATGCGCTTTACCGAACGTGTGACCACCAGCGATCAGTGCGACGATCTCTTCGTCGTCCATGGCCATGCGATTGAACGTGGCGCGGATGTCTTTGGCGGCAGCCATGTAATCACCGCTGGCATTCGGGCCCTCAGGATTGACATAAATTAGGCCCATATGGGTGGCAGCGAGGTTGTGATCCAGTTCGCGGTCACCATGGAAACGCTTACCATCGTCTAACCATTGGGTTTCGGCACCCCAGTTTGGGTCCATATCGGGTTCCCAAACATCTTCACGCCCGCAAGCGAAGCCAAAAGTACGAAAGCCCATCGATTCTAAAGCGACGTTACCGGTGAGGACAAAAAGGTCAGCCCAAGAAATTTTTTGACCATATTTTTGTTTGATAGGCCAAAGCAGGCGGCGTGACTTGTCGATATTGACGTTGTCGGGCCAAGAATTGAGCGGCGCAAAACGTTGCTGCCCACGGCCACCGCCGCCACGCCCGTCGAGGGTCCGATAGGTGCCGGTCGCGTGCCAAGCCATGCGAACCATCTGTGGGCCATAGTGGCCAAAGTCGGCTGGCCACCAGTCTTGGCTGTCGGTCATAAGCTTTACTAAGTCGGCTTTGAGCGCCTTGTAATCAAGCTTCTTAAACTCTTTGGCGTAGTCGAAACCTTCGTCTAGTGGATCAGACTTGTTCGAGTGTTGGTTTAGCAGATCCACTCGCAACTGATTAGGCCACCAGTCTTTGTTCGTGGTGCCACCACCGGCGGCATGATGGAAAGGGCATTTGGATTCACTTGACATGTGCTAACTCCTTTTTATGTGATGGGTCCTTGTGCAGGTGCTTATTGCCCTGCGGGGCATTAGCCAAGAAGCATCAGTTTCACACAAGCAGTGAAACTGTTTAGCTTGGCTTTAACAAGAAACTTAATCCCCAACCATACCTAAGAGTAAAGTGGGTATAAGTGCATGACAATAAATATCAAACAGGGAATAGTTTACGTCTTCTCAACTCAAGTCTAACCTAAAGCCTTGGCTTGTACTACAGGTGGCTCAAATGAAAACAACGCCTTAACGACGGGGTTTATTATGCCTGCTCAAGCTTATTTCGGCAGGTTGTTCGGTTTATAGTCCGCAATTTTTTGCATCCGTTGTTTTACCGAAGCGTGTACTGGGTCGGCTTTTGCTGTTGTGCGTATACGGCTGCCAAAGGCCTTCCATATGCTTTGATATGAATCATGTAACAGGCCGGCAGGGTCTTTTTTTAATTGTTTAATGGCGCTGGCTTTAAACATTAAACCGTGTGAGTAGGCATGGTCAATCATCCACTGCAAGGCGATATCAGATAAGCCGCTTTCAAGGTAGCCACCGCCCACATCGGAGTGCACGCCGGAAAACCACATTTGGGTAACCCGCGCTTCTTTAGTCCATTTTAGTACCGGGAAAAATTTGTGCTTTTCATCCAGTGCCATGGCGTGGTAACCGGCAACAACACAATCAGGCAGTTTGTGGTCGTTAAAGTCATCATCGGTGGTCGTTTTTACCGTGTCCCATACGCCTAACACCTCAACCGAAATATCAAAAAAATCACCCCTATTCTTTAACGCATCAGCGCTGTCGGCATCGCGTTTTAAGTAAAGTTGCCAAGCAAGTTCAATATCTCGGGCTTTATGCGGAATACCGCAGTGTGCAATAAGCCCTGCCAATCGGCGTGCCGCATAAGAGCCTCTGCTAAAGCCAAAAATAAACACCTTATTTTCGTCTGTTGCCCACGCTTTATCGGCAAACCGTTTTCTCAAAAAGCGATAGGCCCCTAGAATTTGTCGGTCGAGTCCTTTGCCATAAATACCACCGGGAAGGGCTTCCCAGTGTGCAGTTCCTACGCCTTCCTCATAGTGCATGACCTGGTTTTGCGCAGAACAGGCGTTTAATAACTTGGCAACATTAGTCAGTGCTGACGCATCAGTATCGTTCCATGTGCCATCACAGCCAATAATCAAATGTCGAGTTTTAGCCACGTTGTACCCTCCTTTTAACCGTGTTATTCAGGGTGATAGATGTCTTCGTTTTCATCCTCGGTAGGTGTTCCATCGCACCACCATTCAACCGTCTGCGGCACATAAAGTCCTATCGATACCAGCGACACCAAGGCATAAGCGGCATTAGTATGGTAACGCGCACGGTACAAACCATGGCCGTTGTCGCACTTTTCTACAGCGGGGGCAGACCAAACAAAATTGTAATACGAACCATGCACGGTATGTGTACCCGTTTTAGAGGCCGGTGTTTTTTGGCCATCCCCTTCAATGGTCATAGTGGTGCAAGCTGATAGGCTAACGATCAGGCTGCAGACCAATATTGTTCGTATGGTATCTCTCATCAGGTCACCTCTTTTTTCTTAAAAACAGGGTTTAGTTAATGGTTTATATACTTGGCAACGAGCGTCTTTTGCGCGTCGTGCTTGATATGTTTGTTAGCGGAAAAAGACAGGGTGAGGTCGAGCCGTATAAGGCTGCTGATGTGCGGTGGTTTTTTGGCTTTATCTCCATGCCAATGAATCCTTTCCATTTATTTTAGGTTGAGCTTACTACTAAATAATATTAAGTAAAAGTTTTTAATGCTTGGTTTATGTCAGATGAGTTGTATGAACCAATTTACTTTTTGTTATTACCGCTAACGTTTGAAATAACGCGACGCGCTTTTTGTCTTCGCTGTTAATAGATTTAGATTTGTTATGCAGCTATCTCATTATTAACATCCCAACCAGGGAATACCAACACTGCCGGATGACACTTTAATGCTCTAGCTAAGACTTTGGCTCTTTCCACACCTAAGTTAATTTTATCGTGCTCAATAGCTGAAAGTGTTGATTGAGGAATGCCGGTTAATACGGACAATTGATTTTGGCTCAATTCTTGTAGTTCACGAATAATTTTTACAGATTCACCAATAGAAACGTCTGTTCTTTTTTGTGCCTCTTTATAATCTTTCATGTTATTTTCTCCGGTAATCGTGTGCGGTTACTTTTATCACTTTTACAAATAACTGCTCGTTTTCAATTTTGTAAATAATGCGGTATTGGATGTTGAGCCGGGATGATCGATAACCTTTCCATTCACCACGTAAGGCCTCATCATTAAACCCCTTTATTTGTTTCAGACCTGCTGGGCCTGATATTGCCACGATATCTTTCCATTTCTCATATCGCTTGAGGATATCAATGGGTAGAGATTTCAGTCCTTTTAATGTGCTTTTGTGCTCATATATTTTCCACATACTATTTATAGTATATATATCATAAATAGTATGTCAAGTTTTTAGTGCATAACGTCTTTAATAAGGGGCGCGCCGCTTTTGGCGCGTCCCAGTGAGCGGTAAGCGAACGATCTTAATTTTCTTGTTAGAAGGCATTTATGTTCCTTTGTACTTAACAGTTTTAGGAATTAGCCATAATATAGCCCATAACATCACTATCATTTCACCCACCACTGACACCAAGGACGAATCAAAAACCCCGAAACCCACAGCAATAGCGACGGTCCCTAAAAACCACCAAATTAAAATGGCTTAGACCTTTGAAATAATTAGCAGCTCTATATGACTTGCCACATCCGTTACATACAACTGCTGATCTAAAGCCCCATTGTTTAATTTTAGACTTGCAACTAGGACATGTCATTGATATCTACCTTCTCCCAGGATTGGTTGCCATCTAACTTGTTATTACACCCACAGGGCGTAAGTTTCGCTTAAACGATAATGCTGTTTAGCTCAGCTTTAACAGGAATCATAATTCCCTTTAATTCTTATACATACCCTAAAAGAAAAACGGGCACTTGTAGCTGTGACAATAATCCCTGTTAATACGATAATAAAGACAAACAGGGAATTTTTTTTATATTTCAATCCAAGTCTAACCCAAAGCTTCGGCTTGCACCACAAACCGCTTATTGGCGAAACAAAGCATCAGCCGTTTGATTTTTTTAGCGTTGCTTATACCTTCTTCACAAAAATAGATTTCAACTTCATAGGCCCAATACCACTTATTTTGCAGTCGATATCGTGATCACCTTCTACTAAGCGAATGTTTTTTATTTTGGTGCCCACTTTAACAACCGTAGAGGTGCCTTTTACTTTAAGGTCTTTGATAACGGTAATTGTGTCGCCATCGTGTAATGGGTTACCGTTGGCGTCGCTTACGCTTAGCGTGTCGTCATCAGCCGTAATGTCGGCAGACCATTCATGCGCGCACTCGGGGCAAATGTAAAGGTTGCCATCTTCGTAGGTGTATTCTGATTCACATTTGGGGCAGTTAGGTAGTTTGCTCATGGCATTCCTTTAGTTAAGTCGGTGTTTAGTCGTCTATGCGACTGCGTAATTGTTTTAATGTACCGCGTTTGGCTTTGCTGTCCATGCGTTTGTTTTTAGCATTTTTACTCGGCTTAGTGGGCCGCCTAACGGTTCGGCTAACGGTAACGCGATTGATTATGTCATGTAAGCGATTAAGGGCGTCGGTTTTGTTTTTATCTTGCGTGCGGTACTGCTGCGCTTTAATAATGATGACGCCATCTTTGTTAATGCGCCGATCACTTAACGTTAATAAGCGTTGCTTGTACAGCTCGGGCAGGGAGGAGGCGTTAATATCAAAGCGTAAATGAATGGCGGACGAGACCTTATTAACATGTTGCCCACCGGCACCTTGGGCGCGAATGGCACTTATTTGAATCTCATCTTCTGAAATATTGAGGGTGGTGGTCATAGCAGCGGGTTAAGGTGAAGCTGTTTTTTCTAATTGCTTGATGAAGATGGGTTTGCTTAACACTAAAAAATACGCCGTGGATAATACAGCGGAGGCAAAAATCATACACATCACCATAATTTGATAACGCACAGCAATCAGTGGTGATACGCCCGATAAGATTTGCCCAGTCATCATGCCGGGTAGCGACACCAGCCCCACCGCAAATAGCGAGTTGATAATGGGTATAAGCGCGGCTTGCATGGCAATATGCCGGGCCTTAAGGTAATCGACCTTACGTTCTATTTCGGCGTTTAGGCGCTCTGCGGTTAGGCTGACGCTGTTCATCGAATTGGCAAAGACCATACCGGCGAGAGGAATAATAAATTGCGGCAAGTACCATGGGTCTAGCTGTAATACACCTAATACGATAACGGCCAGGGTAAGCCCGCCGCCAACAACAATAGACACTAAGGCGTGCTTGTATAAACGGTAGCGCGCAGACGGCACAACACCGAGTGCGATCCAGCTAGAGGCAAACACCATAATAAATAACACGCCGATCACGATAAGCGAGCTATCGGCGTTAAATATATAGTGCAGGCAATAGCCCACCAGCACGAGTTGCAACACCATTCTTACTAAGGCGTAAAGGGCTTGCCCACTATTCAACGACCAGCGATACAAAACAAAAACGGCCAATAAAACGGGAATAAAAAGGGTGGCTAAATTGGCTAAGGGTATAGCTTGAATAGCGGCATCCATAATTTACCCGTAGGGTTTAGTTGTTTTGTTTTTGCCGCTTTTCTGCATGGCGTTTATTCAGCGCACTTTGTTTTTGGGTAAACGTTAGCAGCTCTTTTTCTGCCCATTGCGTTGCCTCTGCTTCTGTTTTAAAACCGGCTTGGGTTTTTGAAACAATGGTTTTTTTAGCACTGGCGCGACGAACAATGTCGGCGTTCCAGCTGTCTTTATTTTGAGTAATAAGAACGGTGTATTTTTTACTTTGTTGGGTCATAAGGATCAGGTGTCTGTGGTGAAGGGGTTTATTTAACTAAGCGGATGCCATCTTTTTCAATGCTGATAAGGCGTTCTTTATACAGGCCGCCAATAGCTTTTTTGAACGCGCCTTTGCTCATGCCAAAGGTGTCAGCAATAATCTCGGGGCTGGATTTGTCGTGTACCGGCGCAAAGCCTTGCTGCTTTTCTAGATGATTAAGGATGATTTTTGCGTATTTGTCGCGCGTTTCTTTACCGCCTTGCAGGCTAAGGTCTATTTTCCCGTCCTCGCGAATGCGTTTGATAAAGCCTTTTTTTGATTGGCCAAAACTGAGCTTTTGAAACACGTCATTTTTATACAGCACGCCCCAATGGCTGTTATTGATAATGGCCTTAAAGCCTAACTCGGTACTGTTAGCAATGAGCAGGTTAACTTGTTGCTGTGGGGTAAAGTCATGGGGTGCGTCATCGTCGATAAACTTATCAATTTTAGAGGAAGCAACGATACGGCCATCGTGTTTATCGAGGTATAAATACACCAAATAAGACTGATCCACTTCGATTGGCCGGTGCTGTTCTGCAAATGGCACGAGAATGTCTTTATCTAAACCCCAATCTAAAAAGGCACCGACGTGGGTGCGCGCCACGGCTTTTAAAAAGGCAAATTCGCCGACCTTTGCTTTCGGTTGTTGGGTGGTAGCGATGGGACGGTCTTCTGAGTCGAGGTATAAAAATACATACAGCAGATCGCCGACGGCCAGGTCTTTGGGCGCGAATTTTTTAGGCAGTAAAACGTCACCGAGTTCTTGGGCATCCAAATAAAAGCCAAAATCCACCGCTTTACTGACCCGTAATTGATGCGTGTTACCTAGCTTAACCATGTGTTTTGACCCTAACGTCCTTAGAAGGCGGCATTATACCGCGCCAGCTAGCAGATACGATAACTCGCTACACAATAGATGCCCTAACGGCTAATTTTTATACTGATAGCGCTGGCAATACCCCAAACCCAATTAAAAAACAGCACCAATACCGGCGTATACAAGCCTAACTCAAGCCCTGCGACGCCCTTGTTGGCTTTGAGTGGGAAGACTATAAATAATTGTACAAGGCTAGGGAGTAGGCTGAGCAGGCTGGCTTTTAGAAACAACCGGGATGACCATAACGGCAGAAGAAACAATAAGCCCCAGAGACCACCCCAAACAATTCTGGGGTACAGCCACGCTGGGCTTAAGTTGGGGGTAATGGCAACGCCGAAAGAGGCGTTAATGCCAAGCTGACCAAATTGCCAAACGACCAAGCTATTGGCTAAGCCACCGATACAGCCGGCGGTAAAAAAGATAAAGGCTTTGTTCATTTGTTGTCCCAGTAGCGTTGCATTTCATAATATAAAAATGAGGCGGTCCAAGTAATTAGCACCAAGCCAGTGAGTGACTCGATGCCGGTTAAGTGCCGCAATGGCCCAATCGGTTGGATATCGCCAAAACCTAAGGTGGTGAAGGTGGTAAACGACAAATAGCTGCAATCGAGCAAGCTGCCGTCAAAATTCCCTTCTAAATGCCCCCAACCGTCGGTATGGTGCATGAAATAATAGGCCAGCGCAAAAATCCAAATTTCTACCGCGTGTGCCACTAAGGCGGCAAAAACACCAAATAGAATTCTAAGTCGGTGCTTTAGTTTCATCCGTGGAATATATTGCGATACGCGATACAAAAACTCGTAATGAATGACCACCACTAAGGCGACGACAGTAGCATTTAAAATAAAAATTTTAAGCATACTGGACGACGTAACACCAACCAACGAACAATAAGCGCGTTTAAGCTGTTATGACGGAATTGTCGCCAAATATTTAATCACCGGTGGTGCAGATAATAAGGCCCCAAGTTTTTCCATATCGCCTCGCTCGGTACGCCAAGCAGCATAGCTTTCGTGGTCTGATCGCTTATCCCACTTTTCCAATAAAACAATGTTATGCGGGTCGTTTTCATTACTGGTGACGATGACGCTTTGGCAACCAGCATAGGCGCGAGTGTCGGGCAAAATAGCAGTAAAAATGCTCAAAAGTTCTTCACGGTTTGCGGCACTAACCTGTAAATCTAAAATAACATCAACGGACATAATAGCTCCTTTTTGTAGGTGAAAACTTCACTGGACGAATGAGTATAGGCGCTTAAGGAGGTGCTCGCAATAATAGATAGTTGTTATGCGATAGTGGCGCGAAGGGTTAGGGGCAAATCAATTGTATTGATTACATGGAGTTGTTGTAAAAATAGAGCTGCTTTGCCAAATTCCGACTTATACACTGTGTATTAATATATAACTAACCCGTTTTTGCACCGACACTACAGGGCTACGATTTTTTATAGGCTTTGTTTCTTCAATCAATCCAGTTTTAAATTATTGTTAATAAAGTCATTAAATAACTGTATTTTAAGGTGTATATGTTGTTTTTCTTGATATACCAAATAAACACCTACGGAATCTAAGTCATAATTAGGCAATAACTCAACTAACCGCCCTTCGCGTATATCCTCGGCGACCATGAAGTGAGATAACACAGAAATACCTTCTCCTGCCAAAAGCAACGTTTTAACTGCTTCAGCATTGTTTGTTTTTATATTGCCTGTTACAAAAACAGTTTCCGTTTGTTTCTTTTGTGTGAAGGTCCATTCAGTCGGGTTGGGTAATAGCGAAAAAATAATCCAATGATGTTTTTCAAGTTCTTTGGGTGTGACAACTGGGCCGTATTGTTTGACGTATTTTGGGCTCGCTGTTAAAACCATTCTTGACGTTGATATTTTTTTGGCAACTAAGTTTGAGTCTTTCAACCAACCGACTCGAACACTCACATCAATCCCTTCCTCCACCATATTAATGACTTGATCTTGGAGCATGAGGTCAATATTAATACTTGGGTATAACCGCATAAATTTTACTATTAACGGTGCAATATACATATTGCCAATACTATTAGTCGCTGCAATCCTTAAAGACCCAACAGGTTGATTTTGAAGCACGCTAACTTCATTTTGCATGAATTTCGTTTCTTCAATTATTCGCTGGCAGCCTTGATAATAAATCTGCCCAACTTTGGTAACCCTGAGTTGTCGAGTGGTTCGATTTAACAACATCGCCCCAACCTCATTTTCTAAGATGGTGACATGCCGGCTAACTGCAGATTTAGCCACATTCAGCACTTGCGCCGCCTTAGTAAAGCTGCCTAGCTTTACGACTTGGTAAAAAATCATCATTCGATTAAGATTTTGCATAGATTTTTGTTCTAATAAATAGAATAGATTTTTTCATTATAGTTATGTTGTTAAATTATATAGAAATCTCTATCATGTCAATAATTGAAAAGCCAACTCAATGGCGCCTCATGATGTACCAAGGAAAGGTTTCAACTTGTTATACACAGAGTCTCTATACGTGGATGGACCTACTCGTTTGATAAAATCACAGATTGTTATGTTAAAAAAGTTAACATTAGCCTTACTTGCATTTATTAGTCTTCCCTCTTTGGCAGATCCATCGCGTGCCTATGCGAATGCGGTGTTAGAGGCGCTTCAGAAGAAAGGCTTGTTAAGCCAACACGATGTTGCCGATATTAAACAGCAGGCTAATCAAGCGGAGTTACAGGCGACCAAGTCCACATTACCCGAAAAAGGTGGCGTTAAATCTGCCGTAAATCAGGTGATCGCTAATACAAAAAAGAGCGTTAACAAGGCTAGCCCAAACATTAAGCTTTGGGGGAAATTACAACCACGCTATACCTTTGTCCCATCTAAAAATGGCTTACAAGGAACCAATAGTTTTACCCTAAGACGAGCAAGACTTGGTCTGGATGGTTTTTTAGCTGACAAAGTTGCCTTTCGCTTTCAGTATGATGCAGCGAATGAAATTTCCGGGCTTTCTAATGCACAAAAACTACTCGATGCTTGGGTTAGTTTTAAGCATTTCGATGAAACTATAGGTAGTATCACCTTTGGCCAACAGTTTGTTCCCGGCTATACAAGGCGACCACACACTTCCGCCAGCGTAGAGCGTAAATTTAGTGAATATTTATCACCTGGTGATACAGGGCGAGTTCGTGGCATTTCAATAAGAAAAGGGAATATGGGCTTACCTGAGAGCAACTCAAAAGGCTATTTTGGCAACCGTTTGCATTACGCACTCGGATTATTCAATAGTCCAGACCTATCACTCAACAATGACAATAATGACCTGATGTTCTCAACCGCCATTTCTATTCGCCCCACGGGTGTATCACCCAGTGATGATGAATATCAATTCAAAGACAGACCCCTCGCATATAGCATTGGAGCAGCCTATAGCACGTCTTTAGACTCTGTCACGCTAGACACAAAATTCCAACCCAGCGGGATTGAACTAGATAATGAATGGCTCAGTGCGCATGCCGACGTTCAGGCGCACCACTGGTGGCTATGGGCTTCATGGGCGCAATTTAAATCCGATGCTCAAGGTGGTTTAGCCGTCAATGCACAAGGTGACAATACAGACACACTAAGCTCTGATGCTTTTACCTTGGGTCTCAGCCGCGCTTATTTACTGAATTCTGAAGACATGGGGTGGGCATGGGCCATACAGTATCAACATGTCAATAATGAGCACCCATCGAGGACGATGTTCTTTAGACCACTCACCGGCAGATCAAGTGATGAACTGGCACGTGGTATGAATCAAGGCAGTGTCTACCAAACTATGTTTACTTGGCAGTTTGATAAAGACGTTAGGCTTATTAATGAACTTTCATACTATGAACCAAGCGATGGTGGTTTTAGTTACCCAGCTTTTATTAGCCAATTACAGGTCGCTTTTTAAACAAATACTTACAGGCACCTTATGAAACAGGAACACTTTATTCAAGCAGCTGACCGGCGTCTTCGCGTACTTCAAATAGGCGATATAAAAGCTAATTCACCTACGTTAGTTTTCCTGCATGGTGGTATAGACTGTATTGAAATGTGGCGTGACTTCCCTGAACAAGTACATCAATCGACAGGGCTAGCCGTTATCGTTTATGACCGCTGGGGGCATGGGCAATCAGATCCACTCACAGCGTTCCGACAGGGTGACACTCGTGCGGAAGAAGCTGGAGAGCCATTGCTTGATGTTTTCAAGCACTTTAATCTGACTAAAGTCATACTAGTCGGTCATAGCTATGGTGGCGTTATTTCTCTTGTTGCCGCCAGTCTGCATAAAGATATCATTTGTGGTGTGATCTCAATTGTGCCACAAATGCTTATTCATCCACTTTGCCTAGCAGGTGCAGAGGCCGCTAAAGAAAGCTTTGAAAAAGGTACGCTGCGTAAAAAGCTATTTAAATTTCATGGTGAAGGGTTAGACACGCTTTTTTATGACTGGATTAACCGCGTGAATGATAAAGCTTATCGAGCAGCGGATTGTTCAAGCTATTTACAGCAAATACCCTGTCCTGTTTTGCAAATTTATGGTGAAAATGATGAGTTTGGCTATATACCAAACCTTGAGCTATCAAAAAGAACTATCTCCAGCAACAACTTAGTAATAAAGGTTATACCCAATGCGGGACACTATGTTCACCTAGAAGCTAAAGATGAGGTGATTAATGCCATCAACGAATTTTGCATATCCCTGTAAGTAGAAATACAAATTGTTGTGTCTCCTCAATGTTTCGAACAGTTATTTTCGTTGATGAGTAAAATACATCGGCAGAACCAGCTTAGTCGCGACGCTTATTTAGTGTCATCTGTTAGCGGCAATAAAAGCTTGCTGGCTGTTTGATAAAACACTCCTGCCCATCGCTATTGTGGGCAAGCTGAGTGCGATGTATGACGTGTATTGTGTGATTAAAAAAGAAAACATGCCTAAATAATTAGACATGTTTTCATAAATAATTTTTAGAACATGCGCATAAAGCTTATACCAACATCATAGCAACGGTGATCAACGCCATACCCAGTACCGCCCCACATGGTGCCAACTAAAGCATCCACCTTCCAAGTTTCGTATTGTATACCTATGCCAACGCTGGCGATTTGTACATCTCCAATGGTAATGGTCACAGGGCTTTCAAACTCAGAGGGTATGCCGGAGGATTCATTTGTGTAGCCAGCTCGAAGAGTTATTGTTTCATTCAGTAGGTATTCTGTACCAATACTATAGCCGTGGGCACGCGTCCAACCGGGGTCTTCGTCAATATTCTGTAGAAATTTACCCTGGTTATCGAACTTTGCATTAGAACCTGGCCATTTAAAGTCACTCCAGTCATTTTCTCGATAATCATAAGTAAAGGTCAGCCTGTTTGTTGGCTTATAAGCAACGCCAACCCCCCATGAAGCACCGTATTCAAACTCAGTATAGCCATCACTTTTTTCGTCGGTTTTGAATGGCTCAATAGCACTGCCACCCTTTAGGCTGACACGTGTATCACCTTTAAGCTTCATATTAGAGCCGGTGCGGTAGGTTGCGCCAACACTCCATTGCTCATTAAATTTGTAGAGCATACCAAGGTGACCTTGAAAACCGTACCCCCACTTACGTATCTGTGCATCGTAGTTATAGTCTAGAGTTGGGTCGGGTGCTCTGTAATCCTTGCGGACATCACCCCGCCAAAGGTTAATAAGAAGGTCAGTACCTACACCTACACTAAATTTTTTTGTTACTTGATAGCCTATCGAGCCATTTACTGCCATTAGCCCAAGAACCGCAAAAACGTCAGCCTCAATTTCTGCGTCTGTGACTGGGTCAGATATTTTATCGTTATAACTTGAATATGCTCCACCTACGCCAAAGATGCCGCCGGCCAGCGTGTAGCGGCCATAATTTTTGAAGGCAACAAAGGAAGGCATGGTGGCCGCACCTAACCAGAGCTCTTCATCATCATCAAAATTAGCTGGCTCAGAAGGATAAAAAGCTGGAAAGAGGTCACCTTTATTAGGGTCATATGAGTCACCCACTCTTTTATTTGTTACGCCATTTTTAGCATCAACTTTAGCTGTCATTGAATAAACGCCGATAGTGTAGCCAGAACCTTTTAATTGGCTTAGACCAGCAGGGTTCCAGTGAATAGCTGATGCATCATCTGCTAAGCCGATAAATGCACCACCCATGCTGATTGCTCGAATGCCCAGACCTTCCAAATTAACACCACTTGCATGAAGTGTTGTTATTGGGAATGATAAGAGCACAAGGAGGGCAAGGCTGATAACTTTTTTGTAAGACCTTTCTGTGTAAAGACACATTTTTTTAAACTTTCTTTTAGTGAAAAACATTTTATTAATTTCCTTAATGATTGTTTTATTACAGTAGCTTACGCTACATTTGTATGACACATACGGATAATATCATACAACGACTCCTTTTGTTTAAAGGGAGTCAACATGATTGGTCAATAAGCCTTGTATTAGTTATTGAGGGTTAGGTTCCAACAGTAATGTATTTTAGGGTTGCGCTCAAAGTCTTTTGCTATGGTTTGTGCGCTGATATTTTTGACATACAGCTTAGTAAATACACTGTCATCAAATTTAAATTTACGGAAGTTAGTTGAAAAGATGAGGGTGCCTTTTTTTGTTAACAACTGGGCGGCTTTATTCAGCAGTTCAACATAATCGCGTTGAATATCAAACACATTGTCCATACGTTTTGAATTGGAGAAGGTCGGCGGGTCGATAAAAATGAGTTCGTATTTTTGTTGTTCTTTTATGGCGGTATCGAGCCACTCCATGCAGTTAGCTCTTACGAGTTGGTGCTTGTCTAAGTCGATGTTATTGAGTTCGAAATTATTTTTTGCCCAATCCAAATATGTTTTGGACATATCAACAGTGGTTGAGCCGCTTGCACCCGCTAAGGCAGCATGCACAGTAACGGCGCCGGTATAGGCGAACAGGTTTAAAAACTGTTTACCCTTGGCCTGCTCAGCAATCCATTGACGAATGGGGCGATGGTCCAAAAATAGCCCGGTATCCAAATAGTCCTTAAGATTAACCAAAAAGGCAGCGTTACCCTCTTGGACGCGGTGAAAGCCCCCCGCGGTGTCTTGTTTTTCGTATTGTGTGCTGCCTTTTTGGCGGCGACGAACTTTTAACGAGACCTGTTGTGGCGGCACGTCAAGAACGTCCGGGATAACCGCTAAAGCATCGCGCAAGCGTTCAATGGATTTTTTTTCATCAACGGTTTTGGGCGCTTCGTATTCTTGTACGTGTACCCAGGTTTTTTCACCTTGGTAAATATCGATAGCAACGGCATATTCGGGCAGGTCGGCATCGTATAAACGGTAACAATGAATGTCATTTTTGTTTAGCCAAGACTTAAGTTTTTTAAGGTTTTTTCGTAAGCGGTTGGCCAGCATGGTTGCGCCGTCACTCCACTCGCCGGGGGTTGGTAATAGGGCTTTTTTTGCCGAGTCGCCAAGTTGCTGCTGCTGGCCGAGGTGCTCGCCACCATAGTAACGATCGGCTTGCACTAAAAAGTTAAACACCTTGCACTCAATCGCGCCGTTGTACAGTTGATACGACTTGTGTGATTTTAAGGGGATATTAAAGGCGAGATCGGTATTGCCGGTAAAGACGGTGGCGTGCCAGCCATCAAAACGGGTTTTTAATATGGTGCCGATGTCTTGGTACAACGTTGCGAGTTGTTTGATATCGCCTAAGCGCTCGCCATAGGGCGGGTTAACGACGAACAACCCAGGCTTCCAATTGGTGTCGGGCTCTACTTTTGTTAACGGCGCGCTAATCACTTTTATGTGGCCGGTTAATTGGGCCGCTTTGATGTTGGCTTTAGCGATACCGACGTGTTTGATGCTGATATCAGAGCCCATAATCGGTGGCAGCTTTTGTAATCCTTGCTCGCGTCGGTATTGGGCTTCATTGATCAGCCGTTGCCAGATGCTTGGGCTAAATTGTGCCCAGGCCAAAAAACCGTAATAGTCGCGTAATAAGCCGGGTGCAATATCCGCTGCCATCATCGCAGCTTCGGTTAGGAAGGTGCCTGAGCCACACATGGGGTCGTATAACGCGCCGCCGTCAGCGGCAATTTTAGCCCAGCCAGCACGGGTTAAAATGGCGGCGGCTAAGTTTTCTTTTAGCGGCGCTTCGACAGATTCGGCGCGATAATGGCGTCGGTGCAGGCTGTCGCCTGACAAATCCAAGCTTAAGGTGACCCGATCTTGGTTGATGTAAGCATTAATACGAATGTCGGGTTGGTCGCGTTGTACGTTTGGGCGCTCATCGGTATGGTCTTTAAACTGATCGACAATGGCGTCTTTAATCACTTGTTCGGCGTAGCGCGAGTGATTTATTTTAGAGCGGCGTATGGAGGCGTCGATGGCAAAGGTCTTTGATACATCAAAGTGTTTAGACCAATCAACTTTAATCGCGCCATCGTACAGCTCCTCGGGTGTTTGCGCGGCATAGCTGGCCAGCGGCATAAGGATGCGATTAGCCAATCGAGACCATAGGCAAGCGCGTAAAGCCATTTCCATATCGCCTTCAAAATACACCCCACCCAAGGCGTCTTTAACCTTGGCTGCACCAATGCTAGTGAGTTCATCGGCAAGAATAAGTTCCATGCCTTTTGCGGTGCTGGCGAAGTAGCGGGTATGTTGTGACATTGGGTTTTTTGTCCTGTTACTGGTTGGCACGTTGACGTGCCGCATTAAGGTTAGTTGATGGGTTTTGAGCCAACCACTCAAATTCATCGAGACCGCTATTGCCATCTAAAAGCGTAGAGGCCTCAGGCAAGTCGTGCCGAGATTGATGAGGCGCTGTGGCTAATGGGTTTGGCTGCGCGTTCCATTTTAATCGTTTTTGCCATCAAATGTAGGCTATTGTCGTTACTCAAGCCTGACGAGCTGTTTATTGCTAAGCCGTATCACCTTATTGCAGAGTGATCTCGGCGATGATCGGCAAATGATCCGACAGCCGCGCCGCAGCCTCAGGCTCAATATAAGCATGCTGTAATGATACGCGCCGGCTGTAAAAATAATAATCGATGGTTCTGTCAGCGCGCTCGACACTGGGGTCGTTGGATTGATAAGTAAACCATAGCTCCCGCTGAGCGGATTGCGTAGCCTGAAGACTGGGAATCGCCGCGTAGCGTTGATAAAGCACATCAATGGCGGAGTCGGGTTGATAGTTAACGCGTTGTGCTTCGGCGAGTAGTGGGTAGCTGTTGGGCGGTAATAAGTTAAAGTCGCCACCGATGATCCAGGCGGTTTTTTCCTTATCTAACTGCTGCAGGTGTTGATCGATTTGTGTGACCTGACGCTGGAGTGTGTCGGTGCCCTTGGAAAAGGCCGATAAGTGGGTGGTTAACACCGCTAATTCACCGCCTTCTTCAAGTGGCAGACGGGCGTCAAGCAGCGCACGTTTAAAGTTAAATAATTGGCTGATAGGGTCTTCGGGGATCAGGCTCAATTGATGTCGCTTGGCGGTGTGAATTTTATATTTAGAGATAATACTCAACTTAGTACCAACGGCCCCCATAATCCGTGGGTGTGGTAAATAACTGGCCTGCCAATACACACTGCTGGTGTGACAACGATAATCCTCAGGTAACAGCTCCAACAGGTCGCTCAGTTGGTCAGCATAATCGGTTCGCTTGGCGCCATGGTCGACTTCTTGTAATAAGATAATGTCTGGGTTTTGTTGCGTGATGAGCTGCGCTAAGCCTTGTAGTGTTTGTTGAATATCCGCTGCGGCTGGGCGCTCGTCTGGCCCTGCATTGTTTGCCATATCATAGAAAAAAACGTAATTTTTGCCTGCCATAAACTGCACATTGTGGTTGTACAGTCGGATCGTTTGTTTGTTTGATAAGCGCGGGCTATCGGTAGGGCAGCTGATGTTTTCGGTTTGCACCGCAGGCGGGTGAAAGGTGATAAGCCAAGCAACGGCAAAGAGGCCGAGGCTAATAAGTATTAGGCCAACAATGGACCGAAAGAACAGGGTCTTAATGGCCATGGCGATTAAGGGTTGTCATTCGTCGGTCAGGCTGGCCGCGTCACTTTAATTTGATAGCAATGCTATCGATATTATTATGGTGTAGTCGGTTTTGAATTTTATCGACCTTATTAAATGAATCGTAAGGCCCCGCTTTAACCCGGTGCCATATACTGCCATTTTGATCGACCACTTGCACGGTTGTCTCTACACCCAGCAAGGCTAACTGAGCTTTTAAGCTGTCGGCTTGTTCGGCGCGTCGAAAAGACCCAACTTGAATAATAAAGGTGCCCGGTTTGCTTTTACCGGTTCCTTCTAGGCGTCGCCTTTCTTCAATTTCATGCTCGGGAATAACGATTTCCATTTCAGGTAAGATTTGATAAAAATCAAAGCGTGGTAGCTGGCTATCGATGGGTTTGGGCGGCGTGGGAACGGATTTTTTTACCTCACGCACGTCGCGTTGCTTTGTTGGGGTCGCTATTTTTTTACTGGTTTGCTTGGGTGTGCTGTCTTGCAGGTCAGATAAAAACATCATAAAACCGCCGATGAGCAAGCCGGTAACTAACCACCACCAGCCAGCGATAGGCTTGGACTTTTTGTTACGTTGATGGGTTGCCCGGTTTTTATAGTCTTTGGTCACTACATAGACTCCGGAGCATTAACGCCGAGTAAGTTTAAGCCATTGTGTAATACCTGTTTGCAGGCGTTTATAAGCACTAAGCGCGCTTGCATCAATTCGTTATCGTCGACAATAAATTTATGCGAGTTGTAATAACTGTGGAACTCCGTGGCCAGTTCACGCAGGTAATGGCCTAATTGGTGTGGCTCGTACTGCAGCGCGGCTTGGTTGAGTTTTTCGGGGTAACGGTTTAATGCGTCGATCAAACTAAGTTCGTGTGATTCGGTTAATTTATCCAGTTGTTGCAGGCCAAGCGCAGGCGTATAGGCTAAGTTCTTTTCATCGAGTAAGCGCATAACACTGCACACGCGGGCATGGGCATACTGCACATAAAACAAAGGGTTTTCATTAGACTGTGCGGTGGCTAAATCGAGGTCAAAGTCCATGTGTTGTTCAGACTTACGGGTAACATAAAAGTAGCGCGCTGCATCTGAGCCTATTTCTTCACGTAGTTCCCGCAAGGTAACAAACTCGCCTGAACGGGTAGACATTTGCATTTTTTCGCCGCCTTTATACAACACGGCAAATTGCACCAGTAATACCTTCATGCGTTCAGGGTCTGCGCCCATCGCTTGTAGCGCCGCTTTAACCCGTGCTATGTAACCGTGGTGGTCTGAGCCCCAAATATCGATAATATCAAAGCCACGTTCGAGGGTGTGTAAATGGTAGGCGATATCCGAAGCAAAGTAGGTGGTTTGACCGTTGTCGCGGATGACTACGCGGTCTTTTTCATCGCCAAAGTCGGTTGATTTAAACCACCAAGCGCCGTCTTTCTGGTACATATGGCCAGAGGCTTTCAGTTTTTCAATGGCCTTATCAATGGCGCCGTTATCCATTAAGGAACGTTCAGAAAACCAATTGTCGTACTGTACGCCAAAGTCTTCAAGGTCGGCGCGTATATCACTTAGAATTGAACCCAGTGCGGTATCAAAAATGGCTCGATAATAGGGTTCGCCTAATAAGGCTTTGCAGCGTTGGATGAGCCCGTCAATGTGCTGCTCTTTGTCGCCACCGGCTGGTTCGTCAGGCGCGATATCATCAAACACCGCTTCAACGGGCTGGATGTATATACCGCCATGTTTTTGTTGAATGGTTTTGGCGATATCGAGTACATAGCTGCCCTTATAGCCATTACTAGGAAAGCTGAGTACTTGCCCACAGGCTTCTAAATAACGTAGCCAAACGCTGGTGGCCAAAATGTCCATTTGTCGACCGGCGTCGTTGACGTAGTACTCGCGGTGCACCTGATAACCCATCGCGGTGAGTAAATTAGCGACCGTGGCACCGTAAGCTGCGCCGCGACCATGGCCAACGTGTAAGGGGCCTGTAGGATTAGCCGAAACGAATTCTAATTGAACCTTTTTTCCGGCCCCTTGTTGGCTTAAGCCAAAGGCTTCGCCTTGTTCAATAATCGTGTTAATAACGCTGTGCTGGCTGAGCGGGTCAAGGAAAAAGTTAATAAACCCCGGGCCGGCAATAGTGACCTGCGTAATGGCGCTGTCCTTCGGCAATACTTCGACTAAGGCCTCGGCTATTTGACGAGGATTTTTTTTAGCGGGTTTTGCGAGGGTTAATGCAACATTACTGGCAAAATCACCGTGGGATGCATCACGGGTCCGCTCAATTTGAATGTCTGGCGTTAGGTCGGTTGCTAAAATGCCTTGTTGTTGCAAGCGTTCTATCGCGAGTTGAAGTAAGGACGCTAAGCGTGTTTTCATAAAAAATTAGTACGTATATCAGTTGGGTGGAACGCGGAGTAATAGCAGTGCGCCAATAGTTGTGTATTATCGCCGCTAGGCTAAAAGTTGCAAGTCGAATACGGTTTTATCATGGATACTTTAATCGCATTTAGTCGAGATTGATTCGTGGTGAAAGCTAGTAGAGGTTAGTAAAGGTCTATGGGGTCTATGTCGATAGACCAACGGATTTTTCTAGCCGCCTTGATCTGATCGATACGTGGCAATAATTGACGTAAAAAATAATGCCGTGACTTTCGTTCAGCCGATTCAAATAGAAGCTGGTAGCGATAACGGCCTGCGCGCTTAAGCATGGGTGAGGGCACGGGACCTAAAACGCTGACTTGTGGCATGGCAATCGCGTTTAGGTGAGGTTTTAATTGCTGTAAAAAATCTAATACGGCGCGCTCGTCGGTGGCATTAACACGGAGCAACGCTTGGTAATAATAGGGGGGCAGTTGTGCTTGTTGTCGTTCCTGTAAGGCGTCCTGCGAAAATGCAGCGTAGTCTTTTTTAATTAAGGTTTGTAATAAAGGATGCTCGGGTTGATGGGTTTGAATGAGCACTTTGCCCGGTTTGCTTTCTCGTCCTGCACGTCCAGCTACTTGAACAATTAATTGTGCCATGCGTTCGCTGGCTCGAAAATCAATACTAAAAAGGCCTGCGTCTACATCGATAATGCCAACCAAGGTGACATTAGGAAAGTGGTGGCCCTTAGCGAGCATTTGGGTGCCTACAAGAAGTTGCGCGCCACCTTGATGCACCTTGTCGATAACCAACTGCATTGCGTCTTTACCTTTGGTGGTGTCGCGATCAATACGACTGATAGGGGTGTTTGGATAGAGTTCAGTTAACGCATCTTCGATGCGTTCGGTGCCGCTGCCTAGGGCAAATAACTCGGCTTGTTGGCAGCGAGGGCAAATGCGGGGTTTAGCGTGTTCGGCGCCACAGTGATGACATTTTAACTGTGACTGTCGTTGGTGGGTGACTAAGCGTGAATCGCAGTGCTCGCACTGAGCAACCCAGCCACAGCAGTGACACATCAAAACAGGGGCAAAGCCACGGCGGTTAACGAATAGGATGACTTGCTCGTCGCGTTTTAGGCAGTCATCCACGGCTTTAAGTAACGGCTTTGATAACTGATGTTCAGTTTTTTTATTACGACAATCAATCAGGTGAATGCTCGGTTTGATCGAATGACCTGTGCGTTCGGGCAGCACTAGGTGGCTAAAGCGTTTTTGTTGTACGTTATACAGGCATTCAAGGGAGGGTGTTGCGCTGCCGAGTAGGATAGGGATGTCGAGTTCTCTTGCGCGCATAATGGCGACATCGCGTGCAGAATAACGAAAACCTTCTTGTTGTTTGAATGAACCGTCGTGCTCCTCATCCAGGATGATCATGCCCAAGTGCTGCATCGGTGTGAACACGGATGAACGGGTGCCTAATAAAATATTGGCCGTGCCACTACGGCACTTTAGCCAGGCTTGGCTACGTTGTGAATCAGTCAAACCGGAGTGATAAACAACCATGCGCGCCGCGAGTCGACGTCTGAATCGATCGGCTAATTGGGGGGTTAAATTTATTTCAGGCAGCATCACCATCACTTGTTTGCCCAGTGCTAGAACGCGTTGAATGAGTTGTAAGTACACCTCGGTTTTTCCACTGCCGGTGACGCCGTCGAGTAAATAAGCGGTAAAGCCCTCTAAAGAACCAGCCACCGTGTCGATGGCGTCTTGTTGTGCCTGATTGGGTTCAAAGTCGGCCTCAACCACTATGCGTTCGTCATCGACATTAGCTTGGCTTAATTCAACCCAGCCATTAGACACCATGGTTTTTAAGGTTGCTTGCCAAGGCCAGTCTAGGGAAGCAAATACCGCGCTGCTGACAGGTTGAGTTTGTTCAAGTAACAGCTTTTGTATGCTGGCCTGTCTGGGGGCGCGTTGTAGCCGAGCGTCGTCTAGATGTTGGCCAAGTGACGTTAAGCTATAACGTGTTTCAAATTGTTCTTTTGGTAGTGCGCCACCACGTAACTGTTTCGGTAGGGCTTGGGCAAACACCCCACCAATGGCTTGATGATAATACTCCGCGGCCCAGCTGAGTAACTTAATATCTTGGCTGGATACTAAGGGCTCGTCGTCTAATAGGGTTTGAATTGGCTTGAGTTGTGATGGCTTTAATTCGCTCGAATCAGAAATGCTCACGATAACACCGGTTTTCTGGCTGCGGCCAAATGAAGTAAGAACACGTTGCCCCGGGGCATATTTGTCACGATTTGTTTGCGCCAACGGCAGATAATCGAATAATCGATTAAGCGGTGTGTCGATGGCTATTTTTAGGTAAAAAGGTTGCATTTTTTTGGTGCAAAAAATAATGGCTTAAGTTAGCTTGAAAAGGTGGAATAAATCTACAAATAATCGCTAAGTTTATGCCCTTGTTAAGGTTTTCCGGTTATCCACAATTTCTGTGGATAACTTTGTGGATTAAGTTTTAATATAGCCGCTAAGTCCCTGTAAAAAAAGGCCTGTCGTTAAATTGTAACAAATTGAATCATTTTAAAAATAGCATTTAAAAACAAGCACTTGAAAAATTATTGCCCGATCTTTTTTGTGCACAGCAATACTTTCTTGATACCCCCGACAATTTTTTTTTAGGTGTGTATAAAAACCCTTTATTTATATGACTTGTTGCGCCTTTTGGATAAAACAAGCTTTTTTTTAGGTTTTTTAAACACAGTACTCAATTGTGGTTTTACGGCTGTTTTTTAGTGACGGACGAATCAAGTCTTTAGGCTAACACAAGATGTGTTTATGCGCGGCCAAATTATGTGGTTAGCGAGGTTAAAAGTGATTAATATGTTCGTTATTTTAAGTCTGTAATTAGGTGGGTGTAAGCTAGCCTTGATCTATTTAAACAGGTATAACAAGGCTGTATATTAGTCACAGTTGATTAGTTTGTTTTAAATTGAGTTTCCCCTTAGGTGAGAATAATTAAATTGTAAGATAGCGAAGGCTATTAAGGTCTATTGAGTGCGACAGAAGCAAAAGCAATTGGAGTATGAACGGTTAGTCTTGGTGTATAGCGATGAGTTGTTTCGTTATGCCTTGTGGCTTTGTCGGGATAAAAGTATG